>Ga0208379_1000173_pt1 | contig 30214 bp, 25 predicted proteins | sample CryBogCBE02Aug07_FD_184559 | JGI IMG/M metagenome (GOLD analysis project Ga0208379, IMG submission 184559) | Freshwater microbial communities from Crystal Bog, Wisconsin, USA - CBE02Aug07 (SPAdes) | ecosystem: Environmental > Aquatic > Freshwater > Lake | place: Crystal Bog, Wisconsin, USA... | reverse complement strand
CTGACCCTGAGCGCCGTCTTCGGCGTCTCGACAATGGTCATCGCCGTGCCCAGCGCCATCAAGACCTTCAACTGGATGGGGACGATCTGGCGCGGAAACATCCACTACACCGTCCCGATGGCTTTTGCGGTGGCCTTCGTCTCGATGTTCGTCATCGGCGGTCTCTCCGGGATCTTCATGGCGGCGACCCCGATCGACCTCTTCGTCCACCACACCTACTTCATCGTCGCCCACTTCCACTACGTGATCTTCGGCGCGATCGTCTTCTCGCTCTTTGCGGCGATCTACTTCTGGTTCCCGAAGATGTCCGGACGCATGTTCAACGACACGCTCGGATGGGTGCATTTCTGGATGTCGTTCGTCTTCTTCAACCTGACGTTCTTCCCGATGCATAACCTCGGTCTGGCCGGCATGATGCGCCGCATCGCCGATCCGACCGTCTACGACTGCCTGCGCCAGGTCCAGCCGCTCAACGTGGTCTGCACCGTCGGTGCCATCGGACTCGGCCTCTCCACGATCCCCTTCCTGATCAACATCTTCTGGAGCATGTTCAAGGGACCCAAGGCGCCCGCCAATCCATGGCATTCCACCACGCTGGAATGGACGCTCTCCCATCCGATCCAGCACGGGAACTTCCCGGTGATCCCGACCATCCATCACGGCCCCTACGAGTACAGCGTCCCCGGACTGGAGAAGGATTACCTCCCGCAGAACGAGAAGGCTCCCTCCCACGTTACTCTGGAGGCCCACTAAGGGAGGCCGTATGGGCGAGGTTTCCTCGGAAGCCGCACGGTTGGCCCCGGTTCACAGGGTCGCCCTGCTCACGGCATTCTCGACCTTCCTGCTGATCGTTGTCGGCGGGCTCGTCACCTCCAAGGGAGCCGGCATGTCCGTGCCCGACTGGCCGACGACCTACGGTTACAACATGTTCCTGTTTCCCTACTCCAAGTGGGTAGGGGGGATCTTCTGGGAACACTCCCACAGGCTGATCGCCTCGGGTGTGGGATTCCTAACGTTGATTCTGGCCGCAGTGACCTTCTGGAAGGAAAAGCGCACCTGGGTCCGCTGGCTCGCCGTGGCCGCCGTGGCCGCCGTGATTCTCCAGGGAGTGCTCGGGGGACTCCGCGTCACGCTCTACAAGGACCAGATCGGCATTTTTCATGCCTTGCTGGCGCAGAGCTTCTTCGGTCTGGTGCTGGTGCTGGCGGCGGTGACGAGCAGGGGCTTCCTGGCCGGGAACTGGACGGGGGATGCCGCGGCCGCTCCGCTCCGCCGACTCGCCGTGGCCGCACTCTTCCTGACCTATTTCCAGCTCGGGATCGCCGCGACCATCCGTCACCAGCACGCGCCGCTAGCCATCCGTGATTTTCCGACCGCCTACGGCAGCCTCTATCCCGACACCTCGGCCGGAGCACTCGACACGATCAATGCCGCGCGATCCAAGGAGGGCATCGCTCCCGTTTCCGGCTCCCAGATACGGCTCCAGATGACCCACCGTTTCGGCGCGGTCGCCCTGCTGCTGGTCGTGATCGCCTTTGTAGCCCATGTCGTGAAGGTCACGCCGCTTGGCCATTGGCTGCGGGGATGGAGCCTGCTCTGGTGCGGTGCGATCTTGCTGCAGATCCTGCTGGGCGGGATGACGATCTGGTTCAACAAGGCGGCCGATGTCGCCACCTCGCACATGGCGCTCGGAGCACTGCTCACGGCCTTCACCATCCTGCTGGTGTTCCGGCTTTTCTGCGCCGGTCACGGCGCCGGGGAGGGAAAGGCATGAACGGGGGCGACACAATCGCCGCCAAAGCCGAAGTTGCCAAGGGAAGCGGACTCCTTGGGGATCTCGGGGAGCTTTCCAAGGCGCGGCTTTCCCTTTTGGTCCTACTGACGACCCTGGTCGGATTCCTTGTCGGATGGCACGGCCCGATGGACTGGGCTATCCTCTCCGCAACGCTGATCGGAACGGCACTGAGCGCCGCAGGTGCCTCGGCCTTCAACCAATGGTTGGAGCGGGACTTCGACGTCCTGATGCCCCGGACGGCCGACCGCCCCCTGCCGGCCAGGCGGATGCATCCCTCGGACGCCCTGCTCTTTGCCCTGCTCTGCTGCGTGAGCGGCGTCACTCTGCTGGCGCTTCTGGTCAATTACCTGACGGCCCTGCTTTCCTTCCTGACAATCGTCATCTACGCGCTGGCCTACACCCCGATGAAGCGCGTCAGCGAACTCAACACCCTCGTGGGGGCGGTGCCAGGAGCCCTGCCTCCCCTGCTGGGATGGACGGCGGCCACTGGTCAACTCGGGGTGGGAGGATGGATTCTCTTCCTGATTCTCTGGTTCTGGCAGATGCCCCATTTTCTCGCCATTGCCTGGATGTACCGCGACCAGTATGCGGCGGCCGGTTTCCGGATGATCACGCATCGCGATCCCGAGGGGTGGGCCACCTCCTGGCAGTCCCTCATCTACACGGCGGGGTTGCTGGCCGTTTCCCTGCTCCCCGGACTTCTGGGAATGACTGCGCCGATCTATTTCCTGGCCGCCCTGCTGCTCGGTGCCGCGCTCCTGTTCCTGGCGATCGATTTCGTGAGGACAAGGGGTAATGCCTCCTCCCGACGCCTCTTCCTGTCCTCCCTCCTGTATCTTCCCCTGCTGCTGGGGGCGCTGGTGATTTTCCGCCGTTGAACCCCATGGATCCCCGCCGGCGCAATCAACTCCTGTTGCTGGGCCTTCTGGCGGTTTTTGCGCTGGCTCTCTGTGCCGCGGTGGTCATCATGATGCTTCGTCGCGGCCCGGCCGTGGCCTACTGATATTTCTCCAATCCATCCATGAGCAACGCCGCCTTCAACGACGCCTCCCTCTTTCACGCGCAGCCGCAGGAGGATCATTCCCACGATCACCATCACAATCCTCCCGCGCCCCCCGCGACCTGCAAGCTGGGCATGATCGTTTTCCTCTGTTCGGAGGCCCTGCTCTTCAGCGGACTCATCTCCGCCTACCTCGTCTGCCGTCAGGCTGCGGGATGCTGGCCCCCGAACCTCGGCGACGGGATCGAGCTTCCCCCGATGCCCAAACTCCTGACCGGCATCAACACGATCATCCTGGTGGCCAGCTCCTTCGTGTATCACTTCGCCGAGGAGGCCGTGAAGAAGGGCAAGTCGGGTGCCGGCTGGATGCTCGCCGCCGCGCTCATGGGAGCCACCTTCGTCGGCGTGCAGTGCGTCGAGTGGACGGAGCTCTACCACGAGGGACTCTGGTTCAACAAGGGGGGCGTCTACGGTTCCTCCTTCTTCACCCTGACCGGTTTTCATGGTGCCCATGTCTGCATCGGCGTGCTGCTGATCCTCTGGTGCTTCTACCTGCAGGTGACCAAGCGATTCTTCACCGCGGAGCGCCATGTGGCCCTGATGAATGTCGGTCTCTACTGGCACTTCGTCGACGTCGTCTGGGTCTTCCTCTACACGATCCTGTATCTGATCTGAGGTCGCCGGATCTGTGAGCGACGCTCCGAAACGACTGCCGTTCGCGGCCTGGGTGATCACCTTTGTCGTGGCCGGCGTGCTGATCGTCGCCGCGGCGCGCCTTTTCAAGGCCTGCGAGCGACGTGATGTCGACCCGATGCCTCCGATCGGGGAGATTCCCGCCTTCCGCTTCACGACGCAGGAGGGCAAGACGCTGACCAAGGAGGATCTGCTCGGCAAGGTCTGGGTCGCCGATTTCATTTTCACCCGCTGCTCGGGCCCCTGCCCGATGATGACCTCAAGGATGGCCGAGTTGGTCAAGGGCCTCGCCAAAACCCAGGATGTCCGTGTTATCTCGGTCTCGGTCGATCCGGAGCACGACACCCCGGAGGTGCTCCGGGAGTACGCTTCCCGGATGACGGCCGACCCCTCCAAGTGGATCTTTCTGACAGGCCCGAAGCCCGAGATCGAGGAATTCGCCCGGAAGGGGATGTTCCAGGTCCTCTCCTATGACGGGAAGGGCATCCCGACCCACTCCACCCGGTTCCTGGTGATCGACCGTGAAGGAAGGATTCGCAGCGCCCGAAAGCTCGACGAGCCGGAGTTGGTCCAGAAGCTTTTCATGGACATTGGAAACCTCCTCAGGGAACCTAGGGGAGGTATGTCCCCCAGACAGACCCCATGAAGCAGCACATCACAGCAGTCCTCCTGACGACCGCAGGTTTCCTTTCGGGAGCCCTTGGATGCCCCGACTGCAGCATCCAGAACAATACCCCCTTGGTGGAACAGGGTAGCACCACGGCCAAACTGGCCCTTTCCGACAATGTGCTCCTGATGATCGGGATCGTGATGGGAGTGCTTGGGTTCATGATCTGGACGATGGTGAAGACCTGCCGCGAACTGGCCGCCCAGCGCACCCTGCAGCACGGCACATCCCGATCCTGACGGCTGCTGATGAACGCCAACGATCTTCCGCCGGTCAACGCCACGCTCAACGCCCTGAGCACCCTCTTCATCCTGGCCGGATGGATCATGATCCGGTTGGAGCGCAAAGTGGCCCACGCCCTCTGCATGGCCAGTGCGATTGTCACCTCGGCCGCCTTCCTTGCCTGCTATCTCGTCTATCATTTCCTCAAGGAGGGCCATGTCACCCGGTTCACTCATCCGGGATGGCCCAAGACGCTCTACTTCGTGATCCTCGGCACGCACACGCCGCTGGCCGTGGTGGCACTCCCCCTGCTGGTGATGACCGTCATACCCGCCCTGCGTCAGCGCTTTGACGCCCACAAGCGGATGGCCCGCTGGACCCTCCCTGTCTGGCTCTATGTTTCGGTCACCGGGGTGCTCGTCTACTTCATGCTCTACGTATGGTTTCCCTCCGGGAAGATCTGACCGGCTCGAACCCTCCGCCCCCCGGCTCAGGGATCGAGCGGACGGGGATGCTCGACGCCTTTGCCCATGACACGCGTGACGATGTGCTCGTGCTCGCCATGTTCGAGACGCGAGCCTGGGATCTCGGCGACCGCCAGCTTTGGCAGCTTCAGGAAAAGCTCAATGCCTATGTCTCGTTCATCCTCGACGGGGAGCTGAAGGACAACTTCCCCCATCTGGCGGGCAAGCCCGTCCGGATCGAACTCCGGACCGTCCACGAGCCTTCCGAACGTGCGATGGGATTCCTGGGTCGGGCCCGCGATCAGCTGGCCCTCCAGGAGATCGCCCTCGAGGTCGTCGTCATCGGGGAGATCACATTTTCGGAAGGTGGTTGCTGCGGCGGACAAGGTGGCGTCGGATGCTGCGGAGGCCGCGCCAAGGATCACGGGCATGACCATGCAGCAGAGGGTTGCTGTGGCGGGGGCCATGACGAAGCTTCCGGACACCACGGCTGCGGTTGCGGCCACTGAGATCCCGTATGGAACTGATCACCACCACCCGGCCCCGCAACGTCGACTGGCAGCGCGCCGCGGCGATCCTCTACGGCGACTGGGGAACCAGCAAGGCGTACGTCATCGGTCTCGCCTTTGCCGTCGCCGGTTACAGTTCGCCGTGGCTCATCGCCGCGATGTGCGTCCTCACGGCGCTGGTGGGTCTCAACTACATCGTCATCTGCCGCCATTATCCGAACGGCGGCGGCGTCTACGCGAGCGTCCGCCACCGCTCCGAAATCATCTCGATCGTCGGTGCCTTCCTGCTCATCGCCGACTACATCGTCACCGCCGCGGTGAGCGCCCTCTCGGCCTTTCTCTATCTCGGGGTCGCTCATCCCGAGTACTGGGCCTGCGGGGCGATCATCCTGATCGCGGCACTCAACTATTTCGGCCCCAGGCACACCGGCGGTATCGCCGCCCTCGTGGCCATCCCGACCGCCATTATAGTGATTGGCCTCGCCCTGCTGGCGCTGCCCCACCTGGGCACTGCGATCCACGCCACGCAAACGCTCCATGGAGGCTTCTTCCATAACTGGAACGCCTTTGTCGGCATCGTTCTCGCCCTCTCGGGCGTGGAGGCGATCGCCAACTCCACCGGCGTGATGAAACTCAATCCGGGGAGCACCCCGGAAAAGCCCAATGTGTCCCGCACGGCGACCAAGGCGCTGATGGTCGTCATGGTCGAGGTCTGCCTCTTCACCGCCCTGTTGGGGCTCGTGATGGCCGCGCTTCCCGGACTGACCATCGTCAACGGGGATGTGAATGCTCCGGGAGCCACCGGTGTCCGCGACTACATGCTCCGCTACATGGCGCAGGTCTTCGGCGGGGAGTTGTTCGGTCCCGTGTTCGGCCATGTCGCCGCATGGACGGTCAGCATCGTCTTCGGAATCCTGCTGCTCTCGGCGGTGAACACCGCCATCATGGCCCTTAGTTCGATATCCTACCTGATGGGGCGTGATCAGGAACTGCCGCCCGTCTTCACGAAGCTCAACCCCTTCGGGGTGCCCAACGCCGGACTCTTCTTCGCGATGATCATTCCTGCGGCCCTCGTCATCGCCGTCAACGACATGTCGGGGCTCGCCGACCTCTATGCGGTAGGCGTGGTGGGTGCCATCGCCACGAATCTCGGAGCAACCAGCACCGACCGGAAGCTGAAGCTCCGGACATTCGAGCGCGCATTCATGTTCGTGACCTTCCTCGTGATGGCGGGAATCGAGATTTCACTGTTCGTCGATAAACCCCATGCGGGGGTCTTCGCTGCCGTGGTGCTTGCGGTCGGCCTCATCCTGCGTGGGCTCGCCCGAGAAAGTGCCGACCGCAAGAAGAAAGCTGCCGAGGATGCGGCCATGGAGGCGGCGATCCTGGCCATCGAGAAAGCGTCCCAAGCGCATGAGTCGGCTCCTGCCGTTCAGGCTGCTTCACCCCCCCCTTCGCAGACTCATCAGGAACCGGTCGTCCGACCGTATTCGGGGCCGATCCTCACCGCCGTGCGCGGCCGCGGTCGCACCCTCGATTTCGCCCTCAAGGAAGCGACCGACAACGGTCAACCGCTCTATGTCCTCTTTGTCCGCGAGCAACCGGTGATCCTTCCCGGCGATCGCCGCCGTAAATGGGCAGATGATGCCCAGGCCCGTGAGATCTTCGAATCCCTGCGCGACAAGGGCCTCGGGGAGACGATCATCCCGTGCTACGCCGTCAGCGACGCCCCGGCCCAGACCATCGCCGATCTCGCCTCCACCATCGGAGCAGAGCGTGTTCTTCTGGGAGCGCCCCAACGCAACACGCTCATCCACATGCTCCGAGGTAATATCATCCGAGAAGTGGCGACGTTGCTTCCCGACGATATACACCTCCTTGTTTGCGTTTAATTAGGGGATTTGGGATTTTCGCGCCCCGCGTTGTTCTGCTGCGCTCGCAGTATGTGTCATACAGCTTCGCTTGCAGGCCTTGCGGTGCATCGAAACTTCCAAATCCTTGGGGCAGCCATAAAAGTCTTTATTAGGTTACCTATTCGACGGGAATTTGAGGTTAGAGCCAGGCGGTCAAGCGTAGCTGTAGTAAGCCTACTGCAAGCGCAGACCAACGCCGCTATGGCCTCAAAGGTCCTAGAATAGCTCGTGGCCGAGGACGCTGAGGCAATAAAGCGCGGCTGTTTCGGCGCGGAGGATCATCGGGCCTAGGGTCACGGGGATTGCTCCGGCGGCGAGTGCTGCGGCTGATTCCTCCGGGGTGAAGTCTCCTTCGGGGCCGACGAGGACGGTGACGGACTGATGCTCTGATGCTTTGGCGAGTGCTTCCTTGATCGCGACAGCTCCGGGTTGGAGTGAGGCAAGGAGGAGCAGACCTTCATGCGGCTGCTTCAGAAATTCCTCCAGCGAGCCGGGGTGGGTGACGAGCGGAACCTGATTGCGTCCACACTGCTTGCAGGCCTCCAAGGCGATCTGCTGCCAGCGTTCCTGCTTACGGGAACCATCCTCCTCGTCGAGGCGCACCACGGTCCGGCGGGTGAGCAGGGGGACTATCGTGGAGGCACCGAGTTCCACGGCCTTCTGCAGGATCAGATCCATGTTTTTCCCCTTTGGCACGGCCTGCGCCAGGGTGATAGCAGCTCGCAGTGGAGGGGTGGTAGTCCGCTCACCGATCGTCACCCGGCAGTGCTTTCGATGCACCTCGCTCAGCACCGCATCGGCTACCGATCCTGACCCGTCGAAAAGGGTCACACGATCACCAACCTGCAGCCGCAGGACATCTGCACAGTGGTGCGAATCCTCGGAGCCGAGCGTCGGCTCTGGGGAAGTCCACTCTTCGGGAGTCAGATAAAAGCGGTGGACGGACATGCAGAAAGGATGAGGGATGAAGTAGGAAGGATGAAGTAAAAGTGATTCAGAACCCAAGGATGGCTCAAGGACCGGGTGTCGGAAACAAAGTTTGGAAGTTTTTGGATACCGCGCAAGGCGCGCGAGCAAAGCTGTAGTGAACTACTGCGAGCGGCAACACAGCCCGGCGCCAAAATCCCAAACTGTCTAAAACCAATCGATCTGATGGGATAACATCTGATCGTTATGGAAGTGGAAGTATCCCTTGAAGTTCTTCCCTTCCAGCATCCCGGGTAGCCAGTGGACATCGTCGGCCCACATGTCGTGATACGGAATCTCGGAGGGAGTCATCCAGTGGGGGATGGCCTCGTCTGTTTCGACCGGATCTCCAAGGCATCCCTCCGCCGTGAAGACGACGCAGTGGAGGGCGATTCCGTCGAAAAACTGGAAATGGAGTTCTCCCCGTTCGCTCAGGTTAAGCGGGGTCACGTGAAGTTCTTCCTCTGTCTCCCGGATGGCTGCCTGGAGGGCGGTCTCCCCCGGTTCCAGCCGGCCACCGGGGCCATTGATCTTCCCGGCACCAAGGCCACGTTTCTTCCGGATCATCAGGATCTGTCCCTCCCGGCGGACAAAACAGAGGGAGGCCCTCATGGTCGGCTGCCAGTTCTGCCAAAAGGAGGGGTCGTGGGGATCCATGGGGAAGGAATGAATCTGGAAATTAGGATGCAACGGATGAGAAACAACGGCCAAGCAAGCAAATAGGGAAGGAATTCAGCGGTTCCTTTAAGGAGTATTCGGAAACCATCCTACCTAACAGCCTGTAGTCTAACCCCCTAGGAGCTTTCTATGACGGCTCCGTAACACTTCTCCCCTTGAACCCCGGCGGCTGACATCGCACCATGGGAGGTTCATGGAAACCGGAGCGGAATCCCAATTCATCAATCGGGGCCTGAGCTGGCTGGAATTCAACCAGCGGGTCCTTGATCAGGCTCTCGACAAGGAGAACCCCCTGTTGGAGCGCCTGAAATTCCTCTGCATTGTCAGCTCCAATCTGGATGAGTTTTTCGAGGTGCGTGTTGCCGGTCTCAAGCAGCAGGTCCAGCAGGGATCCGTCGCCCTCGCCCCGGACGGGATGTCCCCAAAGTCGGAGCTCTCCGCCATCCTCAAGCGCGTCCGCCGTCAGGTCGACGACCAGTACCGCTGCTGGAAGGAGGAAGTCGAACCCGCCCTGACCGCCGAAAAGATCCGCTTCCACAACTACCCCGATCTTCCCGACGCCGAGCGTGCCCATTTCGAAAAGTTCTTCCGTGACCGGATTTTCCCCGTCCTCACGCCGCTGGCGATCGATCCTTCGCACCCCTTTCCCCAGCTTCTCAACAAGAGCCTGAACATCATCGTCCACCTTGAAGGCGAGGGGCTCAACACCGACCTCGCCGTGGTCCAGGTGCCCCGCATCCTGCCGCGCTACGTCCCCTTCAGCGACCAGACCGAGGAGCAGGGCAACGACTTCGTGCTGCTCGGCAGCATCATCAAGCACCATGTCGGCGAACTCTTCCATGGGGTCAGGGTTCTCGGCTCCCACCTCTTCCGAGTCACCCGCAACAGCAACCTCTATGTCGACGAGGAGGAGTCGGACAACCTGCTCCACGCCATCGAGGAGGAACTCCGCCATGTGAACCGCGGCGCCGCCGTCCGCCTCGAGGTGCAGGAGGATTGCCCCGATGCGATCGCCGACCGCCTGCTCGACCTCTTCAATCTTGAGAAGGGGGATCTCTTCCGTCACGACGGGCCGCTCAACCTCACCCGGCTCATGCCGCTTGCGCTCTCGATCGACCGCCCCGACCTGCGTGACAAGCGGTTCACGCCCGCTACGGTCGTCTCGCTTACCGAGGAAGCTGACATCTTCTGGCACATCCGCAAGGGGGACATCCTCCTCCATCATCCCTACGACAGCTTTCAGACCGTCCTCGATTTCCTCGGTCAGGCCGCCGAGGACCCGAGCGTGCTGGCGATCAAGCAGACCCTCTACCGCACCAGCTCCGACTCCCCGCTGGTTGCCTCGCTCATCCACGCCGCGGAGAACGGCAAGCAGGTCACCGTGGTCATCGAGCTGAAGGCACGGTTCGATGAGGCCGCCAACATCAAGTGGGCCCGCCTCATGCGCGAGGCCGGGGTGAATGTCATCTACGGTGTCGCGGGGCTCAAGACCCATGCCAAGGCCATGCTCATCGTCCGTCAGGAGGGAGAGGTGATCCGCCGCTACGCACACCTGGGCACGGGAAACTACCACCCCTCCACAGCCCGCCTCTACACCGACCTCGGTCTCCTGACCGCACGCGAGGAACTCACCGCCGATGTCGCCGCGATGTTCAATATCCTGACCGGCGTCTCCAAATTCCCCGGCATGAAGGAACTCCTGATGGCCCCTTACGATCTCCGCGAGGGAATGCTCGAACTGGTCGAGCGTGAGATCGCCCATGCAAAGGAGGGACGCCCTTCCGGGCTCTTTGTGAAGATGAACGCACTCGTCGAGCAGGGCATGATCGAGGCCCTCTACCGCGCCTCGCAGGCCGGGGTTAGGGTCCGCCTGCTGGTCCGCGGCATCTGCTGCCTGCGCGCCGGTGTGCCTGGACTCAGCGAGAACATCGAGGTGCGCAGCCTCGTTGGCCGCTTCCTCGAGCACAGCCGCATCATGCGCTTCGAGAATGGGGGCACCCCCGAGATCTACCTGGGCAGCGCCGACTGGATGCCGCGCAATCTCTTCCGCCGTGTCGAGACCGGCTTCCAGATCCGCAATCCACGCATTCAGGAGCATATCCAGGAAATCATCAACTGGTTCTGGAAGGACAACGTGAAGTCGAAGGTCATGGGTCCCAACGGCCTCTACCGCCCACAGGAGATCACGGGTGAGCGCTTCAATGCACAGGAGGAATTCGTCGCCGACTCCCAGCGCCGTCGCAAGGCCAAGCCTGCCGTCGCGCAGTGAGCGGTAGTCTGTAGCGGTTTTAAGCTGAAGGCTTTTAGCCAAAAGACAGCAATCCGATGAGGGGCTTTCTAAAACTGGTCCTGACGATCACCGGCTCCCTGCTGCTCTGGTTCGTCATGCTAGGATGGGCGGCATGGGCCTTCGGCGCCCTGTGGTTTGACTGCCCCGTTGCGTCTTCGGGGCATCCGGTCGCCATGGCTTATCTGGTGACGATGCTCGTGCTGCTGGTGCTCTGGGCGAAGGGCCGTAGGTGGGCTGCCGTTGGAGCCGTCTTGCTGGCTTTGCTGGTGACTCTCTGGTGGGGATTCCTCAAGCCGAGCAATGAACGGAACTGGCAGACCGATGTCTCTCGTGAACCGTGGGGCGAGGTGAACGGCGATCTCGTCACCATCCATAATGTGCGTAACTTCGATTATCGTCCGCAGGACACGACCGGGGAAAGCAACCCCCGTTGGGAAACCCGGACGGTGTGCCTCTCCCAACTCACCGGCCTCGATGCCTTCCTGAACTTCTGGGGCGTCTCCTGGATGGCCCATCCGATCCTCAGCTTCCAATTCAAGGATGTACCTCCCGTTGCCATCTCCATCGAGACCCGCAAGGAGAAGGGGGAGGCTTATTCCGCGCTCGGAGGACTCTACCGCCAGTATGAGCTGATTTACATTGTCGGCGACGAACGAGATCTTGTCCGCGTCCGCACCAATTACCGCACGGGGGAGGATGTCTATCTCTACCGAACCACCATGCCTCTTCAGGAGGTGCGGGAGCGTTTCCTCGAATACATCCGCTCCATGAACGAGCTCCATGCCCATCCGCGCTGGTACAACGCGATCACCGCCAACTGCACCACATCGATCCGCTCCCAGCGCTCGATCGCGGCACGCACTCCCTGGGATCTGCGGATCCTGCTCAACGGGGGGATCGACGAGATGTTTTACGAGAGGGGGGTGCTGGTGACGAACGGGCTGACCTTCCCCGAACTCCGGCGCCGAGCACAGATCAACGCGGCGGCCAAGGCGGCTGATCATGATCCGGAGTTCTCGCGGCGCATCCGCACCGGGATCCCGGGTTTCTGAGCAGGAAGGCCTTTCAGTTTTTCTGTGCGTTCAGCTTCAGGATCCGGGCGACTTCCGCAAAGGCCTTCGGGTTCTGGTGAGCCCCGTGATCGCTGGGAACGATGCACTCGGACTGCGCCCCTTGCATGTGGGAGCTCCAGTAGGGGACCACGCCGTCCGATGAGTTCGGTGTGTCGCCGCGTCCCCGGTCGCCCTGAATCGTGTGGTAGGGGATGCCCGGGACGATCGGGATCTTGTTGATGGCCAGGACAAAGCGGTTCTTGGGCGAGAGGGTGTCGATGCTGTTGGGGGCGCGCTTGAGTTTCAATTCGCTTCCATGGAACGAGACGATCTTGAAGGTGTCCCTTCCGGCGGCGAGCAGGGCATTGGGGGTCTTGATCAGCATGGAGCCGATGCGCCCCAGCGAGATGGTGGCGATCTCGCTTCCCTTCAGGGGAGCAGCAATGAAGATCACGCGGCCGACTTCGGGGCGATGCTTGAAGATCAGGGCATCGCTGAGGAGTTTCTTGGAGGACGCGGGGATGGTGGTTTCGGAAGGCTTCTTCTTGTAGATCAGGGCCCAGAGATCGTCTTTGGTATCGGTGATCAGCAGGCGGCTGATGCACCCGCCCATGCTGTGACCGATCACGACCATCGGCCGGTGCATCGGATACCTGCGCTCGGCGTCATCGAGCTTCTCCCTGAGGATGGAGGCGGAGTAGGGATAGGGGTAGCCGGAGGGATAGCTGTAGAACCAGAACTGGTAGTTGCGGCGGATCTCGGGATCGCTGCGCAGCCTGATGATCATCGGCGCCCAAGTGGATGGGGAATCCATCAGGCCATGGATGACGAGCACCACCGCCTTGTTGGGATTGTAAGGTTCTAGTCGGGCGAGGTGCGCCGTCTCGGCATACTTCTCGGGGAAGAGCATGCGCTCCAGTTTCGGAACCTGAGGGCCGGCGCTTGCGAGCATCACGGCCAACGGCACGGTGAAGTCCGCGGCGAGATTCATGGTGCGCCCATCCACGGAGACGGTCTCCTTCTCCAGCGGATCCTCGAAACACAGGATGCAGCGGTTGCCCTGGAAGCGGGCCACGGCGGTCACGCCGTAAAAGATTTTCTTGGTGAGGTAGTTGGTGCGCCACTCGGCGTTCAACTTCTTACCCACGGCCACGACCGGCGCCCCGATTCCGGGACGTGTCACATGCTCCTTCACATAGGCACCCCCGATGGTGAACTGATCCGCCGGCGTGAAATTGTAGAGTGTCGGATTCCACATCGGGCGGGGATCGCGCTTGTTGGTCAGCAGGAGCGGTCCGCTGGCGGTCGGGACCTCGAGCGGCTTCGTCCAGGGATCGAGCTTCTTGGCCTTGATGATCCCCACCATGCGCGCCACGGCGAAGTTATAGTCATGCAGGGCGACTGGATCGTTGGGATTGGCCTTGAGTTGGGTTAGCGCCGCGCGGGCCGCCTCCATGTTCTCGCCTAGGGCCGCCAGCGGGTTTGCATGGAGATGTCCCAGGGCCCTGCGGATCATCGCCTCCGTCTTCGAGGCCGGCGTGAAGGATTCGGTCCCCGAAACCGCCCCAGTCGAGAAGAGAGGCTTGAAGGAAGGAATCCTCTCCCTGATGGTCGCGTCCGTGGTGCAACCGGTGAGGGCCACGGCAAGAACTCCAATGAGCGAAGTCACCAACGGATTGCACGGACTGATCTTCATGGAAGCGACTTTGGCGTTCTGAAGCTTTCAGGGCAACTTCCTAAAAGAGAGCCGGGTATCAACGCAGGGTCGAGTACCGGGAACCATGATGGCCGTGGAAATGACGAGTTTCAGATGCGAGGCTAGGCGCGCGAGTGAAGCTGAACCAAGCTGCTGGGAAGCGGCGCGGAAGATCCTGTGCAGCAGGACCCGTAGGGCGGCACTGCCCGCCGGGAGGCGGGTGCCGTCAATCGCACTTATAAAGCGAGCAGCAACACCGCATCGCGCTGAAATGGAGCGGGTAGAGGGAACATCGAGTGCCGGGAGGCACGATGTGGCCGTAGCGAAGCGAAGCCCGGAGGGCGAGGTCGCCGGGAGGCGCCGAGGCAACGCCGAGCGCTTGGGAAGCGCGGCGTAGATTCCGCGAATGCGGAACCCGTTAAGGCGAGCGGAGCGGGAGCGACCGAGTCAATCGAACAGAGGGAACTTCAATCGCCTCCGTGTGAATCCGAATCTAAAAGGTGATTCGTGGAGCGGGTAGAGGGAATCGAACCCTCATGGCCTGCTTGGAAGGCAGGAACTTTACCATTAAGCTATACCCGCGAAATGAATCGAAATCATTGCACGGCCCCGCATTCGGGTCAATAGGAGGCTCTTGCTAAACCCCAGTCCAGCTACTTACTCGGTTCTGCCTGAGTCTGGATCCCGGCTTTCTGAAGTGCCTCGCCGAACTGGGCCGAGGCCTTGGCGTTCCGCTTCTGGATCTGCACGGGGGAGGTCACCTGCCACCAGATCAGCGCTCCAGTGCCGCCGAAGAGGATGATCGCGGCGACGATCCGCATCCAGGGGCGCGTGCTCCGGGCGATCTGGTTCTCCAGATCGGTGACCATGTCGGTGATCTTCATCGGCGGAGAATCGGGATGCCCGATCAGGTGAGCTTCTTGGCGAGGATCTCGCCGACGACGGCGGGATTGGCCTTCCCCTTGGAGAGCTTCATGACTTGGCCCTTCAAGAAGTTCAGCGCTGCTTCCTTGCCCGACTTGTAGTCGGCGACGGAGGCGGGATTGGCATTGATTACCTCGTCGCAGAAGGTCTCGATGGCCCCGGTGTCGCTGACCTGCTTGAGGCCCTTCTCCTCGACGATAACAGCGGGGGCCTTGCCGCTCTCCATCATGGCGGCGAAGACTTCCTTGCCCTGGCGTCCGCTGATGGTGCCCCCCTCGATGAGGGCGGTGAGTTCGCCGATGTAGGAGGCCTTGATGGGGCATTCCGAGAGGTCGAGCGATGCGGCGGAAAGCGCGGAGAGGAGGTCGTTGATGATCCAGTTCGCAACGGACTTGGGCTTGGGAGAACCCTTCGCGGCCTCCTCAAAGTAGTCGGCCAGCGCCTTGTCGTCGGCGAGCACGGCGGCGTCGTAGGCGCTCACCTCGTATTGGGAGACAAATCGCTCGCGCTTGGCCTGCGGGAGCTCGGGCATGCCGTCCTTGGCGGCCTCCACGATCTTGGCCGTGCGGACGGGAAGAAGGTCGGGATCGGGGAAGTACCGGTAGTCGTGGGCCGACTCCTTGATGCGCATGAGCGTGGTCTCGCCGCGGTCGTCGTCCCAACGGCGGGTTTCCTGATCCAGCTTCACTCCCTTGCTCACCAGTTCGATCTGGCGCTCGATCTCGAAGGCGAGCGCGCGGCGGACGCCGCTGACGGTGTTGAGGTTCTTGAGCTCGATCTTGGTGCCGTATTCCTTCTGGCCGACGGGACGGACGGAGACGTTCACGTCGCAGCGCATCTGCCCCTTCTCCATGTCGGCGTCGCTGATCTCGCCGTAGACGAGGATCTGCCGCAGCGCGGTGAGGTAGGCGAAGGCCTCCTCGGGCGAGGCGATGTCAGCCTCGGAGACGATCTCCATGAGCGGGGTGCCGGCGCGGTTGAAGTCGATGCCGCTGGTGCTCTCGAGGTGGAAGCTCTTGGCGACATCCTCCTCGAGGTGGATGCGGGTGAGGCGGATGACCTTGCCGGGGGTGGCGATGCTCTTCTGGGCGTCCTTGGGATAGGCCGTGTCGTGCAGGGGAACGCCTCCGCCGAGGCAGAGCGGCTGGTCGTACTGCGAGATCTGATAGTTCTTCGGCATATCCGGGTAGTAGTAGTTCTTCCGGTCGAACTTGCAGACTTCGGGAATGTTGCAGCCGAGCATCATCCCTGCACGCGCGGTGAGGCGGAGGGCCTCGCCGTTCATCACCGGCAGCGCGCCGGGGAGACCGAGGCAGGTGGGGCAGGTGTGGGTATTGGGCTCGGCGCCATACTCCACCTTGCAGCCGCAGAACATCTTGCTCTTGGTCTTGAGCTGGGCATGGACTTCCAGGCCGATGGTGGCCACATATTCGGTGCTCATGGATTGGAAACGGAGGGCTGTGGAGCGGTCAGGTTGGGAGAGGCTGGGGATTTGGGAGATCCGTTTTTACCCCGAGCCGCGCCCCGAGGCGAGTTTCTAGAAGTGGGAGGGACATGGCGCGGGGGGGGCGCGGGCTCCAGGGCGTAGTCCAGGGCGGCCGTCAGGGGGAATTTCTGGAACTCGGCCACCAGCTGCGGGTCGTTCATGGCGGCCTGCACATGTTTGTTGTGCAGGAGGGGAAGGATGTTGCGGGAGTTGGCGGCCTTCTCCAGCTCCGGATCCTGCAGGAGCGCGGTGATATGGGGATTGGCGATGATCTTCAGGGTGTCGGGATACTGGCAGAAGCGCTCCAGCGCCTGCTGGCTACCCGCCAGCATCGAGATCTTCACGATGTTGTCGTAGAAGGAGGTTGGGAGAGGATCGGCCTTGCGGAGGGTTTTGCCGGTGGCCCCCAACTCGAGCGATTCCTTGAGTTTGATCAGGAACAGGGCGTTCCGCTCCGAGGCGACCGGACGCCCCTCGTTGCGGGCCTGCACCACCCGGAGCTCCCCGAGGGCCCCGAGTCCACGGATCATCGTGATCCCGCCCCAGAGCAGGAGCAGTCCGTAGATGGCTCCGCAGAGGGCGCCGCCTAGGCCGAAGCCCCAGCGGACCACGCCCGAGTGATCAAGGGTGGTCTTGAACAGGAGTCCGGAGAGCAGGGAGATGACAATGTAGATGCCGACTGCCACGACCAGACCCGCCGCGGCAGGGGCGAAGAGGGGGGGAACCTTCGAGAAAAAGGCGACCACCGTGCCGGTGGCCCCTGCCGTTGTGGTGCCCGCGATCCAGGCGCAGAAGAGGGCGGCGAGGCGCAGGAGTCCCCGGACGCCGCCGAGGCGCCATCCCCTCCAGATTTCCCAGATCAGGAAGGCCGTGGCGGCATAAAAGAGATACCGCTGCCATTGGGGGTCGCCGTCGAGAAGCATGAGAGAGGAGAGGCTGTTAGCAGTTTAGACTGTAGGCTGTTAGGAAGACTGAGGGTGAAGCTCTAAGACTAGCGAATGGCTAGCCGTGCACTCGTCTCCAAATCAAAAACAGAAAACCAAGAGCCACCAAGGCGCTGCCCAGTGTTTCAAAAATAATTTTACCATTCTTGGAAATTCCAAAAGCACCGGGTCCCAAGATGCAGAGCAATCCAAGCTTTATTGCGATATCTTGGGCGAGTTTACCATGTTCTTTGCTGATCCAGTCATGTTGCAAATCATCGAAGAACAATACTGCCAGTACCAAAACGGCGGGGCGCGATATCCACGTTTGGAATAGATTTTTTGGGGAGGTCACAACCCAACAATGAAGAAGCGGCGCAGGAAATCAATCCTGTGCCGCTTCCTCGGGGTGGGGGGAAATTGTTATCTCTTTTCCTGATTTCCTGAGTTCCAGATTAAATCCGATCAGGCTTGGCTTTCCGTAGCAACCGGGGCGGATTCCTTTGTTTCGTCACGCAGGGTGCTGTTGCTGGCGGCGGCCGGAGGGAGTTGCTCGTCGCGGCCGGTGAACTTGACGCTGAGGAGCTTGCTGATGCCGCGCTCCTCCATGGTGACGCCGTAGAGGGAGTCGGCGCGGGACATGGTGCGCTTGTTGTGGGTGATGACCATGAACTGGCTCTGTCCGATGAAGCGGTCGAGCAGCTTGATGAAGCGGCCGATGTTCGACTCGTCGAGCGGCGCATCCATCTCGTCGAGCACGCAGAAGGGGGAGGGCTTCACCATGTAGATGGCGAAGAGCAGGGCCACCGCCGTCATCGTGCGCTCGCCGCCGGAGAGGAGCGAGATGCTCTGGAGCTTCTTGCCCGGAGGTTGGGCGATGATCTCGATGCCGCTCTCGAGCGGATCACTCTCGTCCATGAGGAGGAGGTTCGCTTTACCGCCGCCGAAGAGCTGGGTGAACATCTCCTGGAAGTTCACGCGGATCTTCTCGAACGTCTCGGCAAAGAGCTCGCGGGTCGTCTTATTGATGCGGGAGATGGCTTCCAGCAGCTCTTCCTTGCCGTTGACGAGGTCGGTGTTCTGCTGCTCGAGGAAGGTGTAGCGCTCCTCGAGCTCGTCGTATTCCTGGATGGCGTCGAGGTTCACCGGACCCATCGAGTCGACGCGCTCGGTCAGCTCCGCGACCACGGCCTCGATACGCTCCCACGGGATCTCTGCCGGAGTCGGGCCCGAAGCGGCTGCCTCGAGGACCTCGACGGGAACCTCCTCGGGATTCTCGTTGGAGGGAACCGGGGCGTCGCCTTCCGGCGTCGCTTCGGGAAGCGCGTTGCGGCGTTCTTTTTCCTTTTGTGAGAGGACGGCCTTCAGCAGGGAGTAACGGTCGGGCTCGAAGCCGGCCAGATCGAGCTGGTAGCGGCGGGAGACGTGGTCGCGGATCGACTCGGCGCGGAGCTTCAGCTCTGCGAGGCGCACCTCGTTCTTGGAGCGGTTGTCCTGCAGGTCGGAAAGGTTCTTGCGGGCTCCGCGCAGGGCGATCTCGAGGGCCTCGACCCCCTGCTGGAGTTCGTTGCGACGGGCGCCGAGCTCGATCACCTTCGCCTCGGCCTCGCTGACCTCTAGCTTCCATCCCTCGACGCTTGCGGCAAGCTCCGCCGATTCCAGCTCCAGGGAGCGGATGCGCTCCTCGTGGGAGGCAATGTCGCGCTCGCGGATGCTGATGGTCTCGGCGAGTTCGCGCAGGCGTGCCTCCATCGGGGCGCGCTGGCTGGCGAGCGACTGTTGGCGCTGGCGCTCGGTGGCCACGCGCAGGCGTGCCTCGGCCAGGGCATTGGCGGCCTCGGCCTCGGCTTCGCGGAGCAGGGCGATCCTGGCCCCGGCGGCGGAGCGTTCTTCGCGGGCGGCGGAGAGTCCCGCATTGGCGTTCTCCAGCTCCTGCTGAAGTCCCGTGATGCGGCCTTCCAGCTCTCCGAGATGGGCTTGCAGGGCCGCGATCTCACCTTCGAGGACCTCGTTGCGGTGACGGACATTCTCGAGTTCGCGGGTGGCAAGCAGATGATCGGCCTGGGCGGCGGCAAGGAGTCCCTGGGTGTTGCCGAGGTGCTCGCGGGCCTCACGGAGGCGGTTGATGGCGGCCTCCAGCGAGGCCAAGGCTCCCTCGCGGGCGAGCGAGAGGCGACTGAACTCGTTCCGCTGGGTCTCAACCTCACGCTCGAGGGCCGCGATCTGGGAGTGGCGGAGCAGGGCGGAGGTGTTTGTCTCCCCGGTGGCACCGCCCTGGATCACGCCGTCGTGGGCGATGTATTCCCCGTCGCGGGTTGCAAAGGCGAGGTCGGGATACCGACGCTTGAGGCTGAGCGCCGTCGCCAGATTGGGGACGATGGCGACACCCTCGAGGAGGCGTGCCACGAGGTTGCTGACCGATCCGGCGGCGCGGACGGCGTCGGCCGCCCAGCCGAGGGCTCCTTCGGGAAGTCCTGCGCCCTGAGGGTGAAGCACAGGCAGGAGATCACCGGCGAGGACGGAGGCCTTTCCTTGGGCGGCCTCGCGCAGCGTGCGCAGGGCCTCCTCGGCGACGCCCGTGTCCTTGAAGACGATGGAGCGACCCGCTGCCCCGAGGGCTGCCTCGACGGCCGGAATTTCGGCGGGGGTGACCTCGATCAGCGAGGCGAGCGTGCCGGCGATGCCGGACTGGAAGAACTCCGGACGGTCAAGGCCGCGGAGGATCGCCTGCGCCCCCTCGCCGAGTCCCTCACCCTCGCGCTCGAGTTGGAGGAGGATCTCGAGGCGGTGTTCTTTTTCGGAGAGTTGCTTGCCTGCGGTGTTCCACTCGCTCTCGGCGATCTGGCGGGCGGTCTGAGATTCGTCATGGGCCTGCTGGGACTGGATGAGCTCCAGCTCTGCGGCGTCGAGTGACTGGCGGGTCGAGGCAAGGGCCGACTCCGTCTGCGAGGCGCGGGTCGCGGCCGTGGTGACGGCGAGTTCCGCCACGGAGGCCTGCTCGCGGAGCTGGAGGACGCGGGCACTCTCAGCGTCGCGGCGGGCATCGGCAGTGGAAAGTTCACCGCGGACATCGGTGAGGCGGTTTTCCAGATCATGGAGGCGGCCGGTGAGAGCCTCGGTCTCCTGCTCGGCGACGATGCGCTCGCGCTGGGCCTCGGAAACTCGGGCGGTGGAGGCGGTGAGGGATTCCTCCTCGGCGCGCAGCACCTCGAGCAGCGAGTTCAGCTGGGCGTCGGCCTGCTCGATCTCGCTCTCCTGCTCGCGGATGCGGAGGTGCATGGAGCCGATGTCGGCGCGGGAACGGTCGATCATCGTACGAAACTCGCCCGAGCGCTCGGTGTTCGTCTCGATGCGGTTCTCGCCCGAGAAGATGCGGTTGCGCAGGGTCTGCAGGTGGGCGCGGGCCCCCTCTGTCTCGGCATCGAGGGCGGTCAGCTGCTCTCGGGCCCCGGCGACCTCGACTTCCTGTTCCTCGATCTCACGCTCGTAGAGGGCGCGGGCGTCGGCGCTCTTGTCGACCTGCTCCGCCACTTCGGTGATGGAGCGCTCGAGGTCGAGGTAGGTGCGGTGGGAGAGGTGGGTGTCGAGGACGCGCAGATCCTCCATGAGGGACTGGTAGCGGCGCGCTTTCCCCGCCTGGCGCTGGAGCGAGCCGATCTGGCGCTTCACCTCCTTGATGATGTCGGAGACGCGGAGGAGGTTGGCCTCGGTGTACTCGAGCTTGCGGAGGGCTTCCTTCTTCTGAACCTTGTATTTGGTGATGCCGGCGGCCTCCTCGAAGATGGAGCGGCGGTCCTCCGGGCGGCTGTTGAGCAGGAGCGCGGTCTTGCCCTGCTCCATGATGGAGTAGGCGCTCCGGCCGATACCGGTGTCCATGAAGAGATTGTGGATGTCCTTGAGGCGGCAGGGTGTGCCGTTGATGAGGTACTCGCTCTTGCCGTCGCGGAAGACGCGGCGGGTGATGCAGACCTCGTTCCACTCGACGCCCAGCTCCTGCTCGCACTCGCCGAAGGTCATCGAGACCTCGGCCATGTTATGGGGCTGGCGGGTGTCGGTGCCGTTGAAGATGACGTCCGCCATCTCGCCGCCGCGCAGTGCCTTGGCCGACTGCTCGCCGAGCACCCAGCGGATTGCGTCGAGGACGTTGGATTTGCCGCAGCCGTTGGGGCCGACGATGGCGGTCACGCCCCGGTGGAAACGCAAGACGGTTTTCGGGGCGAAGGATTTGAAGCCGATCAGTTCGAGGGATTGGAGATACATGGCGTGAAGGGGTGGATTCGGGGGTGATATGAGCCTAGAATGCCCTTTTTATGCGGACAATAAAAAACACTATGGGTTGGGGCTTTTGTGAATAACTACCACAATATATAGTGGTATCGCTCATTTATTGACTGGGCATCCTTGAGTGATTCGGACATCCCAACCGCAAACAAAGCGGATGATGGGCTGGTCAGATAAATTCCGGATCCACAATCCCATGAGCCGCAACGCCCTGATTGCTGGAGAACATAGCTCGGGGGAAAGAGCCGGGTCTTTCTAAGACGGCTTGTACCGGCGGAGTGCCGGTGGGCTGAGTGCAGCCGTCGATACCGGTTGAGATTGAAGCAAACAGCCTAGACGACTCCTACGATAAGCGATGGCTCAAGAAGCCGTTCATTGTGAATTTCCCTGAATCCTGATGATGATGCACCCGTGTGCCGGAACACTCGCGTGAAAAGACTCCATCCTTCCAAGATCTTTGTGTTGCCATAGATCCCGGACCTTGAATTTTCCTGTCAAGCCGAGGTCGCTGAAATCAATATCCCGTTCCCGAGGCTCTTTTTCGCGGTTAAAAAGTCCGACAACCCAATCGCCGTTGGACATTCTCCCCGTCCAGATCTGGCTTCTTTCGTTGGTGGGATCCGTTGTCAGGGGCTTGCCCACGAACCCGTCCCGATTGAGCCCCAATAACTCTTCGTTTTGATAAAAACCAAGGTTATTCCCAATCGTGCTGTATTGGTCGGCGACACCCACCGGAGACCCCGCTATCAGACAGAGCGAGACCACACTCTTCTTCTCATCGTCGTTGGCAAAGGTATTAAGCCGGATAAAATCGGGATCAAGCTGGATCTGGTTTTTCCCAGAAACATTCGACCAGTAGGTGAGCCCGTCGAAGGCGTTGGCATATTGGGACCATCCCGGCAGACGCACTCCCCGGCGATTTTCGCTAAAATTCCACCACCCCCCCTTCGCACAATCCTCGTCAACCCGGAACATGTGTCCGTAATGCACCTCGATTTCCCCTCCATTCTCTAGGTTAGGCATGACCAGGCTCAGGAAAATTCCATATTCGTCGCATGCCTCCCGCATCCAACGCAGTGCGGTTTCATACTGTGCCCGGGTGTGCGGGGGGCCCAGCCTGCCGGGGGTGTTGCGTTCGCGACCCGATTCGTACCAGGACAGGAAATCAACCCTCAGGTAACGAACCCCCATGTTGGCATAATACTGGATACAACCTTTGACATATTGTTCCGCTCCGGGGCGATCAACCTGCACCCAGGTAAACCTCGCCTTTTCGTCATCGTTCATCAGGGTTCTGATGGGAAGATCGGTGCCCTTGATTTTCACACACGACATCGCGGCCTCACGGAGGATCCATAGGGGATTGGTGTAAATGCCGAGCGACATCCCTCTGGATTGAAGATTGCGGGACCACCAGGCATAATCGTGTTTCCACTCCCTTGAATGGCTTGATCGGTATCCGTCCTGGTTGAAGACCTCATCCCCCCAGCCATCGATACAGACCATGGAGTAGCCCCAAGGCTTCAGATTCTTTTCCACCCAATCGATATTTGCGGACCATTCGCTTTCAGGAATCGAGCCATCTACCTTGTAATTGAATTCGTAAGAGCTCCAGGACAGTGGCGCCCTGAATGGATTGCGTGGGCCCAAGGTGATGCTTGAGTTTGTGCCGCCGGTTGCATTCGTTTCCCTACCACCCATCGGATCATCGATCCATGTCTCTCCATTCACGACAATCTGATAGAGGTAGTTACCGGGGGGTAGATTGACAGTAGTGCGCCAAATTCTCCCCGAACGGTCAGGCGTCATCTGCGTGGCACCCTGCTGCCATTCATTAAAGCTGCCGACTATAGTGGCACTCGTAAGGTTCGTCGCCGATACATAGGTGAATTCGTGCTGGGTCACGCCGGCGGGGGCATGGCCTTTTTGCTCTCCGGAAGAAAGCGATGTGCGCGACTCCATGGGCATGCCGTTCTCCGTATTACCCACCTGCGCGTGGATGGCGGCGGGTAAAAGAAAAGCCCCGAGGAGATAACTAATAAATTGCATTGCTTGGCGCATGCAGAAGGGGACTTTTCATCCGCTCATCCGATTTAACAAGATGAAAAAGCATCGACCTGGCTACGAGCCGGTAGCCCAGTCACTCTGAGGTTGCGATAATCACGAGCTGCTATAAAATTTGATTCAATTCCATGCACTTAGGTTAAGTTTCCGCATTTTTGGATTTCTGTTTTTTCTATGATGGAATGACGTTTGCGCCCGTAGCTCAGGGGATAGAGCAGGGGTTTTCTAAACCCTTGGTCGCAGGTTCGAATCCTGCCGGGTGCGCCACCCCGCCGGATTTGCTCGCGGAGCGCGCGGACGATCCTATCCTGTCCCGATGATCGAAATCACCGTCCTAGCCAGCGGAAGCGCGGGGAATGCCGCCCTGGTCCGGACCGAGACGACCGCCTTTCTTGTGGATGCCGGGCTGAGTACTCGCGAACTGACGGCTCGTCTCGCGCTCTGCGGGGTCGAGCCTCCGGACCTATCCGGCATCCTGATCACCCACGAGCATGGTGATCATGTGAAGGGACTCGCCCAGTGGACGAAGAAACACGCCACTCCTGTCTACTGCAACCGCCGCACCGCAATGATCCTGCGGGAGAAGGTGGAGGATTTCGGGGGATGGAATCTTTTCGAGAGTGGTGCGGAGTTCGATCTATACGGTGTCGTGGTGCAAACTTTTTCCGTGCCGCACGACGCAGTTGATCCGGTCGGCTTCACGGTGAGCCGAGGCGGACGCTCCTTCGGATTCGTCACGGATCTCGGTCACGCGACCACGCTGGTCATTGAGTCACTGCGAGGCGTGGATGGGCTCTTGCTGGAGGCCAACTACGACGAGGCTCTGCTGGAGAAGGACACCAAGCGCCCTTGGTCCACGAAGCAACGCATCCAGTCGCGCCATGGCCATCTTTCCAACGGAGCAGCGGCGGGAGTTGCCTCCTCCATCCGCCACGAAGGCCTGGGGCATCTCGTGCTCGGCCACCTGAGCCGCGACTGCAACAGCGAGGAACTCGCCCTGGCCGCGATGGCACCCGTCATGGCGGGTGCCGCGGTTTCCCTCTCCTGCGCGGCGCAGGATCAGGTCAGTCCGGCGATCCGGTTGGATTAAAAAGAGACAAGTTTCCCCGCAGAGACGCGGAGAGGATTGAAGCTGAAACGATCAATCAGCTTGAAAGGGCCAGCAGCAAAACTGGTGTGTTCTCTGTAATTCAGTACCACATTCCGGAAAACTCCCTCTGCAATCTCCGCGCCTCTGCGGGAAAAACTCCAGAGTTGCCAAGAAGTCAGAGCGCTTACTTTGAATTTACCCACTCGATGAAACCCTTCGGGCCGCCGGGGATGTAGCCGCTCTGCTGTTTGATCACCTTGCCCTCGGGAGAGAGTAGAACCAGCGTCGGGAAACCATCCACGTGATACTGCTGCTGGAGCGCGTCATTCTGCTTCTTGACCTCGGGGCTCTGGCTCTTGCCCTGGGGGAAATCAACTTCGACGAGAACGAGGTTCTTGTCGGCGTAGTCCTTGAAAGCGGTTTGGTCAAAGGTCTCGCGCTTCAGGCGGATGCACCATCCGCACCAGTCGCTGCCGGTGAAGTCGAGGAGGATATTTTTATGCTCCTTCTCGGCTTTGGCGAGGGAGGCCTTGTAGTCATCGCTCCATCCGCCGGCAAAGGCCGGACAGATCAGGGCGGCTGCGAGAAAAACGAGGAGGAGGGAACGGGGGGAATTCATACACGCTCCTGTTAGGGGTTTTGCAACCCCTTGGGCAACAAGAAAAAGCAGGATCAGGCGACCTGCGCTGAACCGACCTGCCACTGAGGGGTGATTTCGTGGGCGATCGGACTCCTGGTACCGGCGCGCAGATGATGCATCGCGGCGAAGGCCATCATGGCGGCGTTATCAGTGGCGAGGCCCGGCGAGGGGAGGTGGAGTTCCCAACCCTTCGCGGCGCAGAGAGCCGTCATTCCCTCGCGCAGGGCACGGTTCGCGGCGACCCCACCGGAGAGGGCGACGCGCTTGAGGCCGGAATGCTCCACCGCACGCTCCGTCTTGAGCAGGAGCACCCCTACGATCGCGGCGCGGATCGAGGCGCAGAGATCGGCCATGCCCTGCTCCGACTTGGGGAGATCGGGATGTTTGTCGAGGAAGTAGCGCACGGAGGTCTTGAGCCCGCTGAAGCTGAAGTCGGGATTATCCCGCTCCGTGAGTGCCTGGGGGAATTTGTGGGCCTTGGGATCGCCTGTGGCTGCGAGCCTGTCGATCTCAATGCCGCCCGGATAGGAAAGCCCGAGAAGTTTTGCCGCCTTGTCGAACGCCTCGCCTGCCGCATCGTCGAGCGTACGGCCGAGCACCATGTAGTCGCCGGCACCCCGGACCAGGGTGAGTTGGGTATGGCCTCCGCTGACCAGCAGGGCGACATGGGAAGGGATCTCCTCCGCGCCGAGGAACGGGGAGAGCAGGTGCCCCTCGAGATGGTTCAGGGCCAGATAAGGAATGTCGAGCGCCAGCGCGAAGCCCTTGGCGTAAGAGGCTCCGACAAGCAAGGCCGGGGCAAGGCCGGGGCCGGAGGTGGCCGCCACGGCACCGAGATCCCGGGGCGTCGCGCCCGCCCCGGCAAGGGCGCGGCGGACCAGGGGATCGACGGCCAGCAGGTGATTGCGCGAGGCAACTTCCGGCACCACCCCACCGAAGCGGGCGTGCTCCTCCGCCTGCGAGGCGATCAGGCTGGAGAGAATCGTGCCCGGGGGACGCAGGACGGCGGCGGCCGTCTCGTCGCAGCTGGATTCGATCGCTAAAATCAAGGAATCGGAAGGCACTGCTGTAAGGTTTAAGCAGGAACTCAAGAGCTCAGGAAGGAAGCAGATGAAGGTTCCATGCGGCGAGGAGTTCGTCGGGGGATTGCCGCATCAACTCGGCGGCCTGACCTAAGTCGGCGATTAGTGAGGAGGCCACGGCGTTCCGATCGAACAGAGTTCTGGCAGCCATCGCCAGCGAGATGGCGCGATCCTTCAGTTCCCCGGAAAAATCCTCCGTAGCGTGATTCACGTTCAGGCCGATCCCGATCACGGCGAAGGGATCGTTGCCTGGTCGTGTTTCCACGAGGATGCCTGCGACTTTACGACCCCCGATGAGCACATCGTTGGGAGCTTTGATCCGGCAATCGCCGATCCCGAGTTTGCGGAGGGTATTCACCAACGCAACTGCTGCGAATGCCGAGAGGGACGGGATCGTGGCATCGTTGATCTCGAGGCGGAGCAGGAGGGAGAACCAGAGGCCGAGTCCGGAAGCGGAACTCCAGGGGCGCTGGAACTGACCCCGTCCAGCCGTCTGGCTTTCGGCAAAAAGAAGCGTTCCCTCGGGTGCACCGACTTCCCCACGGCGGAGGAGTTCGTCGTTCGTGGAGGTGATCTCGGCGACCACCTCGGCCGGCGCACCCCACGGGGAGGCAGCGGTGAGCGCCGCCGCGTCCAGCGCTTCCTCCAACGCCTTCTTAGGGCGCATCGGCGATCTCCAGCGAGAGGTCGGCGTGGGGGGCGGAATGGGTGAGTGCCCCGACCGAGATGCGATCGATCCCGGTCGCGGCGATTTCCGGAAGTTTCCCGAGGGTCACGCCGCCGCTGGCTTCCAGGAGGACATTGGGAGCCTTGGCATCGCGAAGTGACACGGCTTTCTTCATCAGCTCGGGAGTCATGTTATCAAGCAGAATGACATCGATCCCGGTCATGCCGAGGAGTCGTTCGGTCTGATCGAGCGTGTCCGCCTCGATCTCGATGGGAAGACCCGGATGCTCGGAGCGGAGCCGGGCGATGACCGGCGGCAGAAGCGCAAGGTCGCCAAGGGCGGCGAGATGATTGTCCTTCACCAGCACGGCATCAAAGAGCCCCATGCGGTGGTTCATGCACCCGCCGTGCTTCACCGCGGCCTTTTCGAGAAGCCTCCATCCGGGCGTCGTCTTGCGGGTGTCGAGGAGGACGGCCTTCGTGCCTGCGACGGCGTCGGCGTAGCGGCGGGCCTGCGTCGCGATCCCGCAGAGGCGACCGAGGAAATTCAGCGCGGTCCGTTCCCCGGAAAGGATTGAGCGCGAGGAGCCGTGAAGATCGATCAGGGAAGATCCCTTTGCGATAGGGTTTCCCTCGGGGCAACGCAGGGTGATTTCCAGCGAGGGGTCGACGCGGCGGAAAACCTCCGCAGCCACTTCCAGTCCCGAGACGATGCAGTCCTCGCGTGCGACGATGCGGGCTCGCGAGACAGAGGATTCCGGAATGAAGGCCCGGGAGGTGATGTCGCCCGTCCCGCCGAGATCCTCGGTCAGGGCGAGGCTGATCAATGTCCCGATGCTTTCCGGGTGACTCATGGTCGTCGCATCAGGACGCGGTGTTGGCGGCGGGTGTCAGCCCGAGAAGCTCGAACTGCCAGGGGAGGAGGGGAATCTCCTCCTTGTTGTAGGCGACGGCTTCGAGGGCGGCTTTGGGGGCCACGATCGAGGGATCCAAATCGATTTCCTTGGCGACCTTGTCACGGTGTTCGCGCAGTTCGTTGAATCGGTCGACCTGCTGCTTGGAGGCGCGGATGCGGACTCCCTTGATGACCCGGGGCCATTGATCCTCGGGTAGGGCAAGGGCTTCCTCCAGTGCGGCTTCCATCCGGGCCATTCGGTTCTGAGGGAGGCGGGGACGTGAGAACTTGCCTCCCTTGGAGGCCTCGTCGGCGAGGCGGAGGAGGTTCTCGTTGGAAAGGACATGGAAGGAGGGGCGGTCCCATCCCCTGGCCTCGGCATCGCGCCAGTGCCAAAGGGCGCGCAGAATGGCCCAACCCCGCTGCGAGAGGGCGGCATGACCGCTGATGCGCCAGAGATTCTCCTCGTCGCGCTGGCGGGTTTCCCTCGTTCCCCGGATCATCCGGTCGCGGGACTGGACATACCACTCCGTGCGTCCGAGCTCCGTAAGCTGGGCCTCGAGGATCGAGGCGAGCTGGGGGAGGTAACGGACGTCGTTGAGGGCATACTCGGTCATCTGGTCCGAGAGGGGGCGCTGGGCCCAGTTTGCCTTGCGCGAAGCCTTGGAAAGAACAACCCCGAAATACCTCTCCACAAGACCCGCGAGCCCGAGCTGCGGTTCGCCGCAGAGACGCGCGGCGATCATGGTATCGAAAATCCCGTCATCGGGAAAATCTCCCGAGCGACGCAGGAGACGCAGGTCGTAGTCGGCGTCGTGGAAGAGGACCGTCTTGCCGCGCAGGGCCTCGAAGAACTCCCCCATCGGCAGTCCAGCCAACGGATCGATCAGGCGGAGGTCGGAGGCCAGGCCCGTTTCTCGCTCCTCACCCCAACCGCTCTGGATGAGACAAAGTTTCTCGAAGTAGCAGTGGAGGCTGTCAGCCTCGGTGTCGAGGGCGACGCAGGACTGCTCGCGAAGGCCTGACAGGTAGTCCCTGAGAGCGGATTCGGAAGCGATCAAGGCTCCGCGATGAAGGTTGCCTTCGTCGGGAGATCCCCGGCGTGGCGGGCACGGGGCTCGCGCACCTCGGTGTTGCCCTCGGTGGGAATGGTGACGAAGGGGCCGCCGGCCAGCGGGGCCACCTCGGTGAAGGCCAGATCGGGCACATCGCTGGGGAAGCCCTCGAGAGGGAACTCCTTGCGGAGCGGATGGTAGGGATACCCCTCCCACATCAGGATGCGGCGCAGGTCGGGGTGGTTGCGGAACTTGATCCCCATCATGTCCCAGACCTCGCGCTCGTGCCAGTTGGCCGTGGGCCAGACATCGGTGACGGAGTCGACCTCGGCCACCTCCTCGGAGGTCGTGCACTTGAGGCGCAGGAGGGAATTGGAGGTCGTGGAAACCAGTTCGTAGACAACCTCGAAGCGGGGATCCTGCCCGTAGTGGTCGACGCTGCAGAGATCGAGCAGCATGTCGTAGCCGAGGGAGTCGCGGCAGAAGAGGGCGATGTCACGGATCCGGGCGGCGGCCACGGTGACGGTCGTCTCGCCACGGAATTCCTTGGTGCCGAGGATGTCGGCACCGAACTGGGCGGAGAGTTTGGAGGCGTGCTCCCGGCAGAGGACGGCGGTGCTCATCGCAGGGACTCCAGCAGGGCCTTCTTCTGGTCGAGGAAGGAGTGCTCGGTCATGAGCTTATTTTGCAGCTTCATCAGGCCGTCCAGCAGCGCCTCGGGGCGCGGAGGGCATCCCGAGATGTAGACATCCACGGGGATGATCTGGTCGACGCCCTGGAGCGTCGCGTAGCTGCGGAACATGCCGCCCGAGGAGGCGCAGGCTCCCATGGCGATCACCCACTTGGGCTCGGGCATCTGCTCGTAGATGCGCTTCACCGAGAGGGCCATCTTGTAGGTCACCGTGCCGGCGACGATCATCACGTCGGACTGACGGGGAGAGAAACGCATCACCTCGGCGCCGAAGCGGGAAATGTCGAAGCGGGAGGAAGAGGCGGCCATGAGCTCGATGGCGCAGCAGGCGAGACCCATCGGCATCGGCCAAAGGGAGTTCTTGCGCATCCAGTTGATGGCGGCGTCGAGCTTGGTGATGATGATGTTCCCCTCGATCTTCGAGTCGAAGGCCATCGGCGTGGGAACCGGGGTCCGATGAGGATGGGTGGGA
>Ga0208379_1000172_pt1 | contig 30270 bp, 42 predicted proteins | sample CryBogCBE02Aug07_FD_184559 | JGI IMG/M metagenome (GOLD analysis project Ga0208379, IMG submission 184559) | Freshwater microbial communities from Crystal Bog, Wisconsin, USA - CBE02Aug07 (SPAdes) | ecosystem: Environmental > Aquatic > Freshwater > Lake | place: Crystal Bog, Wisconsin, USA... | reverse complement strand
TAATAATCCAGTTGATACACACTAATGAGGACTTACACATGGCTGAGAGCAAGATTGAAATTGATCTGGATCGTGTTGCCGATGTCGCTAAGGCAGTAGCAAAAGAAACGGATCAACAGATCCTCACCCGCCTGCAGAATCGTTTTGAAGTTTTCCACAATGTTACTCGTGCAGTTAAGAAAGGCGCAGTCCGTGCGTTGATTGTAGCAGGCCCTGCAGGTATTGGCAAGAGTCACGGCGTTGGTACTATCCTTGCTAAAGATGACTTGTTCAATACCCTAGCAGGACGCCCACCACGTTATGAAATTGTAAAAGGTACTGCATCTAGCATCGGCCTTTACAGCAAACTTTGGGAGTTCCGCGAGCATAAGAACGTAATCGCGTTTGACGACTGTGATACTGTACTCGAAGAAGAAGAGAGCTTGAATACGCTTAAAGGCGCACTCGACTCTACTGATCGTCGTTACATTTCTTGGAACAAGGACAGTCGTTTGCTTCGTCGAGAAGGTATTCCGGATCGTTTTGAGTTTGAAGGTAGTGCGATCTTTATTACGAATATAAAATTCGATTTGGTCCGCTCTAAGAAGCTTCGCAATCACTTGAAGGCTATTGAGTCACGTTGTCACTATATTGATCTGCAGATGGATACTGATCGCGAAAAAATGATTTGGTTGCGTCATGTAACCGAAGCAGGTATGTTGCAGAAGTACAGTTTTGAAGAAGCTGAGAAGAAAGAAATTCTTGACTTTGTGGAAGAACATCAGGCTCGTATGCAAGAACTCAGCTGTCGAATGGTGCTTAAGGTTGCCGATCTTAAAGTATCCTTTCCAGATGATTGGAAAAACTATGCTGAAATTACTTGTATGAAACGAGTTTGATAGTGAGTAACTTTCAAGTAACTACTAACATTAGCCGAGGCGAGCTGCTACAGCGGCTCGCCATTGCTATCGCTGCATGGGTCTCACTAGGTGCCCTACTATGGCAAGAACCACCTAAGATCTTTTATGGAACACTGGCCATCGTATGGGTTATAGCACACAATCTATCATTATACTACCGTTCAATACTGGCCGCTGTGGTTAAAGAGATTGAAGCTATAGTGGCTAAGGCAATCAAAATTGAAAAATAGACTTGACATTTTGATAAAATCTTAGTATAATTTACACACTTTAAAAAGGAGCAGAAGATTATGCGTATCGATATGGTTGCGGCTGCTAAGACAGCCCTGTTATTGGCTACATTCTTTGCAGTCTACGTGGTTTCTACGGTCTACCCACCTGTGGGTGCAGTCCTACTCAAGATCATCTTTGTATCAGCAGCAGTGATTACAGTCTACAATATCTATCGCTTGTTTGCACTAGCCCATCGGTATCGCGATCGTCTACTGTAATATGCCATACGATTACGCACACGGGTGGTGCGAAACTAATATCACCCCCTGGCCTAAAGTATTTCTAATAGACCCGGGGGTATCGGTATTTGAAGTCTACCATACCCGCCGTAGTGATTATGCCCAATACCGTGGGAGGGTCGTGCCTCGATCCTCTCCGGAATACGTTGTAGAGGTTGTTAATGACCCAAAAGAATTCACGCTATTTGCACTCAAACATAGCAGTCTAGAATGGCGTATGCAACCGGTGACTACAGCCCCCTGACACCCCGCCCTAGGAGTTCCGAATCTAGATAAGAATAAATATTCGTAATCATGCGAATAAGCCAATTATTAAATGAATCCCGAATAATATGGGACCTTAGGCCAGACATTAAAGAGGAAGTATTAGGATCCTGTGATAGAGATGCCATAAGACCTGAAAAACTTTTAAAAAAACTAGAAACTGAAAGAGCAGCAGCTTGTCTTATAGGTATGCCTGCAAATGAAGATCATCTTCCTAAGAAAAGAACCCTAACAGAATTTCTAGGATCTTATTTTAAAGTTTCTCTAGACCACGAAAGCAGTTGCTACAGTCCTTTTGAAGATCCTGACAGCCCAGAAGAGCTGGTCCTATATTTTCGAGGAGCTGAACTAGATATAGTGATTGCAGCTAAAAAATGGAAGACCTCCAGTTCTACAATTTATAGATTATTCTTTGGGGGCAGTAGACCACTCATTCGAGCCATAAATCAACTGTATTATCTAGCTAACAAACAGGTTGATAATTTAGAACCTGCAGATTTTAAAGAACGACTGGAAGAATACCTAAAATACTATGAAGACCTTGAGAGCATGCTCAAACTTAGCCTAAGGAAGTCAAGTACATGAGAGTTTACCAAATCGTGCGAGAGCAACGAACACAGATATTTGATGAACTGCCTCCTAACGTATTAGATGCTCTAGAGACACAGGATACTACAGATTTTGTAAAAATAAACCGAATAATAACCACTAATAAAGTTTTAGGTCACTTTGGGAATCCTTACATAATTCTCCCTAGAGTCCAAAGAGCTCCTAATGTCAAAAAGTTAATTGCCCATATAATTGATCGATTTAAATTAGAAAGGGATTGGGAAGATAGCGGATTTATCCAAGGATACGTTGAAGAAAAGCGGGACCCTGCTTGGTTGGTATATCGATCAAATGAACTAACAGTTATATTATATTACTACCGTTTTATCAATCATCAAGCAGAATGGCGCGCTCGATTTGACATAATATTAAAAGCTCATTCGGAACCCTTTTACCGTCTAATGCGTGATGCCTTTGGTAGAGGGTTTCTATCAGAAAACCCAATCGATCTAACACCAGATGAGATAGACGACATCTTAGAAATACTAAATCAATGGCAGACTGGGGAAGAACCATGAAAATCTCCCAACTGCTGGCAGAGAGTTATTTAAAATGGCATCTAAGACCGGATGTTATTCAAACTCTAGACTCCTGTGATCAGCCAGAAGATAGTAAAATAAAATTTGATCGCATGATAGATCTTCTAAATCAAAAGTATAAACTAAGCCTAGATTGGGAGGACAGTGGTTATACCCAGACTAGTCCACCAGGAGCCATTCGAGGCGTACTACTGTTGATCTACAGAAGTTCTCAATTGTGCGTGGTAATCAAAGAAACTCGCTGGTTAGATCGCGTACATGGCAGCTACTTCTGGCAAGGCATATTTGTCAACGATCCTGAAGTTAAACAGGACGTGAACAGAATACTAAAAGAAATCGAATAGGCCCAAGTAATGAAAATACAACAACTACTAAATGATCACTTGATCTGGGACCTAAACTCTAAAACAGCAGGAGATCTAAACCCTGTAGATCCCAATGAATTTTGGAATAAACCCTACTACTATCCCATGACACGCAGAAACGCCACTCACAATGCCATGGCATCAATCACTCAATACAATCGAGATGCACTGGGCGCAATAGCGCGATACTATGACATGCAACTAGATTGGGAAGAAAGCAGTTATGGCACAGATGATAAAGTCAGTGTCTTGATACTGCATTATAAGGGTTCTAGATGCGATCTTGTGATCAAGACTGTAAAGAACCTAGAAGATGGCTCATTGGTCAAAGCATTCGCACTATTTTTACCTGAAACCTTTCGAGTACATAAAACTGTATTCAAAGCTTTAGAACTTATTGCTGACCAAGAAATAAATGGACAAGTGGTCGATCCCCGTGATGTACGAGAGTGGCTTAAGGCCCACGATAAAGGGTAAGATCTGATCACAATACCCCGCTGTAATAGATAGACCACTAATTAGACTAATACCCCGCTGTAAGAGCAAGGAATCTTCGCTGATGCTAACTCTTGACTCTAAGGGCTAACGATCGTACAATAGCTGACATCAACTGCGGCACACAAGGACTCGAAGACTATGTTAGACACGGCGAAATTGCCCTCCTGGAACGAACTGGTCTTCCGCACAGCTCTAACACTGGCGGCTGTCGTGTTTGCTGCTGTACTGGTTAGCCAACTATGGAACTGGGCTGTGGTCAACTACTATCACTGGACTGGTCAACAGTTGGATATCCTGCATACTGCTGCCTTACTACTCTTGGCTCGTGTGATCCGTTCAAGTGTGACTCGATCTATTGGAGATTGAGATTAACAGTCAACTCAGCATATACACTAACACACAGAATCTCCGTGTGTGTAGAAATTCTGACAAGAATGACGCTAGGGAACAGTAGCGAGAATAGATAAGAAATACGATGAGAGATAGTGGTTGAGTGTGTGTGTGAGAATGATGAGAAATGATGAGAAATGATGAGAAATGATGAGAAATGATGAGGGAGTATTTGAGCATAGCCTCTCATCACTCACACCGTCAATCACAATTTTTGCCAAAATTCCCCGCCAAAATCTCACTAAACCCCTGCCAAACTAAGAAAAAATGGTGGATTTTTCCCAGGTTTTGAGACGTAACCGCTTGATTTTTAAGACTATTTTTTACGCTGCAATCTAACAGTACCTCACGCTATCTAACTCAGCAGAACAGTATAAGATCGTGACTGTGGGAACAGGATTTGGTTAAGCTGGAAAATCCCACCAAAAGAGTTCTTGACCTTGCGTGCACATCGCATTAATATATACGCACACAGTTAGACAACAGGAGCAAATACTGTGACCGACGACGAATTGTTTGATATTGCACAAGACTCCGCGTTCTTTGTGCAGGGCGAATCGGTCTTCCGTATTGATCACACTGGTGACGATGGCTTCAGTTGCCATGATGAGATCACGCATGAAGAATACTTTGTTGAGTTTGCTGAGATCAATCCTGAGCGGGACTACTTTTTCCGTTTGCAAAAGGTAGCGTTAAATGCACCCAATCAAGCAGTAATTGATCGTGTATTAGATCAAATACGTCGTGATGTAGAAGACCAAGATTATACAGCCATTGAAGAACTGATCAAAGATCTACCTATTGAGCGACTTACGGGCTATCTTCCTGAGGGATTGACCAATAGCTAACTGGGTATTAGAGCGACTGATCGAGTTCAAGACTGCGGGCAGTCGTTGGGATCCTGTTGTAGTCTATAATACACGCGCAGATGCAGAGCGTGCTAAACGCTGTATGCCAGTGGGCGGGCGTGCGCAGGGCGGCATTGTACGTGAGTTTCGCGTGCGGGAAATGGTTAACTAATTGGTAGCGCCTGCTATATTATAGTATAGCAAGAGGAGACTGAATCTATGTTTATTGTATTGTTCGGTGATCCTTCTAGTGGCTTTGAGTTTGTCGGGCCCTTTAAGACTGAAGATGCGGCCTACAAATATGGCGGGGAATACTGCACAGCCGCTGCATGGTTTGTAGAAACGCTGGTATTGCCTGATGCAGAATTTGTGGTTGACTAATTGGTAAAACCTGCTATACTATTGTACATAGTTAGGAAATGGAGTCGATTGTGAACGATCACAACTATTTGGACAAGAACCGGCGCCGCAAGAGCAATCCTGTAGCCCGCAATCTCAACCAGTTTAACCGTCCTCGTACGCACCGGAGTGCCAAGGACCATGAGCGGGAATTGCGCTATAACTGGCGAGTGGACCGCGAGGTTGCAGAAGCGTTTTAAGTAGTATATACTAGTTTGAATGGGATCGTAGCTCAGCGGTAGAGCAGCGGACTTTTAATCCGTTGGTCGAGAGTTCGAATCTCTCCGGTCCTACCAAAATTTGTTTAAAAAAGTTGGTAAAAAGTAGTTGACAATGTTTAGTAGAGCATGTAAACTACTTGTGTTGAGTTAGTAAATGTCATCACAAACAGGAGCAAATGACATGAGCCGTGCAATCAAGATTGATGTTACTTTTCCTTCGGGCCAGGTTCGTACCTTCAAGAGCATTCGCGCTGTGTCGCGTATGTTGAGCGGCTACGGTACTGAGTCCGGTGGTTTCCGCAAGACCATCAGCCAGCGTGCTACTTGGTCGGGCATTGTGCGTAATAACCGTGTTGAAGACTCTGTGGTTGAGCTGATCATGAGCTTGGCTGCTTAACAGTATGCTCCGGTGCTGGGCAACACTCAAAACTGCCCTACTATATATGAAAACTCGCGTTACCGCAATAGATTGGTTTGACTTAGCTTACAAGCTGGTGCTCCTGTTAGTACTGCTCTTAGTGGTATTTGGCATCTGGGGCGCTGTGCTTTTGGCACTTTTTTTGTTTAAAATGGTTGCGCTGTTGGCCGTTTAGTGTATACTAAGGCTGTAGACAGCAAGTGCAAAGGAGCACACAGATGAGCCGTTTTACTATTGCTGATGTTTTAGATGCGGACGAGCGCATGGACATCGAGCTGCCCGATGAAGAAGATGCTTTGTTGGATGCAGAAGAGCTCACGGACGATGAAGAAGATGCTGCAGACATTGCTCTGCAGGATCGGGAGCGTGAGCGCATCACTGGACTGAACTTCCGTCACAATCTGCATTGGACTTTCGACACCACTTCAGAAATTGACTACGGGTGGGAAGAATAAACAAAGGCTTCCAGCAAGTGTGCGGGCTGCTGCACACTTGCTGGATTATACAGCATCTGGTATCCAGCATGCGTCAAATACCCCGCTGCAGGTTTTCAACATCAGAAGTTTGTCTCTGAGAATCTAGAAGATCTTGATATGGGGATTGGTTGCATCGAGTTTGGCTAGGCAGTAATATACTGCAGTTGGTTAGCAACAAGGAGCAGACAATGGCTTATATGAATCAAGAGCGCAAGGCAGTGATTGCAGCAGCAGTTAAGCCTGTACTCAAGCGTTATGGACTTAAGGGCACGCTTAGTGTGGGCAACCACAGCACAATCCGTCTCAAGTTGACCAGCGGTCCTATTGACTTTATCGGCAACAGTAATGAAGTCTGTGCTCGCAATCAGCGTTATCAGCTGCATGGTTTCCGGCCCAATACTAGCGGCTATGAAGATGTCAATGTCTACTGGATCCACGAACACTATGACGGAGTGGCTCGTGAAGCCTTAGAAGCGCTGCATCAAGCTCTTAAGGCCGCAGGTTGGTATGATAATACCCGCAGCGAAATTGACTACTTCGACACTGCCTATTACTGCAGTATCCAAGTTGGGAACTGGAAGCAGCCCTATCAGGTGCAGCGGGCTTAGGCCCGCTGTTTTTTCTCCTGTAAAACCCCAGTCAGATCCCTAGAGATCTCGCTCAGGTTCTTTGAAAAAAAATCGAATGGAAAAGAGTGGGAAAAACTAGCGAGTGCCCCCACACCCGCTAGCTGGATTCTTAAAAGTTTAAACTAAGCGAATACGTTGCGCAAGGTACTTGAGCACTTGTGGATAACCGTAGTTGGTCAGTATCGTGTCTAAAGCCCCGGCCGCATGCGAATCGCGTGCTTCGTAAATAATACGATCAGCATCAATGCAGCACTCAATAGCGGATTCGTTATCAATGCGCTCGCCCATAGTTTCGGCATCTCGCAGCACATCGTGCCCGACCAAACCCCAAACCTTAAGAATGGGCTTGCGCATGCGTTCCACAAACTGTTCGTCTAAAGTTGCGCATTCTGCTTTAAAGTTACCGCGTGCCATAGTTACACCTGTGTGTTGTGAAGTATCGACAGCTTCAGTATACGACTAATAGCCAACTTGTCAACCTATTCGTCAAACTTTCCCTCACGATATTTTTTGATCAGTGTTGGATTCTTACTCAGCTGGTCAGCATGAGCAATTAGGTTTGCAATCCAAACCGCTAAGACAATTACCAGCACAATCGTTATCCAATGATTCATACCTGTTCCTGTTTGGGCTAAAGAAACAGTATTGTATATTATGTTAACCTTGTCAATCTTATCCCACCGAGGCATGTGAGGTTATCTATTCATACACAGAATATTTACAGCAACCCATCCGTACTGCCCTTGAAACCCCGCTAGAGGCTCGAGGCTATCTAAGGTTATCTCCAACGATCTAGCTTTAGAGATCGAGCACAAAACCTAGGGGAGCGAACTTTTGGAAAAAACGGCCACAAAAAAGCGCATAGTGGTTGCCCACTATGCGCTCGTTTATTTGACTGTGATCTGTTAGTTAACTGCGTTGAGATAGTCTGCTGAGTGGTACTTAGCAGCATCTAATGCAGCAATTTGCTCGTCGAACTTTTGCAACTTGCTAAGTCCATCAGCAATAGCGGGCATGATGCGATTGAACTTCTCAATCTCTTCTGCAGTGAAGTAGGTTTCGTTAAAGAGACTCTTGTCGTTGTAGATATACAACGCGGTCTCAAAGTCACCCTGACTTCCTGCAATGTGGAACATCATTGAGACAGGACCCGCCTGCTCCTTAATCTCACTGGCGAGTGCGATTAGGGCTTTTGCGATTTCGCTAATCATGTGTGATCTCTTGTGTGTTGTGTAGCACGTTGCTACAACACTATTTTACATATACATAAGCACAGAGCAAGTGTTTTTTTGTTAAGTTTTGTTAATCTGTTAACAGTTTGCACCATCTCTGCAGTGTGGGGTTTGCACCCCGGTCGGACTAGCTCGAAATCATATAAAAAGATCTTCTGAAGATCATCTATGAATTCTTATGGTTTCTGGAGAACCTCTCGCTGTAGTGTGGGGTGCAAAACCCCACAGCAGTGCACTGAATAACAGCGCACTGCGTTTTATTTTACCAGCCCATTGCTGCCAATTGAGCTCGCAACTTCAGCTGCGACTCAGTAAGTTCGATCGGGTGCCAGATCCCATTGGCGTCCTGAGCACGCGCGATCTCATGTGCGTAAATGTCGCCGATCTCTGTAAAAGCACCTTCGACTTCAACGCAACGGAGATTGCCCTTACGATTATCGAACATAGTCCCGTACCAGCCATTGCGCTGCTGGATACGCTGACCTTTCTTAATGTCATTGGTTCTCACTGGTCTGCTCCTGTGTGTGTAACGTGCACAGTATAGCACTGTGCACGCTGCTTGCAAATTGTTATGCTGCTTCCATACTTGCAAAGTTGTCCTCTTGCATTCCCTGCTCCGTAAAGTCTACGTTGTAGCCTAATACGTTGCTAATAGCAGCAGCAAAGCCATTGTCAGTGTAAATTTGCCAGTCGCTATTGTGCGTTACATATATGCTTTTGTAGCCCTCACACTCATGTACGCTAATAGCAGTAACTTGTACTTTGCGCCCTGTTGTGTCAGCCCAAATGCTGCTGCCATCGCAAGCAGCAGTAAAGTTGCACGCATACTGTGTGCAAACGCCAGTGTCGTCACTTTCAACTTTTGTAACTGTAAGCATTGTGTTTACTTTTGTGTGTGCGTAGCAGTAGTGCTACGCTGCTAATGCTATAGCATGTGCTTACATAACACAAGCATAGTTTTATTAAGTTTTGTTAACTTTTTACACACATGTAAACGCTTACAGCCACCGGGGTTGCACCCCACAGATGACAGCTAAGTCCATGATGCGTTTGTTCAAGTCAAAAAAATAGCGCAGACATTGTCTGCGCTATTTGCTCAGCAGCACTAACTACACCGTTAGCGTCTGCGTAGGCTACGATGGTAACGAGCAGCACGTTGCGCTCGAGCGCGGGCAGTTACCTTTACACGTGGTCTAGACATAACACTTGCTCCGAGTTAAAGGTTATTGTAAAATGCATAGCAACAAGGCAACAACACACTTAGTAACACACACAAGCAAATACCTTGCTGCTATGCATCCGTCTAGTATATGTACAGCGATATTTAAACTCAACCTAAATTTGCAAAAATTTGTAGAAAAGAAAAAGGTTGACAATTAATTTATGTCTGCTATTATTGGCGGGCAACTCTTTACCCTAAAGGATACTTGTTATGCGAGCCTATCGAATTCGTGTATTCAACGGTGCTACTTGGTTTGACGTTGTTATGGAAGGCAACTATAGCACTGATGCTATTCGTCAAGCACAGGCCACTTACCCAGGACGCCGCGTTACGTTGCTGGGAGAAGCACGCTAAAAAAAGGTTGACGCTGATAGAATAAGATCGTATAAGTACACAGTCGACGTTATGTTTAACAACACACAAGGTAACATATGGCAAAAGTACGCAATCATTCTGTTAAAGCAGCATCACGCCGTAGTGCAGCACGCGCAGCATACGCTAAAAAGAAACGCAAGTAAAGGACTGTAACTGTGTATGATGACTACGAAAATGAAGAATACTATGAGCGTAAAACGAAAAAAGCGGAAGCCGCGTTCGATGCCTTTGTGGAACTGGCTTGTATTGTCGGGCTTGCTTTAGCGTTTTACTACATAGTTAAGCACTATTTGAATTAAACTAACAAGCACTTATCGAAACAGCAGCTAGGGGCTGCTGTTTCCTTTCCTCTCCTATTACCCCGCTGCAGAACTCTGATCCAATGATTCTTAGATCTTGTTCTCGCTAGACTTTAGCTGCGCAACCCCTAGCGACTCCATTGACTCCGTTCTTTTGGAACTTGAACTAACCAGCTCTGTTTTTATCATTAGGTCTTTGATTTAGTTGAACAGCCGCTGTCTAATGTTAAACAGAACATGGGTCAACGATCAGCAACCTATTGTTTTAGCAAAGTCAGCTGGCAAGGCCTTGGGGCTGATACAACAGGTTTGGAAAACTTCTGATCAGTTGTCAGAGACAACCCCTCTGAGCACTTTGAGACTTGCTATTAGGTTTTTGGATTTAGAGTCAAAAAAATGGGCGGCCAGCGTCTAGGACAGGGCCGCCCTAAGCGGGCGTCTAGCCCGCAGCACAACACAAAGCACTCAACGAAAACTAGTAGGCCAGTAGTAGCGTCAATGCTGCTAACACTATAGCAGCGGTAAAGTGCCCGAGCAATAGCAACAACATGGCAAAGGCCCAGGGCAAAATGTACTTAATGGACATAGACATATGCTAACACCTGTGTGCGCTGCTGTCAACAACTTTTTCCAAAGAGGTTCAGCGGTTAATCAGTGGGGTCTACTAGAGGTAAACCCCACTGCTAGACACGGGCTGTGCTGCAGCCGCTGGCCTAAGCGTTAGCCAATAATGTAAACCCCTGCTGCTGTTACAACGATCTGCAGTCCGTGTTCTTCGCGCAAATGCCGCAGATGATCGCGCCAGCTGGCACGTTCCTGCTCCAACACAGCGCCTGTAGCGCCGTCAATAAGCAAACTGTCAATGCGTGCTGCTGCGCTAGTATGCTTGTGTCCGTAGACGTTGCGCGTAACGTCCGCTGTGTAATCTGCTTGCATGCTCATTGCTGTAAGTCCTGTGCTAAGTTAAGTGTGTGCGTAGCAGTAGTTCTACAACTGCAATATTACAGCATACACGCGCAGACTGCAAGTGCTGCAGTAAGGGGATTACAAAAACATTTTTGTGCTCTAGTACGCAAAGTTTGCATTCTCTTGTGTCACAGTGGGGTTTGCACCCCGCCCTACACTGCAGCGGACTCGCTTGCTGTTAGTTAATGACAGCGCATTTATTAGTACCCCATACTGTGCTGCAGCGCACACACAAATAACGCTCATAAAAAAACGCACGCACTAACAAATAGTGCGTGCGTTATGTGTGTGCTTGCTTAACGCTTAAGCAAACTGTAACTGCTTACGCTTGGCTTTAATGCGCTCAATGTTGTGCAGCGCAATAGTACGCACTACAACGCTGTGCGTTACGTTATGCGTTAGGTTATGCGTTACGCGGCTAGCGTTAAGTAATTGCTTTGCAGCGCTTGCAGTTAAGTATTCAGCTACCTGCTGCTTAGTGGCGCGTACATTGTTAATTGTGTAGTAACTGCGCGCATTGTTGTAAATGCAATACAAGTACAAATTACTGTTGTTTTTATGCTGCACAATGCTGTAGCAGTCGGTGTGCGTAAAGTAATTTTGCTGTGCTGTAAAGTTAGCAACTGCTGCTGGGTCGTTAGTGTGCTGCTGTGCGCTACGCTTAACAGCGTTAGCAAACACGCTTGTAGCAGCGTTAATGTTGCTAAACAACTGTACGTTAGCAACTGTGTGCTTTTGTATGTTTAAGTGCTTATGTGCTGCTGCTGTTGCTACAGACGTTGTGTACTGTACGCAAGCAAAAGTTACGCTAGTGTTTGCAAGTAACGCAGTTACTTGCTGTGCTATGTGCTGTTGTTGCTGTTGCATATGCTGTGCTTTTATGTATTACGTAGCGCGTTGTGCTACAGCGCTAGTATACACACAAAATGCTAGTGTGTGCAACTTTTTTTATTTGTGCGCTTGTGCACAGCAAGCAGTCCTAGTGGGGTTGCACCCCTGACTGCATGCGCAGGTTATTAAACTACACATTAGTTTTTAAACCTACTGCGTATACAACAGGTGTAATTATGCTAGATTCGACACGATGCTAGCACTGTGGGATTTTGTAGTGTTATTACATCTACTGATTAATATGCACATACATAAAAACTTCGCACGTTTGCCCAGTGGGATTTGCACCCCGCCAAATACTGCAGAGGTCCGCTAGCTGTTTATACTGCTTAGTATACTCCCACTAGGCGCTGCGCTTAGTTAGGCTGCTGTTTGTTACAGTCAGTTTGCTACAGGCAAAACAAAGCACACGCTACTTGCGTAGCGTGTGCTGTGTATGTTTAACTGCGCTGTTGCTTAGTACTGCAAGTGCACTGCTACTTTAAGCAAGTGTGCAGTAATTTGCGCTTGCAACTGCTGCATTGCTGTGTTATGTGCAATACAGGCTTGCAAATAACGCACGTTGCTAGTATACAATGCTTTGTTAATTTGCGTTGCGTTTTGCGCTGTAGCAAAGTTAAGCATACGCTGTGTGTGCAATGCGCTGTTGCGCGTTGCTGCGTTGCTGTTAGTAGCGGTTGCTGCTGCTTGCGCTTGTGCAGTAGTAGCAGCGCTAGTTACTAAACGCAACTGCTTGCGCTTGGTATACTTGCGCTTTGTTTGCGTTGCTGCTTGTTGCGTTGCTGCTGTTTGTTGTTGCGTTTGCATAGTGTTGTGTGCTGTGTGTTATGTAGCAGTATTGCTACGTTGCTAATGCTAACACACTACGCTAGTAGTGCAAGCGTTTTTTTATTAAGTTTTTGTAATGTTGTACAGTCACTAGCATACAGCGTTAGGCCTGTCAACTGCTGTGTCTACGTAGTTCGCACATGCCTGGTGGGGCTATAGCACCCCACCGGTGCACTGCAGAACTCTTTTGGCTTAGGCTGGGAGAGGCATACAAAAATAGTTGTTGCTTTTTAAAATTTTTGGCACAGCGAAAATCCCCCAAAGTTCTCAAAAAGTTCTCAAAAAGTTCTCAAAAATCCTCACCATGGGGGATAAAAATCACCAGGGGCCGAGATCTCCAGACCTTTTATTTTTTGCAGCGCAGATTTTTAGGGTGCACATAGACCTTGGGCAAACATACTAATAAATACTCAACTATTATGCGCTACAGAGAATTTGCCTTAGAAGATCGTGATCTCATACAGACACAGCAGCCTGCCACTGTCAAGCCCACTTTCTTGCAGAAACTATTTAGATCTACTGATACTGCGGAAAAGCGTTGGATAGGTGGGTTGCCTATAGGGCAGTCTATAGGGCATGGTTTAGAATCTGTGGTATTTGATCACTCACAGGATCCTGCACTAGTAGTCAAAGTTGAGCGAAAGTTTACCGATCCCAAGAACAATGCCTATTATCAGTATGTGCGTGCTATACAGCCTTTAATGAGCAGCAATCATTATCTACCTAGAATCTATGTAGCTGACAGCTTTAAGAAGCCTGAAGGCACACGCTTTGTCTACACTATGGAAAGACTTCATGATGCCTATGCTGCTGTAGCACACATACATCCTGACACATTCAATAGCTTTGTCAATCGTATATTTGTTGATCCACCTGATTTTCCTAAAGTTCGTGGAGAGTATGGCATTTGGTCTATTATGATAAAATCAATCGCTGCAGCAGCTAAACAGGGTGATTATACTAATATACGTGATCGTAAACTCATACAGGCCTGTCAGTTAATCACTAAGCTGAATCAAGGTCTTGATCTACATGGTGGTAATTTCATGATCAGATACACCAGTGTAGGAGCTCAAATGGTCATTACGGACCCTGTGGTGGGTTCAGGGTAATTTTGGATCCAATTCTGTAATTATAACTCTTTCCAGCATCTCTGATACGTTGGTGCCCAATTGATCACTGTAGCGCAGTAGAAACAAGGTATGCTCTGCACTGTTTACGTCAAATTCATGAACTGTCAGTGTTTTAGAGTGTTTGATCCATTTGAGATCTATTTCATTATGCTTTACACGGGTAATCAAGCCCGTTTTAACATCTTCTAGATAGCGTACTCTAGTCATTCTTCTACTATACGATCACTGTTTTTCAGTAAGAAAAAAGTATGTTCAGCTGAATTTTCTTCGTAGACATGTAAATGGCACCCAGCTAGCCCTCGTTCCCAAAGCCAATCTCCGTCATCGACGAGTAACCGTATATAGCGTCCAGTATAGGGGTTTTCCAAATAACGTATAGCTGCCATTAGCCGAATCTTTCTATTTGGTCCCTATACTTGAGCAAGAATAGGGTATGATCGAGACTCTGCTTATCAAAGCGATAGAGCTTGAGATCATAATGATTAGCCCAATCTTCTAGATAGCTGTGTGCGGGATCTACTGGTATAATGCTGCCATCTGAGCGTTGTGCGTAGATTACTTGTTCTGGTTTCATTTCTTTATTATACAGCAAAAATCACCTGGGGTCAAGATCTCCATGGTGGGAAAAATTTGCGCAGCAGATTTTTAGGGTTAGTATAGACCGGGGTTAAGTTGGTAGTTAATGGGTGGGAAAAATTCTGCGCTACGCTACGCGAGAGAGGCAGTTGTAGTGCAGACCGATCAATGGTCATGAAGGAGTTCTTTTATGTAGTCCCAAAAGTCTTCATAGTCATTCATTTTGCGTTTAATATTGTAAGCTAACTCGCGTAGATCGGGTTGTTTAAACTTAATGAAAACTGCCGTAGTTCGAGATGTATTATGAGGATAATTGCCCACAGCATTTGTAGATCCTATTAAAAGCATGATAGTGGCCATTTGCGAATCATAGGTAACCCATTGTAGATCTAAAAAAGACCAAACGTCGCTGTCGATTATCAGTTTAATTCTATCATGTAGCACGCCCACATTATCCCAATCCACGGTCATCTTAAAGTATCTCAACATGAGCTCGAGGCATTCGATTTCAGTAGATGATAGATCTGCAAAGCTGATCATATTACTGTTATGAGCAAACTCTTGAATTTTGGATTCAAATTCAGGAACAGTATCCGGCTCTATGCTGGATAGTAAGTGGTTAGGTATTCCTTTTACATAGAGCTGTGCTTCGTTGATTAATTGATTTATTTTCATTTTTTTGGCCAGAACTTTTGGATAAGTTTAAAAAATTTCTCTGAATGATTAATATCTCTACTCATGGCAAGAACAATTCGTGCCAATCGATCGTTATTGGTACAGACCCAGATTTTATGCGTCATATGACTGCCATACCCTGGGTTCTTTGAAGGAGTCATTCCGCCTACAGAAAACATCGATAATTCTGGCGAACGATGCAGTATCCATATGTACTCTTTCCACGCCCAAGTAGCACTAGTTTCATAATTTTCTAGATATCCGCTGTCGTCCCAATCTATAGACATCTTAAAGTAATTGATTAAGAATAGTGTGGCCTTTCTGTTTTCTTCAAAGGACGAGTCAGGCCAATCTATTTTGTGTTTGAATCCGTCTTTTAAACTGAGAAAACGAGTATAGTCTTCCTCAGTAACGTGGCTTAGAGACTGTTTGATTTGAGGATTAATATGATTCATCCAACTCCATGCTGGATGATGCTTAGGAACTTCAGATTCTGTAACTTTATCTTTTTTACGTTTTTTCGAGCTAGCCGGACGATCACTGCTACCTCTTAATTCCCAAGGTCCCCAATGTTCTGTCCTTAACATATGCTCTATTGCAGATTTTTTATTGTAAACTCTGTATTCTTCAGGGTTATCAGTATCAATACGACCTATGGTATAATACAAGATCTTAGGAATTTTAATCTTACGCCCATTGCTATTATCTATTACTATATCGCCATCTTCATTCCACGCATGCTCGAAACGTCGGCCCTCTAAAGGTCCTTGACCCGATACAAATGCATGTACTAAAACTAAATTAGGGTTATCAATTGTATTTTTTGCTGCTACTTCAAAACAATCTCCTCGAGGAGATTTTGCTTCTGTAAATATTTGAGTAGCTGTTAGTAATTCTTGAATCTGCATGATATATTTATAGAATATCTAAGTCGCGATATCTTCACAATCGTTAATGTTTACTTGTGCAGCCTCTTCTAATCTAATAGCAAATGTCGACGAATCTACGCGGACCGCTATAGGTCCTTTGAATGGAGCTTTTGCTATAATTCGAACTATAGCTCCTGGAATAAACCCTATTTCAGATAGCTGTAAATTTTCCACTGAAGATATAACTAATCGTTTATTGAAAGGAGCGTTAGCTAATGTCATGTTGGACACTCATATGGATATTTATTCTTTAAAAAAGTTATAAATAGTTATACGAATATAAAGGTGTTGTCTCTTATGTCAGATATTAACTTAATTAAAAATTTAAGAAATAAACTGGATTTATTAGAATTTGAATCTATGTTTGATGAAGCAATCGAAGCGACAGGAATTTATGAAGAATTAGCTGCGTTGTTTGAGTCAAGCCCTTTGTTAAAAACATTTGGTAGCGATCCCGAAGGAACCAAACTGGCTAAATTCCTACATGATGATCAATTGGTTAGTGATCGCGCTAGACTAGTTCCATATAAGCATGAGAAACATCCTAAAGTAACTAATTTACAATTATATGATTTTAAAACACATTATGATAACTTTATAGTCTTTCATGGTCCGAATGGGTGGGCCGCCTTTAAACCAAAAACGGAATATCTAAGACCTAAATTAGATGATCCTACAGCTCATCGAATTCCTGTTCGAAATAGAAGAGGAGTGATAGTAGATTATAAACCATATGATCCTTCTAGAGATCCAGATTTAGTTTACATTATGTACGCAAGTCTTAAGGATGGGGCAGACATCAAAATACACGAATTTACAGCTACTAGAGGCGGCAGATATGGGCATAAAGAAAAACCAGAAGCTGGACCTAATATATCTGATGAGATTAAAAAATTCGTAGGTGGAACTAAACCAGATGACATTACAGTATATAGATTAGAAGATAGAGATGCTCCTGATCTATCTTCTTTACCACCTGAAAGATTCAGTGGACGACGTAGTAGAAAATTAGGAACTGCAGGTGCTAGCGTACAACGAGCTAAAGTAAATGCTAGAGAAAAGCTTAGAAGAGCAGATCCTTTAAAATCTGAAGATGATATTTCTGCAAGACTGTTTAAAGTAGCTCCCGTGGTTATGCAGAAAGTAGCAAAACTATTTCTAAATAGAGATGGCGATACTTCTAATCTCTACGACGATGTATCAGACCATCTTAACAATATTAAAAATCAACCGTATGATAGTATTTCAGATACAGATCAATTTAAGTCAATATGGAAAGAAGCAGTCAGCAGCGCATTAGGTTCTGGTAATTTTATGTCGCAATTCGCTAATGATATAGCGGCCTATAGAAAAGCACATCCATATGATAAAATATCCGATAGCGATCTTATCCTTTCTAAATTAATGAAGGGAGAGAAGTCGGGATTTAAAGAACTGTTTAAATCGATAAGAGAAGAATTATATTATAAATTAAAATAAATTATATATTAGTTAGAAGTTTATACTTATCGTCAGTTAATCTTAATTCTCTTATAAGAGGAATCATTCCTTGAGCTCCACTATAACGATATTTTATAAGTATCTTTTTCAATACTTCATCTTTTGTTTTTTCTAATTTCTCTAATTTAACAGTAGCAAAATCTCCATTATTTTCTTCTAATTTTTGAAACAATATAGGAAGAATAAGTTTAGATTTTAAAAATCCACCTTTTTCTAAATCAATTGTAACATGATTTACTAATGATGCTGGAATTTTTGAAAAATCTTCTTCTATATTTTGAAGATTTCCTACAATTAAATTTTGTACATGACCTTTAAGTCCGCTTAGTGTTTTAAGATTTCTTACAGCTCTCAAGACAAGATTTTTTGTTTTAACTTCAAACCCTGATAGATTTGTTAATTCTTCGTTGGCAATATGTTGAAAATTTATCGACTCTGATTCGATTAACCCATCAGTATTTAAAGTTTTTAGACCACTGCATGCTGCAACTTTAATGAGAGAACTTTTACGAGGAAAATTTTTAAGACTCTGTATGCCGCAGGCTTCTATGCTAAACTCTCCGTGAACTTCGGCAATTGGAAAAGGAATCTCAACTAAATTTTCTTTATTATCAGCTCTTAGATCTCCTTCAAAAACCCAACCACCTTTTGATGAGTCAAAATGATAATCACCGTCTACATAAAAAAGAGTTGCAAGATCTTTCCGAATGTTATCTGTATTTTCTTTTAATAATTTTTTTAATTTCATTTTTATAAATGACTGAAATTATCAGGTTTCAGTCCTCCCATTTTATCAACGATTAATTTAAAGTTTCTTTGATTATTTAAAATTAAAAATAAATGCTTACCTACAGCGCTGGTATAAACAGATAAAAAGTTCTTCCAATTTGAAATTGTTCCTACTTGATCTAAAATACCTTCGTCTGTAAACATACATACATTATAATTTTGTTTTAGCATATTTTTTATTTGATCAGCCATTTGCCTCGAAAAAACCGTTCCTCCGCTATAGGCTGAATTAAGAACGTCTTTTAGAGATAATTTTGTAGCATTAGGCGGTGGGTTCATAAGCTCGTCAAAACTGTTAACTTTAATAGCTTCGCCTTTTTTTAGATTACAAGAATAATAATAAGCATCAGTTGTAAAAAATACTAATCCAAATTGTGGATCAGATCCTTTCGCTACTACTGATAATAATTTTTGTACTTCAATTAATGCTTTATCAACAGATCCAATCATACTGCCGGAAGAGTCGACAACAAAACACATTTTATATATCGGATCAAGTTCTTTTTCTCCAGGCCTAACTACACTGCTTCCTGTTATTTCTAATTCTTCCGGACCGCCGGCATTTCGTCTATTAGCTTTACTATAACTACGGTCTAAAATAGTCGATTTAGATATAAACTTCTTTATGAGATTTTGCCATGGATACTTAGGAGTATAGTCGGTTTTTATTTCCTGGCCAGACTGAGATCCTTGTTTTTGTTCTTTTCCTTGACCTTCGTCATCGCTACTCGCTTGAGCTCCTGCTTCATCGCCTTGCTCTTGTCTTAATTTATTTTTAACCTTTTCCCAAGAATCACGATCTTTTTCGTCTAGATCATCTTGTTCTTCTGAGGGTTGAGTTTCTGAAGGAGGTTGATCCGGTTTATCTGAATCATCTGAGTTACCTCCTTTGCCTTGTGGTGGAGGCGGCGGCGACGGCCAAGGCTCGTACTCATCTTCATTCCACCAGGTCATGTAGATACTCCTTTAATGATTTTATTTAACAATTCTTTTAATCTTGATTCTTCGAGATTCGGTTCAACGTTGGGAGAATCGGGAATTTTTAAATCATTGATGTCCTGTCCTCCGCCGGGCTGCATCGACCGTTTGATTGACATAATTTCATCATAGGTTAGCTCTCGTATTTTAGCGCGGCATTGATCGTCCACTTCTATCACTTGGCCTATCGCTCCTGTTTTCCTGTTTTTTATCAATTGTCCTACTTTAATCTTACATCCGCCCTCTCCAGGAGGTGTACTAGGTGGAGGCGGACCATTACCCTCTTGAGGTTTTTGTTCTATAGGACGTAAATATCTTAATGGATAAACTTTAATCATGGTTGACTACCTTTTTCACCAGATTCCTTTTTACCTTTTTCTGTGCCAATTTTAATTCCAGGATATTCTTTTTCTAATTCCTGTATTGAAACTGGGGTGATTGCGTACATATCATTAGGTTTAATTTCTACGACTCTACCAAATCTTCCCTCATTAGATATCAACACAATATCACCGAGACTTGGTCTCCAAGGATGTTTATTCTGGTTCTGTTGATCGTCTGTATCATTCGGATCGTCGTGCTGGTCTGGACTATTAGTCTCTTCAAACCAAGTTTGCAACCAAGGTGGTAATTTATCTATTTCTTCTTTAACAGCTCTCAATAACTTTAGGTAATTCTCAAATCTATCAGCATTTAATTCATCACTAAACATTCCTAAAGGTAATGGTGTAAATCCTAATTTAGTTAACTCAAAGTTAATTCGAAAATCTTGTGCGATGTTATGCAATCTATGTTCGTATTGTTTATATCGCGACGAATCTGAAATGTCTCCGAATATAAAGTGACACAATTCGTGCATTATCAAAAATTCGATGAAGCAGTAACTATCAGGTATGTTTCCACCATTGGAAACGTATATAGGCCGTGTAGGTTTTACATCTATAACATCGCCGAAGTAAACTAGTTTTTGCATGAAAGGCACATTAAAAAAGAAGTTTCCATCACTAGAGACAGCGGCTGTAGTAATTTGATCATTATACTGTTGATATTGTTTAAAAGAAGATGGGATTAATATAGGATGAAGTTGACTTATCAGCTTTTTATGTAATTTTTTATCAACAGATTTTAAAGGAAAAAAACCTTTTTCTCGTTGTTGTATCTCTTGACATAGCATAATAAATGTAGTTTCATCAAATGAAGAATTAAGTTTTTCGGAAGGAATAGTGTCAACAATATTCCATAGAGCATGTTCGCCTACATTTTTAATCGCAATGTCATGTAAAATCTTACTATACTCACCCAACTTTTCGGTCATTTCATTTTCGACTTTTAAAGATGCCAACATATCATCCATCGGAACGCCGGTATCCTGAGATATTTTTTTAATAGCATTTAAGATATGAGGATCGTCTACCTTAGAAGTTCTAAAAACAACTTCTCCTTTTTCTGATCTTAATCCATACCTCGCTTCTTTGATTATAGTTCTGAATTCAAAAAATCTCATGTTAAGCCCCGGCTCCTGTAGCGGAGAGAACCTCATTCCAGAATTTACCAACAGCAGCTAACTTAGCATCATGTGGATTTTTATCTAAATCTGAATATTCAGATTCGAGAATAGATTCTAACATAACTTCTATTGGTCTATAAAATTGATTTAATGCTTCGTAAGACCATTTTAATTTTTGAGTTCCTTCTTTTACGCTGTTTAAAATATTAAGAACGTCATTGCTGAATTCATCAAAATCGCCACCCGATTTTTTATATAATTTTTCTAAATATCTTTCGAAGTCTACATTAAATTGTGCCGGATCAAATTTTGACATGTAGCCGTGCATTTCTACATTAGCTAGGCTCTTAGTCTTTCCTGTAACAAATTCATCTAATATACTCTCTAGATCTGTTTCCTTAGTAGTTTTCATCGATATACTTTCGTTAACGATATCTGACATATAACTCGTAAAGGCACTTAAAAAATTAGGACTAATTGAAGAAGCTCCTATATCCATAAACTTCTTTGTTAAAATCCCTCGACAAGAATTAACAGCTTTTTCTGTAAGGTCTGATTTGATTGATTCTAAATTTTCAGGTTCGAATATTCCTTTTCTTTCCATAGACTTAATAGCAAGGTCTGTATTTGCTACTAGATCACGATACATATGGTCTAAGGCTCTTGGATCAACTCTTATGTCAATCCCTCCTCCACTTGACCAATGAAATTCTTTTTCTCCCTTGATATCTCTTGTGATGAAGCTAGCTTTAGGTAATCCTTCGATAAAGTTTTTACCGATATTTAACGCATAAGATATTGGGGTATATTTTAATTTTTCTGTTTTTATAAAACGGTTATTTCTCATATAGCCGATGAATGCATTCCAGTCTGCTTCGGAATGTATGATTTCAATGGCATCTCTAAAATGATCCGTTAATTCCATGGTTTGACTATCGCCCGGATTCATTGATCCGATGACAACAGTCCCGGGATCTAGTTTAAATTTTCCATCAAATTCTTTAGTTAAAATTAATTTTCTAAGACTATTAAACACTCTTATGTCTTTAACACGATTAATTTCATCAAATAAAATAGCAAATTTATATTTTTGATTTTCCCATTCTTCGAATACTTGCTCGGCTGATCTACCTTGCAATTTACCGGCTTCTGCTCTCTTAATCAACTGGTTCTTATAATTTTTAGTTGCTTCTATTAATAATTTATTAATTTTATTATATAATAAAGGTTCGCTAAATTCTGTTACTCGTTTAGTAGTATCTTTAAATTCTATATCTTTTCCGGAAGGAATTCCTAGCATATCGTCTGGATGAATTGTGGTGCAGTTAACAACAGCAGTTCTTAAGTTAAATCCAGTACCATCACCTTCGTATTGATCTGCTTCGAGTTTCGCAACAATAGCGGTTTTTCCAATACCCGGTTCGCCTTGGATAACTGGTACATATTTTTTAGAAGGTCCGATCTGTATAGCATTTACGATAACGTTGTTTAAAACATCTCTCCATCTACCTGCCGATAATTGTTTAAAAGAAGGAGCTACACCGCTTGCAATTGCAAGATCTTTTAATATATTATGAAATACTTCAAATCCTCCAGATAAAGTTCTTGATTGATTTTCAAATTGAGCTCTAACATGGCTGTAAGCAATATTTGCATCATCACTTCCTTTCTTAAAAGGAAACATATTATTTAGATAAAATAATATTTCACTCCATCGGCGAGGACTAGTTCTTATAACATCATTAATGCTAATGTGTTCATCTTTCATATTTTTAACAAAGGCATTTATAACCTGTTCTTTGAAGTGAACATTTTTTCCTACTCCTTCGGCTACTGTATAATATAACCAGTTTTCTAATGAAGGAGCATCAAAATTTATTATTCCAAATGCATGATAACTTTCTGGCTCTTCTATTGCGCCTGATTGATCTGATAAGTTAGAAGCATAAATTGGAAAAGTTTTAGGTGGAATAGGATCGTTACCGATCTGCCCATTTAATATTCCTCTTAATAAAGTTCTTATAGTTTTAGTTGTAGTTCTAAAATATTCATCTATGAATAATATTCTATCCCACATTTCTCTAGCTTGATAAAGTCTTTCTAATCCATATTCTTTTTCAAATTCTGATAAAAGTCCTTTTTCATAAAACCCTAAACTTTTTATATGGGCATCATATTGATTATCCGGAACTTTAATTAGTTTATCGATTTCAGTAACCAAGCTTGCTTCAGCCTGTACTAATTTATATTTTGATCCTTCTTTGGCTACTTGTGTGTTTCCGTGATGTTTAGCTCCGTCTTTATCTACAACGGTATACGGAATATTAATTAAATTTTCTTCCACTAAGTGAGGCACTTCAATAATCATTGTGCCCATTCCTAACATTCTGCCTAATTGGCTGATGAAACTAGTTTTACCTAATCCAGTATCTCCTGCTATTAGTAATCTAGTTTGTTCTTCACCTGAGGAAGAAGCTACCATGTTGCTTGTTATTAATGCTAGTAGTTCAACATGTTTAGAATATTTAGGAGATTTCACATTAGCAGGCATTTGTGCTTTTTGCTGTGAAGGTGGCACTAGAGGTGCTTTAGCTGTTGTTTGTGTATCTACAGCCTGTTGGTTAGGTAAGTTATTATTTTGTGCGTTTTGAGATCCTAACGTAGTTGATCCAGGTAAATTAGGTTGTTCGGTTGGCATTTTTTTAATCCAAATTTCTTATACTATTGTAAACTTCCGGTTGTAGTTGATTAATTCTTTCGAGTACACTATCATACCCTTCCCCTAGACCATAAACATGTGTTTGATCATTATTTTTGGAAATCTTTGGTTTTACAGAAATGTTTTCTACAACTTTTTTAACTTTATCGAGTTTTTTAGGTTTTTTCTCTTCTGGAATTTTTACATTAGTTAAAACATCATTAATATTCATAATAGTTCCTACTAGCAATAAATTATTTATCTTATATTAAATAACAAAAAGATATGATTACGCACAACTTTAAACCTATACCTTACTGGCAAATCGGTCCTATTATGAATCGATATGGATGGATTATATGTGCTGCTGAGATTGGAGATTCTTGGTTTTTAAAATGGAGAACAGCAAACGACCAAACAGGGTTTGCTTTCTACGCAGATCATGAAAGTGTAATAGAAGCTATCGAGAGTCTGAATCGTCAAGCTGCAATTGAGCAAGGTGATTAGCAAATAACGCCTTAACTTCGTTAATTGCATCCTCATAACGAGTTGCATCTACTTCGACCGCAACTCCGCCAGCCGCACGCCATTCTTCGCAGTTGCTACGCCGATCGTCTACCAAAATATCGCCAGGAATGCAATGCACATGCTTATCTTTAGCAAAAGGACCGAAATGCACAGGAATACCTGGAAAATTATCTTGAGCCCACAAACATTTGTCCCAGAAGGCCCAAGGAACATCATTTCCCTTAGGGACTGCCGTAAGGAATAGAACATTCCAACCTAGCTGTGTTTTAAATGCATTAGCTAAAGAAACCAATGCTCCTGCTCGAGGCATAATCGGAAGATTTCTATACATTCGCTGATTATCCTTAATCCTGTTCCAGTCTCTATCAGGATAATGGGCATTAGGATCTTTTTTAACATACCCAAGAATATCTCTAACGCCTGCGTTCCAATCAGCAATTACGCCGTCCATATCTAAATAAAAAGTATTTGTTTTCATATGTGTATTATATAGTTAAAAATAAATTAAGTCAATTAAATTAATCTTTTTCGCTGTTCAAATTTGCTAACATAGCACGAATTCTACTACTTTCAACCACTCCTTTAACCTTAGGAGCAGATGTTCCATGTGTTGGATCTGCATTTCTCGTTTCTTTAGTTTCTAGATCAACTTCGGATTCTTTGACTGTACTGGTCTTTTTAAACTTTTCCATGATATTACTAGTACTAGAATTCGATCTCTGTTGACTAAAACTCTCTTCAGCTTCTTCTCCTAGATCCGTAATACGCAATGTTTCGATATTAAATTCTAGATCAACCTTTTGTCCTTCCCCCGCTGAATTGCGCGTTTTCATAAATTGAATTTGATAACGACCTCTTTCACGCATTGCTCTACTGGTAAAAATACCAATAACATTATCTGCGGTTTGAATTTTACTAATTCCTCCTGCAATATGACTATGATCATATTCGATTTCTTCTGTTGCTCCTCGATTTAACTGACTAGCTGTAACTAGTACCGTTCCGGTATCCATTGCCAAATTTCGTAGTTCTTCTGATACATATTTGTCTTTGATAAATTGATCACTAGGATTCACCTTAATTGATAGAGGCATCATAAGGTCTAAGTAGTCCACTAAAATTACGTCTGGTTTTTGTCCCGTTTTGACCTGATATTCCTTCAAATATGACCTCAAATCATTGCAATTCTTCTGAGAAGGGAGGTATTTTACACGAATTGCTCCTGACTTCTTACCTAACATACGAACTTTCAATTCAACGTCATCTATATTACGAAAAATCTCTTTAGACCCGAACCCAGTAACCATGCTATCAATACGCATACTTACTAACCCTTCACTTAACTCAAATGTAAAATAAATGCAGTTAAGTCCTTGTAATGCAAAATTTACTGCAAGATTAGCTAAGAATAAACTCTTACCACCGCCTGATTTTGCACAAAAGATCTCTACTTCTCCCCGATTAAACCCTCCATAAATTTTTCTATCAACACTAGGCCACCCTGTACTAATCTGACCATTGTTATCTTTAAGTTTCATCAATCGGGTACGAGGATCTTCCCAATAATCTGTGCCCATATCTCGACTTAGACTTATTTGTATCGCGTCTCGAATTAACTTTTCTACTGGACCATAATCGCCGGATTCTAGTAAATCGCTACTTTCTATAATTGCTCTTTCTAGACTTTTATGTCTACTAAAGTTTTCAAAATCATCTAACAGCCAATCATAGTTTTCTTTTGCTGCAACTATAGGTTTTAAATCAGATTTGCAATTTGCATTAATGATAGAAGCTTCTGGCATAACCTTATATTGGTCTACATATTCTGTCATAAATTTTGCAACCGATCGAAGCCGTTGATCAAAGTTATCTGGCTGAAAAATATTCTGGCACCGAATGAAAGTCTCGGCATCGCCTAAAAACATCTCCAAATAGATTTTTTGAACATCATAACTATAATCAGTTTTATTTGTCATCAAGTTTCTCCAGTTTCTTTTTATATAATTCTATTTTTATCTTATTGCCTTCTTGGTAATGCAATATTGTGGCTAAAGTATAAACTTTTCCATATCTTTTTACCGCATCCGCAACGTCTTTAATATCTTCTTCCCAAGGGGGTAAACTAACAGACCACCCGTTTTCTATAGAAGCTTTTAATAGTTTAGAACCTGCACGATCTCGATCAGGAACTGCTATTACCTTTTTTTCCAGCATGTTGATTCTAGCACATTGAATCTTGCTCGGCTCATTGGTCATGATAGCAACTCCATCAACACCTATTGCATCAAAATGCCCTTCTACAACTATAACATATTGACGATCATATGTCTGTCTATCTAAGTTGAATACATAGCCGTGTTGATTTTTTGTTAAGTATTTTGGAGATCCGGGGTTAATTTTACGACCTGTGTATCCGACCAGTTTGTTTTCTAAATAAAACGGTATAATAACCCGATCTCGGTATCCTTTTTCAGCAGACCAATACCAATTAAAATCATCAACAGAAAACCCACGATCTTCTATATAAGATAAGCATGATAAAAAATCCGGTTCTTCACACCCTATGGAAATTAGTTCTCTAAAAGAAAAACAATTATTTGGAAATGTTTCTTCATGTAAAATAAAATTAAATTCTTTCTTTTCAACAGTAATCGTTTCTTTATCTTTTATTGCTTCTAAAATGATTTTGTTTATTTCGGATTCAGGAACTCCCAACCACTTAAGAAGATTTTTAGTATTTTTACTAATCGGTTTTCCAGGGCTCCACCCAGCTTTAAACCCACAATTAAAACAAGAAAATACAAATCCTTCCGCAGTGAACATTATTCCTCCGCGAGATCTAGTATCTTTGCTTTCTCCTCGATGTATGCAACAAGGACTATTAAAAGAAATCCATCCTCCACTGGTAGATTTTCTTTTCACAGGCAGAAATGTTTTTAAGCTAGTCTGTATGAGATTCATACAGTAAGTTTAACTTCTATACAATACTCTGTCAACTGACCCTGCGTATGCTAGATTTTGTGCTGCTGTAGGTCCACTATATAAGCTATTAGTATTAGTAACTGGGTTTTTTACAGGTATGTACCTAACTCTTATTTTTGAAAAAATTCCATTAAAATTTTTATAATCAATCCCAGTGAATGCACTATAATAAGATTCATTAATTATAGCATAATTACCAAAAGAATTAGGATCATTTTCTAAAGTTCCTTCAATTCTTACAACTCCTGTATAATTTGACATATATATTGCAGCAGTATGTAGTGCATTATTAGATTTAAATTGAGGGCTAGCATCTAAATTTCCCGAATAATATTCATATTGCTGAGCATTTATGTCGTAGTTAACATGCATTTGAAATTGTTGACTGGTGACTTCTTGACTGGGGACTAGTGTAGGGAATAGATCGTGTTTTACTTCTACAGTGCCGGCCATATCATAATACGTATTAGAATATGCCGGAATATAACTTCCATCAGTGTCCAATGCTTTAAACCCTATTTTATAATAAGTACTTTCGCAGGATTCTAGATCACTTTCAGTAAATACCACCTTTCCTAACCCTCTTAATAGAGGAGTAATTCCATCATCTACAATAATTACATTTTTTTGTATGAGATTTCTTTGATTTACAGTGTCAAACAAGGACATTACAAAACTACCGGAACTAACATTAAGTAGCTTCTGATCGCTATTTTTAAATTGTATTTGTATGGTATTTTTAACACCTTTTTGTAATTTTAGTTCGCGTTGATACATAACTTGTATAATCCTGTTATTATTGTCATCCAAATCTAATATTACTTCGAATAAATTTGGGTATAAATAGACTGGTAATTTCATATTACATATTTATGGTACATGACGACATCAAAAGATAGTTTCCAAAAAAATTTTCCATTTTTGACTTGTATAAAGTCGAAAGACATAGAATACATAGGCATTGTGATCAACACTGATTCAAATGTAACTAGTATATATGATTATACCTGTATTAAAAGCGAAGCAGAAAAACAAAGATTGCTCGAATTAGGTGAGATTTGGTGGTGGGAAAGCAATAGACAAATACCGATCAGTATATTTTTAAAAAAAGATATGATTTTTTTTAGGAATTATATTAAAACTTTTAATTCTAAAGATTTGGAAATATTATTTGGTCCTACAGTTAATCTCAGTGAAATTGCTGAAAAGCGTGTTAAACGTAAGTCTATACAGCTAGTAAGAAGCACTAGAAAACCTAAGTAAGATTTTCTAGTTGCTCGCATATAAGATTAATTTGAACTACGATCAAAAGCGCATACGATATAGCATGCGCTTTTTTAAAGTAATATTCATTACTATCCGGTTTCACCCAGATCTCGTTCATCACCGTAGTCCAGTCTTTCCCAATCAAATAACGTTTCGCGGGGCGTATCATCGCTAGGACTGCAGCTAATTGTTCCACGGAAGTTGGGCAGGTCTTCCTCAGTACATCCCCGTGCCCCTTTAAATGAAATAACAGATTTACAAACTCGTCTTGAAGTAAAAGATCCCATAGTGGCTCCTTTTTCATTAATTTAATTAAATGGTCTTCATTTTTAATATCTTTATAAACACTAACATTTAAAAAATCTAATTTAAAATAACCTCGTTTTTCTGCAGTTTCATAATCAATGGTAGCGATATTACTTATTGGGTTAAAAGGTATTTTCTGCAAATATATACCTGTATTATGTTTTTTTAATTCATTTCTTTCGGTACGTGATGCAGCTATATGAGGTAAAATTGATAGAATTTCTTCTCTATTTGCAAAATCAATATCTACATCACATTGTATCATTCTAGGTCTGCCTCTCGACAAATTTCTTTAACTAATTCAACATCTGCAGGATTTTTCTTAAAATGTTTAATCCAATAAGCTACATCGAATGCAGGTGAGATTAGGCTTAAATGTTCATCATTGAACCTTTCTACCATTGATTTTCCACTTTTACAATTTAAAATAATCCAAGGTGATATCTTTCCATTTCTTATATCTTGAACGGCTCGATTATGATTTACATACTTGAAATAATGATTAAACTGCGCTTGACTAAGATCTGCCCATTCCATCATGGTTTGAAGAGATCTCTGTACCGCCGATTCAACAGGTTCAGTTTTCAAAATATTATAAAGATAATTTTCATATAAATCATCTTTACACCAATGATCTAACTTAACTCCGCTTTTAATCACATAATCAATGAATTTTTCTGGATATAATGGATTTACATTATTTAAAAAACTTCCAAATTTAACAAATGCATTATAATAAGAACTTTTACAAAATTCTTCATAAGTCTTGACTTTCCTAGCATTTTGAGTTACTTGATAAAACCGATTGTAAGCTAATAGTCCTGCCTGCACTCGTTTCTCGTCTTTTTGCATTGCTCGACGCTTGTTTTCACAAACGTGCGCCACAAGAGTATTTTCTCTCATGAAACTTTTTCCACAATGCACACAGTTAAATGGTTGTTCTACCAAGTCTACCATTAATATCTACTTCCGGGTTGGTTCGGGTCGTTACTATTCGTACATTTGTTAACATGATCCGTTGCATGTGGGCATCTTTTATTTCCACATTCTTCACACACTATTACCCGAGTTAAATAAAGAGGAAATTGACTAATAGGTTCTCTAATATCGTTTTCTACGATACAACGATAACAAGTACAAACATCTTTCACGTTATTCATATTCTTTTCTTTGCTTTTTATCAAAACCTAAGCTATCGAACAATTCATTAATATCTTTTTTAGTCATTAATGATGCTAAAATTTTAACTTCTTCCATTTTCATAGCAGGATTTAAATCAGCAATTAGTTTTTCTATTTTAACAGGTTTTTCTTTTTTACCTGATGCCAAATACGGATGGTAAAATCTTTTTCCGATTCCTACACTGGCTATTAATTTCCATAAAAGCGGTTTGTGTTCTTTACTTAACTGCCAGTGATTTTTATTGACTAATTCATTAGTCATTTCTACAAACCACTCTTGTATTTCTCTATCATTAGAATCAACATTACTAATATAACGCATCAATACATAAGGGCTAAGAG
>Ga0208379_1000169_pt1 | contig 30627 bp, 31 predicted proteins | sample CryBogCBE02Aug07_FD_184559 | JGI IMG/M metagenome (GOLD analysis project Ga0208379, IMG submission 184559) | Freshwater microbial communities from Crystal Bog, Wisconsin, USA - CBE02Aug07 (SPAdes) | ecosystem: Environmental > Aquatic > Freshwater > Lake | place: Crystal Bog, Wisconsin, USA... | reverse complement strand
ATTAAACAAACAAGTCAAAAATCGTTATATGACTAAAAATGGCAAAGTTGCTGGACATATTTTAATGACCACACCAACTGAATCTACTAGCAATGTGGGACATCAAACATCATTTACACATAATGTAAGTGATGAAGACATCAAACACGCTGTAAAAACAAAAGGTGAATACGTAATTGACAAACCTGAAGATCAGTTACGAAGCGCAAACAAAGAATATGTTGCACCACAACCAATTAAGATTATTCGCAAAGCGGACGGTGGTTTGGTTGGTGAAAGACATTGGGGTTATAGTGATGATGATTTCCATGCATTCCCTGAGCAAAACCCAATTGCACAACGTCACTTAGCAATGCGTCGTGGTGAAGATGAAGATATGCCTTATCATGCGCCCAAACCAAATGTCATGATTAACAAAAACTTGGATACTATGATTCTTGAATTGATGAGGAAAAAATAATGAGTAACCAAGACGATATGAACATTGAAGAGCAAGACGATGGTTCTGCTCTTGTTGACATGCCTGAGATGGAAACCGAAGAGCAAGAAGACGGCTCAGCGATTGTCACCATACCAAGCAGTGGCCCAGAAGAGAATCCAGACTTTTATGCAAACATGGCAGAAGACTATGACGAAGGTGAACTTCGTACTATTGCCATGCGCTACATGGACTTAGTCAAGAATGACAAAGAAGCCCGTGAACTAAGAGATAAGCAATACGAAGAAGGATTAAAGCGTACTGGCATGGGGAATGATGCCCCTGGCGGTGCTACCTTCATGGGAGCGTCTAAGGTTGTGCACCCAGCGATGGCTGAGGGTTGCGTTGACTTCGCTGCTCGCGCCATCAAAGAAATGTTCCCACCAGATGGCCCTGTCAGGACTAAAATCCTTGGCAAGGTCGATGAAATGAAGACTCAGAAAGCTGAGCGTAAGCGTGACTATCTGAACTGGCAGATCACTGAGCAGATTGAAGAGTTCCGCGATGAGCAAGAGCAGTTGCTGACTCAGTTGCCATTGGGTGGAAGCCAATACTTTAAGCTATGGTTTGATGAAGACAAAAAACGGCCCTGTGTGGAGTTTTTGCCAATTGATAGGGTGATATTACCGTTTGCAGCGACCAACTTCTATACAGCCCAACGAGCTGCAGAGGTGCATGAAATTACCCATTGGGAGTTTAACCGTCGCATTGCCAGTGGAATGTACCGTGATGTGAATGTTATCCAAGCGGTGTCTGAGCCCGATCAAACTAAACCACAGAAAGCCAACGACAAGATTGAAGGTAAAAAGTGGGAGGACAACAAAGACGGATTGCGCAAGGTTTACCACATCTACACCTACCTTGAGTTGGAAGAGGACAAGTACAGCAAGGGCAAGATGGTTCCTTACATCTTGATGATTGACGAGCTAGACAATGAGGTTGTTGGCTTGTACAGGAACTGGGAAGAAGAAGATGAGACCATGACCAAGTTGGATTGGATTGTGGAGTTTAAGTTTATCCCTTGGAGGGGTGCATATGCGATTGGTCTCCCTCATCTCATTGGTGGATTGTCCGCTGCCCTCACTGGATCACTTAGAGCGCTTCTGGACTCTGCTCACATCAACAACGCAGCCACCATGCTCAAGCTCAAGGGGGCTAAGATTAGTGGCCAATCCCAACAAGTTGACATCACTCAAATTGTTGAAATTGAGGGAGCACCTGGAGTTAATGACATCCGTCAGATAGCCATGCCCATGCCGTTCAATCCACCTAGCGCAGTTCTATTTGAGCTTCTAGGATGGCTTGACACCGCAGCTAAGGGGGTAGTCAGTACCAGTGAAGAAAAGATTGCTGATGTCAATGCACAAGCCCCTGTGGGTACAACTCAGGCTTTGATTGAGCAAGGCGCAGCAGTCTTTTCTGCCATCCACGCAAGGATGCACGAGTCACAAGCAAGGGTACTAAAGATCCTTTGCAGACTGAACCGTTGGCACTTTGATGAGATGCGCAAGTCTGAAGTTGTTGCCGATTTAGAGATTGAACGCGAAGATTTTTCACGCAATACAGACGTTGTTCCTGTATCTGATCCTCACATCTTCTCTGAGACCCAACGGATGGCTCAGAACCAAGCTGTGTTGGCCTTGGCTGAAAAACACCCAGATCAATTCAACATGACACAAGTGCTTTCAAGGTTCCTCAAGCAGTTGAAGGTGCCTAATGTTAATGAGTTGATGAAGGATGTGCCAGCGCCTGAGCAAAGGACTTCTGCGGATGAGAACGCAGCCATGTTGCTTGGACAGCCTTCATACGCTTACATGCAACAAGACCATATTGCACACATCCAAGATCACTTGCAATTTGGATTGAATCCATTCTTTGGTCAGTCACCGTTTGCTGACCCCAACTACATTAACAACTTGATTGAACACATCAAGCAACACATGACATTGTGGTACTTGAACCGCAGTAATGCATATGTGGCACAGTCGCAAGGTGGCAAGCCAATCAACAACTATGATGATCCTAGCCTCACAGCTACCATAGACAAGCTATACACGACCGTTGGCGCACATGTGGAGTTGGATACCAAAGACGTGTTTAAAGCGTTTGTACCTGCCTTCCAACAGCTTATACAAGTGGCATCACAACGCGCTCAAGCAGCTCAGGGTAATCTACCCCCAGCCGAGCAAGTCGTTAAAGAGACAAGCATGGCTGAGACACAACGCAAGACACAGGCTGATCAAGCCAAATCTCAGTATGAGCAAGCCAAGTTGCAAGCGGATATGCAAAAATCGCAAATGGACAATCAAACAAAAATTGCCATTGAAAACGCCAAGCTAACGCATGAGACAATCCAAAACATAGCTCAGGCACAACCGCCTGAGATGCAACCGCCTATGGGACAACCCATGGCACAACCACAGGCGCCAACGCCACAACCCCAAGGAGCCCCAAATGGCAACATCTGATCAAGAACAAAAGAGCATCAACGTACCCCAACACAAGCGCTTGGCTCAAGGCGCCCCTGTGAACGGACAAAGCATGAAGGATGGCGGTAAGAAAACTGCTTCCCCTTTGTCTAAGAAAAAATGATTGAACAATTGATCCACGTGATCAAACTTCGCCAAGCCGAGTTAGCTGCGTCTCTTGCCTTCGGGAACGCAACCACTTGGGAGGCTTATCAGCGCATGGTCGGTGAGTATCAGGGACTGCAATACGTCATGAACTCATTTGACCGCATGGCTGAAGAAGAAGAAGGAAGAGAATAGGTCGCACTCCGCGACTGAGGCCGCGCTGAAAAGCGCTTTAACGATGCACCTGAGATATGGTGTTTTTTAGGAGTTAGTATGAGTGAGAAAGAGAAGATCCCTACGATTGAGGGAAGCCAAGGTACGCCCAATGCAGAAGATTTAGCATGGGCATTCCCAGACGTAAACCCAGGGCAACGCCCTTTTGGTGGTCGAGTGATCGTCCAACTTCGACGAATAAAAAAGAAGTCTGGAATGATCATCATTGTTGATGAAACCAAAGAGAACGAAAAGTGGAACAACATGATCGGTAAGGTCGTGGCTATTGGCCCATTGGCGTTCAAGAACAGGGACACCATGCAACCGTGGGCTGAAGGCTCATGGGCTGAGCTTGGCGACTTTGTAAGAGTTCCAAGATGGGGTGGAGACCGTTGGGAACGCAAAGTTCCTACTGAAGACGGTGAAGATCCTGTTTTGTTCATGACTATCAACGACCACGAACTGATTTCGGCCATCACAGATGATCCGTTGTCGTTCAAAACATACGTATAAGGGAAAATATCATGGCAGAAGATAAAAAAACACCAGATTTAAAGATAGAAGAGGCGCAAGACGGCTCTGCTGTCGTTGAATTAGACGAAAACTTGCTCACAAATGACGAAGATGATCAATTAAATGATGTGGCAACAACTCCACCTGAGAAAAAAGAGGGTGGAACAGTTGAAGATGAGGACGCTGACCATCCAGACGATGACCAAGCGCTCAGAGACGCTAAAAGAAACCGTCGCAGAGCCAAAAAAGACCTGATTCGCAAGACAAACGAGGAAAAAGACCTTCGTTTGCAACAACTCCAACGTGAAAATGAGGAGTTTAAGCGTCGTTTGACAGAGGTGGAGAGCAGAACACGCCAGTCAGACGTCATGCGGATCGACAAAAACATCGAGGACACCCAAGTTCGCTTGGAATATGCCAAGATGAAGATGGCTGAGGCGGTTAGTTCCAATGATGGACAAGCCATGGTGGAGGCTCAAGACCTTTTAGATGAGGCAAAAGTCAACCTAAGCCAACTCAATCAAATAAAAAGACAGGCAACACAAGCCCCACAGCAACAAAATCTTGACAACATCAGGTTGCCTGACCCAGAGACGCAGAGAAACGCTGCTCAATGGATCAATAAGCACAGTTGGTATAAAGTAGACGGCACAGATAGAGACAGTAAAGTCACTTTGAAGGCGTCTGAAATGCTAGTTGAAGAGGGTTGGGATCCAAAAGATCCAGATTATTGGGATGAACTCGATAGTCGCTTGCAAAAATCTCTACCACATCGTTATAATGAAACCACAGACAGTAATTCCACTGTTCGAAGACCGAGGAATGTTGTGGGAAGTTCAGGACGCGAGGCATCTGCAGCTTATGGGGGTACAAACCGTACCCAGTTCATCCTCACCCCAGAAAGAGTGAGTGCTATGAAGGAAGCTGGTGCATGGGAGAACCCTGTGCGCAAAGCGAAGATGATTGAAAATTTCATCAAGTTTGACCGTCAGAATAAAAACCGTAACTAATACTTGGAGTAAAACATGGAATCACGTCTAAAAAAATCTTTGAATGCAAGTGGTCGCCAAGACCGTGATAACGGGGAAGCATCCCACAAAGCACCTGAAGATAAGTTCATTTCTACGCAGGAACGTAAAAAAATGTGGAGCGAGGAGTGGACGCAATCAGCACTGCCAAAACTACCCAACGTAGATGGGTGGCACCTTTGCTGGCTTTCAACAACCAACAGCTACGATTCAATTGATAAGCGGATTCGCCTTGGGTACGTACCCGTTAAGTCGGAAGAGTTACCAGGCTATGAAGATTACAAGATTAAATCGGGTGAGTACGTAGGTTACATATCGTGCAACGAGATGTTGCTTTTCAAATTGCCCATGGATATTTTCCAAGAGGTCATGACCTATCAGCATCACGACAAACCTCGTGAAGAAGCTGACAAGATTCGTGTACAAATTGAGAGTCTCCAAGGCCAACGTGATAGCAACGGAAAGTCGCTTGTAAATGTTGAGGGTGAAGGTATTGGCGGAATTGAACAGCAACCAAGCAAAACACCCGTATTTTCGGGTTAACCTAAAGGAGTTTGACTATGTCAGCAACTAATGCTCCGTTTGGCTTGCGCCCTGCGTTCCACCCCTCTGGTCTGGATCGCGCTCAGGCGCTTGCTGGCGGTATTCAATCTGGTTTGTCCGTAAACATTTTAAAAGGACAACCAGTTTCTTACGTCACAGCCGCAGTCTTGACAGCCACAAGCTTGTCAGGAATTGCTAACGGCACAATCGTTCCTTCTGCCACCCCTGGCAATAGCGCAGCATCATCAGGCTACCAAGTCGCTGGTGCATTCGCAGGCGTACAGTGGACAGATACAACTGGTCGTGCACGTATTTCTAACTATTGGCCAGCAAGCACTGCTTACACAGCAGGAACTTGCGTTGCTTACTTCTACAACGACGAAAAAATCGTTTATGAAATTCAAGCAGATGGTTCAATGGCTCAAACGTCTATTGGCGACGAGTACAACTTCAGTAACATTACCGCTGGTTCAACAACCACTGGTTTGTCGCAAGCAACTTTGGCATCAGCTTCTAACCAAGCTAACGGTGCTCAAGGTCAGATGCGTGTCGTTGATCTCGCTCCCTATGTGGACAACGCTTGGGGTGATGCATACACGATTGTTCGTGTAACGTTGCCATATGTTCAATTTGTTGCAGCTACTACTGCTGTTGTTTAATAAAGGAGTATTGCAATGGCAGCACCAATGCGAAGTACGGACTTTAGATCAATCGTTGAGCCAATTCTTAACGAGTGTTTTGACGGAGTCTATGACCAACGTGCCGACGAGTGGAGCCGAGTGTTCCGCGAAGAAGACGGCATTCCCCGTAACTACCACGAAGAGCCCGTCCTATATGGATTTGGCGCAGCACCCCAACTCCCTGATGGCACTCCAGTGACCTATCAACAGGGTGGTGTGTTATTCCTCAAGCGCTATTTGTACAAAGTGTATGGCCTAGCCTTCGCTTTGACAAAAGTGTTGGTGGAAGATGGCGACCACATCCGTATCGGTCAAGTGTACGCACGCCACTTGGCACAATCTTTGGTTGAGACCAAAGAGTTGTTGTCAGCTAACGTGTTGAACACAGCTTTCAATAGCGCCTACCCTGGCGGTGATGGTGTGTCTTTGATCAGCACAGCACACCCCATCGTTAACGGCACATTCAGCAACCAGTTGGCCACAGCCGCCGTTTTGTCTCAAACATCTCTCGAACAGATGTTGATTCAAATCCGCCAAGCAGTTGACAACAACGGTAAGCGTATTCGTTTGGTACCACGTCAATTGATCGTGGCTCCAGGCAATATCTTCCAAGCTGAAGTATTGTTGAAATCTGTCCTACGTACAGGCAACGCCAACAACGACATCAACCCAATCAAATCTATCGGTTTGCTTGACGAGGGTGCCGCAGTGTTGTCACGTTTGACTTCATCTACAGCATGGTGGGTTCAGACTGATGCTCCCGAAGGCTTCAAGCTTTTGATGCGCAGACGTCTAGAGAAGACCATGGAAGGCGACTTTGAAACTGACTCTATGCGCTACAAAGCCACAGAGCGTTACGACGTTGGCTTTACAGATCCCCGTTGTGCCTACGGTACACCTGGAGTCTAATCAAAGTGGGGTGGAGTTGTTTCCACCCCTTTTTTTAAACCCTGAGTGGTTCAAGCCACAAGGAGAAAAAAATGCCTCAATTTTCAGATGATCTATTTTTGGGTACAGCCCAAGGCTACATTGGTACCAATGTAACCAACAGTGAAGCTGTTATCACTGGTTCCGTAACTGGAACCACAATGACAGTAACCGCAATGAACTCTGGTGACTCGCTCACCCTTGGACAGTATGTAAACGGAACTGGCATTACAGCCAACTCTTACATTACTGCTTTTGTAACTGGTGCGGGTGGAACAGGTACTTACACGCTAAGTGCTTCATCATCAGCAACTGGTTCAATCACAATTTACGCTTCAGGCAACTATGGCTTGCAAGACCCATCTCCAATGGAAGTTGGTGTTGGCCCCTTGGGTCGTGAGTATGTCTGGGATGTAATTCCTCAAACATTAAACACAAGCAACATTGCTGCGTCACAAACCCCTGCTGCTTCAGGCAACTTGACGCTGACCGCTGGTACTAATGCCAAGTCATTCCTTCGCAATGATGGTACAACAGTCATTCAATTGGACACACCCCGTGCAGTTCAGTTGACTACAGCTTCTGGAACTATTTCCACTAGCCGTAACTTGACAGTGTCTGGATACGATTATTACGGACAAGCAATGTCTGAAGTGATTGCTACAGGTACAACATCTTCTGCTGTTGCTAATGTTTCTGGCAAGAAAGCTTTCTACCAAATATCTAGCATTGCAATTAACGGTTCTTTGCCAGTGGCAATTACTGTTGGTACAACAGATATTTTAGGTTTACCTTTGCGTGTATTTGACGCAGGCTACATTGTTCGTGTGGGTTGGAATAACACTCTAGCCAATGACACAGGTGGCAATAGCGCATTTACAGTAGCAGATTTGACCACACCTGCAACATCAACAACTGGTGATGTGCGCGGTACTTATGTGCCTTCTACGGCATCAAACGGTGTAAAACGTTTGGTCGTTGTGATTGCATTGCCTGGTATTGCAACTGGCCCCAATGCAACACGCACTGGTGCTCTTGGCGTAACTCAAGCCTAATAGGAGGGCATCATGGGTCAATTTAAACCAATGGTAAAAATGTACACCGATGAGCCTTCAGTCATTCTGAAGCTCAAAAAAGGTGGAAAAGTGCATCACAAAGGCATGAAAGCCGAAGAGCATGGCCACAAATCCATGCACGAAGCTTCTGGTGGCATGATGCACGGTGCTCATCACGCTTTTGAGGCTGAGCATGGTAAGGCTCCTAAGAAGCCTTCTATGTCTGAGCGTCGTAAGGCAATGAACCCCAACCAATACAAAAAGGGTGGCAAGGTTGAGCACAAGCTTGACGGTGGCATGATGGGCGCTCCTATGGCTCCTATGGCTAGACCAGCAATTGCAGCGATGGATCCCCGTGCTCGCATGGCTCGCGCTGCAATGGTGAGAAAAGCATTGACTGGCATGAAAAAAGGCGGTCACATGGGCATGGAAAAGCACATTGAGAAGTTGGAGAAAGAACTCCATCATCACGAGTCTATGCCAATGGAAAAAGCTCATAAGATGCACCACAAGGCATCTGGTGGCGCTATTGACCGTGACGAGACCAAAACAACAATCAAGGGTAACGCGAAGAAATTCGAGAAGACCATGGTTGTTGATGGTCAACATCATGACAAGCACCATGGCACAGGCGAAATCCATGAAGGTAAACCAGCAGGCTACAAACACGGTGGCAAGACGCACAAAATGCATCACAAAGCCACTGGAGGCGCTATTCCTGCTGACACCAATGAGAAGGTCAACAAAGGTAAGATCAAGATGCATGGCACCATTGAGGGAAATGAGCATGACTACTTGAACACCGAGATGCACTCAGCCAAGCGTGACAAAGCGCATGGTACTGGTGGCATCAAGGAGACCAACGCAGGTGGCTATAAGCATGGTGGTAAAGCCCACAAGATGCATCACAAGGCTACTGGCGGTGCAATACCAGCAGCGACCATGAAGGGCAAACAGGAAGGTCATTTCAAGCATGACACAGTGGAAGGCGGAGACTGGGAAAACCGTTCTGCTGACACTGCTACCGCAGGCAAGAAAATGGGTCACACTGGTGAAGTTCATGAGTCCAATGCAGGTGGATACAAGCATGGAGGCCACGCAGCAAAAAAGCACTACGCCACAGGGGGTAATGTAGTCGATGATGGTAAGGCAGTAAAAATGCCTCACCACTTCGTCAGCCGTCCTGTGGCTAACAGCTTGCAATCTGGTACCTTTGCTAAAGGTGGTAAAGTGGATTACTACAGTGATCTTGCTAAAAGATTACAAAAGAATCCTGAAAAGCCAAACTTACGCCTAGTAAAGACACACACAGGCCCTAAAGGTCACGTAGCTAAAGTTTACAAAGACAAAGACTATGGTGAGTACAGAACCAAATTCTACACACCTGAAGGTAAGCATTTAACTGAAGGGGATTCCCATACGGATGACGCTGAAGATGCTCACATGACAGCTATGCATGAAGTAAACAGAGGCTACAAACGTGGAGGTCGTGCAACAAAAAAGTTTGATGGAGGTGGAAGCACCTCCGACGACCAATTTGCACAAAAGGCTAACCAAGACTACGCAAACTGGGAAAAAGCCCAACGCGCTGAGAATGAAGCAGATAAAAATATGATTCCCAACGCTATCAAAAGCGGAGTGAATGCAATTAAGAATCTGTTTAGTTCTAAAGAAACTCCAAAAGCACCCGCTAAAAAACGTGGTGGCTCAATGAGAAAGTGTTGAGTAAGATGGGAGGGCTTCGGCTCTCCCACTTTTTAAGGATAAATTATGAGTAACGGTATCGTTTCTTCAGTCACACGCGCAGGAGCGTATGAGCCATTTGATTTACAAGTAGCTCGCGGTCAAATTTATGGACACAGCGTTGTTAGTTTGTTTGGTTACAACGGTGGTATTACATCGTCAACCGCTCCTACAACTGCACCAATTCCTATGTGGGAAAATGCCACTGCATATACTTTTCCATCATCTGCTGCAGTTTTGACTGTTGTTAGTTCATCTACATCAGACAATACATCAGCTTCTATTTTAATTACTGGATTAGACGCAAGTTATAACCCATTGTCAGAAACATTATTTTTAAATGGAACAACTGCTGTAACTTCTGTAAACAGTTACTACAGAGTTAATGGTGTAGCTTTAGTATCTGCTGGTACAAGCCAAGTTACTAATGTAGGAACAATTACCTTTAAACAAAGTATAAATATTGTTGCTCAAATAAACCCTAAAGTTGGTAAAAATCAAGCGAGCATTTATTCTGTTCCTAATGGGTATACATTTTATTTGAATGTAGTAGAAGTTAATTCTGATAATACATTGGGCAGTGGTAATGGAATGTATTACAACGTTCAACAAACAGTAAATGGTGTTCAATACAATGTATTGACTCAAGGCTTTAGTTCAGTTTATGTAATTGACAGATCTTCAGCACCATTTGCATACCCACAAAAATCAGACATTCAATGGCAGATTGCAACAACCAGTTCAACTGCTATTTTGTCTGGAGCAATTATTATTGGTAAGTTAATTCAAAACAACAACAACGTCACTGGAGTAGGAACCTAATCATGCCTTTAACCAAATCCAAATCCAAAAAAGCTTTTGAACATAACATTGAAGCTGAGATTCACGCAGGCAAGCCCCAGAAGCAGGCAGTGGCGATTGCCTACAGTGTAAAAAGACACGCTAAAAAGGCTCATGGTGGTAACGTTTCCACTCATCATGAGAATTCAAAACACAAAGGGTGTTGGTAATGAAAAACGGACTTTATGCCAATATTCATAGAAAACAAGAGAGAATCGCTCATGGCTCTGGTGAAAAGATGCGTAAGGTCGGCTCTAAGGGCGCACCGACTGCTGAAGCTTTCCGTGAATCAGCTAAAACGGCTAAACTCAAAGAGGGTGGCCCATCTTTAGCCGTAGGACGGGGTGAGAAGCTCTCAGTTGATCAAGGAGCAGGGCTGACTGCCAAGGGTAGGGCTAAGTACAATCGAGAGACTGGAAGCCATTTAAAGGCTCCTCAGCCTCAAGGCGGTGCTAGAAAAGATTCATTTTGTGCAAGAATGTCTGGGGTGGTGAAGCATGCTTCAGGTGATGCGCCAAGAGCAAAGGCATCATTGAAGCGTTGGAACTGCCCAGGGTGGTAATAGGAGAAAATTATGGGTGGGTTTAGTATCAATTCAAGTCCTGAAAGAATCCAACAACAATTGGATTTAATTAATTCATATGCTCAAAGAGACCCTGCTGATATTCCTATGCCAGGCAATCATTTGTCACCTAAAGCACAATACCAGTCCATTAAAGAAGACGTAAACATGGCAAATGGTGATTTACCTTTGTCAAAATACAATACAGTTTTGCCAATTAATGCAAATCGACAAACTGCAATGAAATATGCTCAAGATCTTTTGGCCAATGATTCTGATGTTGGAAGGTTTGCAAACCCTGGTCAAGGTGACCAAGGACAATTTTTTAAAAAGGGTGGAAGCGTTAAACATAAAGCTGAACACCATGAAAAAAGTGGAAAAATCAATTTAAAACATTGCAAAGTTAGTACACACGAAACAAATTCTAAACACAAAAAGTGTTGGTAAGGATTAACAATGGCTTACAGTGGAACCGTTGGACAGACAGTAATCACAGTTCAAAACTTCATTGATCAGGGTGCTCGCTTGTCGGGCAAACTGGCGGAAGAGTTGACGAGTGAGCAAGTTCAGGGTTCCAAGCAAGCCTTGTTTTTTGTTCTTAGCAACCTGATCAATCAGGGCATCAACTATTGGGCCATCAATAAACAGGTTTATGGCCTTATTCCAGACCAGTACGAGTATTTGCTACCCGTAGGCGGTGTTGATGTCTTAAATGCGCTCTATCGCACAATGAACCGCCCTAGTGGGTCATATTCTGCAAGCGATGGCAGTAGCACATCCTACATTTACGATCAAAACACACAGACGTACAACCAAATGACTGTGCCAAATGGCAATTACACAGTCAATTACGGTACAAACAACAGCATTTACATTGGATCTATTGGCTTTATGCCATACGTTGCCAACGGTGGATCTGCAACATGGAACTACAGCTTTCAATATTCCTATGATGGAACGACTTGGACGACCTTGTACACGGGTACAAACGTTACAGTGACTGATGGTCAATGGATTTTTCAAGATATTGACCCTGGTGCCACAGCGCAATACTACCGTTTTCAAGCATTGAACGGCACAACTTTGGCTTTGCGTGAATGGTACCTTGGCAACAACTCCACTGAAGTCACCATGGCTCGTTTGAATCGTGACGACTATACCAATCTGCCTAACAAGAATTTCACAGCCAATCAGCCTTATCAGTATTGGTTCAACAGAACAATTCCACAGGCAACGATTACCCTTTGGCCAGCTCCTTCTAATGCGTTCATTCAGATGACCATTTGGTACTCACGCCAAATTGACGATGTGGGTTCATTGAATGGTCAATTGGAAATTCCTCAACGTTGGAACCAAGCCATTCAGTATTTACTAGCTCACCAGATGAGCTTGATATTGCCTGGGGTTGACATCGCAAGGATTCAATACTTGGAAACCCAAGCGAACAATTACTTCCTCATGGCTGAGAACGAAGAAAGGGACAAGTCCCCAATTTACTTCGCTCCCAACATTTCTGTCTACACAAGGTAAGCATGCCACGCTTTCTAGACACCACAGGAAACGCAGTAATTGCGATCTTCATTTGCGACCGTTGCAAGATGAAAAGACCAATTATTCAGGCCATGCCTGATCCAAATTTCCCTGGTCTTCGGGTGTGTCAAGAAGGGTGTGCAGATCAAAAAGATCCCTATAGATTACCAGCTAGGAAAACCGAAAGAATTACCTTACAATTCCCAAGACCCGATGTCAGTGTTGCTGCAAATGACAATGGTTTGGTCGTTACGCCTACGGGGACAAATATACCTGGAGGCAATCCCTCTGAAGTCTACATTAGCACTCAGAATGGAAACGATATTCCACAACAGAACGACAACATTAACATCATAAGCCCAAGCCCCAACACGAGCCAATAACATGAGTGGACAAGTAACAATCACCCAATTGCCTCAAGCAAGTGCTTTGACTGGTAATGAGTCAGTTCCTATTGTTCAAAATGGAGTGACGGTTCAAACCACGACTGGGGCTATTGCGGTTCAACCCACACAAACACAAACATTTTTGACCGTTGGCCAACAAACAAGCTTGGCTAACAGCAGACAAATTGCAGTCAGCACTGGTTTAACCACAACCGATGGTGGTGCTCAAGGTAGCTATACCATTGCTGTGACTGGCGCTTTGGCTTCTTTGCTTACTTCTGGTAACGGCATTCAAGTCAAGACCAACAGTACAACGATAACAAACGTTCAAATTACATCAAGTGGATCAGGCGTATCAGTTGCAAATGGCAATGGTACAACTGGAAACCCAACGATTAGCCTTTCAACTGTTTTACAAAACTTAGTTGGCACAACAGGCACAGGTTTGTTGGCTTTGAGTGGCACATCACTGAGCACGGTTGCAGTCACTGGCGTTGGTGGACAAATTACCGTCAACAATGGCACTACAAGCCCTCAAATTGGGCTTACAACGACTTCTGTAACAGCAGGCTCATATACACTACCCACAGTGACGTTTGACGCTTATGGAAGGGCTACATCATCCTCTAGCGCATCGACAACAGGTACAGGTTCAGTGGTATTGGCAAACAGTCCAACATTGACTGGAACTCCAATAGCACCCACAGCGTCAACTGGAACGAATACCACACAGATCGCAACAACCGCGTTTGTGCAAAATGCGATTGGTTCAGGTGGTTCTGTAGTCAATACGTTTAGCGCAGGCACAACAGGTCTATCACCTTCAAGTGCAAGCTCAGGAAACATCACATTAGGTGGTGTTTTGGGCGTATCAAATGGTGGCACAGGATTGTCTACAGCCCCTTCTGCTGGCGGTGTTCTTTATGGAAACGGAACTGGTTTTGCAGTTACACCAACTGGTTTGACTGGTCAAGTTTTAACAAGCCAAGGATCAAGCAATCCGATTTGGCAAACGTTGTCTGGCGTAGGCACCGTGACGCAAATTATCGCTGGCACAGGCTTGACTGGCGGAACAATCACAGTATCAGGCACGATTGCAATTGATACGACAGTCGTCACCACATTGACTGGCACACAGACACTGACAAACAAGACATTGACTTCTCCAGTCATTTCGTCAATTGTCAACAGTGGAACATTGACCCTACCCTCAAGCACTGACACTTTGGTGGGTAGAGCAACAATCGACACACTGACTAACAAGTCAATCAGTGGCTCAACAAATACATTGAGTAACATTGGCAACTCTGCATTGACCAATAGTTCTTTAACTGTGAATGGTACATCCATAAGTTTAGGTGGATCTGGAACAATTTCTGCTTCTACAACAAGTACATTAACAATTGGTACTGGACTTTCTGGAACATCATTCAATGGTTCATCTCCTGTCACAATTGCAATTTCAAATACTGGTGTTACATCAGGAACTTATGGTTCTGCATCAGTAATCCCAGTTCTTCAAGTTAATAGTCAAGGTCAAATTACTTCTGTAAGCACACAACCTATCAACGCTCCAACATATCAGGGCACTTGGAACGCAAACACCAATACGCCCACACTGACTTCTTCTGTTGGTACACAAAGCTATTACTATGTGGTTTCTGTGGCTGGCAATACCACTTTAAATGGTGTTTCTGGCTGGAATGTAGGTGACTGGGCTATTTTCACTGGTGGAGTTTGGGAAAAGGTGCCTGGCTCTTCTTCAGAGTCATTTACAAACTTGACCACAACAAACATTGCTGTAACTGGACTAACTGGTGTTATGTATGCCAACGGTTCAAGCAATGTTACAGCGATTTCAACAACTGGTAGTGGGAATGTTGTTTTAGCTACAAGTCCAACATTAGTTACTCCTGCGTTGGGAACACCTTCTAGCGTAGTTCTTACAAATGCAACAGGTTTACCTTTAAGCACTGGTGTTACAGGTACTTTGCCTATTGCAAATGGAGGCACAGGTCAAACAACAGCTTCTACGGCTTTTAATGCATTATCCCCCATCACCACAACTGGCGATTTGATTATTGGAAACGGAACTAATAGCGCCACAAGGCTTGGAATTGGAGCTAATACGTATGTATTAACTTCAAACGGAACAACTGCATCTTGGCAAGCACCATCTGGTGGCGTAAGCACATTCAGTGGTGGAACAACAGGATTGACACCAAGCACTGCGACATCAGGTGCAATTACTTTGAGTGGTACTTTGGTAGTTGGAAATGGGGGAACTGGAGTCGCGACACTCACAGGACTGGCTTACGGTAATGGAACCTCTGCATTCACTGCAGCGACTGCATCTCAAGTTGTTTCTGTAATTGGCACCACTGCGGTGACAAACGCAACAAATGCAACCAATCTTAATTTGAGTGCTGGATCAGGTGCGACAAATTACATTACTTATGCGTCTAGTGCCACTGGAAATCAAGCCCAATATACGAGCACAGGGATTACAATTAACGCCACAAACAGTACAATTACTGGTGGCATCAATGGAGGAACATTCTAATGTCAGCATCAGGCTATACCCCAATCATCACGTATAACAGTTCTACAACAGGACATACGCCAACTACGATCACTACTGGTGAGCTTGCTGTTAACATTACTGATGGAATTTTGTTTGTTGGTACAGGAACCAATACTTACAACACACTTGTTGCAAGTAAGGGTACAACAGCAATCACTACGCTTGGCACTGTTACCACAGGAACATGGAATGCAACCACAATCGCTGTTGGATACGGTGGAACTGGTACTACAACATCTACAGGTTCTGGAAGCGTTGTGTTAAGTTCTTCACCAACTTTAGTAACACCTGTTTTAGGCACGCCAACAAGTGTTACTTTAACAAATGCCACAGGTTTACCATTAACAACTGGTGTTACTGGAACTCTTGGTGTTACTAATGGTGGTACAGGTGTAACTTCATCAACTGGTTCTGGTAGTGTTGTTTTAAGTACATCGCCAACATTAACAACACCTACATTGGGTGTTGCAACGGCAACCACAATTAACAAGGTTACACTTACCACACCTGCAACTGGATCAACATTGACCATAGCTGATGGTAAAACATTAACAGCGAATAATTCAATTACATTAGCAGGTACTGACAGTACCACAATGACTTTTCCTCCAACAAGTTCAAGCGTTGGATATTTAAACATTCCTCAAAATAGTCAATCTACTGCATATACGACTGTACTTGCTGATGCAGGTACAACAATCTTTCACCCAGCAAGCGATGCAAACGCTAGAACTTTTACTATTGCCGCTAATGCCTCAGTAGCTTATACACTTGGTACGGTAATTCAGTTTATCAACATGTCAGCCAGCAACGTAACAATTGCAATTAACTCCGACACATTGACATGGGCGTCTGGTGGCACTTCGGGATCAAGAACGCTAGCTCAATATGGCGTAGCAAATTGCATAAAAATCGGTACAACTCAATGGTTACTTACAGGAACTAATGTGACATGAGCGGAATACTCAATGCTTATACTGGGGGAACGTATACTCCACCTGGCCCAAGATACCCATGCATTACCAGTTCGGGCGCGTGCGTAACAACAAGTGGCAATTACAAAATAGCCGTATTCAATGGAAGCGGTTCATTAACAGTAAATAGTCTTGGCTCTGACGCATCAGAAGGTAAGTCTGTCACTGCTTTAGTTGTAGCAGGTGGGGGCGCTTCTGGTCGCGGTTATGGTGGAGGTGGAGGTGCTGGCGGCTTTAATTGCGCATCCAAAACAGTTACAACAACAACTTATTCTGTAGCTGTTGGAGCAGGTGGATATTATGTCTGCACCTGTTTTCCTTATAGTCCTACAGGTGGAGTAGGTACATCCTCAAGTTTGGGAGCGTTGATTAGCACATGTGGCGGTGGTGGTGGCGCTAATGGTAGCGGTGCGCATCCTAATACGTTAAATGGCGCTTCTGGTGGGGGAGGGTTAGGTGCTGGCGCATGCGGTGGGATTGGCGGTACGGGGATAGTTGGACAGGGACATAACGGAGGAAGAGGGAATTTTTATTGCGGTAGTACTTGTAGTTTTTCGGCTCTTTCTGCTGCTGGAGGGGGTGGAGGTGGTGCGGGATCTAATGGTGGAGTCGGAGTAACTGGCCCCGGATTTTCGTATCCAGGGGCAGGAGGCAGCGGTATTGCTTCAGCAATTACCGGATCTTATTATGGGGGCGGCGGAGGAGGTACAGGAGTATATAGTTATAGTTGTGGTTACTCCCCCCACTATACTGCAGGTGCTGGTGGAGCTGGCGGGGGCGGTGCGGGCTGTATTGCTTCTAGTCATTTTACTACTTCTCCCGGCGCGCCACATACGGGTGGTGGCGGTGGATCTAAATTATTTGGTGGTTGTGTTGGCGGGTCAAGCGGTGGAAGTGGCGTAGTTATTGTTCAATGGAGATTTCAATAATGGCACATTTTGCGGAACTTGATTCCGATAACACCGTTTTAAGAGTTCTTGTTGTAAGAAACAAGGACATGGAAGATAGTAACGGCGTTGAGCAAGAAGCAGTCGGTATTAGTTTTCTTCAAAACTTATTTGGCGGGATTTGGAAACAGACCAGCTACAATACTAGAGCGAATGCACATTATGGCGCTGATGGAAATCTTGATGGTAAACCCCCTTTCAGGGGAAATTTTGCGGGCATTGGTGCTATTTACGACCCTGTAAATGATGTTTTCATAGCTCCTCAACCATACCCATCATGGACAATATCGGCAGAAACAAACTGGATTTGGAAAGCACCAACCCAAAAACCAGAAATTACATTTAACCAAAAATGTACTTGGGATGAAGAAACAAAATCTTGGGTAGTTGTAAATAGAACATAAGGAAACGCAAATGGCAGAAATAATTGATGCACAAGATAAAGTATCAGAAGTCGTAGCTCAAAATCAATTGGCTACTGCTTACCATTTTCCATCCCCAGTTTATGTTATTGAAAAACCTGAGTTTATATTTAAAGTAAAAGAAGTTTCAGAAGAGTCTTTAGCTAAAAGACGTAAAGAAGTTAAATTAAATGATTTATACCCTGTGTATATGTCTGACAATCTTTTAGATGAAAGATTAAATGATTTTTTGACATTTGCAGGTTCAACTTGTTGGAACATACTTGACAGCCAAGGGTATGCAATGAGCAATTTTTCCACAACTTTTACTGAATGTTGGGTTCAAGAACACTATAAACATTCAGCAATGGATCAGCACACACATAATGGTAATGTTCAAATTGTAGGATTTTACTTTCTTGATGTACCAAAAGACTCATCTAGAGCAGTATTTCATGATCCACGCCCTGCAAAAGTGCAGTTAAATTTGCCTGAAGCAAACGTCAATATTGCTACACCTGCAAGCCAAATGATTAACTTTGAGCCAAAGCCAGGTATGTTTATTTTTAGTAACGCGTGGCTACCTCATTCATTTACAAGACATGGCAACAAAAAACCAATTAGGTTTGTTCATTTCAATGTTGCTGTCCAATTTAATGCAGAACAGACTTGCACAATTACGACTCCTCCAGAGATCGTATGAAATATTCAATCAGGTTTAACAAAACAAGAGGCCAAGAAGGTAGAGGAACAATAGACCATTGTTGGCGAGTATTTGAGGGAGACAAAGAATATTTGTTTAAAAATGTGCAAATCAACATCCCTTGCCAGACTGAAAAAGACGTAAATGGGAATGATTGGAATTTTGTCTGTGACGGCAAGATGACCATAGACAGAGCAACATCAACCGCAATCATAGGTGCAGAATGAATGACACTGAAAAAGACCTAGCCGTCCACATTGCAGTCTGTGATGAGCGTTACCGCAACATTGAGCAATCACTGAAAAGCGGAGAGAGACGCATGACCAAGATCGAGTATTTGATCTATGCTGTAATGGCTTTGGTTATGTTTGGGCCAGGTGTGGCCGCATCGTTCTTCCATAAAGTTTTTGGGTTGTAAAAATTGATCCATTCACCCTTGTCGCTCTGGCAACTTCGGCCTTCAAACTTGTCAAAGAATCCTGTGAAATGTACAAGGAGGGGCGGCAGTTTGTCGTTGATGCCAAGAAAGAGATTGACGCAGTTGTGGGGGATATCAAGGGCATACAAAAAGATGCTCAAGGAATATTTGGGTTTTTCAAAAAACTTTTTGGCGTTCAACAAGAAACTCAAAAGCAACAAACTCAAGTCGGATCTGCTCCTGTTAAAAAAACCAAGAAGAAATCGGTCGAGTTTGATGAAAACCAAATCTATGCCCAAGTCGCAGATGCCCTCACCAAGTTCTTTCATGCCTATAACGGACTGAAGAATTACTCCAAAGAACAAGAAGAGTTGGCATTGACTGCTGACAATGAAGAAGGAAACGACATTGCGATCAAGTTGGTAATCGCCAATTTGCAGATGGAAAAGTTGAATGAAGAGATGAGAGAGTACATGGTCTACCATGTTCCTCCTGAGATGAAGGACTTGTACAGTCGGGTGAATAAAATGATTGGGCATATTGCCAATCAGCAGGCGTTAGCCAGAAAGGCGGAGCTAGACAAGAAACGGAAAGCGCAATGGCTAAAGCGTCAAAGGGCGGAGGAATTCCAAGACAAAGCAATAGCTACAGTAATAACGTTTCTGATGATAGCGTGGATATGGCTGATGCTGATGATCGTTCGTTCTTCGTCATTGTTATCGTGGTCTTGATGGTGGTGATCCTCTTATTCATACCACTGCTTTCGTGGATGTACATAGATATCAAGATGATGGAGATTCGTGTAAACAAGGCTTTGGTTAGGATTGAAGGCAAATGAAGTGGTTGCTATTAACTCTTTTGTTGGTGTCTTGTGAAGACAGATATCGCTACCATTGCCAAGACCCTAAGAACTGGGATGCGGAAGACTGTAAACCACCTCTCTGTGTTGCTTCGCAAAATTGTCCCGAATTTTTTAATAAACCGAAAAATGGCGCACAAAACCCCTGAACAAGTTGACATCGAGACCAAAGCGTTTATCCTAAAGACGTTTTGCTTTATCCTTGTCCTAGTAACAGTGCTGTTTTCATACAGCATTGTGTTCATTGAACAGCCACTTTTTACCGAAGCGCCTGCTGATAAGGCGATCTTGGCCATTCTTTCTATGGCTATGGCGCAGATATTCACCGTGGTCAGTTTGGTGCTCACAGGCAAGTCTAGCGTGCCTCCACCCCCTCCTCCGATGCCTTTTAATCCTTGCATGGGTCAGCCCATGATGGGGCAAATGGGGCATGGAAACCCAATGCAATTTCAAAGTGGCAACAACTCCACTTCAGGATTTAGTATTGATCCAACTCAGGCATGGACACCTCCTCCTCCGCCCACAACACCTCCCACTTTAGAACATGAGGAAGAGCGAGAGCGCATGGCAAATGCAAGGGCTAGTGTAAATGTTTGAGTTTTTTGCCAACATTTTTCTCTATATTGCCTATTGTGTACTAATTTTGGCTATTTTGGTACACGTTGTGTCCTATGTGTTTCCGTTGGGTACATATAAGTTCCCAGTACAGATTGTCAGTCTGATCTTAATTCTTTTAGGAGGTTACTATGTCGCAGATCATCACGGCTATGAAAGACGGGTTGCAGAAGATCAAGCAGAAATTGACAGACTTAATGGCGAAGCTAGGGCAAAAGAAGCAGAGCTAAACCAAAAGTTAACTCAGTCTAATTTGGCACTTAAAAAGGCAAAAAATGATATTCAAACCAAGCAGACTAGTATTAATGCTAGGGTTGACTCTGGCGAGTTGCGCCTCCCCTCCAGTTGTGCCGTTCAAACCGCCACAGATGCCTCCACTGCCAGAGGAGATACAGCCAATGACGGCCAATCTGAGCGAGAGACTATTAAGGCTCTTGCAAGTATCGCAGCAGACGGGGACATCGCCATCACCCAACTCAACGCTTGTATTGACACCTACAACAAAGTGAGACAGACAGTCAATGAGGGGGTGAAATGATTAATGCACAACAACTCCACAAACTAGGTATTGGGGCTGAATGGGCTCAACCCTTGATGGATACGTTTGTCAAGTTTGGCATGGTCAGTCCAAAGGAACAAGCATCTTTCATAGGGCAATGCAGTCATGAGAGCAACCATTTCCGAGTCTTGGAAGAAAATCTTAACTATCGAGCAGAGACCCTTCAAGCTTTGTTCGGTCACAAGTTTAAACCCGAAGAAATTCAATCTTACGCCCATAATCCACAGCGCATCGCCAATAGGATTTACGCCAATCGCATGGGAAACCGTGACGAAGCCTCTGGGGATGGGTACCGCTTTAGGGGAAGAGGGCTTGTTCAACTCACCGGGCATGACAACTACTGGCACTGTGGCCAAGCGGTGGGTCAGGATTTTGTGATGAATCCTGACTTGGTGGCAACTCCAACATTCGCCGCCATGAGCGCTGGGTGGTTCTGGCAGACCCATCATTGCGGATCTTTAATAGACAATCAAGAGCAACTTTGTAAGCGTGTAAATGGTGGATTAATAGGACTCCAAGATAGAATAGCCCAAACCCAAAATGCACTTGCTGTTTTGACTGCCTAGTGGGAAAATAGACTGAAAATGGGGATATTATGACCACTACTGTACTTACGCCATCAAATCCTAATTCATGGGTTCTGACCTATGATAACTTGATTGCCATCGTTCCACAGTATTTGGAGAGGTCAGATACCGCAACAATCAACGCGATTCCCACCTTTATCACTTTGGCTGAGTTTGAGATAGCTCAGCAGATCAAGACTTTGGGTCAATTGCAGATTGTTGAGGCAACGATGACCGCAGGCAACCCAGTCATCCAAAAGCCCTCCAGATGGCGTAAAACCGTCTCTATGAATTACACGGACAGCAGTGGTAACCGTAACCCTATCTTGCTTCGTAAGTACGAGTATTTGACCAATTATTGGCCAGTCAACACACAAACATCGCCTCCTTTGTTTTACTCGGACACAAGTTGGGACTTCTGGTATGTTGCTCCAACTCCAGATCAATCGTATAACTTTGAAGTGCTCTACTATGAGCGCATTCAGCCTTTGAGTTCTACCAATCAGACCAATTGGCTGACACAGAATGCACCCAATGCCATGCTTTTTGGCACGTTGTTGCAAGCCATGCCTTTCCTTAAAAATGACCAACGTCAGATCTTCGAACAGAAATATCAGGAAGCTATTCAAGCCCTGAAAGCTGAAGATGTATCTAGAGTTGGAGATCGTCAATCTGTTGCAGTGGACAGTTAATCATGACTTACTATGTAAACCCCTATACAGGTTCCACGATCAGCCCATCTCAGGTTGGTTATGAGAGCCTCACAATCAGTGCTAACACCACGCTTCAGTGGCCAGTCAATGGCAACACAAGTGGAGTTGTTGCCAACATCATCGAGGTGACAGCCACAACGACTGGCCTAAAGTTGATTTTGCCCACTGCGACTCAAGTCTCTACAGGGCAGTCATTTTTAATTAAAAACATAGCAACCAATCCTTTTACGGTCTATGAAAATGACACAACGACTAGTTTGATCACCATCAATTCAGGAATCTCGTACTACATTTACTTGACAAATAACACCACTACAAATGGTACATGGTCGGTCTTGCAGTTCGGGGCGAGCACGTCTGTAGCGAATGCAACAAGCTTGGCAGGGTATGGTCTAACCGCTACAGGTACAACTCTTAACACTACAACTTTACCTGTCAACTACTACAGCACACAAACACTTCCAAATTCAGTCCAATCACAATTGACAACTTGGTCAGGTGGCGTGGGCACTTTGACGCTTCCAACATCTACTGGGGTAGGATCTAGTTGGTTCACAATCATTAAAAATAATGGTACAGGTGTTTTAACGGTCGCTGCACAAGGTTCAGATGTCATTGACGGGACAAGTGGTTCTTTCCAATTGCAGATCGGAGAATCGTTTTACTTGGCGTCCAATGGATCGACTGGATTTACCTCGTGGGGTTATGGACAAAGTTCAGTATTTTTCTTTACTCAAGAACAAATATCAGTAACTGGCGCGTCAGCAACCATTACCTTAACAAGCACACAAGCATCGTACACCCTACAAAATTACACTGGCACATTAAGTCAAAACACCAATGTGATCGTCCCACCGACAGTCCAGTTTTATGTGATCACGAATAGTACAAGTGGATCCTATACTCTGACGTTCAAAACCTCAGTTTCTGGCGGATCAACACTTACCATACCATCAGGCACTACAGTTGGCATGATTTGTGATGGTACAAATGTAGTTGGTATTTCAACTGTGACAAACAGTAGTAATAACATTACTTTGCAAACAGCGTCAGCCACCAATCCGTCTTTGAACTTCTCTGGTAATCTTACGACTGGACTTTATTTGCCCAGTTCAAATACGATTGGATTTACCTCGAATGGCGCACAAGCTGCGACCCTTGGCCCGAATGGTTTGTATGTTGTCAATGGTATCAGTGGAGGTACATTTTGACAGCTAAGGTAATAGCCCTTCAGGTACCCCCTGGTATCCAAAGGGATGGTACGATGTTCGCATCGCTTTCATATGTTGATGGTCAGTGGGTTCGTTTCCAACGTGGTCTTCCTAGAAAAATAGGAGGCTATACAGGCGCTTTTCTTAATTCGTTTGGTATCTCTCGTGGTCTTATCATGAGTGCCACGAATGGATTGAACTACATTATTTCAGGCTATAGTGCAGGTGTTCAGCAATGGGTGACCAACAACGTCACAGCCATAGGAACAGGCCCAACATCTTTTTCGATGAGTACATCCTTTAGTCCCAATGATTACAATCTTTGGCAGTTTGACATAGGGTATGACTCAACAGGTGGTGGGAATCTACAATTGATTGCGCACCCTGGTCAGAATCTCCAGTACATCACAAACACCACAAACACTCGACCCTTGTATGGTCAGTTCACAGGCACGTCATTAGCCCCTGTAGGCGTTTTTACCGCAACAGGCACCCTAACATCAGGATCCAAGCTTGTGACGTTTGCAAGCACGATTGTGGCGATTGGCGCAGGGGTTTCAGTCTCAGGCACTGGCATACCCTCCAACACCACGGTTGTCTCATCTAGTCTTCAAGGATATGGCCCTGTTGGTCAAGTCACTATCAATACGCAAGGTACAGGTTACACATCTGGAACTTTTACGGGTGTATCTATTGTTGGTGGAAAAATTGGTTCAGGCGCACAAGCAACCGTTGTTGTCACGGGTGGTGTTATCACTTCGGTAACTGTTACCCTTGGTGGATCAAATTACTTGTACCAAGACACATTTACCTTATCTGGTGGTGGTATTGGATCAGGCACAGGATTCCAAGGAACTATCAGTGCTTTGGCGACTATCACTTCTAATCTATGGACGGCTTTTTTAAACAATAGCGCAACCACAAGCGGAGCGCAGACATTGACATTCGACAACAACATCTCTGTGTCGGGTGGAGTTGTGATGTTATTTCCTTACCTCTTTGTGTATGGAAATAATGGACTGATACAGAACTGCGCTGCAGGCGACTTCAACAACTGGACAAGCGCTGACTCAAACGCCAACAACGTGGCCTCTACAAAGGTTGTGAAGGGCTTACCTTTAAGGGGTGGTACAACCTCTCCATCGGGCTTATTTTGGTCTTTAGACAGCGTTATTCGTGTTTCCTATACCCCAACAACGGTGACCACTGGAAGCACCTCTAGCACGTTCTATTGGCGTTATGACTTGATTACTCAGCAAAGTTCTATCTTGTCTTCTAGTAGTGTTATTGAATATGATGGTTTATTTTACTGGGCAGGCATTGACCGTTTCTTGATGTACAACGGAGTTGTTGCCGAAATTCCAAATTCAATGAATCTAAACTGGTTCTACGACAATGTGAACTTCTCTCAGCGTCAAAAGGTTTGGGTGACAAAGGTTCCACGGTATAACGAGATATGGTGGTTTTATCCTCGTGGTAATGCAACCGAGTGTACGGACGCAATAATCTATAACGTCAAGGATAAGGTTTGGTATGACGCTGGCTCAGCACCTGGGGCTCAACGTTCATCTGGTTGGTTCACTGAAGTCTTTCCTAAACCTATCTGGGGTGACACAAATTCAACTACTACATTATCAATTGTTGGTTCTGTATCTGGAACTACGCTGACTGTCACTGCTGTGAATTTTGGTACTGTTGCTGTAGGTCAAATCCTTTCAGGAACAAATGTTCCAGATCAAATGGTGATTACTGCTTTGGGCACAGGAACTGGCGGAACAGGAACTTATACCGTCAATAACCCAATGAGTGCTACGGTTGCATCAACAACCATGACTGCAAATTCAAGCATTATTTGGCAACATGAGACTGGGACAAACCAAGTTTATTTGACCAACAGTGATGCAATCTATTCTGCGTTTGAGACGCCCGTTTTGGGAAATCAGGCTGGTTTGGTCGGATCGACACAAGCACCAGGCGATAATAACTGGACACGCTGTGAACGGATAGAGCCTGACTTCATTCAGAATGGTCAGATGGATGTGATTGTGACTGGTAAGGGTTATGCCGACGACATTGATCGTCCATCAGATTCTTACAATTTCACGCCATCAACATTGAAGATAGACATGCGCGAACAGCGTCGTGAGATGCGTTTGAGGTTTGAGTCAAATACTTTTAATGGTGACTACCAGATGGGTAAGATCATTCTGAGTGTCGAAACTGGAGACGTGAGAGGTACGGGTAACCCATGACCGTCTACGACCCAAGAGGGATGACATGGGATCAATGGTGTGCGCTGATGGCGGAGTTGTTTGCGCCTAATCAGTTGGGGACACTACCTGAAGAAAGATGGAGAGAATGGGGTGATGCGGTAGCAGGCATTGGTTACTTCATGGCATCAGGCATTGCGGATACAAGGGGATTTGAAACGTGGCAAGATTGGGCTTTTCACATGGTAGGTACTATGACAATCATAGGAACGGCTAGTTCAACAAATGCGGTGGCGTAATGGCAAATGATTCAGGTTTAGTCAGTGGTTGGTTTGCAGCTAATCCGAACGCTACACAGGCGGATGCGGCGGCTGCGGTGCAAGCCTATGGTGGAATGACACCAGACTTAGCACAAGCCTTGGCTACTCATTATGGAACTTCTGCTGACAGTGTTAACACTGCATATCAGCAATTAACTTCGCCAACACCCACTCCTACACCCGTAAATACTGTATCTTCTCCCTTGTCAAGTGGAAGCACTCCTAGTCCTTCATTGGCTAGTACGCCTGACCCTGCAAACTTGCTCACGGCCACAGCGACACAAGACCCTGCAAACATTCTAAATGCAATTTCTGGTAATACCACACCATCAGTATCTACGCCAGCCTCTTCTCCATTAACAAGTGGTAACGTTACCACCCCAACACCTACAACACAAACAGTTACAACACCAAGCGTATTTGGTTTATCGGGCGATGTTATCAATACTGATTTGACCAACACTGGTGGTCAACAAGCGCTTTATGGGTTTTTTGCCGCAAATGGTATTACAGATCCTACGCAAATTGCTCAAATATTAAATAGCAAATTAGGTACAAATGTAACTCCAGATCAGTTTGCTCAATTTGTTCCACCATCTGCAAACACAGGAATTTACAATGTTCCTACTACAGGAGTAAATGCCCCGACTACGGCAGCTACGGCATTAAATGCTCTTTCTTCGGGAATGCCTACAACTGATGTAAATAATATTCTGAGTGGCGCAGCACAGTCTGGCACAAATGCTTCAAATTTTACAGCACAACCCGATACAACAAATGTTGCACCTACACCTTATTCAAGTTCAACAGCATATGCGACAAACCCACAAGCAGGATTAACTAGCGATGAATACACACAAACTTACAATGCAATTCAATTAGGAAATACGCATGTAATTCAAAACGGTACTGATGATTCTGGAAATCCAACATATGCATTAGTTCAAGGTGATAGTCAGAGACCTTTGCCCGCTACAGTTAAACCCAATGGAGATGGTACATATTTGATATCAACGGGTTCCACTGGTGGTCAAATGCAAATGCTTGTAGGGGCTAATGCAGAAACAGGTAATATTTTACCGATTTTTAATTACAACCAACAAGTTGGGTATCAAAAAGGTAGTTCAGGTGCAGTGGTCAATCAGTTGGGACAAGCTATTAGTAGTCTTGGCCCTCTTGGAAGCATTGCAGTAACGGCTGCGTTAAATTATGCGCTCCCTGGGGCGGGAAGTTTGGGCGCATCTATAACGGGCGCAGCGGCTGATTCAACCTTAGCCTTAACAGTTGGGGGAGCCACCATTGGCGCTACAACGGGCGCAATAATGTCCGCCATCAATGGTGGAGACATTACTAAAGGAGCTTTAACAGGCGCACTTACGGGTGGGGTAGCCTCTAATGCTACCAACATGGTCAACTCAGTCATCAACCCCACTGATATTTCAAAATCAATTAATGGTATATACACACCATCTCAAGTTACCAATATCGTATCAAATTCTCTAGTAAGAGCAGTTTCTTCAGCCGTTTCAGGTGGAGACACTTCCAAAATTTTAACTACATTTCTTAATGGTTTGGTTGCCAACGGATTGGGAACAAGCGCGGCTACTCAAATCGTAAATCAATTTAAAAATCAAGGTCTTTCTGATGCAAGTCTTGCTCAAATCGGAAAAACAGTTGGTTCGGTCACTAACGCAGCAACCACTTCGTTATTGAATGGTGGAAACGCTGACGCAGTAAATAATGCAATTATTTCTTCATTGGCAAACTCTGCGGGATCAGCAATTGGAGCAAATGCAAAATCTACTGCAACGAGTGGTACAAGCACTAGCCCATTATCAGGAACAAATACAAGTTCTGTTGACTTGACCCCAGGGAGTGATTTTTTAAATCAATTATCAAAAGATTTTTCAACAACGCTTGCTGCAAATGGTAGCGCCAGTAGTGCTATATCTGGTAATAGTGGTGGGCCACTCAGATTTAATGAAGCTCAGTTGGGTGATATAAATACTTTGCTTCAGCAAGGAGTAAATGATCCAAATAGTGGAATACAAAAAAATGACGATGGAACATATTCAGTATTTGACCCCAACAATGCAATTTCTTACAGATTTAGTGCAAATGGTCAACCCATTGGAAGTGTGTTTGCAGTTCAAGTTGGAGGAACATCAAACACCTCAGATATAGCAAATACACTTTTAAGTTATGGCAATATAAACACTAATACAGTACCAAGTATGGGGCTACCCAACTCAGTTGGTGTTAATTTTGGAGATTTAACTTCAAATGAACAGTCTCAAGCATTGTCAAATATTGCGTCTAATCTAAGTGGGACATCTGGAAGTTCTTTGTTTATTCCAGAGAGTTCCCCTGGCGTTTGGCAATTGCCATTTAATATAGTTGGTCATACAACTGATTCAAGTGGTGGACAAAATACGGATGTTTATGAAGATACTAAAGGTAATAAATTTACTTTAGTCGTTGTTAATGGCGAGCCTGTACAAACAACATTTGATCCAAATGATCCTTCTAAAGTATTTTATCCAACGCCTAATCCAGTTCCTGTTAGTACAAATGTAGATCCAAACAAATCAACACAAAATACAACTTCACCACTTACAAATACATCAACTAATACATCAGGTTCACCACTTACAAATGCTTCAGGTGCGTCAAGCACAGCGCCTTCTGATTCAAAAACCCCTGGATCAACAACACCTAATTCAACACCTCCTGGTTCAACACCGCCTGGATCAACACCATCTGGATCAACAGAATCAACACCTAGTACAGAACAAGTTGTTGCTGGGCAAAAAGCCGTTGAGTCTCTTGAATCTCAAAATGTTTCTCCTAGCGATATGTTGAATTATCTTCAAAATGTTTTGAAGTTCAGCAGAGCAGACGCTTTGAATTTATTGAACAGTTTGGGAGTACCTTTAAATGTAACAAATACAGGAGGAACTCAAGGAGGAACTGGAAGTACCCCAGCTTCCACTGTAACTCCAGTAACTCCTACAGTGACTCCTGTTACTCCTACAGTTACACCCACAGTTACTCCTCCTATAACTCCTGTTACTCCTACTATAACTCCAGTTACACCTACAATAACTCCTACAATAACTCCTACAGTAACTCCTCCTGTAACACCTACAGTTACACCTACAGTAACACCCCCTGTAACTCCTCCTGTTACTCCTCCTGTTACTCCTACAGTCACACCAGTCACCCCAGTGACACTTGTGACCCCCGTCACCCCAGTCACCCCTGTCACCCCTGTCACCCCTGTCACCCCTGTCACCCCCGTCACCCCTGTCACCCCTGTCACCCCTGTGACCCCCGTGACCCCTGTGACACCAGTGACCCCAGTGACCCCAGTGACCCCTGTCACCCCAGTCACCCCTGTCACCCCCGTCACCCCAGTCACCCCTGTCACCCCCGTCACACCAGTGACCCCAGTGACAACAGTGACACCCGTGACTACCGTAACTCCTATTACCTCAGTAACACCTGTTACTACTGTTACGCCCACAGTTACTCCAACATCTATATCTCCTTTCAAAGATAGTTTCTTGCCAATGGTTGCCACTATGTTGGCAGGAGCACCTGTTTATGGAGAAAAATCTCAATTACAAAAGTTAAAACAACTTTACGATAGCTTAGACCCTGGGCTTGCTCGAATATTAACTAATGAAGGAATCAATGCTCCTAAACAAACCAAAAAAGAAGAACAGTCAGACCAACCCACTGCTGAGCAATTGGCTCAATTGAATAAAGAGATCAAGTCAGAACAACCACCAGAGGCGCAGAAGTTTCTCTTTGCTGCAGAGGGGGGTAGCACTTTCCAAGATTTGGTAAAACAAACGGAGTACAGGAACATTGCGCCTGTAGCCCCTACTATGCTTCAAGCTGCACCCGTGACACAACAAGAGTCTAGGATAAGTCCTCTACATTACCTTAAGCAAGGCATCAGGAGAGAAGCTCCAAGCACTTCTGTGCTTGCCAAAGGGGGTCTGCCTAGCAAGTACCATGAAGCCATGCCAAAGGGTCATAATCCCGAATTTATCACTGGTTTGACAGGATACTATGCATCAGGTCGTGGAACGGGTCAGAGCGACGATATCCCAGCGATGCTCCATGATGGAGACTATGTGATGGACGCGGATACCGTGGCTTCCTTGGGCGACGGCTCAAGTAAGGCTGGTGCTGAAGTTTTAACCAAATTCCACCATCAAATACCCCACAATATGTCGGAGGGTGGAAACCCTGTCCCCGCCAAGATTGCAGATGGGGAGTATGTCTTCCCAGCTAGTTTCGTCACCGCCTTGGGTGGTGGAGACAACAAATTAGGGTCAAAGTTGTTAGATACCATGAGAGAAGAGCTAAGAGCGCACAAAAGAAGCGCTCCTGATACTAAAATACCACCAAAGGCAAAGTCACCTCTTGAATACCTCAAGATGGCGAAAGGATAAACATGGCAAA
>Ga0208379_1000167_pt1 | contig 30826 bp, 26 predicted proteins | sample CryBogCBE02Aug07_FD_184559 | JGI IMG/M metagenome (GOLD analysis project Ga0208379, IMG submission 184559) | Freshwater microbial communities from Crystal Bog, Wisconsin, USA - CBE02Aug07 (SPAdes) | ecosystem: Environmental > Aquatic > Freshwater > Lake | place: Crystal Bog, Wisconsin, USA... | reverse complement strand
GTGGAAATCTCCGGCGCATCCGTCGGGCAGGATATCGAGATTATAGACGGTGGCTCCGCGCTCCCGGAGAAGGTCCATGGTCGCCCTGCCGATCCCCGTGCTTCCACCGGTGATCGCCACCACGCTTTTGCTAAAGTTCATGATGCAGGCTGAATCACATTCCTTGGTTTGACAACTCGCCGTGCAATGAACCCCAGACGGCACTATCAGCGCTTCAGGTCCTGAAAACCAATAGACAGAACAGGGAACTTTTCCCATCCCCTGAAGTCGAAGTGCCACCATTCGTCGGGGTAGGAAAGGAAGCCGTGATGCGTCATTACCCGCTGCAACAAATCTCGGTTGTAACGCTCTTCCGGAGTCCCGCCGGAGTAGGAAACAGCCGCCCTCGGTGAGAACTCGTCGAAATCACTCGGCATCGGGACCGGCTTTCCGCGTCTGTCGACAAGGGTGACATCGACCGCCGTGCCCCTGGTATGGCGACCACGGTTCACCGCGGGATTGGAGACAAAGCGTTCGTCGCGGATCAGATCCCACATTTTCTGCTGCACCGGCAGGGACCGGTAGCCGTCATAGATCTTGAGTGCAAAGCCTTTCGCAGCAAGTTCCCTCTGAACCGCCTCAAGACACGGGATCAATTCCTTCCGCACATAGGCCGAAGGGAAGGGATAGAGTCTCTCCCCGGTGAAGTTGCAGGCGGTCGCGTAGCGGATTTCCTCAAGCGGAGGCCTCTTCATCGAGACCACATTCACCAGATCGGCCGAGTCATCGCCCCTCAGGACTCCGGCCAAGCAAAGAAGGATGACGGGGAGAAGTCGGGCGGATCCTGACTTCATCATCACCCGAGGAAGAGATAACCCGCCACGGCCGAGAGGATGACGACGAGGACGGGATTGATATCCGTCAGGATGAGGGCCAGCACCGATCCCGCGGCAACCGCGGCGGCGGCGCTCGACGTGATCGCGGTCTCCGTGATGAACATCAGTGCCGCAGAAAGAGCGCCTGCCGCAATCAGCAGCATCGCCCGGCCGATCGTGGGACGCCAGCGCCAGTCGGCCAGACGGTTCCAGTAGTGGGCTACCAGCAGGACAACGGCGATGCTTGGCAGAAACAGGGCGAGCACGGCCACCGCGGCCCCCATCATCTTCGCTCCGATCCCGAAGGAATTGCAGGCTTTCAGCCCCACCAATGCGGAGAGCATGCTCGGGCCGGGGACCAGAAAACTCATCGAGAAGAGATCCACGAACTCCCGCTGGCTCATCCACTCGTGGTGCACCACGCTGGCGTTCTTCATGCAGGGCAGGATGGTTTCTTCGCCCCCGAAGGCACAGACCGAAAGCGCCGAAAAAGAAGAGACCAAATCCGTGCAGATTGCTCCGAACTGAGATGCCATGGACCCTCGATTTTCCAGGGAATTACTGAGATGGCCGAGCGGAAGAACAGGGCAGACCGTCGGGGCCTCGTGGGATTCGGCATGAACCATGCTTTTCACGCGGGCAAAGAGTTCGGGTCCCCGGTGTTCCGCCATGGAGATGAGAAACATGAGTCCGACCAGGAGAGCCGCCGTCGCCGCACTACCCCAGCGGCTCTCGTTGAAGATACCGACAATCACTGCGCGAAGCCGATGCCGGAAACCCAGTGTCGGCACCATGCCGGGAGGTTCCCACGAGACTTTGGGAAGATGCTCGTGCCTGGAAGGCCTGTGGATCCAGAGGGCAATCGGGGTTACCCAAAGGAGCACTCCGGAGATATGCAGATGAACATAGCGAAGAAGGACGAAGACCAGCAGGATCACGAGCAGATCCCTCGCATCGTGGATGGCTTTTCTTCCGACCTCCAAAAGAGTCCCCCCGATGATTGCGCAACATCCCGCGGCGGCTCCCGCCGTCGCGGCCTCCACCCAGTCGAGATGATGGAACCGGAGGTAGGCGAGACCAAGAAGGCTCATCAGGACCAGTGCCGGCAGTAGCATGGAGAAAGAGACGACCAGGGCGCCGGGAATACCCCTCACGCGGTATCCCACATGCACGGCGAGGCCGAAGGTGCTGTCGGGCTGCGGGAGGAATTCCGCGAGACCGAAGCTTTCGTAGAACTCCTTGTCGGTGATCAGCTTCCTGGTGTTGACCAACTGACGGCGCATGTGGCCCGCCGCTCCCTGGACGGTCGTCAGCGCAATCCAGAAAAAATACCACGCCAGACGCCAGAGCGAAGGGGTCTTGCGGTCGCGGGGGATAACGGAACTCTCCCCATGATGTGGTGCTTCATGCATGGCGGCGAATCATTGGTCATCCTCCGGGGACTTGTCACCTGTCAAATCACAACCGGAAGGTCGGATCCATGAGTCCGGAGACCTCGGCATGCAGGCGGTCCGCTTCCCTCTTGCGATCGGATTCCGGGGGCCGGCTCGGGCCGAACGTGATGCGTGCCTCGAAACCGGGCTTGGAAAGCAGGTTCAGCAGATGCGGCAGCAGGGAGTGATCGCCCCAGTACGCGATCTCCTCCCCGGGATCTCCGCTGCCCCTAAGATCATAGGAGATGGCCGCAGGCGTAATCGGTTTTCCCGAACGGATGGCGGATTCCAGCAGGGAGCTTCGGAAAGGGAGCACACGGGAGCCGTCGGAGCTCGTCCCCTCGGGAAAAAGAACAACCGGGATCCCCTCCCTCAAAGGTCTTTCCATGGTCGTCAACTGGGCGGGAACTTCCGCCGGATTGTCGCGGCTCACGAAGATCGTCCCGGCGTTACGCGAAAGCCATCCGAAGACGGGCCAGGAATCGACATCGCTCTTGGCGACGAAGATGCCGGGACACAGCGAGCCGAGCGCGAGGATGTCGACATATCCGAGGTGATTGCAGGCCACGAGTCCCTCGGCGGGAATCGTGCCGCTCACCGTGACCCGGCAGTGCAACAGGGCGAGAAACCGCCTGCTCATCCACTGCATCCAGGCAATTCGCCCCTTCTCATTATCCCCTGCCCGCATCAGGAACCAGCGGTGCGCCGCCATTCCCGAGCAGATGACCCAACCGAGCCGCACGGATCGGAGCAAGCCCCGGGGAGACAGACGGGACATCAAGGCAAGGGCTTTGATCCCGCCCCGTTTTCGTTGGGACGCTCCAGAAAGCGTTCCGTTGCCACGGCATCGGCATTGAAGCAATCGATCATGGTCAGGAAATCTATGGTTCCGAATGCACGGTCGATCGCGGGCGTGGAGCAGATTTTGGCACCGATCCCCAGATACGCACGCAGAAGTTTCGGCGGAGGCGGGCAGTCGTGCAACGGCTCCACGGCATCGAGCTCGAAAGCCGGAAGGGGAACGGTCCGGAATTCAGGAGCCGAGAGACACCCCTCGGCGACAATGCGGTCGTACAGGGCGCGTCCATGCGCGGGATCCTGAGAGGTGAGCGAACTGCAACCGATCAGGTAGCGTGCCTTGCGCTCCAGCGCATAGCGGACGATTTCCTTCCAGAGCATTGAGATCACCGCGATCGAGCGGTGATCCCGGTGGACGCAGGCGCGCCCCAGTTCCACCAGCGAATCCCTGAACGGCTCGAACGGCGTGAAATCAAACTCGCGGGCGCCATAATAGCCGAGATGGAGTCGCGCCATCGCGCCGGTCTGCATACGATAGGTCCCGACCACGGCACCGGCACCCTCCTCGACCACAACCAGATGGTCGCAGACCTCGTCGAACTCATCCTCGTCCATGCCCGTCGCGTGGGCGCCGGCCAGACCCTCGTTGAGTTCCAGATTGAAGACCTCGAAGCGCAGCCTCAGCGCGGCACGGATCTCCTCCGCGTCGCGGGCGAAACGCACGGCGTAGGCAGGGCGATTGCGCTCCCCTGGAACCGAGATCCGGGCTTCTTCGGGGATGGTTGGAGGCAAAACCGCCATGCGAAACTTCTTTCAAGGGATCGGCGCGGTGTCTACACGAATCCAGTGACATTTTTGCCATGAAAAGGCCTCTTCCCGTCCTGTTCCTGCTGATCCTCACGGCCTCCTGCCTCTCCGCAAAAAACCTCGTCAATGTCGACCCCAAGGGCATCGGGATCAAGGGTTGCGATCCGGTGGCCCACTTCACCGACCAAGCCGCCGTGAAGGGCGATTCCTCGCTCCGCAGCACCAACGGCGGCGTGATCTATCTCTTCGCCACGCCCTCTCACAAGGAGAGTTTCGATGACCAACCGTCCAGATACCTCCCGCGGTTCGGGGGATTCTGCGCCTACGGGGTCTCCCGTGGAGTCGTGATTCCGATCGACCCGTCCGCTTTCCAGATCATCGACGGCCACCTGTATCTCCAATACTCCAAGGGCGTGATGCAAAAATTCAACCAGGACCAGGCCGGCAACCTCGCCAAGGCAACCCGGAACTGGCCGGGCTTGGTCGACAGCAAGGGGCGTTGAAACCCATTCTCTGCAATTCCATTTCATGAACAAAACTCTCCGAATCCTCGACTGGATCCTGCGCCTCACCGCGGCCGTGATTCTTGCGCAAACCCTTTGGTTCAAATTCACGGCGGCCCCCGAGTCGGTCTACATCTTCGATAAGGTGGGTCTCGGAGCCCCGGGCCGCATCGGCTCCGGAATCGCGGAATTGATCGCCGCGATCCTGCTGGTGATCCCGCGCACGGCGTGGCTGGGTTCGGTGCTCGCCCTCGGCGTCATGGGAGGGGCCATCATGAGCCACCTCACCGTGCTGGGCATCGTGGTCATGAACGATCATGGGGAACTCTTCGGGTTGGCCATGACCGTGGCACTTTGCTCGGCAATCGTGCTGCTCCTCCACCGGCGTGACATTCCCGTCGTCGGGAAACTCCTCCCCTTCTAGGCATGCGCGGGTTGGCTGACGCCTTGGATGCCGTTCTTCTCCAGGGGAAGGACCTGCTGGAACGCCTCGGGCAGGAGGAGTTTGTGTCGGCCCATCCCCTCGGAAACGGCGCATCCATCGGGGCGCACTACCGGCACGGCCTTGATCACTTCCGCCAGCTTTTTGCCGGGTTGGAATCGGGGACTGTCGACTACGACGCGCGGCCACGCGAATCCCTTCTGGAAACCGATCTCTCTGCTGCCATTGCCGCCACTGAGGCTCTGAGAACCGCCGCGTTGGAACTGCGCAGGATCGGAGAGGAAATCCCACTCGAGGTACGATGTGGCGTGACCTACAGGGGAGAAGAGGGCGGCGCCGCTTCATCCACCCTGAGGCGGGAGATGATGTTTTGCATCAGCCACGCGATCCATCACTACGCGCTCATCGCCATGCTCCTGAGATCGGAAAAGAAACCTGTCCCCGAGGGATTCGGGGTCGCTCCCTCGACGATCCGGCACCGTCTTCAGACGGCGGGCGCCCGCTGAATGGACTCCATGGCCTGGCAACTGGCCGGGATTTTCCTGCTTTCCTGGCTTTCCGAGGATGCCGCGGTACTCGGCGGAGCCCTGGCCGTCGCCTCGGGATCACTCCCTGCAACCACATGCTTTCTGGCGTGCTTCGGAGGACTTTGGTCCGGTGATCTCCTGCTCTTTCTCTCCGCGCGCTACGGGGGGCGTCCTTTGGCGGAGCGATTGTTCGGACGACGGCCTGTCTGGTCTTCCAAAATCGCGCAGAGCGAGGAGTGGTTCCGAAAGCGCGGGATCCTCGCGCTGGCGGTCTCGAGATTCATTCCCGGGCTACGGTTGACCACCTTCCTTGCGGCGGGTTTTCTCCGGATGAATCCCCTCCTCTTCTCCCTGATCACCGGAGTGATGGCCGCTCTCTGGACGGTGCTGATTTTCGTCATGGTGAAGGCCTTGGGAGCCGCCGCGCCGGACGCCTTCCGCGCCATGAAGGGCCACCTCTACCTGATCATGGTGGGATCTTTGCTGGCGCTGGGCGCGATTCATCTCCTTCCCCGGTTCCTGCGCCGGGTCACGCAGTGGGAGTTCTGGCCCGCCTGGATTTTTTACACGCCGGTGGCCCTCAAAACCCTCTCGCTCGCCATCAAACACCGGAGTGCGGTTGTGCCGAGTTGCGCAAACCCCGGGATGAAAACGGGGGGTCTTATCGGGGATTCCAAGGCTGTCTCGCTCGCGGAGATCGCAGCACGCCATCCGGAGTATGTGGCCAAGACCCTGCTGATTCCTCCGACAAGCGGCAGATTGGATCTCATCCGCAACTCGCTGGACGCCGGGGAGTTTGCCTATCCCTTCGTCCTCAAGCCGGATGTCGGACAACGGGGAGCCGGATTCAGGATCATCAGGGATTTATCCCACGCCGAAGAGTATGCGGCCTCCTTCCCGGCGCCTCTGGTGATGCAGGAATATCTGCCCGGCCCGCTCGAGGCCGGAATCTTCTACCATCGCCACCCGGAGGAGAGCGAGGGGCACATCCTCGCAATCACCTGGAAGGAATTTCCCTCGGTCACCGGCGATGGAACGAGCACGCTGGCCCAACTGATCCTTAACGACCCAAGGGCATCACTAATTGCCGGCACTTACCTCAGACGATTCTCCGATCGGTCCGGAGAAGTGATCCCCGAGGGAGAAGTGCTCAGGTTGGTGGAGGCCGGAAACCACTGCCAAGGATGCATCTTCCATGACGGGACGCATCGTTCGACGCCTGAACTGCTTTCCAGGATCGATCAGCTTTCCAAATCCATGAACGGATTCTTCATCGGGCGCTACGATGTCCGCTTCGGGAACGCGGAGGCATTCGCCCGCGGGGAAAATTTCAAGATCCTTGAGGTCAACGGGGCCGCGGCAGAGGCGACGGCGGCGTATGATGCGGGAAAGAGGCTGACCGATGCCTACAGGCTGCTCTTCAGGCAATGGGATCTCGTCTTTGAAATCGGCTCAGCCAACCGCAAGCGCGGACACCGGCCCGATTCCATCGCGACAATCCTTGCCGAATGGCGACGTTACTCGGCCCAACGCCGTTATCATCCGCCGACCGACTGAGCCATGTGCACCCTTTCCCTTGTCCCCAAGGCCGGCAGGTTCCTCCTCGGGATGAACCGCGATGAACAGCGCACCCGCACGACTGCCCTTCCTCCCGCCGTGCACCGGTGTGGTGATCTTTCCGCCCTCTACCCCTCCGAACCGGGCGGCGGAACCTGGATCGGAATCAATGAGGCGGGCCTCTGCGTCGCGCTGATCAACTGGTATTCACGCCCTCGGTATCGTGGCACTCCGGCGTTCAGCCGAGGAGCGATCATTCCGAGACTTCTCGCCTGCTCCTCGTTGAATGAAACGGAACGCAGCCTGCGCACGCTTCCATCGGAGCGCCTGAATCCCTTTCGTCTTTTCGTGATCCGGGGGAACTCCCAGGGAATCCGCGAATACCGCTCGGAGGGATCGGGTATGGAGCGGGTGGAACATCCTTGGTCCACAACCCATTGGTTTTCCTCGGGACACGATGAGGCATCCGCCACGACGGCAAGGGGTGCCGTGTGCCTCCAGGCGGCGAAGGAGCCGGATACCGGCACGCTTCCTTGGCTGGAACGCCTTCACTCCTCGCATGATCCGATACCTGGCGCTGATTCAGTCTGCATGCACCGGGATGATGCGGTGACGGTGAGCTTCACGATCCTTGAAGTCTCCGGTGTCTCGGCCTCGATGCGCTATCACGACGGTCCGCCCTGCCGGTCCCATTCCAGCGAACCGCATCTCTCGCACTTGACCATGATTCCCTAAGGAAGCGGCTGGTAATGATCAGGGATGGGCTGCCCTCGGAAGAACAAGGGCTGGATTCGTATTTTCCGAGGGAGCTGATGTGCCGGCAAATCCGCCGTCGATGAAGACATCCATCTGCTGGCCCACATAAACGGGGACTTTGCTTTGGTCGAATTGGTAGATGACCTGGAGGACGCGGGTATCGACCCGCTCGGTGCTGTCACCCGTCAGCGATTTCTTGGTGGTGACATAGGGCTCGATGCGGACGAACCGCAAGGGGATGGGATCGGTGCGCATCCCCTTGATGAAGGCCACGGCGGGAGCTCCCGACCTGACACGCGAGGCGCTGTCCTCGTCCACATCAGCCCGGAGCTGAAGGAACCGGGTTTCCCCGAGCAGGAGGGAGGGATTGTTCAGATCGGTGGGCGGAACCGAGGCGTATTCCCCGGCGCGGAGATCGACTTTGAGAATCTCGCCATCGCGCGGCGAGCGGACGGTGAGCAGATCAAGGTTCACCAGCGACTGATCCAGCTGCGCTTTTGCCAGCTCCAGATCGGCCTTCGTTGTTACCAGAGCCGTTTCCGCGGATCGCATCGCATAGTATTTGCGCTGTCGGTCATCCTCGCTCATGACGTCCTTGCTGCGGAGCCTGTCGGTTCGCTGGAAGCTATCCTGACGATCTGCAAGCGTTACCTCGGCCTCCTTGACCTTGGCATCCAGCAGGCCGACCTGGGCTTTCTGATTTGCAATCCGGGCCTCGGCATCACGCGTGTCCTGCCGGAACAGGGGATCCCCCTTTTTCACGCGGTCGCCCACCTTCACATAGACTTCGTCGATAAGGCCGGGCAGGAGCGGGGCGATGCGGACGTTCTCGTCGACGCCTTCGACCATACCGCGGGCACCGATGGATTGGGCATAGGGCGCGCGGGATGGTTCCACCAGAGGCCGGGGAGCGGGCTGGGGTTTCTTGAGCTTGAAGACAAGCAGGGTGACGGCACCCATGCCGATCAGGGCCAGGAGGATGGAGACGCGTTTAAGCATGGCGGTAGTCAGAGGCGGGGCAGCTCTTGATCACCCTGCCATCCTCCATCTCCGCGATCGAGTCGGCGAAGGAAAAAATCCTGCTGTCGTGGGTGACGACGATCACGCAGCGGTCGGCACGGAGGGCGTTCTGCTTCAGCAACTCGAGGGCATGGTGGCCCGTTTTGGCATCGAGCGAGGCCGTCGGCTCATCACAGATGATCAGGCGCGGGTCATGAACCAGCGCGCGCGCGATCGCCACGCGCTGCTGCTGGCCGCCGGAAAGCTGCTTGGGGAAGGATCGGATCCGGTTGCCAAGGCCGAGTTCCGCGAGCACCGCCGCCGCCTTCTCCTCGGCTTTGCGCCGCGGACATCCCTGGAGGATGAGGGGGATGGAGGCGTTCTCCGCAAGCGTCAGCGTCGGGATGAGATTGAACTGCTGGAAGATGAAGCCGACGTTCCTGCTGCGGAAGGCGGTGATCTCTGCGTCGCGCATCGTCCCAAGGTCGTTGCCGAAGACCTCGATGCGTCCGGAATCGATGGCGAGCGTGCCGCAGATGACGCTCAGCAGGGTGGTTTTCCCGCAGCCGGACGGACCGACGATCATGGTGAGCTGTCCCGCCAGTGCCTCGAACGAGACATCGCGCAGGGCGTAGGTCGGCGTGTCGCCGTTGGGGAAGGTCTTCACGACCTTCTCCACCCTGACGGCGACGGAGCCTTCGCGTGCTGGGGTCGGATCACTCATTTGAAGACCACGGCGGGCTCGAGCTTCGCGATCTGACGCAGACCCACCGCGGCCGAGAAGCAGCAGATGAGCATGATAATGAGTGCCACGAAGACGGGCACCTGCCACGGTATGAAGAACGGGGGTTGCTCCAGCTTGAGCACCCGGTAGCCGAAGATCGTGGTGAAGCCGACCCCGAGCCCGAATCCGACGAATCCCACCGAGAACGACTGCAGGAAGACCATGGCCGCAAGAATCGGCATGCGCGCGCCCATGGCCTTGAGGGCGGCGAGGTAGCGGAGGTTATCGAGGATGAAGAGATAGAAGGTCTGTCCGGCGATGGCGATGCCGACGATCACGCCCATGATCACCACGGTTCCGAAAGAGATCGGGATGCCGGTGTTCCTGATGTACCACCGGACCGTGGTCCAGAAGAGGTCATCGCGGGCGAAGGCGCGCAATCCCGGAACCGCGCTGATCCTTGCGGCGAGTTCCTGCGGCGAAATCCCCGGCTTCGGCTCGACCAACACGCAGCTGAGCATCTTGCGCTGTGGCTTGGCGTACTGGAGCGCCCGGTCGTAGGTTGTGAAGACGTACGGCTGGGCGAGGAAGCTGCGGTTGTCATGGCAGAGGGCGACGACCTGAGCGCGTTTGTCGTTGATCTCGAACGTGGTCCCGATATCGATCTTGATCCCCTTCTTGCGGAACTTGTCGACGCCGACCTGATCGATAATCACGGCATCGGGGAGGCGCAGATCCTCGATGCGCCCTTTGGTGATCTCCATGGGCCTGCCGACAAAGGTCGCCGTGTCGAGGCCGGTGAGTTGGACATTCTGGAAGGACCCGTCACCCAGCCGGGCCTGTTCGATTCCCAGATAGATGGGCACGGCCCACTCCACGCCCGGGACGCTCCGTACGCGCGTCACCTCGATCTCGCGCAACGGGATGACCTCGTTGACCTGCTCAACCTTCGCGTCGAAGACCCAGACCTTTGCGCCGATGTTCCGCACGGTCGCGGTGGTCCAGAGCATGAGGCCGCAGAATACCGAGGCCTGCTGGGTCATGAGCAGAGCGCAGAAGGTCAGACCCACCACGAGCATCACATACTTCGCCCGGTCGCGGAAGAGCATGAGGAGAGCGATGCGGAGCATGGGAGGAGAAGAGGGATGAAACCTGAAACTTGAGACCTGCTGCGCCGCGCTAACGCGCGGCTAATTGCCTTTCGGCGTACTTCGCGAGCATGTCGTATTCCAAATTCACGCGGTCACCGAGCCTGAGGTCGCCGAGATTCGTTTCCTGAAGGGTGTGGGGAATGATCCAGAGCCCGAACCTCTCCTCGGCAAGGGATGCCACGGTCAGCGAAGTACCGTTCACGGCGATCGAGCCTTTCTCGATGAGATAGCGTGCCCCGCCTTGGGGGATCGCGATCACAAGCTTCAGGTCGCTTCCTTTCGGTTCGGCGGCCAAGACTTCGGCGGTCGTGTCGACATGTCCCTGGACGAAGTGTCCGCCGAAGCGGCCGTCGGCACGCAGGGCCCGCTCCAGATTCACTCGGGCCCCGGACTTGAGGTCGCCGAGGTTGGTGCGGTTGAGCGTTTCCACCAGGAGGTCGAAGGAAATGCCTCCGTCCTTGCCCGTGACGGTCAGGCAGCAGCCGTTCACCGCGACGCTCTCTCCCAGAGCCAGCTCGCCGGCAAAGGATGCCCCGAGCACCAGCCGTGCAGCGTCGTCACCGCGCCGTTCAAGCGTGGTCACGGTGCCGAGCGACTCGATCAGTCCGGTGAACATGGGAACAGGCTACCGGAGAAAAAGCCACCCGGCCAGCGCCAGCACGGGGAGGAGGATCGGCAGGGAATACCGCGCCATGTACCCGAAGAATCCCGGGCATTTGACGCCCGAGGCTTCGGCGATGCTTTTCACCATGAAGTTGGGCCCGTTGCCGATGTAGGTCATCGCTCCGAAGAAAACCGCGCTGAGCGAGATGGCGATGAGGTTTGCCGGATCGTGCGTCGCGATTCTCAGGATGTCGGCGGGATTGTTCAGGGATCCACCCTTCAGGCCAGCATCGACGGAAAGGAAGGCAAGGTAGGTGGGGGCGTTGTCGAGGAAGGCCGAAAGGGTGCCCGTGGCATAATAGAAATGCCGGGGACCCATTCCCAAGGAGCGGGCCAACTCCGGTGCAAGAAGCCCCAACCAGTCGAGGGCGGGCATCATGGTCAGGAATATCCCGAGGAAGAGCCATGCGACCTCCCGGATCGGGGCAAAGGTGAATCCGTTGCCCTCATGGATCATGCGCGGGGTCAGGTACCAGGAGCAGAGGGCGGCGGCGGCCATGATGCATTCCCGCCAGGGGCTGGGAAGGAAGACGGACCCGATCACCGCCACCAACGCCGCGAGATTGCCAGCTCCGGAAAGAGAGAAGCGTTCCTCCTCTGTCTCCCTCTCCCGCACGGCCCGCGGCGCCCGGAGAAAGTTCTCCCGGTCCATCAGGAAGAAGACGCCGGACAGCATCCCCGTCACGAGCAGCCATGGCAGAAACTGGTGGATCAGCGTCCAGAAAAAGGGAATGCCCTTGAGATAACCCAGGAAGAGCGGCGGATCGCCGATCGGCGTGAGGGCGCCCCCGATGTTCGAGACGAGGAAGATGAAGAAAACCACATGGATCCCCGTGATGCGGTATCGGTTCATGCGGATCCAGGGGCGTATCAGCAGCATGGAGGCGCCGGTCGTCCCGATGAGATTGGCCAGCACCGCCCCGATCACAAGGAAGAGCACGTTGCGGCCGGGCGTGGCCTCTCCTTTGACACTCAGGTGAATGCCTCCAGAGATGATGAAGAGCGCCGCCATCAGGACGATGAAGCTCCCGTATTCATGAAAAGCCTCCCCGACCCGGTGAACGTCCCGGAAGACCAGGAGATAGAATCCGGCGACGCCGGCAGCCAGCGCCACCGAAACCTTCGGGTAGTTTTTCTCCCACCAGTGGGGCGCGAGGAAGGGCATCAGCGCGATCCCCAGAAGCTGGAGCACAAAGGGCATGAGCAGCCAGACCGGGGGAAAGGCCGTGGTGTCTGCATGCATCGCCTGCGTTTTTCATGGACTTCGACATTTTCGCGAGCAAATTCAGACGCCTTGAAGTTTTTACACCTGCTCCGATCGTTACCCCCCTGCCTTGCCCTGCTGCTTGCAGGGTGCGCCTCCGTGAGTGTCGCCAACATTCACCCGAAGGGGAACCCGCCCAAGGCGATGCCCAAAAAGATCTACGTCCGGGAGTTCGTCGCTCCCGACGACGTGTTCCATGTCGACCGATCCGACGAGAAGCTCCGCCGGTTCATTCAGAAAGAACGCCATGCCCTCGCCGTGAATCTCACGGCCCAATTGTCCAAATACATCGCCTCCGCCGAGATCCTGCCGGATGACAAGCCCGCCCCCAAGGGAAACAACTGGCTTCTGGAAGGGGTCTACGACGAGGTGGACCAGGGGAGCCGGGCCCTGCGCATCGGAGTTGGTTTCGGCGTCGGCGGCACCAAACTGCAGACCCGCGTGAAATTCAACTCCCTTGTTTCGGGAAAGCCCGTTCCCTTCCTCTCCCTGATCACCACGGGCGGGTCCGGGATGGCGCCCGGTGCCTGGGCCGCCTTCACCCCGGCCGGGGTGTTCTTCATTCCGGGATCCGTGGCCAATGCCGGGGGCGCCTCGCTGGGCGGCCTTTCGATCGACCGCAAGAGAACGGCCCGCGAGATCACCTCGACGCTCTCGGAATACTGCTTCGATCACGGCCTCATTCCCGAGCGTCGCACCCGCCGCCCGAAACGCCTCGGCGAACTGCCTCCGCTCCAAAAGCCCGACCTCATCGCGCCGAAGACGGCGCAGTGAGAGAGTTGCGGACTATTCCCTCTTTCCAAGAGGCCGCCTCTCTGTTTTGCTAGAAAGCTTCATGCCCGCTGCCGGCGGGTAATACGACCTCTTTCACGCAACGCACTTCCATGAGCACCTCACTTCGCAAAACCAAGATCATCGCCACCCTGGGACCCGCCTCCGAGACCCCGGAACGCCTGCGCGAGATGATCCTCGCCGGAGTCAATATCTTCAGGCTCAACATGAGCCACGCCAACCACGACTGGGTGAGGAAGATCGTCCCCTCGATCCGCTCCATCGCCGACGACCTTGACATGCCCGTCGGCATCCTGATGGACACGCAGGGACCCGCCGTCCGCACCGGCGACCTCGGCACAAAGCTCGACCTCAAGGTGGGCGACATCATGGAGTTCACCGTCCGGGGTACCCACAGCGAGGAGCTCTACTCCGTCGGGGTGAACTACGACGGCCTCATCGACGACATTTCCGTGGGGGATGTCGTTCTGGTCGACAACGGAGTCATCCACCTCAAGGTCCTCACCAAGATCAATAACCGCATCCGCTGCGAGGTGCTCACCCCGGGCCTGCTCGGATCCCGCCGTCACATCAACCTGCCCGGCGTGAAGGTCAATCTGCCCCCGCTCACCGAGAAGGATCTCGCCGACGTGGCCGTGGGCGCGGAGACCGGCGTGGATTTCGTTGCCCTCTCCTTCTGCCGCGAGCCCTCCGATGTGGTCGCCCTCCGCAAGGTGCTTGAGGGTCACAACTGCCCCGCCAAGATCGTCGCCAAGATCGAGGACCAGAGCGCGGTGAGGCTCATCAACGAGATCATCCAGGAGACCGACGCCGTCATGATCGCCCGCGGCGACCTCGGCGTGGAGTGCCCGATGGAGGAGCTCCCCATCATCCAGCGCCGCATCCTCAAGGCCGCCCTCAAGCTCGGCAAGCCGGTCGTCGTCGCGACCCACATGCTCGAGTCGATGATCGAGAATCCGGTGCCGACCCGTGCCGAGGTGACCGACGTGGCCAACGCCGTCTTCGAGCAGGCCGACGCCATCATGCTCAGCGGCGAGACTACCGTCGGAAAATACCCCGTCGAGTGCGTGAAGGTCCTCGACCGCATCGCCCGCCGCATCGAGCGCAGCGGCAGCGCTCACTTCGCCGACAAGACCGCCCTGCTCACGCCCCGCCAGAAAGCAGCGCACTCGGGCGTCGTCCTGGCCAACTCCTTCTCCGACGCCCACATCGTCGTTTTCACTCGCCAGGGCAACATGGGTGGCTACGCCAGCCACATCCGTCCCGAGCACGCCCACATCCATGCCTTCACGCCTTCCAAAGTCATCGCCGGTCACATGACCCTGCTCTGGGGCGTTCTTCCCATCGTGATGCCTTTCTCAGAGAAGGCTGATGAAACCCTCCACCATGCCGAGGAATACCTACTCAACCGCAAGCTTGCCGAGAAGGGTGACCACCTCGTCGTGATGAGTGACATCATCGAGGGGGATGAGAAGTTCGACTCGATCCAGCTCCGCAAACTCTGACAGCTTGCGCCTTGAGCGCATTTCGTCGTCATTCTGCGCTTGCCTTAGGTTCACTACGGCGGCGTTTGAATTCCTAGAACTGCATCTCAATTAGCATAGCTGTTGTTGTGACGGGGGTGACTAGCTAGGCACCCAAACTTCCAAGCCTTTTAGTCCTCTGCGATCTCAGCGCCTCTGCGGGGAAAATTTCTCACACCCCTCGCCAGATCAGGTAAGCCCAGTTCGCGGTGATCAGGAGGATCACGGTGATTCGGATCCAGCGTGATTCGGATCGGGACGGCTGAGTCCATCTCAGGCGGGGAAGTTTTCCGATCACAACCGCGGCGGCATAGAGGACATAGAGTGCGGCACCCGCGAGAAGCACCGTAGCGAGGGGATTCCATAACAAGGCGCCGTCGAGGTCGCCGTGCGCGAGTGCGGTGGCGGCACGGGTCATGCCGCAAGTCGGGCAGGGAAATCCTGTCAGTGCATGGAGCGGGCAGAGCGGTGTGGGCAGACCGGATCGGAGCCATCCGACCGCTATTAGCGCAGAGGCTCCAAACACCGATCCCCAGAGCAATTCGGGATCCGGCTCCCCGGGAATGAGGGGGCGGAGGAGGAATCGCACCTGATCAGGGGAGCTTCACAGGGGAGGAAAGCCCTCCGAATCCCTTCCCCATTTCCGCGATCCCAACGCCCGCGGCGGCGAAAACCACGAAGAGAATGCCACAGCAGACAAGACCCGGCAGCGTGATGGCAAGCGTGGCTTTCCACCCCGTGGTCTGCTGGGCCTCGCGCAGTCCGATGATAATGACATAGGCACCCCAAATCAGCGCGATCAGGCCACCGCAGAGCGGAAGGAGATTAAACACCGTCGCGCTTGCCTGCGCATAGCAGATCACGCGGAATGTGGCCTCGAAAGGACGGTTGGCACCTCCCAGAAGCTTGAGGCAGAGGTGGGTGATGCCAGATGAAAGAAAGGCGCTGATGACATAAAGCGCCGGCGAGAGAAGGATCGACCCGATGAGCGCAACCGAGAGGGCCCCCTTGGAGGCATGAGGGAAGTTCGGGGGAAGCGTCGCGGGATTGAACGAGCTAGCCGCCAGTTGGTAGAGGGCGGAAACCGCGAACATGGTGCTGCTCAGGAGCACGAAATAGAGGAGCGGGTCGGCGAGGCCGCCGGTCCGCTTCATCGCGGCGAAGGTCTCCGCAGGACGCATCAGCACGGCGCTGACGGTGCGGGTAATGGCGGTGAAGATACCGATCCTCTCTCGCTCCTCCCAGGCCGGTTCGGTGCCGGACTCGGTGCCCGGGGAGATCGGATTGTCAGGAACAGGCGCCACAAGGGCGGGAGCCGGCGTCTCCATGCTCCACTGCGGTGCCATCTCCGAGAGCGGCTTCCACTCGGCCATCCCCTCGCGCCAGACCAGATCGGTTGCCACGAACTTTCCGGAGAAAATGCCGTCCCGGAGTTCTTCCTCGGTGAGGGTGCCGAAGGGCTTGTGGTCGCGGGCAATGTGGATGAGGGCCATGGCGAAATGATGACGGAAAAAGGAAAATTGAAGAAGAACTACTCCTCTGCCTTGAGTTGACGGGCCATGAGGGACTGCATTGCCTCGGCCGGGGAAACTTTTCCCTCCAGCACGGCATGAACCGCATCGATGAGCGGTGTCTCCACGCCGAGGCGGCGGGCCGCCGCACGCGCGCTTGCGGCCGTAGGCACCCCCTCTGCCACGTTCGGCATGGAGGCGGTGATGTCATCCAGTGTCTCGCCGCGTCCGAGCCGGACCCCGACCTGGTGGTTGCGGCTTCTGTCGCTGAAGCAGGTGACCATGAGGTCCCCGATCCCGCTCAGGCCCGAAAAGGTCTCGCGTTGGCCGCCCATGGCCGTTCCGAGCCGCGTCATCTCGGCAAGCGAGCGGGTGACGAGCGCCGCCTTGGCATTGTCACCCAGTCCGAATCCGTCGGAAACACCCGCGGCGATGGCGAAGATGTTCTTGAGCGCCCCTCCAAGCTGGATGCCCCGCAGGTCAGCGCTCGAGTAGGGACGGAAGCTCGTCCCCTCGAAGAGGGACTGGACGGCGACAAGGGCTTCGGCATCGTCGCATCCGATCACACCCGCCGCGGGAATACCCCGCCCGATCTCACCGGCAAGATTGGGACCCGACAACACGGCTGGCGTCGCGCCGGGGAATCGCTCCGCCATCACCTCGGTCATGAGCAGGCCGCGTTCCCGTTCGATCCCCTTGGTGCAGGAGACAAGGATCGGCCTGCGGCCGCCCGAAGCCTCGGCAAGCTGCCCCGTCACCCCGGCAAGATAACTCGAGGGAACGGCAACGAAGAGGATCCGCGATTCGAGGCACTCGGCAAGCGACGCGGTGGGGAGGACGGTGTCCGGAAGCCCGACACCGGGAAGGTATTTCTCATTCGTCCGGGCGGTGCGCATTTCCTCCACATGGACGGGATCGTGTCCCCAGATCGGAACCCGGATGCCCTTTCGCGCCAGCAGGAGGGCGATGGCCGTGCCCCATCCACCCGCACCGATCACGCCGACGGATGGTGTGCTCATTTCTTGTTCCGCTCGAAGCGGGGCTCCGTGCCGGCGCGGAGGCGCCCGATGTTCCCACGATGCAGCCAGATGATCAGCACGGCCATGACCAGCGAAACCGCAACCCCAAGCCAATCGGCGCGGTGGAGCAGGTACATCACGACCAGCACGGAGGGAACCGTTACGGTTCCCGCGATCGAGGCCACCGAGACGTAGCGGGTGGTCAGGAAGACAAGGATCCAGACACCGATCCCGATCAGGAAGGCACCCGGAAAGAGCGCGATGATGACACCCCCGGAGGTGGCCATTCCCTTGCCCCCCTTGAACCCAAGCCAGAAAGGAAAGCTGTGTCCGATCAGGGCGCAAAGTCCTGCAAGCGCCCCGGGTGCGCTGGCGGGGTGGACCATCAGCGCGATACCCCAGCCGAGGGCGAGCTTCACGGGGAGCCAGCCCTTGAGAAAATCGAGGAGGAACACGGCGTAGCCCCACTTCTTGCCAAGCACGCGCAGGACATTGGTGGCGCCGATGTTGCCGCTTCCCTGCATCCGGATATCGATCCCGCAGAATCGGCCCGCAAGGTAGCCGAAGGGAATCGATCCCAGCAGATAGGATCCGACCGCGATGATGAGCCAAGGCATGAGGGGTTGCACGGGGGGTGATTCTCACCGAGGGCGCGCTTTCGGTGCGATCTTTTTCCCATACCGTGCTAGGTTCATCCGATGCGGTACCACCACTTGCTACCCGCCCTGCTGGCGATCATGATCCTGCCCGTGATCTCCCGCGCCGATACGAATCCCGTCTCCATCCGGCTGATCGGAACCGATGGCAAACCGGCCCCTGCCACAACTCTTCCCCGCGTGGTAAAAACCGATGCCCAGTGGGAGAAACAACTCGGCCCCGAGGCCTACCGCATCCTGCGCGCCAAGGGAACCGAGCCTCCGTTCTGCGGGAATCTTCTCGATAACCACAAGGACGGCGTCTACTTCTGCGCCGGGTGCGGCCTGCCGCTCTTCTCCTCGGGATCGAAGTTCCACTCGGGAACGGGCTGGCCGAGCTTCTACGAGCCCTTTGCCAAGGAGAACATCACCGAGCTGAGGGATGCCTCGCACGGGATGATCCGCACCGAGATCCTCTGCACCCTCTGCGGCGGGCATCTCGGCCATGTCTTCGACGACGGCCCGGCACCGACCGGACTTCGTTACTGCCTCAACTCCGCCTCGCTGGTATTCCGCGACGAGGCCGCGGTGAAGAAAATGGGCACCGATCAGCAGGGACTGCTGCCGTTGGCGCCCTGACAGTTGGTTGTCAGGCTTGGGGCGGACCTTCACGAAGGCCGAAAAGAGTTGCCTCCGGCCCGCCGGGGGCTATCCTCTCCCATCCGCGGCGGGTTCCGCCGCAGTGACCAAGCGCGGTTAGCTCAGTGGTAGAGCACTACCTTGACACGGTAGGGGTCACAGGTTCGAACCCTGTATCGCGCACCACTTCTAAATCGGCCTCGTTTACTCTTTGAGGCTGATAAATAGAGGCTCTATCGGCGATTGCCCATCTCCTGCTGCTCTCGCGGATTCCCGCAGGTCCCGCAAACTTTTTGTTACCTTTTGTTACCATTCTGGAGGACTCCAACGGCCATCCTCGTCCCACCAATGGGGGCTGGAGATCCGAAAATCTGCTCCTCGACAACGCCCCTGGCCTCTCCGCTTGATTTTTTACCGGAGGAGGGGGTTTTTACCGGCCAGTGAAAATTCCCCTTACCAGTGAAATACACTTTATGACTGAGGCGCGTCAGACGGTTTCGATAAACCAACGCGGATTTTTAGAAAATTCCGCGTTGATGAATTCATTACTCCTCCTCCCTGCTTTATCAGATCAGTTTAGATCTTGCTTGAATATTTCTCCCATGCCTATCGCCAGTTGATAGCCGTGCTCGTCATTGTTGATGAGATGGCGGCACTCATCCAAGGAATCGGTTTCGGGGCGGTTTTGGGAACGGAGGGAAAGTCTGCCTTGATGGGTTATTGCCTCTTGTGGTGATGGATACCGGAGGAGTTGGGAAGTGGAAGATTACTGTGAGTGATGGGTTGCTAGAACTGAGTTTTAGGATCTGGATAAACTTTTTATTTAAGATGTTTATTATCAAAGAAATAAACACGATTTACCCCCCCCCGTTATTTTGTCGGATTTGTTATGTTTTTTAGGTTGCACGTCAAGAGATGGAATTTGTAGTGTGAACGTCAATTTTTACCTTTGAACCTCTCTTTCTTCCGCTCTCTCGAATCAAATCCTGCCATCCGATGATTCTATCCAATACCATGAAAAGTCTTTCTCCTGCTTTCTCCCGCTTTTTCCCTCTGCTCGCTGTCATTCTTGCCAGCGCCTCAGTAGATAAAGCAACAGCAGTTCCAGCGCCCACTAATAGCTGGACTAATCCATCCACGGGCCTCTGGACCAATGCTTCCAATTGGAGTCCTGTTTTGTTGCCGTCATCGCTATCAACAGTGCTCATCACGAACGGTGGAACTGCGGTCCTGAATACCATTTCCACCATACAAGCTCTCGATATTGGCTACAGCACCAATATTTCCCCTGCAGCTAGCTACTCGTATGGCACTGTCATCATCACCAATGGAGGAGTCCTGACGGTCAGCAACGCCATCGTGGGTTATGCGAACGGAGATGCTGGACCCTCGACGCTGAGCATCAGCGGCAACGGGACATTGATTGCCTCGAACGTCACTATCGCAAATCAATATGGATCCTATGGCATTCTCAATGTCGGCACATATGGTGGCTCCAGTACCAATGTTACTCTCGGCGCTGCGACTGTTACCTTTGGTGGTGGCTTGGGTACCCTGAATTTCAATCAATCCGATATCCTGACAAATAGCTCGGTCTTCATGGGAGGAACGAATATTTCAGGGGCTAATTCAGGAGGCTCTCCCGTCATTGCGCAATTGGGAAGTGGTACGACTGTTTTGACCGGTCGTGGCGGGACGAATGGTGCCTCGATTGTTGTGGATAACGGGCAGTTGGTCGTTAATAACGGTTCCTTCACGGGGATTCGTGTTAATCCCTCATCGTATGGCAACTCCTATCTCTATGTGGGTGTTCAGGGACTCGGAATCATTCGACGGACAGGGGCGGCTACAAATAACTATAGCAATAGCACGCCCGTCTCGATGATTATCACCAATGGAGGTGTCGTGAATGAGCAGAATGTTTTTGTGGGGCTTGGGGATGGTTCAACTTTAAAAAACTCAAACAACTGGCTTCTTGTCAACGGTTCGAACTCTTCACTGACAGGTGCTAATATCTCAATTGGCAATGAGGGAAATAATAACTCCCTGATAGTCACCAATAAAGCCACGGTTACATGTACAATCACCCTTGATATTGGCGACGAAGGAAATGGGAATACTGCAATCATTACGGGAACGAACTCGTCGCTTAATGTCATGCATAACTTGGGTGTGGGATATTCCTATAGTACTAACAACGCAAACTTTGGTAACAGCAACTCGCTGATTATCAGCAACGGTGCCTCGGTAACAGTTGGTACCGGTCTCTACATCGGCCAGTATTACGGGTATGGAAATTCAGTTTTGGTTACAGGTACCAATTCCTCTCTGAGCAATTCCTCGATCTATCTTGGCGAATATCAAGGGGGGTGTTTAGGAGGTCAAAATACGCTGACGGTCTCAAGTGGCGCCCATCTTTACGGAAGTAATGATATCATTGCAGACGCAGGGGGTAACAGCAACGCCATCATCATCACCGGCGCCGGATCGCTCTATAGTAATTCTGGAAAACTGACCATCGGTAACAGCGCCAACTATAACTACGACTATTCCACTGGCGATGCGGATTACAACCGTTTGGTTGTCAGCAATGGGGCCACCGCCATCATCGGCTCGGGGGGCCTCACTGTGGGTATTCAGGATTCACAATACGCCTCGGGAAATGCTCTGAGTAACTCCCTCACCGTCACCGGCCCCGACAGCGCTCTCACCATCAACGGCGGCGGACTCACGATCGGCAATGGCTATGTGACCAATGGATCAGGATCCTACACCGTTAGCGGCAATGCCGTTCTGGTCGATAGCAATGCTGTTCTTACTCTCTCAGGAGGAGACACCTACGTTGGATATGGCGTCGTTAGCAATAATGCTCTTTCCAACTCCCTTACTGTATCAGGTGGTGCTACAGCAAACCTCGGTGGTGGCATCTACATGGGCTACACCGCAGGAGACAATGGCAACTCTATCGTGGTTACAGGTGCCGGCTCGATACTAACCAATGGAGGTGGGATCTACGTTGGGTACTCAGGAAATAGTAATTCCCTAAATATTTCCGGTGGTGGTGTTTTCAATGAATCGCACGTACTCGCTATTGAAGGAACGGGCATAGCCTCCAACACATTGATCATCTCCGACCCCGGTTCAATACTGAACGTCTCGGGACGACCATCTCAGTATGCCTTTGTGTCCAGTTGGGTAGGCACTTACGCGAGCAACGACTCCCTAATTATTCGCAATGGTGCTGCAGCCAATCTACAGGGAGGTCTTGAAATAGGCGAATCTGGCAGTCGGAACTCGGTCCTTGTCACCAGCAATGCAGTACTCACGGTCACAGGACAAACGATCATCGGCTATAATGACTATCTTCCCAGCATCTCTAATGCGCTGACCGTCTCGGGTGGCGGCACGGCGACTCTCAGCGGCAACACTTACATTGGCTATACGAACGGCGACATCGGCAACAGTATCCTGGTGACTGGAACCAATTCCACCTTGAGTAATAGCGGTAATCTCTATGTCGGTAACAATGGTGCTTCGAGCAATACTGTCACGGTCTATGGAAACAGCACCCTGACAGTGAGCAGTAATACCTATATCGGCTTTGGGGGAGCTTCGAGTAATACGGTCTTGGTCACGGGAACAAACGCCCTTTGGACGAATGGCACCAATGTCTACATCGGTTATGGTAACGGCTCTGGAAGCAAGGGCAACAACCTCGTTATCAGTAATGCAGGTACGGTTTCCTCGCTTGGTTATTTCCAAGTCGGCTATACCAACGGTGACTCAGGCAATTCCGTGAAGGTTACGGGAACCAACTCTCGTCTAGTTATTGATGGATCCTATGAAGCCTATTTCGATATCGGATATCAGTCTGACAGCAACTCCATGATCGTGAGCAATGGGGCTCAGGTTATCCTGAATAATAGCGTCAATGTCGGCCACGGATCGGCTGACTATCCTCATACGGTTGGTTCCAGCGGTAATACCCTCATTGTCACTGGTCCCGGCACTCTTCTGAGCAATTCCGGACGCTATCTCGATATCGGTCGTTGCACCAACAGCACTGGCAACCTAATGGTCGTGTCCAATCAGGCCACTGTTTACAACACGAACATCCTCTACATCGGATATGACACGGCCTCCGCCAGCAATACAGTCATTATCACCGATACCAACACGAAGCTGATCAACGGTGGTGAGTTGTATGTGGGCGTGTGTGGATCAGGAAATTCTCTGATCATTTCCAATGGTGCCACAGCTTCAATCGTGGGCGTCAGTTACATCGGATTCAATGCCGTCGCCTCGAATAATCGACTGATTGTCACAGGAACAAACTCCGTAATGTCGAACACGGAGATCGATCTGGGTGACTACGGTTCCGGAAATACACTCGTCATCTCGAACGGTGGACGGGTCACGGCCTCATCCTCCGGATCCTATGTGAGCTATTACGCGGGATCTTCAAATAACTCAGTGCTCATCACAGGTGCAGGATCCCTCTGGTCAAATTCTTCGATAGATCTGGCTCACAACGGCTCGGGCAGTATCACTGTGGCATCTGGCGGCACCATCTTTGCAAGTGGCACCATCACGATTGCAAACGGTTCTGGGACGGTAGGAGCTTTAACCCTCTCCCAAGGAACGGTGAATGCTGCATCTCTGATTGTGAACTCAAACGGTATCCTCACAGGGAATGGCACGATCACGACGACGGCCGATCCTCTCTTTGACGGCGGTACTTACGCTCCTACGGGAACCAATGCCATGGTGATCAATGGCAATGTCACTTTCACCAACAGCGCCGTTTATCTCTGGAATCTTTTCGCCAACAGTACCAACAACACGGGTGGTACAAACTTCACCGTTACCTCGATCCTGAACAATGGCAGTCTCACTGTTACAGGTTCAACCTTCTCGGTCAATTTCGGGACGAATGTCACCTCGGGCGGTGCATTTTGGAACCAGAACGAGCAGTGGACGATCATGACCGGAACAAATGTTGGTTCGGGAACGAACTTTAGTCTCATCTTCACGGGCAATACCAATGGGTTGAATCTTGCCAACTTCTCACTCATCACCAACGCAGGACAACTCGATCTGCTCTACTCATTGCCTTCGCTCCTGACCTATAATTGGGCGACGAATTCGGGCAACTGGACCAACACGAACTGCTGGAGCAGCAATGCAGTGCCGGGTGTGAGTAACACGGCGACACTCGATTATGGCAACGCCCGGGCCCTGCTAACAAACTCCGGCCTCTCAGTCGGTAGTCTGATCATCGGTAGCAATACCTCGGGGAACTCGCTGATGATCAGCAACGGGGGATCGCTCTCAGTGGCAAGCAACACGGTGATCGGAGGGGGGGCGAATTCTTCCAATGCCCTGTTAACGGTGGCCGGTTTGGGATCGGCCCTCACTTGTGGTGGAGATCTCTATGTAGGATCGAACGGCCCTAACGCGACCTTGGCAATCAATAACGGGGCGACGGTCACGGCTCCGAACACTCACATCGGCTACGGGGCCACCTCAAGCAATAACCTGCTTGCCATTGATGGGGGCACGCTCACCAACACCGGCTTCCTTAAGGTGGGTGATGGGGGAAGTGGAACTCTCTCGCTCAATAACGGAGCCCATGTCTACGCAACCAATCTGACGGTTGCTGCAAATTCTACCCTTGAGGGCAATGGAACGATCACGGCACCAGTGACCGTTAACGGCGGTACTGTGACCCCCACGGGATCCAACACCCTGGCGATCAATGGCAATCTTTCCTTCAGCAACAGCGCAATCTACCAGTGGACCCTTTTCAACAATTCAACCAGCAATCCCGGAGTGAATTATACGGAACCGTTGGCTCTCAATGGATCGCTAAGCGTCACGACCGGATCGGTCTTCAACATGCTTTTCACAAACAGCGTTTCCTCGACGAACTCCTTCTGGACCCCCGGGGTGACCAATTCCTGGGTGGTCATGACCGGATCCAACGTGAGTGCCGGAACGAACTTTGTCATCGGATTCGCCCCCGGATCGATAAGCAGCGGGTTCATTCTGAGTGACTTCTACTGGACCACCAATGCGAACCAACTCGTCCTGAATTACTATGCAATCCCCGGATACACCAATAATAGCGGAACCAACTCTCTCCCCACAAACAATGGGAATGTCGCGGTCAACGGTGGAACGCTTGCCATCCAGGGATCAGGCACCACGACAATATCCAATCTCCTGATCACTTCCGGAACTGTGGCCACAGGTAGTAATGCGACGGTCTCAGTCAATACCTTCACCAACTTCGGCGGCGCGATCACGGGAGGAACGAACGCGACTTTCTGGGCCGCCAATTACTATTTCGCGGCAACCAATCTGGCATCGGTCGACGCCAACCTCGCAAATCTGGGAACTATCACCAACTACCACTCAACGGCGATCGTGACGACGAATGCGAACGGAGCCCCTGTCGCCCCCGTGGTCTTCCAGAACAGCATGAGCTACGACGGCGGTACGGTCATCACCGCCGGCATCCTCCAACTCGGAAGCAGCAACAGTACCGGTCCTGTGACCATTCAGGGGGTCATCACCAACAATGGTTACCTTAACTACGGCTATAACGGAAGCTCAACGACTCCGACCAACCTAGTCATTGGAAGCGGTGTCATCGGACAGGTGGGAACCGGAACCCTGACGGTAGGAAGCGTCGGGGTGGATTCCCAGTTCACCGGATCCTTCGCTGCGGCCAACGGAACGATAGCTATCACGACCAACTCGGCTCTGGGTAGCGCCACCAACTACTACCTCTCGTCGAATGGTACCCTTCAAGCCACGACTGGTGTGACCACCATCACCAACACGATCCAGGTGACCAATGGCTCAGGTATCGTGGAGAACTCCAATGGAGGCATTCTTGCCCTCAATGGGAAGCTCACCAAGAGCGGAACTGTGCTTGTTCTTGCAGGAGGTGCGTTCGATGTGAACGGCCAGGTCACCGGTAGCGGTGCGCCGGGTTCATTCGACTCCGATCTGGTGATTAGCAACGCCACCGTGACGCTCAACAACGGGAACAACAACTACTCGGGCCCCACCACAGTCCAGGCGGGATCGAGCCTTACCAACGGTATCGCCAACGCGCTTCCGACCAACACGGTGCTCACGATGGGAGCGATCTCCGACGGGGCTGTGACGAACCGCTATGAAATGGCGGGGAGGAACCAGACTATCGCGGCACTCGCCTCGGCTGGATCGGCTTCCAACATTATCTCAAGTGAGTCTACTGCAAACCTGACGCTCAATGGGGCCCAGAGTACGACCTACAGTGGCTCCATTACAGGAGCCGTAGCCCTAACGCGTTCCGGCACTGGTGCAATCACCCTGACGCAGAACAATACCTACGCGGGTGGAACGACCATCAACTCTGGCAAGATCGTCACCACAGCCAGCAGGTCGCTGGGTACTGGCACCATGGCTCTGAATGGCGGCACCCTTGAGGTACGCTCCCTGCTTAATATCGGTGCGATGACATGGTCGGGAGGCAAGGTGGCGCTGCCGACTCTCACTTCCCTCAACGGCATCTATGTAGTCTCGACCGGTGGACTGACACTAAACAACAGCGCTCATGTCTTTGACCTCACCGGAGCTAGCCTCACGATCGGTACGGCAACCCCGCTGCTCGGGGCGACCAACATGACCTATGGTAACTTCTCGACCAACGAGTTCAGCGTGGAGGGTGTGTCGCGTTACGCGCTGACGATCAGCAATGATATCCTCTGGATTGATCTTCTGGGCAATCCGGTGCCTCCAGCGCCCACTTACCCCAACTTCGTAATCCCCGGATTGACCTATAACCAGACTCAGGTGGCTCAGGCCCTGAATGTCTGGGCATCGAACAATCCGACTGGGGACAAGACGAGCGTGCTCAGTGCGCTCACCAACATCCCGACGAACCAGTGGGCGGCTGCCTATGATCAGATGAGCCCGCGCTTCTACCAGCAGATGGCGACGATCTCCTTCAACCTGGCCAATGCGCAGTACAACGAACTCGTTCAGAGACTCTACGGTCTCCGTGTGGCGGGAACCGGCTTCTCAATGACTGGCTTTGACGAGAATACCGCAATGCCTCAGGAAAACCCGGGCAAGAGCGTGGTTGATCCAAAGAAGGACATCCTGCGTCCGGGGCTCGATAATCGCTGGGGTATGTTTGTCGACGGCAATGGCATCTTCGCTAACGCCAACAGTGCCAACATGCTGCCGGGCTACAACTTCGAGAGCGGAGGCATCACCACCGGTCTGACCTACAAGTGGAACGATAGCGTCGGAACCGGTATCTATGCAGGTTACCAGGGAGCCTACTCCAAGAACAACGGCCTCGGAACCTTGATCGACAACGCGGTGAAGTTCGGGCTCTTCGGAGCGTACGGAACGCCTGATGGAAAGGGACTCTATGCCGATGGACTCATCGGTGGTGGATACAACAACTACCAGAACAGCCGATCCATCCAGTTCGGATCAATCAACCGGACGGCCAATAGCTCACCCGGCGCTGGTGAACTCGATAGCATGCTGGCGGCCGGATACAACTGGAGGAAGGGGAACTGGAGCTTCGGACCTGTGGGCAGCTTGCAGTACACCTACTTCGGGGTGAACTCCTTCAATGAAACCGGAGCGCAGAGCCTCAATCTCAATAACCAGGGATGGAACGCCTCGAGCATGCTTTCGAGCGTGGGTGCCAACTGTGCTTACAGCTGGGAGGCCAACCGAAACCTGATGGTGGTTCCGCAGATCAACCTGGCCTGGCAGCACGAGTTCCTACAGAACCCCTACGCCATCAACTCGACCATGGGAGGCACGCCTTACAGCAACTGGAGTGCAGTTCCCAACCGCGACACGCTCTACACGGGTGTTGGCGTGACCATGGAGTACAAGAAGACTTGGAACACGGCGTTCTTCTACAATGCCGCGGCTGGCAATCAGAACCTCGAGAGCCAGAACATCTTCTGGTCCGCAGGGGTAAAGTTCTAAGTAGCTGTAGGTTGGCTTATAAAAAGCCGGATCATCCGAAAAATGAGCCGGCTTTTATAAAACAGTAGTATTATGCATAGGCCGGTTTTGTTTCCGATCATCGTTTGAAATAAAGCCTCTAAACTGGTATAATCTGGTAACTATTCAGGTGGTCAATCTGGTATAATCTGGTATATAATCGGGTATCGTGAATACGGATTCCATCCAGATCACCCCCGAACTGCTGGCCCTCCTCTCGGAGATCGACGAGTTCAAGGGGGCTTGGCAATTGTTGGGAACCCTTGCGCCTGAACGGCTTAACGCGCTCAGAAGGGTGGCTACGATTGAGAGTATAGGGTCTTCCACCCGTATTGAGGGGAGCAAATTAACCGATCGTGAGGTGGAGCAGTTACTTACCAAACTGGAGATCAAGTCGTTCGATAGCCGCGATGAACAGGAAGTCGCTGGATACGCCGAAGTCATGGAAACCGTCTTCCATGCCTACGCTGAGATTCCGATCACGGAAAATCACCTCAAGCAGCTTCACCGCGACCTTCTTCGCTACAGCATCAAAGACGAACGCCATCGCGGGGAATACAAGACTCTACCCAATAACGTCGGTGCCTTTGATGAAGACGGGAAGATGATCGGTATCGTCTTCGAGACGGCCTCGCCGTTTGACACCCCTCGTCGGATGGCCGAGCTGCTGACCTGGCTCAAGGATACACGGGAGATTGGGCGAATGCATCCGCTGCTGATCGTCGCGGTCTTCATCGTGAACTTCCTAGAAATCCACCCTTTCCAAGATGGAAACGGTCGATTGAGCCGGATTCTGACGACCCTGTTACTGCTGCAGGCCGGTTACGTTTATGTGCCGTACAGCTCTCTCGAGAGCGTCATCGAGAATAGCAAGGATGGCTACTATCTCGCCCTGCGACAGACACAATCAACCATTCATGACGCGTCTCCAAACTGGCAACCATGGCTGATGTTTTTTATGCGTTCTCTCCAGCAGCAGAAGCGGCATTTGGCGATCAAAGTCGAGCGCGAGAAGAACGCACTGACCTCACTCTCAGAGCTGGCAATCAAGATTCTCGACTATGTCCGCAATCATGGACGGGTGACGTCACGTGACATGGTCAGGGAAACGGGTGCCAGCCCGAATACCCTCAAAGCAACCTTCAGCAATCTTGTAGAGAAGAGACTCCTGGTGCGTCACGGCGGAGGAAGATCCACATGGTACGGACTTTCATAATGACGGTTTCTGTTCAAAGGATGGTCCACCTAATACAGAAAGTCCTTCGCATCCATGGGATGCATCCGCTTAAACAAGAAGTCGTAGAGCCTCCATTCCGGATCCGGAACTGTCTGCTTGTATGGCGGAAAAATGACCGTGGTAGTTTTCAACCCGTCGACAGCCTCCTCTCGGTAGAAGGCCTCGACCTGCTTGGGTCGGAAGACGAAGTTGTTCATGATGACAAACTCAGAGTAGTTGTCCGGTGCGGTGCTGTATTTGTTGTTGGGTCCCGTGATGGGCATAGTGTTGGTGGTGTTGGTTGTAGTGTTGGTGTTCTAGGAGATAGGTTCGTTTGAGCTTGGTAAGGGTCCGCTGCATCTGTCGGAGAGAGCGGGATTGAGCGGCGACTCCGAGTTTTTCCACGGCTCGCAGCAGGGGGTTCTTTTTGACCCTGAGAACCCTTTCGGCTACTCGTGCGGCACGAAGGAGATCGAGCTGTTTCTTCTTCTCGGCAATGGCTGCTTCCAGCCCAAGGATCGACTCGTAGGATTGGCGTAAATGACTCGCCGCCTGGTGATCCGCGTCCATCAAGGCGATGCGCTCCGCCGTGGATAGCCTCGGCACTATTGCGAACTTTTCTTGATCGAGACGCTTCGTCAGTGACTCCTCGACCTTCTGCTGATTGGAGAGGAACTCGCCTCGGAGCTGATTCTCCCGCTCAAACCACTCCCTCATGAAAACCATCTGGTTTTTATGCTTACTCGGATGGCGGGACATACTGCATCCGACGTAGCGTCCCTTTGCGCTGCGTGGGCAAAGGGCGACATGAACGTGGAGGTTATCTGTGTCGTGATGGAGTCCATAGGCATATCCAATCGAGTCACCCCGATGGAACTTTTCAGCGAAGCGATCCATCACTTTTCTGACGCTGGAAATCACTACCTGATCAGGGCTGATTCCGGCCTTCACGAGGGCGTCGTGTTGCTCGGTCGACATCGAAAAGACGAGGCGATGTGCGATGACGGGGCTCTTGGCCTGAGAGCCAAACCTATCCAAATGGAAGCGCCACGCCTCGGTGATCCGACGCTTCCTTTCTTCATTGGAAAGCTTGCTGGGCGCGGTGCTGGTGCCATCGGAATTGCGACGAATCGCGTTGTGCAGAAATCCTCCGGCGTGAACCTGGCCGATCGATTCCTTGGAGGCGTAGTCCACAAATCCCTTCAGCTTCTTGCCCACTTCTTCATCGAGCTTCTTGGCAGCGCGGAGTGAGGCTTTTCGTCCGGATGTCTCATCAAGATATTCCAGATCGAGCCTTCCTCGGGCGGTCGACTTGTGCGCGAAGATGAAACCGTTCTTCACGAAAGCTCCTCCAGGAATCTCATGGTCTGATCGAGCTTCGTCTCGATCCTTTCCAGCGCAGCGGGATCGATCTTGCTGTCGAGTTCTGCTGCAACGATCAGTGCCTCGAGTGTCTCGGCTTTGGTGCGAAAACCACGCGCCTCGTGAAGCCGATGGAATCGCTCATACGCCTCATCGCTAAGTAAAAACTCCATGCGTCGTGTGTTGGGTGGCTGATGATGCGGCATCGCGTTTTTTGAGCGGAGTGGGTCGGGATCCGTGGGGCTCGGCTAACGGATTCAGGGAAATCTCTGGAGCGTGCCTGACACGCGGAAGAGGAAGCGGGGATGAAGCGCGAGCGACCCCGCCGGCACTTTCCGGGAGAAAGTGCTATCCTGTTGGTTGTTTGGCCCGGGTGAACAAACACCACGATCCAACTTCCAGAGGTCTGGAATGGGTCTTGATGAAGGGGTCGAAGGAGGTTGCCCGGAGTAGGTCGAGCAGGTGGGTGAGCCGATTGCAGGGAAGCGGTGGGGATAGGGCCGATTCGCTGCAATGGGCGAGGGGTCAGATGATCGTCTGGCAGGGTGAGCTGATGGGGTGGAGGAAGCAGGAACAAGCGGGGCCCACCCAGAGCCCCCAGTGACGTCCGCACAGCGGGCG
>Ga0208379_1000166_pt1 | contig 30840 bp, 34 predicted proteins | sample CryBogCBE02Aug07_FD_184559 | JGI IMG/M metagenome (GOLD analysis project Ga0208379, IMG submission 184559) | Freshwater microbial communities from Crystal Bog, Wisconsin, USA - CBE02Aug07 (SPAdes) | ecosystem: Environmental > Aquatic > Freshwater > Lake | place: Crystal Bog, Wisconsin, USA... | reverse complement strand
CCAATGTGCAGGCGCTTGCAAGACGGGAAGAAATGCTGAAGGAGCGTAGGGCAAAATGGCAACGGCGGCAAAAGGCAGATCTAATCAGGGGAAGAATGGTGGCTTCAGCAATTACAGTGCTGATGCTGATGTGGATATGGTTGATGATAATAAGTCTGACTCACTCGCCATCTTACTGATTGTTTTACTTTTGGTTATTTTGTTATTGTTGATTCCGTTGATCGCTTGGATGTATGTGGATGTAAGACAGATGGAGCTAAGGGTCAACAAAGCTTTGACAAGGATTGAAGGCAAATGATTAAAAAACCTAATTTTCTATACACGTCAATATTGATATGTATATTTTTGCCTTTTTTGTTTACAAGTTGTAATGACACTTACAGGTATTATTGCCAAGACCCAGACAACTTTGGCAAAGAGCGTTGTCAAAAGCCTCGATGTGAGTTTAATCAAGATTGTCCTGAGTATTTAGTCGCACCCATTTTGGAGAAAAAAATTGAAGGAACTCCTCCTGCTCTTGCTCAACAGCCCCAAGGAACGCCTGTCTGCCGATGAGATAGAAATTAGGGTCCGATCTTTTGTGATCATTGTAGTGACCTTGATTCTTGCGTTTATTGTGATGGCTCTTCTGTACTCGGTGACGTTTGTTAGTCAGCCGATCAAGGCTATGGCGCCCATCGACCAAGCATACACCAAGATGCTTAATGATATAGTATTACTTATCGTTGGCGGTATTGGTGGTATTTTGACTAAGGGCTTGACCAATGAAGCCACAAACATGATGAACGCAGCGAAGGCAAACAAAGATGCCTATGTAGCCCCTCCACCACCGCCCCCTGCGCCTATTATCATGACTGCCCCAGCCCCAAACTGGACGCCTCCTCCACCACCCATGAGTCCTCCCACCTTGGAAGCCGACCACGAACGTGAGAGAATGGCGCAAGCTAGGGCTGGTCTATGAGCTGGTTGTCATGGTTCTTTGATGACCTGTTTTATTGGATAGCCATCATTGCGCTAGTAGGTGGCGCAGTGGCTTATGTGCTGAGTTATCTTGTAGGGTTTATCCCTATGTTAAAGCCCCATGCCCTTATCATGAAGGTTGTGGGATTATCGTTGGTTGTTATAGGAGGCTATTATGTTGCTGATCACCGAGGTTATGAAAGACGGGTTGCAGAAGATAAAGCAGAAATTGAACGACTTAATGGTGAAGCTAGGGCTAAAGAAGCCGAGCTCAACACCAAGCTCGCAAGAGCCACCAGCCAACTGAAAAAGGCTAAAGATGACATTCAGACCAAGCAAGCTAGCATTAATGCTCGCATTGACTCTGGCGAGTTGCGCCTCCCCACCACCTGTGGTGTACAAGCCGATCCAAGTGCCCCCGCTGGGGATGGAGCCGCTGGAGCCGAATCTGAGCGACAGGCTATTAAAGATATTGTCCAAATCGCCGCAGACGGGGACTCAGCCATCGTCAGCTACAACTCCTGCATCGCCCGTTACAACCAAGTGATGGAAACCGTGAATGAGGGTGTGAAATGATTACAGCAGAAAAACTTCATGCCCTACAAATTGGGCCAGAATGGGTGGAACCACTGAATGCAACAATCCAAAAGTTCACCATTTTTACCGTCAAAGAACAGGCCGCATTTATCGGACAGCTTTCACATGAGTGCAACCACTTCCGAACACTGGAAGAAAATCTTAACTATCGAGCCGAAACCCTTCAAAAGCTGTTCGGTCATAAATTCAAGCCCGGAGAAATTGATCTTTACGCCCACAATCCCATTAAGATTGCCAACAGAATTTACGCCAATCGAGGCGGCAATCGAGATGAGGCGTCAGGCGATGGGCATCGCTTCCACGGACGAGGCTGTATCCAGCTCACATTTCACGATAATTACTGGCACTGTGGACAAGCCTTGGGTCAGGATTTTGTGATGAACCCTCAGTTAGTGGCAACTCCCATGTGGGCCGCTATGAGTGCGGGCTGGTTCTGGGGTACGCATGGATGCAATCAATTGGCTGAATCTGGTAATGAAGAGGGGCTTTGTAAACGCATAAATGGGGGTCTTTTTGGCTTGAATGAGCGAATTGATTTGACTGCCAAAGCGCTTGCCGTTTTAAGCGCCTAATGAGAGAATAAGGCATGGCCACACAACCCTATCAAATGCTACCGGTGGTATTTCGCCCCGGAGTAAACCGAGAGCAAACCCAATATACTGCAACACAAGTAGGCACAAGCTCGGCCAGCTATTCAATTGCTGGGGGTTGGTATAAATCCCAATTGGTCAGGTTTAGACAAGGATTTCCTGAAAAACTAGGTGGCTGGTACCCATACAGTACGATTACATACTTGGGTATTTGCCGTTCTTTATTTAATTGGGCCGCATTAGATGGTACAAGCTTAGTTGGAGTAGGAACCAATTTAAAGTTTTATATTAGCAAAAATGGGACTTATTTTGATATCACGCCCATACGTGGTACTGCAACGCTAACAAATCCATTCACAGCAATTAATGGACAAGCAACGATTACTGTTTCAGCTACTGCACATGGTGCAGTCACAGGTGACTTCGTAACTTTTAGCGGGGCTACAGGACTAGGTGGAAACATCACTGCTGGTGTTCTTAACCAACAATACCAAATTACAGTTACAAGTGCAAACACTTATACATTTGTAGCTACTGCTACGGCAAATTCAACCGACGTAGCGGGTTCACCCGGAGGTGGAACAGTAACTGCTACATATCAAATCAATACTGGCCCTGCTATTGAAGTACCTTTGTTTGGTTGGGGCACTGGAACATGGGGTGCTGGGCCTTGGGGTACAGGTGTTACCACAACCATAGCTTTGAGGCTTTGGAGCCAATCCAATTTTGGACAAGATTTAATCTTTTGTCCTAGGGGTGGTGGCATATATTATTGGGCCTACAGCTCAAGTATTTCTACTCCTGCGGTAAATATTTCAACTTTGTCGGGAGCGTCTGATGTACCGACTATTGCTAATTTTATCTTTGTCTCCGATGCTAGTCGCTTTGTGTTTGCATTTGGCACTAACGCTTTGGGAACCAGCACTCAGGATCCTATGTTGGTTCGTTGGTCTGATCAAGAATCTGTGACCATGTGGACACCTGCAGCCACCAATCAAGCTGGAGACATTAGGCTATCACGTGGTTCGCAAATTATCAGTTGCGTGCAGAATAGGCAGGAGATTATTGTTTGGACGGATACGTCTGTGTATTCTTTCCAATATATAGGCACGCCGGGTGTTTGGGGCTCAAACATTGTTGGGGATAACGTTTCAATCGTCAGTCAAAATGCAGCTATTCTTGCTGCAGGTACAACGTATTGGATGGGTATTGATAAATTCTACAAATACAACGGTACAACCGATACTCTTCGTTGTGACCTTAGAGAGTACATATTTTCAAACATCAATCTCAATCAAAGCCAACAAATCTTTTCTGGAACCAATGAAGGATACAACGAAGTATGGTGGTTCTATTGTTCAGCCAATAGCACAACAATTGATAGTTATGTGATTTATAACTACAAGGACGACATTTGGTATTACGGACAGATGGGCAGAACTGCTTGGATTGATTCAACCGAATTGACATATCCTTTAGCTGCTACCTATAACAATACGCTTGTTTACCATGAATATGGGTTGAACGACAATACAACTGGAACTGACAACCCTATGGATTCTTATATTCAGTCTTCTGAATTTGATCTCCAGTATGGTACTAATTTTGCGTTTATCAATCGCATTTTGCCCGATGTAACATTTAGAAAATCCACTGCATCTAACCCACAAGTTACGATGACGTTGATCCCATTGCAAAACTCAGGTTCAGGATACAATACGCCCCAGACTCAAGGCGGCACAAACATTGCTTCGGTTAGTCGTACTGCAACATCTCCAATTGAGCAGTTCACAGGGCAAGTATTTATTCGTTTACGTGGACGTCAGTTGATTTTCCAAATTGAAGGCAACCAGCTTAATCTGCAGTGGCAAATTGGTACGCCTAGGATTGAAGTAAAACCTGATGGTAGAAGGGGGAACACATGAGTATTCCAATTATTAACGTAGCACCTAATTTACCCCTTCCCCCTGCGCAATATAGTCAAGCCTATTTTGATGCGTTGACTAAAGTTCTTCGTTTGTATTTTGCGAGTAATGATAATTTTAACCAAGTCATTAGCAACCAAGTATCAACCAACCAAGCACTTATTTGGCTGGGGGTTTAATGGCTAATTATCAAAACGTCACTCCAGTACAGATTGCACAAGCTGCTCTAACAACCAGCTACACAACGCTTTACACTGTCCCAACAAATCCGACTACACCGACTCGCACATACCTCAAACAGATTGATGTGTGCAATACAACCGGTTCGGCGATTACTTTTAACTTGCACATTGTCCCTGCAACATTTAGTGCGGGCACTCAAAATGCTTTGTTTTACACGCAGAATGTCCCTGCAAATACCACGTTTTCTTATGCTGGTGTGCAGGTTTTGCCGACCAGCTCGTTCATATCAGCTAAAGCTTCAACCACAGGGTTGACCATAACAATTAGCGGTGGGGAAGCTGTGTAATGGCAGATATATCCTCGGATCAGATTGTTAGTTTTATTCAGAACACCGAAGCGCAATATGGTGGGAATAATGCACAGTCTCAAGCAGCCGTTGCTGCTGCCATGGATCAGTATGGGGTTACGCCCGCACAAGTAGCTTCTGCGATTGGGTCTGATACCGGTACTATTCAAGGCATATATAACAAAGTCAATCCGACTGGAACATATTATGTGCCTCCAGCTACTAGTGCACCCATAGTAACTACATCTGGAATTGCTTCGGTTATAACCACACCTGCACCTACAATTGCTACTGGGATTAGCTCCGCCGTTAGTACGACTCCTACGCCAACAGACTCCCCTGCGCCAACAATTCCAACTGGGATTGCCACAGTTATTACCACACCTGTACCAACAACCACACAACCCTTTACAACTCAGGTAGCTACAACTCAACCCCCTATAACTCAGGTAGCTACAACTCAACCCCCTATAACTCAGGTAGCTACAGCTCAACCTCCTACAACAACGCCAGCCCCTACTTCTGCACAGGGTTTGTCTGCTAATGTTATGACGCAAATGGAAGCAGCATATGCATCTGGGGATACGGCTACATTAAACAAATTACTTAAAGACAACAACGTTACTACTAGCCAACTGCAATCTGAATTTGGGTTAAGTGCAGCCCAAACAAACAGTATGTTTGCAAATGGCATTCAAACAGTCGATGCACCAACAGGCACAGATGGGTTTGCCAATTGGTACGCTGCGCACCCAAATGCTACAAATGCTGAAATTGGCCAAGCTGTGGGCCAATATGGGATTACGACTGATCAAGCGGCTGCAGTTACGGGAGTTGACAGTAAGACTGCCAGAGAAAACTATTTAACTTTAGACCAACTACAGCAACAAAACTCTAATTTAACTCAAGGTATCAACGCCATCACAAAAGGTGGGCAAGTAACACAAGTTGGCACAAATGATGACGGTACTCCACAGTACGCATTAAACGGTATTTCAGTTACTAAAAACCCTGACGGTTCCTATTCTTACGCAACAGGTAATCCAACCCGTGGTGGTGGGGATAGCCTTACGTTTACAACGGACGCAAATGGTAATGTAATTGTTCCCACAGATCTAGCGTCTACCTATAAGTGGTCAGCAGGGCAACCTGGTTCGGTTATTGGAGGGATAAAAACCGCAGTGGGGCAAGGTCTTGTGGCTACATTCAATGCAGCCGAGCCTGCTATTGCTATGGCGTTGTCAATGAATCCAGCCACTGCTCCGTTCATGGCTGCTGCCAGCGCATACTCTTCGTTTAAGAGTGGTAATATTGTCCAAGGTGTCATCAGTGCTCTTTCTGCTGCTGGTGCATGGGGCCAGCAACAATTAGCCGCTGCCAACGCCGCTGCCGCTGCTGGGGATACCGTAGGTGCAGCCAGTATTCTCGATCAGGCCAATTCATGGCTTGCTTCTAATGCCGGTAATTTAAAAACGGCAGCAAATGTGGTTTCTGGTATCAATGCAGTAGACAAAGGTAACTATGTAGGAGCCTTAACTGCTGCGGCAAATGTATTTAATACTGGTGTTAACAAAGATGTTAATACTGCGCTCAATTTAGCCTCGGCAGCCACTGCAATGCAGAAGGGAGATACAACATCTCTATTGTTGGCTGTCAGTAATTTGACCGGAAGCCAAGATGCCAAGACCGCTGCGGCAGCAACACAATTGCAAAATGCCCTTAACAGCGGCAACCAAAATTCAATTTTTACAGCATTTAAAAATCTGGCTGGCGCAGCAAATGTAGCGTTAGCCGATACATCTACAACAGCGCCACCTAGCACTACAGCAGCGCCGACTCAAACTGCATACACCCCATATACCAATAGTGCGGACGCAACTGATTACACTGCGCAAATGGCGGCTATCAGCCATGACTTATACACGGATTCAAGTACAGCTTCTGCGCTTCCTAATTTTGTGCCAAACGTGGGTAATATAGTACAAGGCTATATCCAACCTGTAATGAGCACTTTGGAGGCCGCTGCTAATGATGCAAACTTTAGCCCCAGTAAATTTGCCGACTTGCTGGGCAAAGCACAATCGGTGTTGGGGGCCACGCCATTTTCAGCCGCATTAAAGTTTTTAACCTTTACTGGTGGTATAGATCCAAATGAACAAGCTAAATTAGATGCTTTAAAAACTGTTGGGTTTGTACCCCCCGGAGTACCTCCTGCGATTACTCAGCCCCCAGCTACAACCCAAGCTCCCGCTACAACTCAAGTTCCAAAGACGACTGCGCCTCCCCAAACAACTGAGGAACCCACAACTGCGCCCCCTGAAACAACTGCGCCTCCTCAAACAACTGAATCTCCGAGCACAGAGCCACCTGAAACAACTGAGCCACCCTTAACTGTACCTATTGAGACAACTGCGCCGCCAGAGACATCTAAGGTGCCAGCCACAACTGCTCCTCCTGTAAGTTTGCCGTTTGATCCAACCGATCCAAACACATGGACGACTTCGCCACCTAGAACTGAGCCAGCCACAACAGCACCGCCAAAGACATCTGAAGCTCCGGTTACAACTAAGCCATTTGATCCATTAGACCCAAGTACATGGACAACTGCGCCACCGTCAACAAAACCGGCTACAACAGCGCCCCCAACACTTACGCCTACACCTACGCCTACAGGTACAGCTACGCCTACGCCCACTCCAACACCGACGCCCACTCCAACACCGACGCCCACTCCAACGCCTACGCCCACTCCAACGCCTACGCCCACTCCAACACCGACGCCCACTTTAACACCGACGCCCACTCCAACACCGACGCCTACTCCAACGGCCACAGGTACACCCAAGCCTACGCCAACACCAACTCCAACTTCAACGGCTACTCTTAAGCCAACACCAACACCCACGCCTACCCCAACGGCCACAGGTACAGCTACGCCCACACCAACCCCAACTCCGACTTCAACGGCTACTCTTAAGCCAACACCTACACCCACGCCCACACCAACTTCAACTGTGCCGTCAACTACGGTGCCACCTACAACAATTCCGCCAACTACGCTACCACCCACCACAGTACCGCCCACAACGGTGCTTACAACTGCGCCGCCAACTACTGTTCCAGTTACAACAGTACCACCAATAGTTACAACCAAAGCTCCAGCACCAACAACTGGGCCAACAGGACTGACACAGCCCCAAGCGCAAGCTTTGGCTACGGCGTTGGGTATCCCTGCACTGGCAAATGTGTTCTATTACGGCAAACAGTTTGGTGCTAAGTTTGAAAAAGTGGACAAGTATGGACACTTGATTGAAGAGCCATACAAGCCATTGAGCGTGACAAAACCCGGTGCTGAAGGGGATGAAAGCGATTATTCGGGAGGAGATCTTCCAGTTGCTAAATCTGACCAAACCAGCGAAAATACTACTGAAGACCCAGTGGCAAAGCTTTTAGGGGGCACAGACAATTCTGTGTCCATCAACGATATTTTGAAAATTGTAAGAGGGGAATAACATGGCGGACGCTAGTTTTGGTGATAGTTTAGATTCATTCTTTACAGGTACCTCAGACCCCGGCAACGACACAAATGTGGGTAAAGCATCGGTTGTCGATCAAATTCAAAATAGCGATGGATCTGTTACGACTGTTTGGTCTGATGGATCGACTTCAACTCAAGCCGCAAATAATATTACGCAAGGGGCACAAAATGTGCAGACCCCAAGTACTGATTTGGGCACAAGTATTAAAAACTTGCTCAGCGGCAATAGCTCTCTTGGTGTACCCGGGCAATTGGCCAGCCTTGCAGGGATTGCTTCTCTTTTAAATAACGCTTTGGGCGGAAGCGGTGGAAGTGTTTACAAAGGATATCAAGGTGGTATTCCCACGTTCCAAGCTTCAAGAGAACAATACGCTACACCTCAACAACAAGTCGGTACTTACTCTGCAAATTTACCTTCAAATGCCACACCCGCACAACAAGCTGCCGCTATAACTCCAAGCCAATTTGCCAATTACTTCCAAAACGCAGGAAGTAATCTAAGCCATGCGCAAATAGCTGATCAAATGAATCGCTACGGTATTACTCCTCAGCAAGCAGCAACAGCGTTGAACGTTGATCCTAATGTAGTTCAGCAAGCATATAGCGCAGCCATGGGCCCAAATGCACAATTAGGTTCTAACTATAGACCCGGACAAGGTGGAATTACATACTTTAGTCCTATGGTTTATCAACCCACATCTCAGTTAGCTACCGCACCAAGCACAACTGCGCCTCCTGTTACAACTCCAGCGCCCACTGCAAAAGCAGGTGGGATTATGCATGGTTATGCTGAGGGTGGTGGGATTGGATCGCTCGGTACGTATTCTGACGGAGGTAGAATGCTTAAAGGCCCAGGCGACGGAGTATCTGACTCTATTCCAGCAACCATAGGCGGCCATCAAAAAGCTGCGTTAGCCGACGGTGAGTTCGTTATCCCAGCCCGCATCGTTTCCGAAATTGGCAACGGCTCTAGCGATGCTGGAGCACGCAAGTTATACGCTATGATGGAGCGTATTCAACATGCCAGAAAAAAGACAACTAAAAATGTCGCTGCTGATACCAAAGCAGAAAAATATTTACCCGCATAAGGATATATCATGACAACTACGGCAGCTACATCAGGAACAGCAGCATCTGCACTTCCTTCAATTGGCGGATCATCAAGTTCCACACTGTCGGACTGGGCGGGGCCGTATGTCACGACCATGTTGGGGCAAGCACAAGCTGTTGCCAACCAACCCTACCAAGTTTACCAAGGGCCTTTGACTGCTGGCCCTTCTAGCGTACAACAAAACTTATTCTCTGGGATTGGTGGATTAACTCTTCCTCAAAATCTTGGACAAAGTTGGACTAATACAGGCGCTCCTGCGCTACCCAGTGCAGCTACCAACGTACCCAGTGAAACATCTTTAATCAGCCAAGCCGGTCAAGGACAGACTGCAGGATTCGGCCAGCCCGCACAATTGGATACTTCTGGTACTAGCATGGCTGCCCAGTACATGAACCCATACTTGCAGCAGTCTCTTCAGCCACAATTAAACCAATTGGCCTACACCGCCGGTATCAATGAGCAGGGTGATTTGAGCAAATTAACCCAAGCAGGTGCATATGGTGGTTCACGCCAAGCTGTAATGCAAGGTATCGACCAAGGTAATCTGTTAGCCCAACAAGCTGCGCAAATCGGCCAAGGTTACAACACTGCATATAACCAAGCACTAAGCCAATACAACCAAGAACAAGCCAATGCAAACACTTTGGCCAACACAATGAACACCATTGGCCAGACTCAGCAAGGTATCAACCAAGCTGGGGTCACTGCCGACTACAATGAGTTCTTGAACCAACGTAACTACCCCATGACCCAGCTGCAGTTTGAGCAATCCATGCTGCAAGGTTTGCCAATTTCCACAGTGACTAACACACCAACACAACAAACCGGTATTCAAGGTTTATCTAGCGCAATTGGCGGATTGGGGTCATTGGCTACAAACCTAAGCAACTTAGGTATTAAACTTAGTTAAAGGCTAACCATGTTTGACTTAAATAGAACCATTGGCGACTTGGTAGCCACGGCGCACGGGATGAACCCTGCTTCTCCTCTTACGCCTATTCAAGCCATGATGAAGTTGCAGCAAATCGACATGGCGCTCAAGCAAGGAAAAAATCCTAAAGACGTAGCCAAGAGCACTGTGCTCGATCAAACGCTTGAAGGGATTCAATCTGCGTTGACACCAAAACCCGCCCAACCATCCCAAGGTATTGCTCAAGGAATGCCAGTTTCACAAGGAGCTCCCCAAGGTGCACCGCAGGGCGGCCCACAAGCTGGCCCACTACAAGTGCAAGCACCAAGTCAACAGCAAGCAAACCAAGCACAGATGCAAGCTGCGGCTCAGCAACAAGCGATGGCTGCTCAACAAGCACCGCAACAACCAATGATGCCGATGGCTCATGGTGGAATTACGCACGTGCCATCTAATCTGCATTTCCATGGTGGTGGGATCATTGCGTTTTCGGGGCCAACATCTGATAACAATAATAGCCAAGTAAAAGATTCGAATGCTCCCGCAGCAACTAACTCACCTACTCCTACTAATCCGCCAGAAATTCAACCATACAACGCAGATGTTGCATTGGCTCAAGCACAACAACAAGCACAGGATTTGATTAACTATCAGCCCACAACAAATGTGCAGAGTAAAGCTGATATCTTAAAGACTATGCCTCAATGGGCACAAAGCGCTGCGGCCGTTGCACCGGGTGCTAACTATCTTCAAGATCAAAACGACATCAATGATTTGCAGCAAAAGCAATTCCTTGCTCAAAGAGAACATCTCCAGCAACAGCAAGGTCTTCCTGCATTATTTAAAGCCTTGACACAAGCGGGTCAAGTTACAGGACAAAGAGGTCTTGGTGCTTTCCTAGGTCAACTGGGTAGTGCAATTGATCAAGGCCAAGAATCTCAATTTGGTCAGCAGATGGCGTTGTCTACGGCTGAGATCAAACAAAAATCCACGATGGCTGATGCTAGGCATACAGTCGAAGAATTACAACGTGCCACTGCCAATAACGACGTACAGGGTATTCAGAAAGCTCAGTCTGATCTTGATAAGATTGCTAAGGACTTGCAAGTATCTAAAGCCACATTGGTCGGCCATTTGGCTACAACCGCTGGCTCAGTCAAGGCTGCTGAACGCAGGGCCGAAGCTACTGAAAATGCTGCAGAAGTTGGCGCCGAGGCTAGACGTGCCGCTGCTGATAAAACAAAACCGCTTAAAGACCAAGCTGAGGGTATTGCAATCTTTGCCAAAGACTTAAAACGTCAGCATAAAAATGATCCCGCATGGGACGATGACAGAATAAATGCCGAAGCTTTAAGACAGTACCAAACGGGCAAACAACAAGGCGCACTAACCGGAGTATTCGCACGTTCGCACAAAGATGCAATGACTGCATTGCAAAAAGAAAAATTGAACCGCTCAATAAATAGCCAAGCTCCGATGACGGAAGATGAAGAGCATGCGTACATAGAGAAATATATGGCCGGTGCTATGCCTTCTGCAACATCAAGTGGTGGCAGTACTGGAGGAGGGGCTAATTCTGCTCAGCCCCCCGGTACAACATTAGGAAAACATGTTGAAGGTAAAGGGCAAGAAGTGCTGAAAGATGGTAAAGTAATCGGCTATATGCGGGATTAATTATGCGCTTTGTACCTATTGAGGATGCAGCAGAACAGCCAACTACCACGGGGCCTAAATTTGTGCCCCTTGAAGAGAGCACTGGGCCTAAGTTTGTACCTATCGAAGAAGCTACTGCGCCAGCCCCAATTGTTAAAGCCAGCGCACCCGTAGTTGCACCAACACCCACATCAGCCCCATTAGCTGATCTTGGCTCCCCTATGGGGGAAAGTCTTGGTACTGAGATTACCAACGTTGCACAGCCTAAACCTGTAAGTGTATTGCAGGGTAAACAGCTTCCTCCCACTGCACCGACTGAAGATAAGTTTGTACTTAATCCTAAGTTTACCAATAGCATAGAAGCCCAACTTAATGCTTTACCTGAAGAAGAACGCCAAGCCGCATTGGATAATCTTGCCAAACGTACGGATGCTTATGGCCGTGCAGCTAAGTTAATTCAGCAACGCTATAAAAATTACGACGCTCTCAAAACCGATACTGAGAAAAAGACATTTGACCCTAGGCTCGAAGCGCAAACAAAACGTTTCATGGATAAAGGTTACAGTGCAGAAACTGCCGAAGGGGAAGCAGAAAGACAAGCACGAAGAGGTCAAATTGGCCCCGGTCTAGCGGAAGCAAAAGAAACACCGCAGTCAGTAATAGAAGGTGAAAAATACAAACTGCCTGATAACGCTACACCAATTGAACAGACGATCAATGCTTTGCAACGTGGTGGCAAGCAAGCGCTTATTGGTAGCGAACAAGCTGTTAGGGGTACTCATTTATTCCTTGGGGACATGCTCGGCCTTGACATGTCGAATACCAAGAATCGGCTAGACGCGCTTAACGAAAACCTTCAAGGCATGGGTGAGAATAAGTACAAACCCTTACAAATTGTTGAGGGCGCAATCTCTTCAATCGCTCAGCAATTGCCTTATTTATTAGCGGGTGTTGCCACAGGTTCTGAGGCTGCGGTACTGATGCCAATGTTCTCCAACTCATTTGGTCAGAACTATGAAGAAGCTCGCCGAAATGGTCTGAGTGTAGAAGACAGCACAATCCGTTCTACCCTTAATGCCGCATTTGAAGTGCTTGGTGAAAAGGCTGGACTCGGCTCAGAAATGAAAGCCATCCGTGCTTCTACCAAAGGAATGCCTACTAGCGACTTGGTTGCCTATTACACCAAAGCATTAGCACGTGAAATCCCCGGTGAAGAGTTTACATATGCTGGCCAATCCGCAGTGGATAAGGTTCTGGGTTTAAACCCCGATATGGACTTCAAAGGGTTCCTCAAAGGTGCGGTTGACACAATGTTGGCCACGGTTGCCCAAGGTGGAGCAATGACGATGGGTGGGGCTGCGATAAATAAAGCAGTTCAAAAAGCCACATCTGCGGCGGCGCCAGCAACGCCAGAACAACAACTTAGCGCACAAGATATTGCTGAGCAAAAAGGGTTCTTGGTTCCAACGCCTAAGAAAGAGGAAGCTGCCCCACCAGCCCCTGCACCAAATTATGGTGTGCAAAACGCTACGTATCAAAAAGGATATGGCGAAACCAATATCAATGCACCAGCCGCTGCGCCAACTACACCAACTGATCTAGGGCCAATCGGTGAAGTTAGACCAAGCGAAGAATTAAAACCTACGACTACTACAGAAACACCAGCACCAGCACCTGCAGTAGATCAAGCAACACAGATTAAACAGCTTACTGAAGAACATGTAAAGAGCGGTATCCCAGAAGAAGATGCCCAAGTATTAGCTGAAAGAGAAGTAAAAGGAACTGAAAATGCTGGACAACCTGTCAGTACACCAAGTGGAGTTAGCACTACAACACCTAGCGAACCCTCTGCCGGAGGCGCCCCCACAGGAGCTGGAGCACCTGCAGGAAATGGAGTGGTTTCTACTGAGCCGAATGCTGGACAGCCTGTTGCTGGAGAAGAAGCGAAGCCCGCTACAGTAGATCAGGAGACTGGGGAGATAACCCCAACTGAAACTAAAGAGCAACCCAAAACACCCGAGGAAACTCAGAAAGCTTTAACAACAGGAGAACCCAGTGGCCCTTCGACCCTTGAAACCGTCCAAGCAAAACCGCAAGAACAGAAAACAAAATCAGCCGCCGGAAGACCAGCAGCACCTGCGGAAGTAAAGGACAAAAAAGCTGCGGCAGCTAAGGAAACTCGGGCCGCTACTGATAAAGCCAACTACACAGTCAAGAAGGCGTTGCCTCTTTTAGACCAACTTGCTCAGCCTGTTGATACGTCGGAAGCTGCAGATGAAGATGCAGCCAAAGAAATGGTCGCAGCACATGCGGCTAAAAAGAGAGCGATCGTCAGAGAACTACTGATGCACTTCAACAACCCCAAGATTAGGGGTACTGAAGCATGGAAGCGTGTTAAGTCTGCTCTGGCTCATCCATCAATTACGGAAAAAGAAAAGAGCGACATTGATGCGGGTTTGAAGATTGCTCAGAAACCATTGAAGCAGTCTAGCAGTCCAGTCGGCAAAGCAGACAGAAGTTTCAGCAGAGTTCCAAATGCGGCCCAAGCGTTGGCTCGCATCATGAAGACCGGAACCATATTTGAGAAACTGATTGCTGGCAGAATTCGTGGGTTTGTCAACGGGGTTAAGATCCATGTCATTGAGGTTGGCCAAGAGTTACCTGAAGAACTCCAGCAACATATCCAAGACTTTGATGCGGCTCGTGGCTTGTACATGCCCGACACCAACACGGTATACCTCAAAGGCGATAGCTACGGCAATGACCATGGTATCAACAACATCACTGTGCTGCATGAATTGCTCCATGCTGCAACCAATCAAAAGATTGTGCTCGGCCTCAATGCCCTGCACAAAGGATTAAGCGACGCCAAACTCACTGGGTTTGTACGGGATTTGACCAATCTTGGAATGCGTGCATCTAAGATATACGATGCCTTAGACCGCAGGGGTTTGGTATCCAAAGAGCTCAAGCAAGTGGTGGAATCTACATTAGAGTTCCATGACGACGGCACGCCCTACTACAAAATTTTTGATGAACCCCAAGAGTTCTTAGCTTATGGTTTGACCGACCCTACGTTCCAAAACTTCTTGGAAATCATTCCATCTACTAGAGCAGAGAAAAGCGCTTTTGGTGAATTTGTTCGCAAAATCCTAAACCTATTTAATATTGGCAAAGATAATTACAGCGCACTGCACGACTTGGTTGATGTCACCGATAAGATTCTTGATGCCAAGAAAACTCCATTGATGCGTTTGGTGGAGTATGGTATGCCACCATTGAAGTCGGCATTGCCGACACAGCAGAATGCGGCTGATGAAGCCAAGCGTGATGCCCAGCAATTTGAAGCGCAAACAAAGATCTACGACCGTAGCAATACAGGTGCGGAGATTCTCAAGGCCAATCAAACCATTCAAATTATAAAGAATCCATCTAAGGCTTTGGGTGCGTTTAAGTACGGATTCAAGGATATGACTTACGCCAACAAGGACTTTATCCTTAACTTCCCTACAACCGACTTTGTGGCTGAAGTATCCGGTATCCAGTCTTTGAAAGACGCCAACATGCACTTAGAGCGCATGGGTGGCATGCAGAAACAAATGATGTCCGACGTGTCAAACCTAATTGAATCAATTGAGAATGACCTAGGTGACGATGATGCATTGAAGAATCAATGGACGCAGTTTACATTTGCTGTGCAGGGCATTAACCCAGAAACAACTGGGGCGCAAAACGTTAAAAACGCATGGAATGCACTTGGGCCAAAAGGTCAGCCTGCATTTAAGAAACTCACAAGGTACTACGCCCGCATGTTTGATTACATGGGGTTAATCTTAGAACAGAATCTGCAAGCTCTCGGCGGAGACAGCTCAGAAACAAGCCACGTGCTCGATCAAGTGCGGGCTACAATCAATTCACAAAACAGAATTGACTCCTATGTGCCTTTGTTGCGTGATCAAAATGGCCAATTCTGGGTGGCTGAAAAAAGCGGTGGTTTTTGGACTGCTAAAACCCAAGCCGACCGCAGAAAGTTATTGGAGTTCTTTGCCAAGGAAAAGAATAAAACAGTTGACCAACTTATAAAAGATGGTGATGTTCGCCAAGGTAATGACTTGGCCTCTTTGCGCAAAGACACATTGGAAACAAGCCCACTGCTTCAGCGCATCTTCACATTGATTGACAAGTCAAGTTTTAACACGGGCGATCCAATCCGCAACAAGTCTTACCAAGAAGCGATTAAAGAAGACATCTTCCAAATGTGGCTGCATCTGCAACCTGAGAACAGCATCCGCAAGAACTTCATTAACCGTAAGACAATACCCGGATACAACGTTGATCTTTTGCAAGGGCTGGCCATCCAAGGCAGTAAGTTCTCATTGCAGATTCCAAGGCTGAAATATGGCCGAGCAGCTCGGTTGGCTGTGTCTGCGGCTAGAGCAAACACCAAGGATCAGCTTGAGTTGACTCCATACGTTAAGCAGATGGATCAACGGGTTACAAATGCAATGACTCCTGAGAAGGAAGGCAAAATCAGCACGGTTGCTCGGTTCTTCACTAACCTGTCGTCGATATATTATCTATCTCAGGCTACTGCAATCACTAACGTATTGAGTGCATACGAAGTCGGCTTACCACAACTGTCGAAGAAGCATTCTCCTGCCGCTGCCGCTGCTGAGCTTGGTAGGTCGATGAAAGTGTTTGGTCTAACCGGAGTTCGCAATAAAGATGGTGGCTGGACTATGCCGACCATACTCAATACCGTGCAAGAAAATGAGGACGATGCACCTGACGTAGCAAATAGGAAAAAAGAAGAGCGCATGGCTCTGAATCAAATGGTTAACCTTGGGGTTAGCGAGAATACTGCGATCAGAAATCTATTCCACAGGGCTGAGACTCCCAGCGATAGCGATCTTGACAAGGCATTGCGCACTGCTAAAACGATTGGTACTTTGGCAACATTTGATATTATTCATGCGTCCGAGCGTATCTCTCGTGAAATGATTTATTACTCATCGTTTAGATTGGGTAGAGAGAAACTCTTAAATGGTCTTAAGAATAGCCCTAGATACAAAGCATTGAAGACCGATGAGGAAAGACATGCGGCAGAGCATCAGTTTGTTAAAGACCACATGGATGATCTAGTGGCTCAAGCTGCTAAAGATGTGCGTCAATCATTGTTTAACTACAATCCTGCCAACCGTCCTGCATTCCTCAAGTCAACCGGCGGTCGGTTGATGTTCCAGTTTGCGGTGTACAAGCTCAACATTCTGCAATTCCAACTCAGAAACTTGATCGGCATGGTCAAGCCTTTGGATGACAGCACTCGCGCCGAAGCAATGCGTGCGTTCTTTGGCTCCATGTTTACTTCATGGACTCTCGGCGGTGTGACCAACATGGCTGGTGGATCCTTGCTGATTGGTTTCCTCAGCGCACTCTACAACAGAGAAAGAGATAAGTTACCCGCCGATATGCGCCAGCTAGAAGGGTTTGAATGGTACAAGCACAACTGGCTCAAGAACTTGGCTGACGTTAGGATTGGTAATAGCGACTTAGGCTCAATCGTTAGAGATGGCCCAGTCAACGCATTCAGTGGGCTCGATATTGGTAGTCACACCAATATGTCCGATATATTCTTTAACCCCAGCAGTGTGGTTGAAGGCCGCACCATGCGGGATCAGATTGTGAATTACTTAACGGCTATTCTGCCACCTGTACCGTCTATGGTTCAATCCATGGCGCAAGGTCTTCAGCATTTGTCCGACGGTGAATACTTAAAGGGTATTGAGAAACTTTACCCTGCAGCGTCTATGCGGCACTTGTTACAAGCCTACCGTTATTCAACGCAAGGTGAGACAACCAAATACAATCAAACAATCATGACACCACCCGGTGCTACACGTACTGACAAAGACTTTAGACGTGGTGAGATTCTGGGCCAAGCAATCGGTCTACGTCCTATGCGCTTAGAGGAATTGCAGGATGCCAACCGCATGTGGTATCAACTAGATAAAGAGCGTGAGAGTGAAAGATCCAAAGTAATAACCAGCATGACGGATGCCTTGGTGAAAAACAACAAGGCCAATATCCAAAAGGCTGCTAAGCAAATGGGTGAGTTCAATAAGAAGTACTCGGCCACATACCCAGACAGTGCCATCACAATCGACAGCATTGATGCATCGTACAAATCTAAGATGGATGCTTTGGGGCTTAATTGGAGAGGTGCTCAGCTCAACGAGAAAAATATGCCGATGGCAGGGCAAGTTCTCGGGCCATCACATAGGGTTAGCCCTAACCCATAAAAAGACCCCGCACATAGGCGGGGTTTTAAGTGCAAAGAAAGGAACTAACTTTCTTCAGAAATCGGCAACTGCAGGAAGCCGATGGGTCTATTGTAGTTCAAACACGCCAGACCCGCAATCCTCTTATCCCATCCTCGACGACACATTTTGAGATCGTGTCGATATTTAGCCGCTTTGTAACCACGTGTAATGATTTACGTGCGGCCTTTGGGTCGATGCAGGGCACGAAGAAAGAAGTTCCCTTTTTAAACCGTTTCCAGTTTATCTGATAACTCACCGTTTCTATTTTCATTGGGTTCGATTTGTAAAAACTCAGTGGTTGAAGCATCAAACATCAATACCCGTACGGCAGGAGACACAACCTTCATGCCCTTGGCCATGCGTTTATTCATGGTTTCTTTATAAATACCTACCTCTTTCAGCTTGATAAGTAGTTCTTTATGGTTAATTTGGTTACGCACACAGTAATCTCTAAATGGTTTAGCGACCACATAAAGTATTTTGTTGTCCGGTTCGTAACGGATTAATAGTTCGTTTCTAGGTTCTAGCATAGGCATAGTGCTTAGCCCGCTGCGTGAATCAACTTCTCCATTCACAACCAAAGTATTAGCCACGTGAGAGTTGATATAGTCACCCAAGATCGTGAACGGTACATCTGCTGGAGGCTTAACGTCTTCACGCATTTCGCCGAGCATTTTAACCAGCCACTTGTACACAAGTTTCATATCGTAGTCGTGCAGCCCTAGGCTCTTGGCGATCAGCCCACCGGCGATGTTACAAGCACAAACTGCAGACCAAAAGCGCTCACGTGCGGTGAACTGAACTTCCTTGTCAATCCTTGCTTGGACTTCCCGAATCAAAGACTTGGCTTCTTCAAGATTATTCACAAGCCACTGGCAGTAAATCTCCCCGGCATGGCCATAGTTTTCTCTAAGCTGATGGTCAAACATCTCTTTGGCGACGGCTATATCGAGGATGTTGTTAGGCTCAATCTTGTACTCAATCAAACGCATGGACTCACCGTCGGGTGAATTCTTTAACGCCCCAAGTTTCTGATAGAAGCTAGCGTTGGATGAAGCCAAAGTCATGTTATTCCACACCGTGTTATTGATGCGCATCTCATTCGTCTGTGCCTTCATCTTGTCCTTGCCACGGCCTTGAGAAATACTGTAAGCCAAGTCAGAGAACTCTGCGGGTGACGTGTTTGTAATCTCGTCGATCGTGTTGGGCAGGTTGTTCATGATACCCAGTCGGTGCATCTTGGACTGAGCAGTATCTTTCCACTGCGACGCCAGCTTAACAGGATGTCCGTATACGCTGTTACACATAAACAAAGCCGTTGACTTGCCCGATCCTGATTTCTCATGGATCAAGTTAATGATCGCACCGCTCATGCCGGTGAACTTCAGCAAGGGCGAACCAAACGCAGTCAATGCGGCAAACGCATGGGGTTCAAGACCGGGTCGGCCGTACATATTAAATACTTGCTTCCACTTCTCAAATGTACCTTTGGGGTGAATGTGCTCCACGATACCCCGTGTAGCGATGGATGGCGGGCTATAAAACACGCCGTCTTTGGTAATCTCACGCTCGCCAATGATGAACTTGCTGTCATTATCAGCCCAACCAAATTGTGTTCTCATAATATCTGCTCTTCTTTCTACTTGCATGTTCTTAATAAATGTCATCATGTAGATGTACATTTGGTCTAATTGCTTGGTAAACAAGACCACACCGTAGTGCGCCAATGTTTTTCTGAGTTCTTCCTTAACCGTGATTGAGGTTAGGGGAACCACAAACTCTTTTACTCCATCCCTCGGTAGGTGCAGTTTGATGAGTGCAACTTCGCCAGCATCAGGATCAACCAGTCGCTTTAATACGTACAAGTCATGCTCGTACACTTGGACGACTTCATCCTCTTCGTCATCGCCTCGGCGATAGATGCCACCGTTCTTACCACGGAAAAATGGGAATGGGTACTCCGGTATGTTGTGCGTCTCTACGATACCTTCTTCGGTTTCAACTTCGATGGTATTGTCTTCGTCATCAGCTTCAGCAATCTCTTCGCCCAATACAATAGGCGACTTAATCTTTCCACGGTGTGTGCATCCATCACAAAATCCTTTGTTGTTCTTTTCAAATGTTAGGCAATGATGCGGGGCTCCGGTAGCGACCAAGTTGTCGGCTTTGCGTTCAGTTTCCCGTTTATCATAATCAGGGTGATTCTTCGATATCTTGTGGATAGCGGTGTCTCTGTCTACGCAGAAAGCAGCAATCGATAACGCGCTGCGCCAAAGGTTATATTCAATCGTGTCTTGGTTTTGGAAGCAGTGCAGTAACTGTGCACAGCCTTTACCCTCAACCGACTTCATCATGATTGTCTTGAACCGTTTGACTCGATTCGATACCAACTGGCTCATCAGGGGGCTCAAGCCCTTGGGGATAAAATCAGGTGGCAGTTCTTTAGGCTCGGGTGCGCCGAGTAGTTCTTTTATCTGAGCGTAGGGAATACGTTCAGAAACTTCGTTGATTACTCTTACTTCAACAGGTGTATCGCCTTTGAAGTTAAAAGTCCCGGGTATCCTCAGTACTCGTGATGCTTCAAAAACAGCAGGGTCAACTATGAATTCATTCTCTTTGCACAACTCATGAAGCCTGTCGGCCAATGGCTCCCACTCACGACGCTCAATTGTTTCTTCTAGTAGCCAATAGGCATGGATGCCGTAGCCTGAATCAACAATGACCGGTGCGGGTAACTTAACAGTTTTGCAAAACTCTTTGAACTTCTTCAACCCCTCTGCTTGGGTGCGGTAGCCCTTGCCTTCAGCCGCTTTAGCTTCACCACAATCGACGTCAATCCACAATGCCCTAAAGTATTTAGCGTTGGCATGGGTGCGGTTGTTTTGCTCCCCATACTTGGCACAACCATAAAAAGCATTGACGTTGTTCTTGACGAATTCTTGGGCTATTGCTTCGACTTCAGCACGTGTATCGCAAAAGCGTTGGTCTGGGAACTTGCCCAAACCGAACACGCAGTACCTACCCTCTGCTGGTAGAACAGCATTCAGTAGATCGAACATGTTTACTTCCGTTTCTTGTGCTGACGCATGAACGTGGCAATCGACTCTTCGTATTTCTTAGCAGGGATTGTTAAACCCCAAAACCAATTGTAAATCGTGGCACGACTCACACCTAGATCATTAGAAACATGATTAACCGATATGTCCCGTTCAATACATAGACGGCCAAGGGCTACACCCAACGAATCACCCGCTACTTTATTCGCTTCAATTAAACGTTGACTGTAGCCGTAGCTCATAATTACTCCTCACTCCATGCTTTAAGAACATCGTCCAAGTCTTTCTTGGGCGCAACTGTTGGGGCTTCTGCCTTGGGTCGTTTGACTGGCTCCTCCACCACTTCGGATTTGGGCTCAGCTTTGACTTCGGGTTTAGCCAAAGGTTTCATACCACTTGCCTGTGCTTCGTATGGCGTCATGATGACCATTTTCTGCACTTCGGGTTTAGCGGCGGCCTTACTTGTGACTGCGTGAATATCTTTAGTGATATAGCGCATAGGCGTGAACAAAATAGATTGATTGTCGTTGTTCTCATTGAAGCTCAACGAGGTGACAATGTGCTCGATGCTCTTGCCGTTGTTTGCCAAATGTTTTGTGTAGTCTTCAAAAACAAACTTGTTGTCTCCGACGCTCTCGCCAAACAAAGACTTGGATGCCAAGTTCATCTGATAGACTCGGCCTTCTAGTGAAGTACCAAAGTCTTCTTCAAGAACCACTGCGATACGGCGTGTGTATCTGCAAGCCTTGGATGTGCCTTGACCTGAACCTTTGATGTTGTTGGGGCAAGAATCGCAACGCTCAGATTGTGGATTGGTTGAACCTTTGTCGGGTGTTTGACCGTCGTTGGAAAAGCAGTCGGGAGATGTTGGCTCTGACTCAGGATTCCATGCTTTCGCATAGAAAATACGTCCCACTTTTGGTGAAGCGTTGATAATCACAACTTCCAAATCGCCTTTAACTTTGCCTTGCTCATCGGTGCCGAGCATCTTACGGAAGATTCCGTTCTTAGGCACAATGCGGGGGACGCCGGATTTACCGGCCAAGTTTTTGGTTAACTCACTGACTGGTGCAGATTGCAGAAAGTCGGGTAAGTCTTGGTTAAATAATGCTACGTTACTCATTTCATTCTTCCTTTTTACGTCTAACAACCACGGTAAACTGATTCTCAACATTCAACCCTTCGGGATAAACATCAGGATTCTCTTGTAGAAACTCTTTCATATGCGTTTGCTGAATTCGTTTCTCCAATAGGCCATACGCACCATGTTCTTTGATGAACCGATACATAGAATCCCAGTCATTCGTCCAGTACCGTGACTTAACCGAACGAATAACAGTGCCGTGACTTGTGCCAAGTGTGTTGGTGTTTAGGTCTTTGCAAAGATCAAGCAGTGCTTGCTCGATCAGATCCATCTGTGCTTGGATCTCTTTATCTTTCTCTTCCCACTCCCGCTTGATAACAGAACGTGCATCACGCATCTTGATATACGCTTGTGCAAGTTTGTCAACATCGACGGGGGGTCTTTCCTCCTGAACAGTATCGTCCATAATTTAGTTCCTTTCTTTGTTATGGTCTTGATATTATATGTCTTGATTAGACATTGTCAAGTCTTCTTGTAAAATTTCTTCTTTATAAAGATCAATTATTTTGGAGTGGTCGGTGATCTTGTTGCGCAACATTTGATAGAGCTTGGTTTCAACAGCGCTACCTCTTACATGTACGATCGTCATCGGATTCTTCTGTCCGGGTCTATCGATCCTTGCGTTTGCTTGAAGATACGTTTCAACACTCGTGCATGGAGCATACCATATGATTGTGTTTGCGGCAGTTAAGGTTAAACCATGAGATGCGGCTTGTGGCTGAATGACAAGTACCTTTGGCTCTGCATTGCTTTGGAACTCTCTGACAATCTCTGCACGTCTATTGGCGCTCACGTTGCCATTAATAATATCGTTCGTAATACCTTGCTTAGTTAGGTATTTGGTTAACAAATCAATCGTATGATTGAACGGCACAAAGATCAAAACCTTGTGGCTCGACTCGTCAATCACTTCCTTAACCACTTTCATCCGACTCGATACGTCAAAGTCAACCACCTCTCCAGTGTCCGTGTACACTGAACCGCATGAAATCTGCAGTAATTTAGTCAACATTGATGCGGCATTGACGGCACTGACTTCTTCACCGGCTGCTTCGATAAGCATCTGACTCTTTAGTTTCTTGTAGTACACCGACTGCTGCGGCGTAAGTGGTGCATCTCGATCAATATATGTAAGTGGTGGGAGATCCAGACATTGAGCTTTCTCAAACCTGATGGCGGGCTGAAGAATTTGGTGCACAACCTTGTCGGCAGTCGGTCTAGGTATCCACCGGAATTCACTGACCTTCACCATGACTGTATCTTTGAACTGACCAAAGAACATCGGTACACCCTTGGGGTTCACGAGCTTTGCCAATCCGTAAGCATCCGCAGGGCTTTGGGCGGCTGGCGTTCCTGTCAACATCCACAAGCCAAACACATGTTTACCCAAATCCCTCATCGCTTTCCATCGTTTGGTCTGTGCATTCTTATAGGCTGACGCTTCGTCAACCACGATCAAATCAAACTCGCCTTGAATTATCTCGTTCTTAACAATCTCAACGCCGTCAAAGTTGATGATGACATACTCAGCACCACCAAGAATAATCTCTTTGCGTTTGCTCGCACTTCCATGCGCAACGCTGACCCTGCGGTGTATGGCAAACTTAAACAAGTCTTCTTGCCATGCGGCCTTCATCACCGAGAGTGGACAAACAATCAAGACCCGCTTCAAGATACCCCGTGTCATGAGGTAGTCGGTTGCCCAAATAACTGACGCAGTCTTGCCCGTGCCTTGCTCGTTAAAGCAGAACGCCTTTCGGTGCTTGGTCAAGAAATCTGCAGTCTGAACTTGATGGGCGAACGGAGTGTACCCGTGTGGCCTTGGCCATTTGTAAGTATCAAGACTCATTTTTTCTTGGGTTTATTAACTTTGACCGTGTGGTCGCTATTCCTACTGAAAGATCTGTTAGCACTGGGGGCCTTCAACTTTAAGTTCGATGGAGCATTTGTACCACCTTTGGATAAAGGGATGGTGTGGTCGATGTCCTTACCCTTGCGGTCGATGCCCTTCTTGTCCATCTCATTGCGAGCACGCTGACGATCCATGCGATCCTCATGCTCACCACGGGCTTTCTGTTGTTGGTACTCTTTTTTGTATGGTCTAGGTTTGTTTACGTATGGCATTTTGACTTCCTTCGATCATGTGGCTATTTAAATCCGCTTCGCCCAATCCAAATTCTGCGGGGTCGGTTTCCCATAAAGGAGCACGGCCTTGTTTATCAGCAACTTGGATTGTTCTACCTACTGCTATGCAGATCTCCATTATCATTTCCTGTTTGTACTTGTCAAGTTCTTCATGGATTGTTTTGCCAATTACATTGACCACGGTACGCTCAATGAAACCTTTGATAAACCCATTAAGTTTATTGTCTTTACCTGTAAGTTCTTTGGTTACTACGTCTACGATCGTTCCCTTTACATCGTCTTGTAGTTTGATGTACGCTAGCGTTGCTTGTTCTTCTTCAGTCATTAGAATTTCTCCATTTGTTTTTTGATAACTTCTTTAACTCTTTGTTCAAACTGATAACTGTGAATTATGTGGGTAGTTATATTACCTCCTATTGAACCATTTTTAGTTACCTCTTCCCAAATCGTTTGCAGTATCAGTTGCTTCACATCGTCTTGTAGTTTGATGTACGCTAGCGTTGCTTGTTCTTCATCTTCAGTCATGTTAACTCCTGTGTGGAAATACTAATTTAAGGATTGCTTCTTGTAATTTAAATTGCGGGCGTTGGTAAGGATGGGTGTCTTTATCAAATTGAAGTGGCTTATCTTCAATAGCACTCCGAATAATATTTATGATTTCGCTTTGAACAATATCGGCCATAGGGTCTGTTGTTCCCTTCATTAGCAAATCAAGAACGATTCCTCGAACTAACTTCTTTGCATCATCTTGCAATTTTAAATAGGCTAATGCCGTTTGTTCATCTTCTTCAGTCATTTTCTACTCCTGTTTACATAATGTTCACACTGTGTAACGGGACACCATCCGCACAATGCGCTTTGTCTTGGATTCCATACTCCGCTTTCAAACGCTCCCTCTAGCCTTTCCAAGTGAGGCAAAACTTTTTGCATGTACTTTTCTTTTGTTTTTGATAGATGCAGGGCTCTGATTACATCCTTGCTCACTACAAATAAGAGCGCCGATTTGATCACTTGGATCTCCGGAAACTTTGCGAATAATCCACAAGCGACAAGATCCAGTTGCGTTACGTCCGCATATCTCGCATTCTTGTTGGTCTTGTAGTCTATAGAGTACGCCATCCCCGTCTTCCTGTTGATAATCACTAGGTCGGCCACCCCATGCCACCACACATTCGGAGCATCGAACGTGCACTCTTCTAAGTTCTTCGTCAAACCAAGCTCTACTTCGCAATATTTTTCTCCTTCAATCGCATTCAATCTATCTAAAGAAGAACGCAGATACTCAAACTTTGGCGGTAAGTCTTTACCGTCACGGATATACTCCTCTGCCGCTAGGTGCATCTCTGTTCCGTACAGCGCCGCTTCACCTGTTGTATCTTTAACATCCTTAGCCACCTTTAAGTGGTAATACTTCTTAGGACATTGTTGAAATGTCTTAAGGCTACTGAATGACCATATGATATTAGCCATGATTTTTTTCCTTCAGCTTGGATTCAATTGCTTGATAAAGTTGATACGAATTCCCCCAAGGAAAAACTCCACACTTTACAAGTTCCATTTTTGTCAATCCTACCCATGTGCGTTGTGGTGTGGTGTAAAGAGGTATGGTGTATTCACCTTCTTCACGCTCGTGCTCGGCAGGGCAGATTACATCAAGGATAACTCCGTTTTTTTCCATGCCCCACGCAACAGGCTCATCTTTAGTCATTCTTGTCCCCTTCCTTCAATTTCATGTACTAAATCCCACATGCCAACTTCAGCACATATCCTTGCACATGCCCTACGTTCTTTTTCTGCTACTAGTTTGGCAAAAGTCTCAAGGTCTTTAGTAAAACCCACCCAATCATTGCCAAATTGAGCATATACACCAAGCCTTTCAAAACCTGCTTGTTTAGCCATCTCTACAATATCATCAGTCATTATTCCTCCGGAGGTAATCTAAATTCCCAAAAGCCATAAGCATCGCCTCGGCTCCATCTTTTCCATGAAAAATGTACGTCCCTTGTGCGTTTATTGATGTACTTCCACAGTACACGCATCAGCAATCTCCATAACTTTTACCAAAACCCGATTCGCAATTTAATGGTAAGTCGGGGGCCCACTGTGGGCGTATACGCATACACAATTCAACATATTCTTTAGCAGTCTCAACTTCCTGCTCCGGGACGATACAAGCAATCGCATCATGCACAGTCATGACGACTTTGTATTTCTTAGCAATCATTAGCATCTGCTCACCGATAATGATTCTAGCCAATGCCTGACAAACATTTTCAATGACTTTACCTCCATAGATACGGGTAGGGATTGTGGCTTTTCCTTTTTTCGTATCGTACACGAGTTCAGATTTATCGCCGTTGCTAACCACACGTAGATTGGGATACTTCAAGTACAACCCGTTGGGAAGTTTGATTCCTTTTTTACCCTCAACCATCAAAACCCCTGTTCTCCCCAGTTGACTGGTTTGGTCATTCATGATGGCTTTGAGGGCTATTGCCCCTTGTCTCCATAATTCAACAATAGACGGGTACGTTTCTCGATACGTCGTAATAATTCTTTTTGATTCCTCCTCCTCGATCTCCACTCCAAACGTTTTAAGTTGCGCTTTAAACTTAGTCGCCCCCATGCCGTACCCCGCACCGAGAATCGTTGTCTTACCAACGAACCTTTCGTCTTTTGTAATTTCTGCTTCTCCTTTAGCATAGATAGCAGATGCCATGATCTTGTATACGTCCTGTCCATTTTCAAATGCCTCCACTAAATCGTTTTGTTCGGCTAGCCATGCTAAAGTTCTTGCTTCAATCTGTGAACTGTCTGAGTCAATCAGCAAAAAACCCTCGGGTGCTAAGATTGCATTCTTGATGGGCGATTGACGTGGCAAATTTTGGAGGTTAACTTTGTCATCACCACCCCACCGTCCTGTGTGAGCGGCGTAGTATCTTAGGGGAACTGGCATAGCACCACGCTTTGACATTTCCAGAAACCGAGCGGTTCTTGTTTCTTCTAGCGTAGACTTAGTGCCTAGTCTCGCTGCCACTAGAGCTTGCACCTGTGGAATCTCGTGTTCAAGCAATGCCTTGAATTCCTCATCGGTTTTAGAAAACGCAAACGTCTGCTTACCTGTGGCGGGGCTAGTCTTCATTGGGGGTTCAACACGAAATGATTTAAGCAACTCGGCAAACTTGGGATTGCTCATCAAGGTATCTTTATCAAAGTTTTGCAATAGCTCTTCTTTGTGTTGGCGAACTCTAAGTAAATGCCAGTGCAAGTGGTCTGTGGACAATACCAATACTGGCTCGGTGAACATACGCAAGGTCTGATCAATCAGGCTTAGCTCAAACGTTGGGAAGTCCTGCATCATCAAGTTGAAGATTGCATAAGTTAGCGCCACGTCGTTTCGACAGTATTCTCCGTAGCGTGCCAGTTGGTCGGAGGGGAAATCCTCTCGGCGCAAACCCAGTGCATTGACCACTTCTTCGCCCTTGATCCCTACGTCGTAATACTCAGCCAGCTTCTTCAAGCTACCGCCTACCTCAGTACCATGAATCGCCCGTGCCATGCTCAGCGTATCCAACCACTTCTTAGGCTTAATATCGAATAGCCAAGTCAATATGGCGCCATCGAATTGAGCATTGTGGGCGAGCACCATGTGTTTGTGCATCTCAAAGCTATCGAGAAACAGTTTGGTCAGGCTCATGTTTCCGGTGAACCACTTGGGCTCACCATCATCCACTTGCACCGCCACGCCGATCACCTCGAACTGCTCGCTTCTTACGTACTCCTCGGTTGTCATCTTGGTAAGACTGAACTCTCTAGAGTAAAAAGTTTCAAAGTCAATTGTAATTATGCTCATATATGTGTTGTTGCCATTAGTTTTGCATATGATTCGGGGTCAATACCGTATTTTGCGCAGTACTCAATTTGCGTACCATTGAGGTGTATTCTTGGGTCATTCCAGTAACTCACTGGTTGCCCTTGACCTGTAACTTGTGCTTGTCCATACCTACCTTGCGCTTTGTATTTCACACTGGCGGGGCCTTCATGTTCTTGTTTATCCCCAAGTAATTTTTCCAAACACCTGTCTTCAAAACGCTTTCGGCACAGATCACGATACGCATCCATCAGCATTCCCCTTTCGGTGTCGTTAAGAAACCAATAGTATTTTGCATTAGGGTCAGCAATCATGTCAGCGAGCAACTGCGAGATCTCATAAAACTTAGGGGGAGTACTACCAACCAAATTTTTATTATCGATAGAAACAAAGTCTTCGGGATTCGTTCGCATACGCTCGGCGAGCATCGTCACCATTGGGGAGATTACTTCCATGATCCCTCCGTTGTCAGCATCTTGTATGCTAGGGAAGTGTTGGGTGGTACGCTATCTTGTACGTCCGCACGGAGAATTTGTTTTAATACTTTGGACTCAAACTCTTTTCTGCGTACTGCCTTAAGCGCAGTGTGAATGGCGGCTTTCTCAGGCTCAGTCATCACGTCTCTAAATGTTTCTTTGTAAATGAAAGCCCACTCGCTATTCTCTTTGGGGTCAAAGAACTCCTCGGGGTGAGACCCCATCCTGTTTACCAATGCTTGCACTCCTGCAGATATTTCACTCATCGTTAGCTCCTTTTAAGTTTTTAATTACAGTTTCTAACACAAACAAACTGTTCTCGTTGGCAACAAGTGACTGCCCTCCCGCTCTAGTGATCTCGTTGAGGTGTTTTATTTGTAACGCAGTCGGTTGATTGTTCCCTGCCTTAGCTTCAATCGCCAAGAACTTGCCGTTCACGCAACAAAGAAAATCGGGTACACCTGAGTTACCAAAGCCTGATCCAATCGGCATAGCGTAGTACACACCATGCTTATCGAGGATAGCCTTGATTTGCTTTTTAACTTTTGCTTCGGGGGTTTGTGCCATGTACCGTAGTATAGTGGTACATTAGACTTTGTCAATAGTATTATATAAAATATTTACCCTAACATTGTTAGGGGTGGTTGGGGGGTTATGCAGATTCCACGCCCCCCTCATGGTTGGAAAGGTCTACATACGATGAAAAAACCACGCAGGTACGTATGTAGCGCACTAAAGTTCACATCTGCAAGGCTCTCTAGAGTGCGTTTTTATGACCCTGCGTTTATATATGTAACTTCATGATAGCACGTTCGAGATACCACTGTGCTTTCTTAAGATCTTCAAGTTCATTGCCCTTGTGCTTGGCTCTAGTAACGTATTTGATAACGTTGCCCAAGTGATAGCCTAACTCTTTCGCTTCGATGAAGTCGATAGTCTCAATACCACCAGTCTTGTAATGTGGTGGGTGATTGACGTTGTCGGCCTTTGGCTTTTCCGTCGTAATGCGGAGCACGGAGATTGGTTCAGGTGCGGGCGGTTCTCTATCGAATGACGCTTGCATTCTCGTTTTGTTTCTACCCAAACCCACTCTGTACGCAATTTCTCTGTTCCTAGCGTTGATGCTATCCATGTGCTTTTCTATATTTTTAGTTATTCTTTTCTTCTCATCAGACTTGACTTGATACACGTACTGAGTCGTGACTTTGCACTTCTTGGCTACTTCCGCAGTTGTAGCTTCGGGGTTTGCGTTTATGTACTCACGTACGATTTGTGCTCTACTTTTCATTGGTTAGTTCCTTGTTTACATAATCAGTAAGAATTTCTCGTATCTTGGCTTGCTTTGCATACGGATGGCGTGAATCAAAAAAATCCATCACATCTTTCGGCAAGCGCAAGCTCAAGTGCACAAGCGCAGGTTTCTTACCAAGACCCCGCCCATGCTTTTTCTTTTCCATTCCCGCTTTCAACTCGTCGATACGGTCGAATATCATTCTTCCTCCTCCCAATATAAATCATTAACCCATACGATAACAGGCGTATCCTCACCGATGTAAGCGCCCTCAAGATTGTATTCAATAAACTCACGTGCATCTTCCATGCTCATGGAGTCACGCTTCATCAAAATATCTCGCATAGCATCGCCATCGTAAACCAATACCTCTACTCTAGTATTGCCATTCCAAATGCTCGCTGGCCCAAGAATCGCTCCGTCGAATCCGTCCCATTTCTTCATTGCTCTAGCCCTTTCATCGTAATCACAGTCGCCATAGCTTCTGCTAGCGTCTCTCCGTCTTTTACGATATAGCATTGGTGTGTCCAGTCAGGCCCATTGTGGTTGGGCTTGTACGTACTGATCTCAATGATCTTGCCATTCAATGCGTTTATCACACCAAACTTCACATCGCTTTCTGCACGTAATTCGCTCGGGCTTCGTGTGGCTAGAATGCCTTGGGATTGTTCCCCCATTATCAGTTGTCTTATGCTACTTAACATTCTTTGTGCTCCTCAATGTG
>Ga0208379_1000165_pt1 | contig 30854 bp, 42 predicted proteins | sample CryBogCBE02Aug07_FD_184559 | JGI IMG/M metagenome (GOLD analysis project Ga0208379, IMG submission 184559) | Freshwater microbial communities from Crystal Bog, Wisconsin, USA - CBE02Aug07 (SPAdes) | ecosystem: Environmental > Aquatic > Freshwater > Lake | place: Crystal Bog, Wisconsin, USA... | reverse complement strand
CCAACAGGCATTGGTCTGGTGCTTGTTGATAGAAACGGTCATTCTAGAAAAATTAGTAACGATATCATCAATAATTTATTGACGAAAGTATCGTAACCATATATAATAATATCAATAATCGGAGAACAAATTGTCAAAGAACGTATTAATTACGGGTGGTGCAGGTTTTATTGCCACTCATGTTATCGACCATATACTTAAAACTACTGACTGGAATATCATTAGTCTTGATCGTTTAGATTTTAGCGGCAATCTTAACCGCCTAAACGATATGATGCAAGATCATAGCCCACAAACACGAGCACGTGTAAAGGTAATCTTCCATGATCTCAAGGCAGAAATTAACCCCCTTACGAAGACTCGTATCGGACCTGTTGACATTATTCTTCACCTTGCTGCTGGCAGTCATGTGGATCGTTCTATCGACTATCCAATGGAATTTGTCATGGATAATGTGGTTGGAACTTGCAATATCCTTGAGTTTGCTCGTAAGTGTGATAATCTAGAACGCTTTGTATATTTCTCAACTGATGAAGTATTTGGACCAGCACCTGTTGGCGTGAATTACGGTGAGTATGATCGCTATAACAGTGGCAATCCGTATAGCGCAGCCAAGGCAGGTGGCGAAGAACTTGCAGTGGCATATGAGAACACTTATGGTCTACCAATCTATGTAACGCATACTATGAATGTATTTGGTGAGCGTCAGCATCCAGAGAAGTTTATTCCTATGTGTATTCGCAAGGCTCGTGATGGCGAAACGATTACAGTTCACAGCGATAAGACTCGTACTATTCCTGGCTCACGACATTACATCCATGCAAAGGATGTTGCCGAAGCCCTAATGTTCATTCTTGATCTCAAGGATTTCACAATGCCGCCAGAGTTTGGTGGAGCAAAATGCCCAAAGTTTAACATCGTAGGTAAACAGGAAATCAATAACCTAGAACTAGCACAGATTATTGCCGATAGTCAAGACAAACCTCTTAACTATGAAATGGTTGACTTCCATAGCAGCCGTCCTGGTCATGACCTTCGTTATTCACTCAGTGGTGAGTTTATGAAGAGCCTCGGTTGGGAACCTAAGATTGAACTAACCGAACGCATCAAACAAGTGGTTGATTGGACTCTTGCTCGTCCAGATTGGTTGAACCTAGATGTCTAAGAAGAAAACAAAAAAATACGGCGTTTTTATAACCAGTGCCATTAATGCCAAGTTCTCAATATATAAGCCAGAGGAACGACTTGCTCAGACACTAGAAACTATTGCTAGTGTTCGTAAGCGTATTCCTAATGCTGTTATTTGCTTAACAGATTGCAGTCAACCTGGCATAAGTGATGAGGTAAAGGCTCAACTTGTAGAACATGTTGATCACTTTATGGATTTCAGCACGGATGAAAACGTAGTATGGATTCATGACAACATTGAAGTTCAAGATGTTGTTAAGAACTTAACTGAACTTGCGGTTGTTCATAGTTTCTTTGAAACTGCACAAGAAAAAGGTTGGTTTGATGGTTGTGATCGCATCTTTAAGGTAAGTGGACGTTATACGCTTACTGAAAAGTTCAACACAGCGGATTATGAAAACAATATCGTTGGTGACAAGTATGTTGTAAGTAAGCGTATGTTAAGTCAGTTTGTGCCAGGTATTACTGGCGTAGATCAGCAGCATATGTTGCGTGTTTATAGTTTTGGTGCCAATCGTATTGGGGAGTTCATTCTACTTCTTGAAGACATGACTGAACATATGCAAGACCGTGTTAATGCAGGTGGATATATAGACATTGAACATCTTTGGTATAAATTTTTACCAAAGAGTGATGTAATAGAGTTTGACCGCACTGGCGTTAAAGGTCTGGTAGCACCAAATGGACAAGCAATCGAGAATTAAAAAAGTTGATGGGGTGTCGTCTAATGGTAGGACGCAGGATTTTGATTCCTGCTATCGTGGTTCGAGTCCATGCACCCCAGCATTAGTCTCCCATTGCATAAATAGTAGTAGAGTAAATCTATTGTGCAACGGGAGACTTTTTTGTTTTATACTATCTATAAAATTACTAATAAAATCAACGGCAAATATTATATTGGCAAGCACCAAACTACTAATCTTAATGATGAGTATATGGGAAGTGGCAAGCATTTAAAAAACGCAATTGCCAAGTACGGCATAGATAACTTTACTAAAGAAATACTTCATATATATGACAACGAGGTAGATATGAATACCGCCGAAAAAGAACTGGTAGTTATCAGTGAAGAAACATATAATTTATGTGAAGGTGGCAAAGGTGGCTTTGGATATATTAATTCTGTTGGAAAAAATTTTTACAAAGACCACGACAAAATTGCTATTAGCAATCTTGCAAAGGGCAAAGAAACATTACAAGAATATTATGCCTCTGGGAAACATAAAGAAATTATGAAACCACTAATTCAAAAAATACACGAAAAATATCCAGAGGGAATTTGGAAAGGCAAAAAACATACCCCAGAGACAATTAAAAAATTGTCAGGACATAATCGACAGAATGGTGAATTAAACTCACAATATGGTAAGCCAAGAAGTGAAGAAACGAAGCAAAAAATACGACAAACTTTGCTCAATAAAAAACTCAACAACCAAAATTAGTTAAGTGCCAATATTTTGACACCCTTGAAACTTATAAATAATATCAGCTAGAGGGTATTATAATGCGTAAAATTGGCGTAATTTGTGTATTTTTAATGACAATGCCTACACTTGCATTAGCAAGTGAAATGACTTTTGCTTTTAAGAACCCACAATTTAGCGGTGACGGTTTTAGTAGTCATGTCTTGACTATTGAAAACGAAGAGTATACTCGTCGCCAAGCACGTGATGCTGCTCAAAAAGCAGCAGCAGACGCAGCCGCAGCAGCGGCTAGCAATACTAATTTAAGTAAATTTCTTAACAATCTGGAAAGCCGCATCTACGCACAACTTAGTTTGCAAATGAGCAATGCTATGTTTAGCGATGGTTCAACAACTGGAACTATGCAATTTGAAGGCAGTACTATTTCTTGGATAAAAGATGCAACAACACAAACAATTGCACTAACTGTAATTGATGCAACAGGTAATAGAACCAACATTACAGTTCCAATAGGGAGTTTCAAATTCTAATGTTTAAAATAATCGTATTATGTATTTCGGCACTTGCACTAGTGGGATGCAGAACATCGACTCCTTATTCAGCAAAGATTCCAACTGCGGCCAGTACTGTGCCACAAACTGTAACTAAAAGTTATTACAATGAATTAGAAAATATGCCGCCTCCACATGGACCACCAATCACTATAGCAATGTATGGATTTAGTGATAAAACTGGTCAACGCAAAGAAAACGACAAGTTTTCAGTGCTAAGTAGTGCTGTAACGCAAGGTGGCGAAGTATTTCTTATTAAGGCACTGCAAGATGCAGGTCATGGTAAATGGTTTCAAGTTGTAGAGCGTGTTGGATTAGATGATCTTATTAAAGAACGTCAATTAATTCGTAATCAACGTGAAACTTATGAAGGAAAAGATGCTAAGCCGCTATCGCCAATGTTAATTGCTGGTATTATGGTAGAGGGTGGTATCGTAGGATATGATACTAATCTGCAAAGTGGTGGCAGTGGTGCTGCCATGTTAGGAATTGGAGTAAATCAACAATATAGAACCGACGAGGTTACTGTAGTTGTAAGATTGATAAGCGTACACACTGGAGAAGTACTAATCTCTGCTGGTGCTACTAAAACAATCTTAAGTACAGGCGGAAGTGGCACAGTGGTCACATTCCTAGATCAGAGCACGATGAGTTTACAAGTCGAGGCTGGTGCAAATGTCAACGAACCCACTACATATGCTGTACGGCTGGCAACAGAAGCAGCAGTTGTGGATATGATTAAACAGGGTGCACAAAAAAATCTATGGAGTTATGCGACTACTGAAAAAAAGAAGTCGTAAAACTCCTTAAAGGAGTAGGCATTTGAAAAACTTTATGAAAGCTGCAATCGGAATTGCAGGCATAATGCTAGCGAGTCAAAGTTTTGCTGGTACGATTAACAACGTTTATATCGACCAAGTGGGAAGTGGAAGCACTATCACACTCAATCAACAAGGTTCAAACAATGAAATTGGAAACGAAACCACCGCTACTATTTTGCATGGCAATGGACAAACTGTAAGTATTTCACAAGTTGGAAGCGGAAATACGCATAAAGTTAATGTTGAAGGCACAAATAGTAACATTAATAGTACTGTAACAGGTGATAATAATACAACAACAATTAACTGCGGTGCTTCACCAAGTACAAGCTGCAATGATACTGCTATAACTGCAACTGTAACTGGTGGTGGAAATACTTCTAACATAACTGCTGGTGCAAAAAGCACAGTTAGTGCAGTTGTAAGCGGAAGCACAAATAATACAACCATAAATAGTGCTACAACCAATCTACTTGGCGCACGTGCGGATGTTAAAGAAACAGGTGATTCTAACGTAGTTAATGTTCAACAAGCAGGACCAGCAGGCAGCAACGGATTTGATACAAAAGTTGATGTTAATGGCTCAAGTAACAACGTGGCGGTAACACAGAATGGCACGATTGATAGCACAGTCAATATTAAAAGTGTTGGTTCTAACAATAATATTACTGTCACCACAAGTAACTAAGTAATTTTTTTAATCTGGTAATAGGTCAATCCTGTTACCAGAGTTGCTTCTTTAATTGTGTTGTATGTTATGCCATCAATAATAACAGACCGTGCCATCGGATTTTTGGCTCCCTCAAACAATCCTTTTCTTACTTCAGATGCTTTTTTTAATTGTTCTGCTGTTCTTTTTTTACCTTTGTTTGCCTGTCCTATTTTTGCTCTGGTTTCTTCTGTAACGGGTTTTCCATAACGACCATTTAATGAACCTGTTCTTCCTCTTTTTTTGATACTTTCTTCGGTAAAAATTTGTTTTTCTCTTGCCGCTCTAATTTTTTTCTTAGATTCTTCTGTGTGTTTTTTACCATAAAATGGGTTGTTTCGCCCTTTCATTTTTTCAGATATTTTTTCTTTTGTTTTTTCTTTGTGGGTATGTCCGCTAAAACTTCCACGTAATCGTATATAAGCAAATATGTCTTCTCTGGCACCGTATAGTTTATATCTTAGAAGATGGACTAACCGATGTTCTTTAGGAGTTAAATAAGTTATGTTATCTGGTGTATATTGTCCTCCAGCGTGAGAAGGAACTATTCTATGACGATGCAGAAAGTCTCCTTTCTTTTTAACTCTCGTTTGTCCCGTTTCAATAATTTTATTGTATATTCTGAGTATGTCCATAATACTATTTATAATATTTTTCTATTTCTCTTAATTTCTGTTGGTCTTAACTTACTGACACAGACAGCATATGCTGCTATTGGTGTGGTAACTGAGCAGAACGGAATGGCAGAAATACAGCGTGAAAAACAAAGTATACCAAGTAATGTAAACAGCGGCGTCGAAATGAATGACGCCGTTGTTACTGCTAAAGCACGAGTTGGTATTACATTTGAAGATGCTACAAAAGTTGAAATAACTGAACAAAGTAAACTTGTAATTGATGATTTTGTTTATGATCCTGCACACGGCGATGCTGGCAAGTTAGGATTAAAAGTTGCTATTGGAACTGCTAGATACGCAAGTGGGCAGATCGCCAAAGATAATCCACAAAATGTGAAAATTGAAACGCCTACTGCTACAATTGGTGTGCGTGGAACAGATTTTAGTATGACAGTTGATGAATTAGGTCGTAGTCTTATTATTTTACTGCCTAGCTGCCCCGTAGGTTATAAAAACATTGACAAAGATTGTGTAACTGGTAAAATTGACGTAACAACTGATATGGGAACAGTGCATCTTGATAAACCATTTCAAGCGACTTCTACCAGTGCAAAAGAACAGAATCCAGCCAAACCCGTTATTCTTGCACTAAGCCCAGAACAAATTAACAACATGCTTATTTTGCAACCGCCAAAAAAAGCAGTAGAAGAAGACAACCACCAAAAAACTGCGCTTGATATAAATTTTCTTGATAAAGATTTTTTAAAATATGATGAACTTAATATGAATTATCTAGACGCATTTAATAAATTAGACCTTAATGCGTTAGATGTTCAATTTTTAAATAATATGTTAGACCTTGCTAATGCTTCATTATTAGCAAGTATGCTAGGCGGTGAAAACCAAATGTTACCAAATTATGCAGCCAATAAAGCAGCAGGATTAAAGTATGTTAAGATTGATACTAATTTAACTTTATATCGTCAAGGTGGTAATAGCTACACACAAATCACCATCGATAAAGATAGTCCAACTACCCTTAATTTAAATCAGGAAGGAACTAATATGACACAAAATGTTCAACATCCTGGCGGCAGTGTAATAACTATAATACAAGGAAATTAGTATGAAACGTTTATTATTCTTACTGTGGATTACACCTGCATCGGCTGGCAGTGTTTATATTGACCAAGTAGGCGATAGCAATAACATATTTGTAGAACAAGTTACTAATGGTAATCCACAGGCTACTATTCTTAATCAAGGCGATAGCAATAATTTTACTATCATACAAGAAGGTAATGGAAACCATCAGGCATTCATAGGAACACCACCAGTGGGGAAAAATTATGATGGGACTTACAATACTAATACAAATGCTGCAAATAACAATAATAACACACTTACTATACTACAAAATGGTAGCGGCAATCATACTGCCGCCATTAATCTGGATGCTTCGACACAAAACAATAATAACATCGCTACTATTACCCAAAACGGTGATGCTAATAAAAGTTTTGTTCTTAATTTGAGTGGCAGTGGAATTGGAGCAACTGTTGTGCAAGATAATCCACTTACGCCTGATAGTGGTAGCATGAGTATCCAATGTTTAACGCCGCCTTGTTCTGGATACAGTTACACAAAACATTAAATATAGTATGCGTATAAGTGAAATAGAAACCAAACCACAAAAAACTGGTCCAGGCTATTATGAATTGTTTCGTAATGGTAAGCCAAACGATATGCACGATAATGCAAAGTTTTTTGATTCATATGATGAAGCGGTGGATTGGTATAAAAAATATCGCATTGATTATGCCATAAAAAATAGTGGTGCTAAACCAGAAGAGTTTGCCGTTGTTCGTGATTCTAATACATGGGAATATTTTAATACGCTGCCATCGCCCGCAAAAGAAAAAAATAATAGGCTAATTGATCCAAAATATTTTGCTAATGCATTAAAGTTTTGGACAGATTATTATGGCGATAGTCGTCGTGGTGCAGTTGAAATTTATGATTATAGCAATGAAGTTGATGCTATCATTCAAGGTGGTGGAACACTATATCGTATTGTATTCTTACAAAAGTTTGAAGATTTGAATCGCACAGATTTGGGTTCACATTGGACTGTTGACCGTGATGTTATTGATGACTATATTGAAGGCGTTGAAGGTCGCACACACAGTGAAGGTAAAGATGTTTATGTTTTACTTACTGCTGAAACGCCACCAAACAATATTGATAATTTAAGCGTAGATGTTCGTGGTAATCCTGAAGAAAAAGAAGTGAATATTATTAATCCTCGTGCCTGTAAGTTTACTGCTAAGATTCTTGGTACTGATAAAGTAATACCATTAAATTAAAAATTATGTTATTATAAAAATAGGTGCGGCGGCGTGGGCAGGACACGTAATCGAGTATCGGCATGATGGAAATATTGAAAACTAGAAAGCAAGGGTCTGTTAAACCTGTAGCCTGTGAATACCATCAAATTGTAGGTAATAATCCTACCCGCACTTTTTTACTTAAATAATTCTATGCTTAAACTCGAAAATGTTGAATGGGTACATTTAGAATCTACGACTAGATGCAATGCCTGGTGTACTGGTTGTCCAAGAAATAAACAAGGATTTGGTCTTGCTGATGGATTAATTGAACAAGATATTTCGGTTGACAAACTAACAGAAATATTAAACATGTTGCCAAGTTTAAAAACTATTCAATTTTCTGGTACGTTTGGGGATTGTATTTCAGGTAAAAATTTTATTGAATTAATTGATTTAATTTTGTCCTATGATAATATTAACAATATTCAAATACACACTAACGGTAGTTTAAAAACTACACAGTGGTGGATAAAACTTGCATATAAGATAAAACACATTAAGCACGGTGTAATATTTGCCTTAGATGGGTTGGAAGACACTCATGCAATTTATAGACAAAATACTAATTTTAATAAAATTATTGAAAATGCAACAGCATTTATATCTGCTGGTGGCACGGCAATTTGGCAGTTTATACCCTTTGAACATAATAGTCATCAAATTAAAGATGCCATAAAATTAAGTAAAAAATTAGGTTTTTCAGATATTATTTTTATCAAGAATAGGGTTAGATTTCATGAACAATCATTCCATTATAAAACAGGAGAGCCTATTGATATAAAACCTATGAAAGAAGTTAAAAAGTATAATATACGACAAAATTTGCCAATTAATAGTAAAGAGTTAGTAAAAAATAATAAAGTTGAGTTTGAAAGTTGTATGCATTTGCATTTAAAAAGTATATATGTCAGTGCAACTGGTAAAATTAGTAATTGTGTTTATCTGTTAAATCAAGATTATAGTGATATTGAGAAAAATTTTGAAGATAAAGATTGGCAACCCAATTGTTTAAAATCATGCGGTAGCCGATAAATATTGACGCATGAATTATTACCGAAGTGTATTCATCAGCGATGTGCATCTAGGCACTAAAATGAGCCAGCCACAGGCTCTGCTTGAATTTATTAAAACATTTGAATGTGAGCGTCTTTATCTTGTAGGCGATATTATCGATGGTTGGGCAATGAGCAAATCATTCTACTGGCCACAAGAACACAATGATGTTATTCAAAAAATTATGCGTATGGCTCGCAAAGGAACGCTTGTTACATACTTACCAGGCAATCATGATGAGTTTCTACGCAGCTTTGGCGACCATCACTTTGGTAACATTATTTTGACTGACACAATAATTCATAGCGGATTAGATGGCAAGAAATATCTTATCATGCATGGCGATCAGTTTGATGTAGTAATGAAAAATATTAAATGGCTGGCACATATAGGAAGTTGGGCATATGATATACTCATTAATATTAATGTGGTTGTTAATAAATTACAAAATTGGTTCAAATTGCCGCACTGGAGTCTTAGTGCATGGGCAAAATATAAAGTTAAACAAGCAGTAAATTTTATTGGCGATTTTGAAGAGAATCTAGCCAAGTTTGCTAGAGTGAAAGGTGCCGATGGTATTATATGCGGACATATTCACCATGCTAATATCCGTGATATAGGTGATGTAAAGTATATGAACTGCGGTGATTGGGTAGAGAGTTGCACTGCACTTGTTGAAACCTATGAAGGGCAGTGGATTATCATTAAATACTCTTATGCGGATCACCCTAGTCACCGATACATATAGTCCAAGCGTAAATGGCGTTGTAACTACTCTTGTTAATACTGTTGCAGAATTAAAAAAACTTGGACATGAGGTTCAGATTATTGAACCAAGTCAGTTCAAGACCATCGCTGCGCCAGGATATCCTGAAATTGCACTAGCATGGAATATCTGGAAGGTTGGTCCAATGATTGAATCATTTAATCCGCATGCTATCCATATTGCTACCGAAGGTCCGCTAGGTTTTGCTGCTCGTTGGTACTGTAAAGTAGATAAGCGCAGTATCCCACACAACACAAGTTACCATACTAAATTTCCAGAATATTTTAATAAGTTCTTTGGATTTCCTGTAGATTGGGGATACTGGTTTATAAAAATGTTTCACAAATTTTCTACTAAGGTACTAGTTACCAATGAAACTATGAGGGGGGAATTAACACAGCGTGGATTTGAACGCCTTGCTGTATGGAACCGTGGAGTTGATACTATCATTTTTAATCCACAACGCAGAGAAATAACAGAAGTGAAGAAACCTATTATACTTTGTGTTAGTCGTGCCAGTTATGAAAAAGGATTGGATGATTTCTGCTCATTAAAGATAGACGGCACTAAGATACTCGTTGGTGACGGACCATATTTGGAAGAATTAAAAAGAAAATATCCATATATAAATTACGCTGGTTATAAAAGTGGAGTAGAGTTGGCAGAATACTACGCTAGTGCCGATGTATTCGTGTTTCCAAGTAAGACTGATACATTTGGTGTAGTAATGTTAGAGGCTATGGCGTGTGGCACCCCAATTGCTGCTTATCCTGTTACAGGTCCAACTGATATTATAATTAATGGTGTTAACGGATACATGGATGATAATTTAGAAACCGCCATAAAGTATGCACTCAACTGTGACCGTAAAAAAGTATATGAGTCAAGTAAGCAATATACTTGGAGCGGTTGCACTGAGGCGTTTGTAGAAAATTTAAGTCTCATTAAGTCCGTAGATAACTAATAGCATGAGCACAGTTTGGATACTAAGTCAGCATCGTGAAAGTTATGAAAATGGTCGTTTGCTTGCGGCATTTGCTGCTAAAAACATTGACACTAAACTTGTTCATCCTGACGACTTTGATATTATTGTAAATCGCAGTCGTTCAAAAAGTATTCGCTATCAAGGCACAAGCATTTCTATGCCTAAACTTGTGTTGACCAGAACTGGTAGTGGAACAAATTACTTTAGCAGTGCAGTTATGCGTCAGTTAGAAAAGTTTAGTGTGCCTACCATTAATAGCAGTGATGCTATTGCTAATGTTAAAGATAAATTGCTTGCTCACCAAATACTGGCACAAAATAATATTCCTACACCAAAAACAATGTTGGTTAAGTTTCCTGTGAGTAGTAAAGTTGTTGAACAAGAAATAGGATTTCCATGCGTCGTTAAGGTGCTGCAAGGTTCACATGGCAAGGGCGTCCATCTTTGCCAAACCAAAGAACTATTTGAGAATCTAATGGACTTGGTAGATAATCTTGGCGTTAAGAAGACAATGATTGTGCAAGAGTTCGTTAATGCGGCGGCTGGCACTGACCTTCGTGTATGGGTAATTGGTGGCAAGACCATTGGTGCTATGAAACGAATTGGACCAGAAGGTGATTTCCGTGCCAATATCACAGGCGGCGGCAGTGGCGAACCATTTGAAGTTACTCCAGAGATGGATTTGCTATGCCGTGAAACTGCTAAGTGCCTTGGACTAGACATTGCTGGCATTGATCTGCTATTTGACGATGGTGGTTATAAGGTATGCGAAGCAAATAGCGCACCTGGTTTTGAAGGTTTTGAAAAGTATTGCGGCGTAGATATTGCTACTGCTATTGTTGAATATATCTCTTTCAAGATTTCCTAAATCTAAATATATTCATGAAAAAAATTCTGTTATCTCCTTGGACCGCACTTATCACGTTGGCAATTTTAGTTGCTATTAAAATTTCATCACCTGTATTTGTTGAGAGCATTAAGTTAAGATACTTTGACACGTTAATCACCAACAAAACACCTACTGATAATCCAATTTATACAGTTAATATTGATGAAGCAGCACTTGACAAGTATGGTCAGTGGCCGTTTAGCAGAACTGTATATGCGGATATAATTAAAGACATTTACGCTCGTGGAGCAAGTCTTGTAGTATGGACAGTGTTGATGCCAGAAGCAGACCGTCAAGGTGGCGATGCTGTGTTGGCAGAAACGCTAAAACAACACCCTACCATTCTTTCAAATATTCCAAGTAGTGTCAACAAAAATACTCCTCGTCCTAATGGTGCCGCCGTTGTCAACAGCAACTTTATTGATAGGATTTACAATTATCCTGGAGTAATCGCCAACATTCCAGAACTAGAAAACGCCGCTATCGGTGTCGGAACTACCAATGTATATCCTGAAATAGATGGTGTGAATCGTCGTATTCCACTCCTTGTTGGCAGTGGCGGCAAACTTTATCCAACAATCGGTATTGAAACGTTACGTGTCTTAACAAATGAAAAAAACTTCAAGGTTAAACTAAGTGAAATCGGCATTGATAAGATGGGCATGGGCAAATCTATATTCACCACTGATCCTTTAGGTCGTGTATGGATTGATTTAAGTCAGCAACACAAGCAAGCAAGTCTTATGAATATGCCACCCAACTTTGATGGTGCTGTTGTAATTGTTGGAACAAGCGCCGCTGGTATTGCTAATCCCCTACCTACTGCGGTGGGTGCAGTATATCCACAAGATATACAAGCTAAGATTATTGCTACATTAGCAAACAAAGTAAATATTTCTAGACCAGATTATGCAGAGGGTGCAGAACTTGGCGCTATTGTCATTGGTGGATTACTGCTACTATTCCTAACAAGGTGGGTATATGTTGGACTTGGCACGGTTGTTGTATTGGGCATCGGCTCTATTGTTTTTTCTCAGTATCAGTTTAATCACACTCTACAGTTATGGGACGCAACCGCTCCTGTTGCTACAATCATCTTGGTTGCTTTGCATGCCTACGGAGTTAAGTTTGTCTCTGAGTTCTTACAAAAGCAGCAAATAAAGAAACAATTTGGAACTTATCTATCACCAGCAATGGTTGAGAAACTGCAAAAGAATCCAGAACTATTAGCATTAGGCGGAGAGTCACGTGAGTTGTCAATTATGTTTACCGATGTTAGGGGCTTTACTAGCATTTCTGAGCATTACGGTAGTGATGTTCAAGGTCTTACCAAAATAATGAATCGCTATATGACAGCGATGACTGCTAAAATACTTGAAAATGAAGGAACACTCGACAAATATATAGGTGATGCACAGATGGCTTTCTGGAATGCACCACTTGATGACGCCGATCATGCAAAACATGCGGTAAAAACAGCCTTACAAATGTTGGAGAGTTTAGATGCGTTTAACAGAGAAGTTCAAGCGGAGGGCATCCCACCTTTCGGCATGGGTCTTGGCATTAACACTGGTACTGTGGTCGTTGGCAACATGGGGTCCGCTCAACGCTTTGATTATACTTGTCTCGGTGATAGTGTTAATCTGGCTAGTCGTTTAGAAGGTCAAAGCAAGCCATACCATGTTGCTATGGTTATTGGTGATAAGACTAATGAATATGTAAAAAATGATTACTTCACGCTACCACTAGATTGCATTGCCGTTAAGGGCAAGAAAGAAGGCGTGAATATTCATACTGTATTAACTGTTGTGGACGCAGCAGCAAAAGTTTCTCATCTTAATATGATGGATGATTATCGTTCACAGCACTTTAAGACTGCTGCGTCAGCTTGTAAACAATTGATGGGTTCATTTGGTGGTCAAATGGATGGCTACTATGAGATGTGGATAGAACGCTGCACGGAAATGGCTGCTAATCCACCGGGTGAAGGTTGGGATGGAGTTTTCAGGACCAACACAAAATGACAAACCGTTTTTGTAGTTTTTTATCAAACGGTCTTTTTATTACAGATAAAAAAGATGATAAGTCTTTGCATTTTTCTCCATGTTGTCGATACCAAGGCAGCGTAAATTCAATTGATAATATAAACTGGAAAAATATTGATGATTGGGTAGATGCTTGTTCGCTATGCTATGTTAAAGAATCAAGTAATAACAGTAGCCCTAGATTAAACAACAAAGATATGAATGCAAATTGTAATAATGATGAATTGGTATATCTTGATATAGATTATAGTAATGCATGTAATGCAGCGTGTGGAATATGTTCTCCATTATACAGCAGTTCAATTGCAAAAATAACAAGAAGTGAAAATAAAACAACATTTACTCCAAATATAAGACAAGAAACATTTTTTAATGAAATAAAATCACTGAATTTAGACAATCTGAGAACTCTAAAATTAATTGGTGGAGAACCATTTTATATTGATTTTCACAAGAAAATTTTGAAACTTATAAAGAATCCAGAAAATGTTCAGGTTTTATATCAATCAAATGGATCAATCTATCCTGATGAAGAATGGTGGGAATTAGCTTCAAAATTTAAAAGTATAGAACTATATTTTAGTATAGATGGAATTGGTGAAAGATTTAATTATATTAGAAGTAATTTAAAATACCAAGAGGTTGAAGAAAATATATTAAAAATAATTTCAGATAAGAGAGTTAATTTTAAACCTGGCATACACTATACTGCAAATCCGCTAAATGCTTTTTACTTTAATGAAATTTTTGTTTTGCTTAAAAAAATGAAAAGTTATAATCCAAAAACGCAATTAGATTGGGACAAAGCTAATGGTCCTTGGGGACTTGCAAATGCTACACCAACTTTACGCGAAAAAATAATTAAAAAATATAATAATAATATTTTTTCGCAGATATTTAATGAATTGCCATTTAATACACCATCTCACCATAATTTTGTAAAGTCAATAGAATTACATGAAAAAAGATTTAATAAAAATGGATTGGAAATATTTCCAGAAATATATGAAGATGCTATCAAGTATTAGGCATCACTGGGAATTTTTTTACTAGAACGTTTAAGAGTGCGTTGCACTTCTTCTTCTTTTGCCTTTGCAGCAACATCTGCGACGGCATCATCAAGATGGCGTTGGCTTTCAATCTCTTTACCACGTAGCATAAGCACGATGTTTAACTTTTGATTAAGACGAATTAAATCGTTATCTAACATACGAATACGGTCTATAAGACCAATCAACACTGTATTGGCTTCGCTTAGCACAGGTTTAACTTCAGTGGTTGCCCAAGTCCAAACATAATAAATCATATAACCAATTCCAGTGGCTGCTATGATAGGAAAACCATATTTGTTGATTGCGTCCGCTATACCCACTTCCATTATTTCTCTTTATGCTTCTTATTCAGTTCTATATATTCGTCTGCTGCTTTTTTATTTCGCAGTATTACTATTAATTTTCCATGGAAATGCACAGTATAATACCGATCACCGTTTACACGATGGTGTTCTTCAACACGATAAGGATACAGTGCATTTTCCACTTCATTACTTTACCACCAAATACTTAACAAAAAGTTAATTATTTCTTTTTCTTCTTTGGTGCCTTATGATGAACAGTGCTCTTGCAAGCTGATGCATTCTTTACAGGGTCACATGCACTGTGAACAACCTTTGCCTTTGGTGCCTTTGTTGCAGTTGGTGCTGCGGTGTTTGCTGCGAAAGCACTTGTTGAGAATGCTAACATTGTTGCTACTAAAATAATCTTTTTCATTTTCTTTTTCCTTTGTTATTATCCCACATTATTATTTAGAAAATCCAAGCAAGTAATTATTCGTGTGATTGATATACTTTAAGTTTATTAAAAGGTAAGTGATCAATGCCTGTACAAGAACACAGCGGGTGTATAGGATCATGATGGCGCAAACCTGGCACATGATCTATTGAAATTGGACCACCAATTGGGTGTATAGGATGTTCTGGTATATGCGGAGGCTTATCACAGCAATTTGGATGTGTTTGTAAATGCTGTTCATTTTTTACTTCTAGCGCCATTGCTGATGTTGATATAAAAAATAAAGATGCCATTAATAATGTTTTCATTAATCTCTCCTTGCGTCATTCTTGCCGTCTGCACGAGCAATACGGTCAAGGTCTGGTCGAACTCCAAGAGCATTACTCATGAGAGTATCAATACGTATAACATCATGGTTCATAGTTTTAACACGATTGTCAAGAGCCATGATGATACCCTTGATACCGTTAACAGAGCCAGTTACACCAGCAAGAATAAATTTTAAGGTTAAAAATACAAAATAACCGCCTGCACAGGCGGCTGCAATAGGGAATCCAACTTCACCAACTAATTTTAAGAAATCCATGCGAATTCCAATTTATTGAACGACATACTTTAATATTGTTTCTAGAAGTAATACGCCGGTAATTGAACCAAAAAGACAACCCATCCAAACTTCTGGCCATACCATAAAATTCGGTACATGCTTTCTAATGCATTGCCATTCTTGAGTAGACATAGGTTAATACTCCAAACATTAACTGACAATATTATTTATTCTATCCACATAAAAACATCTTGACATACATCTATTTTAGTGTATATTAGTAATATGAAACACAGAGATGTAATGATTGATATAGAAACGTTAGGCAACACACCTGACGCTACAGTTTTAACTATCGCTGGCATTGCGTTTGACCGTATGGGAAATTATAGCACCATAGCAGACCCTACCACACTAGATTATTTCTATTGCAGAGTAGATGTTGAAAGTCAAAAACGTGAAATCAACGAAGATACAGTCCAATGGTGGGCTAAACAACCCGATGAAGCAAAAGCAGAAGCTTTTGCAGACACCAATCGTTTACCACTAGCAGACGCCATGCGTGGCATCAATGCTTGGGCTACTGGTGCTGATCGTTATTGGGCAAATGGGGCTGGTTTTGATTTTACAATTCTTGAAAGTTGTAACCGGCAATTTAACAATAAATCACCTTGGCATTTCTGGCAAGTATTAGACGCTCGCACCATTTATAAATTAGTTCCTGATCATTTTATTCCACAGAATAATAAACACCATGCCCTATGGGATTGTTTATCACAGATACAAAGACTAACCGAATGTTTTCATAAATTAGGCGTATATCCTAATAAGTAATTTTATGCACGATATAAAAAAATTATTTAAAAATGATAAAACAGGCTTAGTAGATTCGTTTTGCACTATTCCATGGACAGATTTATTAATCAATGATAAAGGTTTAATGTTTCCATGTGGTTGCGAAGGGTGGTTAAAGGAGTCAATTGGAAATATTTTAGATATTAATAGTATTGATGACTTTTTAAGTATATTTGACAATAATATTATACAAAATAGTATATTAAACAAATCATATACTTTATGCAATGCACACAAGTGCATTTTTTTACAAGACAGTATATTGTCTAATATTACACCGCATAACTTTGTTACAAAAAAAGAAGATTTGTCAAAATTAAAATTAAAAAAGTTGTGGTTACAGATTGATGAAAGTTGTAATCTTCAATGTCCAACTTGCAGAGATATTGCAATAATTCATAAAAATAATAAAAAAACTGAAACAATAAAAAGTATTATTGAAAAAGTAGAAAAATTCATTATTCAATCATGTAATGAAAAATTAACTATTAGACTAGTTGGCAATGGAGAATTATTTGCAAGCAATACTTTGTTGCCATGGTTTTTAAATTTTGATTTTATAAAATATCCAAATGTTTATTTTGATATTCATACAAATGCTACTTTATTAGCAAGACACGAAGATTATCTTTGCAGTATTGCACATAAATTAGAATGGATAGAGATAAGCACAGATGCGGCCAATGCAGAAACATATGTTAAAGTGCGCAAGGGCGGCGATTGGAATGATTTTCTTAAAGGTATGGAAACTATTAAAAAATTAAAAACTATAAATGAAAAAATTAACACTAATAATAGTTTTGTAGTTAATAGTGAAAATTATAAAGATATACCAGAATTTATTAAGTTTGCAAAGTATTATGATTCTAGAGTAACACTATATCAAGTTTTGCGTTGGTCAATGAGTGAAGAAAAATTTAACAAATTAAATATATTTTCTCCAACGCATCCAGAATATATTAACTTTAATAATTTACTTAAAACAATTGATTTTAAAGATAAAGAAATTAGCACAACAATTTATAGTGTGAAAATTAATTGACATAAGACGATTTATGTATTATAAATAATTCTTTAAACTGCTATCAATTAAGGAGACTGGCATGAGCAAAACTTGGGGTTATCACCTACTACTAGACTGCACCGCTGGCGATAAGGAACTTATCGGTTCACGGGAAAATATCTATAACTTTATTAAGGAACTAGTTGTTGTTATTGACATGACAGCATTTGGTGAACCATGGATTGAGCGTTTTGCAACCCATGCTGCGGACAAGGCTGGTTACAGTTTATGTCAGATGATTGAAACTTCAAATATCACTGGTCACTTCTGTGACAATGATGGCAATTTCTATATTGACGTGTTCTCATGCAAGCCATTTGAGAATGAGCTTGTGTTCTCTACTGTGGAAAAGTATTTCAAGCCACAGAAGATTCGCCATCACTATATTTCACGTGATGCTTAATACTAGGGGCGATTTATTCGCCCCTTTTTTTATATGTAATAGTTGTCAATTCACGCAACAGCGGTCCCATTTCAATAACATTGCGAATAGTTCCATCCGTTGTAATTGCATAACGAATCTTAAACAACATATTATTTTTTGAAGTATCGTTAATATTTTTAATCTGAATTTCTGGACGAGCCTTTGATTTAGTAAGTCTATCAACGCCTTGGCGATATTCAGCAGTCAAATCAATATCTTTTGATACAAGTTTGCGTTCTAAATTTTTAAAACTATGAACTGTGCTTACACCTTTAGTTGGGTCTAAACTTACTACCTTTACATTTGGATCAGATGTAACAGCATTAGTGGTTATCATATTTGCAATAGATTTAATAACACTGCTTTCATTTGGTATGTTGCGGTCTTTGAGCATTTCAATTAGTTGCGTAGTAGCACTTTCATATGCACGTATCCAGTACTCTTCTTTTGTTTCACCTGGATTATACTCTGGAACACCCAATCCAAGTTGCCCAAATAATTTAGCAGCATTTTTAACAAAGTAATTTGCTTTGCTAGGGTCCATGCCACCACCACCAACTTGCCCCAGCTTATCGCTGCCTGCCTTAAGACTTAAGTTAACATTTTTAAGCAAGCGTTCTTTACCATGCTCATCAGTATGATATGCTTCAATATCGGTCTTTCTATCTTTTTGTTCAGATAACCCATCTGATACGACTACAATCTTATCTGCCTTGCCGTTCTTATAAAAATGGTCTGCATAGGCATCTAATTGTCCACTATTTGCCCAATGAACAACACTTGGAAGCACTTGTTCATATTTGTTCCAGAAATCTGGACTACGAACAAACTCCATTACTGGTTCACGAAGATTCATTGTAAATTTAATTTCATCAGTAATATTGCTATCTTTATCTGCGACAATAAATTCAAGTTGCGGATTAGCAACCACTTGATTAAATACCGCCTTGACATCGGCTTCACTTATATCACCAACACGATTGCCACCACGTTTAATAAGTTTAGCAACCGCTGCTGCACTTATAACAGGTTCACTTAAATCACCCAAATTAGTTCCAACGCTGCCTTTTTCGCCTTTTGGGTTTTTCATTGCAGTTTGAATAGCAGCTTTAGCACCATAAATTGTCATGAATCGACCGTTAGGACGTCGGAAATGAACTTGAACTTGTCCTTCTTTTCCACCACTACCAAGTTGGATTTCATCTGTATCGCCTGGCGCACTAGGACGCCAAGTTAGTAGTTCTGATGGGTCAAAATCTGGCACATAAGTTTTAATTATATTTGCCAATCTTACACCATTCTTAGAAGTAGATACCTGTAACTTAATGCCATAGGTATACTGGTGTGGCTTTGATAAGAAACTTGCTTCTGTTATTATTTCAAAGGCTCTCACTGACGTTCTTCCCATGCTTGGTCTGCTTTGGCAGTGGCAAGCAATTGCTGTGCCTGTTCTTTTGGTAGAGCAGATAAAATTCCTTCTACACTATATAGATTTTTAGCACTGGCTTGCGCACCCAATAGTATCTTTGCTACTTGTTCAATATCGTTGGATATAAATTCGCCTTTCTTGCCACTTTCATCACGCTTAAACAACCCTTGCCAAGGACTCCATAACATGCCTTTTTGCTTGGCAAGTATGCTCATTAGGATAATCTTATTCTTGCCCTTATATGGGCTTCCTTGTGGCACACTATGCACATGAAACTTAGAGATAGTTTCAGCATGTGGCGTCACCATGATATCTGTTTGTGCTTTTGTTCCATCTGGAAGCGGAACAAGAATATGAACATTGATACCGCTTTGTGCAGTATCAAAACCAAGACCACGCAAGTAGTCATTTAGTGCTTTGCGAGCAGTTTTGCCGTCTGGAGTGTTGAATACAGATTTTACTGCATCTTCATCTGCCATAACATCAAAGTCGCCGCTTTTTGCGCCAGGCGTAGGATTAGCACCACTGCCAATAGGCATGACCTTAATTCCAGTTTTAGCTAGCGCACCATTTACTACTTTAAGAATATTCGCAGCATACTTTTGATCAAAATCAGTAGCATCACTAAACATGTTGCCACCTTCAAGTAATAGTTTTGATTCAGTAATGATATCTTTAATGCGCATAGGGTATTTATTGTGTTATTGTTGTGCTTGATTTATAGCAGCACCAAGAGCGGCACCAATTAAAACACCAATAGCAAGTGCTGCTGCATCATTGCCACCACCACCACGATTTTGCTGATAATATCCACTCGGCATTTCTCTTTGGTATTCCCAATCCTGTCCACGCATTGCACGGTGTCGTGACCAATTTGCCTGATTTTGCATTTGCATTTGCTGTGCTTGAAATGGTGACATACGCATATACATATCACGTGCTTGTGATGGAGTAGCTTGTGCTAGGGTGCTTGCAACAGCAAGTGCTGCCGCAATCTTTACACTATTATTTTTCCAATTATTGCCACCTTTTTTGCTCATTTCGCTTTCTATAGCATCAGCAGCTTCATCGCCTTGTTTGGCACGAACCTGCGCTAGTACATTATCAAATTTTTGTGTAATAGATGGCAGAATGTTTTTTGCGCTATCTTTTACTTTGTCAGCAAATGCAGCAGCCTTATCTTTGATAGTATCAAGGATACCTTCATCAATTTGTTCATTTTCAACCATAAGACCACGGATCATGTCTAGCATTTCGCTGTCCATGCGATGGTTAATTTCAAGCCCTTCTAGGACTAGCATTGTGTATCTGATATCGTTGTTCATGGTTAAATCTCCTATGATTATTTAGGAGATTACAATCTCTGGAAAATACTTGACGAACACATCGCCTTTGAAATTACGAACTTTACGAATACGACCAACAATCTCGTCAAAAAAATTCCAAGCTAACGGCACAAAACAAATTTCACGATCAGGATATTTTTTAAGTTCATCAATTGTTACAACAGGTATGCTCATACCAGGCGTAAATTTGCCTTGCTTAAGTGGATTATCATCAATAATAAAGTCCATATTGATGTTTCCAAAATTAAGCAGTGTGTTGCCCTTGGCAGGTGCTCCATAGCCTACAATAAGCCGCTGGTGAGCCTTGCGCTGCCCATCTAGGACCATTGAAAGGTCATTAACTGTGCGTCTAGCACCGTCTGCCCAACTCTGATATGTTGAGTAATCATGCAGACCATGAATGCGTTCCCAATCAAGATATGCTGCAATACGAGCAGGGCTATGCTGATCTGTTGAGAATACAAAGATATTACTGCCCCCATGAATGGTTCCCTTGAACACATCAATCATGTTTAAGCCAACGCTATTGGCAAGCGTGTAAAGACTTTTCACACTAAAGAAGTTACGATGTTCATGATAGATTGTATCGAACTCATTATTCTGTATCATATCGCTTTGACTATTCTGAATGAATAGTAGCGTGTTAGAATTCATAATATTACGACACAGTTTTAAGAACGCTTCTGGATCATCTTGATGCGCAAAAACATTTTGTGCATAGATAATATCAGGCGTCTTGCCCACTTTGAGTAAGGCTTCTGGTGTCAAGAAGTCACAGATGATTTTATGGTTCTTGGAAGAAATTGGATAGATGTTTTCAGCAGGATCAATACCGATAGTTTCTAATCCATGCTTCTTGAAATAGTTTAACTGTGTGCCGTCATTGCAGCCAATTTCTAGCACTCTACGAGGTTTAACATCTGGAAAATATTCCATGACAAAATCTGCGAACCATGCGAAATAATTCTGCATAGTGAGACTAGTGCCACTAACATAAAGATAATTCTTAAAGATAATATTTGCATCAACAGCATGCGTTAATTGTAGGTGTGAACAATCGGCACAATAATTAACCGCAAGTGGATAAGTGTTTTCAGGCTCCGCAACCGTTGCCTTAAAACTATTGGCAAGCGGTTGGGAACCTAAGTCTAAGGTAAGTTTAAGGCTATGATTGCCGCAGCATAGGCAACGGCGTAGGGGTTTGCAATCGGTCATATAGTAATTATTCAGTTCAATTTTCTTGTATAAATTTATGTATTTTTTTTGCTAATTCTAAATGTGGTTCATTACCTGGATGAATACTATCATAAAATTCTTTAGATTGTCTCATTAAATCTTTTATAATTTTTATTTTTTGTAAATGTTCAAATTTTTCTTTTTCTGATATAGTATTGTTACTACTACTAATTACATCATAAAAATTTCGGTTTGCAAATTGACATGGTAAATCAACATTTAAAATTTCACTACGCCAATCTTTTATCAATAAATTTGAATATGAATATTCATTAAAATTATCTAACACAGGCGATTGTCCGCCGATGACAATAGTTTTTGCATTAGTTTTTAATCTTAATTTTTCAAATTTTTGATAAACTTCTATGCTCGTTTTTTCGATAATGTCGTATAAATTAAACGGATGATCCATAATTACTGACATATGTTCTCTTAACATTTCAGTATGAAACCAAATTATCCAATCAACGCTATGTTTTTTGCAATACTCAGTAGCTTTGGTAATAGTTTGTAAATTACTACCTCCATACTCAGAAAAATTTACTACGTTGTAACCAAAATTTTTTAAAGTGTTTTCAGTATGATTGTACAAGTAGGGAGTTGGAACTCCCCAACTGTCTCCAATAATCATTATATTCATCAAAGACCGATCATCTTACTAGAATATTTGAAGCCACCACCACGATAGTCTTCTACAAGATAGTCTGCAAGGATTTCAAAACGAATAGCAGCATCTTGGTCACCGCACTTTTCCAAATCATTCTTAGCTTCTTTCAAGAACTTGATAATGGATGTGAGCGAAATCTTGTCGCTATCGACGAGGGCTGCACTGTGGGTTTTGGCTGCACGTTGGTTACTCATAGTATTCTCTCCTATCAAAGATGTCCAAGGTAGATAATAGTGTCCCAGATTTTGCCGCTTCCTAGAAAATATGCTAGGAAAGCAAATCCAAGAAGCAGAAAGAAATCATCATATGTAATACGCATAGTTTTCTCCGTTGCTTATAACTCAATATAGCATATTCTAAGGGGTTGTCAAGCGAAAAATAACACTTGACAGCTACCTTTTTTGTGTTATATTAGGTTATAAGGAGAACGCAAACAATGTATGACATGGAAAAACTACGCTTTTTGGTATCCACTTATTGTGACAAAAAGAACATGATTTATGACTCGTATATGGCGGGTCTCTTATCCAACGGCGAACTTAGCCAAGCCCAAATCAAGACGCTTATTGGCTATCACAAGGAATGGTTGAAATGAGTTGGGGCAGTCCAGTAGAGGTTGAGCGTCATCGTCGTATTAAACTATCAGTTGCCGCATATGCTTATGAGGTTCATAGCGACAGTATCATGAGCGATGGCGATTACGATAAACTGGCACTGCAGATTGACAAGAGTGTATCCACTGATAACGAGGCAATGGATGCGTTCTTCCAAAAAGAATTTGAACCTGATACAGGACAGTGGATACACAAACATCCTGACCTTGCTGGCATTGAACGCATTTATAATAAGATAAAGAAAGTTAAGAAAAGATGAGCAAGATTATAATTTGCGACATTGATGGCACGATTGCCAACACTGAACATCGCAAGCATTGGGTTGCAAGCAAGCCAAAGAACTGGGCTGCTTGGAACGCTGCAATGCATTTGGACACAGTGCATACGGATATTAAGTGGTTACTTAACATTTTTGATAATAGAAGTCATAACACACGCATAGTGTTTTGTAGCGGACGTGGTGAAGAAACCCGTAATGTCACTGAGAAGTGGTTAGCGGACAATGACATCTACTATGATGCACTGTATATGCGTAGCGAGAGTGACTATCGCAAGGATAGTATCGTCAAGGTAGAATTGCTTGAACAAATCCGCAAGGACTATGGCGAGCCTTATCTATGGTTTGATGATCGTCAGCAGGTTGTTGATGCCATCCGTGCATGTGGTGTGCGAGTGTTACAGGTAGCACCAGGAGATTTTTGATATGACTACTATTATCCATATCAATAGAGGCATCATACAGGCTAACGCCAAACACGGCAGAAGTGAGCCTGTTGTTCGTGTTGAACAGGATGGTGTGGTAACATACTGTATGGAAGTAGATATTAAAGGTCCATCTCGTATGGTGTATAGTCCAGACAAACCACGAAAATGTGGTGCCAAACTCTGGATTGAAACTGATAGTGAAGTTGAAATGATAGGTGTAAAATGACAAAGTGTTATATGTTAATTGGTGTGCCAGGTTCCGGCAAGTCAACGTGGATTACAAAGCAAGGTTTTGAAGACGCAATCATTGCGTCTAGCGATGCTTATATTGAAACTGTCGCTGCCAAGGCTGGCAAGACCTATGACCAAATGTTTAGTCAGGCTATTGGCTATGCACAAAAGTTTTGTGACTCGCAAGTGCAGATGGCTATCAATTTGGACAAGACGCTTGTATGGGATCAAACCAACACGGTAGCCAAGCACCGCAAGTTGCGGTTGGCACGGCTACCCAAGGATTGGATCAAGGTTGGGGTATTTTTTCCTACGCCAGATGAGTCCGAATTGCAACGGCGACTTGATAGTCGTTGGGGTAAGAAAATTCCAAAGGATGTAATAGATAGCATGATACAACACCTTGAAATTCCACAACTTTCTGAGGGGTTTGACGAGATAATAATGCTTGACAAGCCCTAAATCCGTGCTATATTAAGAGTATAAGCAATGGAGAGGTGTACGCATGTATCTCACGATTTCTGGCAAGCCATCCAAAGTCTCTACCAAAACGGTACGGGCTGCTATTGCATTTTATGCCGATTATCTTATGTTCGACCACGACGAAGTTGATGTGTATCTTGATTTTGAACGTGGTTTTGCAAAAAATCAAAAGGTTGAGGCTGATTGTGTAAACGATGATGGTAATGATTTTACCGTCACCGTTGACGCTGATATGGGCGAGCGTAAAACACTAATTGCTCTTGCTCACGAAATGGTACACGTTAAGCAATTTGCACAAGACGATTTTGCATTTAATGAGCGTCGTCGTACATTTCGATTTGGTGGCAAGTCATATCCAGAGGATATGAACTATTGGGAAAAACCATGGGAGATCGAAGCATTCGGTCGTGAGACTGGTTTGTATATTATGTTTAAACAATCACAAAAGAAAGCAAAGTAATATGAAATTACGCAAATACCAGAAAGCACTTAATAAGCCTACTCTTAAGTTTTTAACCAAGAGCAAAGAACAACGTGCACAAATTTACGCTCCTACTGGTGCAGGCAAAACTACGTGTTTTATGTCTATTGTGTTAGATGCCATCGACCGTGGTCTTAATAACATTCTTATTTTGCATCCTCGACTTGCATTGAGTTCAGATCAGTTGCGCCGTTTCAAAATTGAAATGGGCACAGTTGCTCGTTATACTAGTTTTCACAGCGGTAAACATATTACTGGCATCGAAACAATTCGTGAAATTAACACAACTGACCAAGATGAATTGCGCACAGTTATTAATCAAACTCATCATATGAACATGCCGCATATTACCTTTAGCACATATAATAGTTTTCATCGTTTGAAAGATATTAAGTTTGATCTTGCTATCTGCGATGAAGCACACTATCTTGTGCAAGAGCAATTTTATGAGCATATCAATGACATCAATGCTGATAAGATACTCATGTATACTGCTACTCCTGTAACCTATGAAATGGAAGAAAGTGGTATGCTAGACTATTCTACATTTGGCAAAGTAATTGCCAAAGTCGAACCTAGCGAACTTATTAAATTAGGTTATATTGTTGCGCCATTAGTTCATCAGTTAAGTTGTTCTACCAATAATGCTGGCGATGATGTTGATATTGTTGACCTTGTTGCTCGTGCATATGTAAGTCAGTACGAGGATATTACAAAGCATGGTATGCCTTATCACCAAATGCTAGTTGCTGCTCGCAGCGTTGAAGGAGACCTACGTACACTTGAGCGTGAAACTGCAAACTTGTGGCGACAGATTAGCACTATTTCAAATGGTCTCATTGTTGATCCTGTTGATTTATATACGATTGATGCTGGCGGCGCATATCTAAATGGTCGTCCACTGCCTAGTCGTGATCATGCTATTAACATGATTCGAAACAGCAAGAAAAATGCCATCGTAGTTCATTATGATACTATCAGTGAGGGCATTGATATTGATACGCTGTGCGGCGTGTTATTCATGCGCCGTATGAGCAAAGCTAAAGTTTTACAAACTATTGGTCGTTGTGCTCGCCCATATAAAAGTGATCTAAGTGTTAAGAATGAACCACGCAAAAAATTCTTTAATCCAAAACAAAATATAGATATTCGTAGCAAACCACGTTGTGTTGTTACCTTACCTACAATTGATGGTAAGTGGATTGCAAATGACGATGGCAGCATAATTGCCGAAGCTTTTATTCTTGGTGGTTATGGTGATTTGACAACCTATATGGTGTCACCGACCGATGATCCAAAAGGCACTCGCACAACTGTGTTTGAATTAGACGAAGATGAAACTATTTCTTCTGCAGTTTTGTCGCATACTATTGAACGCAATCTTGTTGATTTGCGCAAGTTGTTTGATTTTGGAGAACCCAAGTGAAGCATATATTTACTAATCATTGTGTTGATTTCGAGCCAATATTACAATCAGCAAACTTAGATGCAATGCTTAAGGTTGTTTATAAACAATCAACTACCAAACTTGCTCGTATGCGAGTGGATTTTGCCAACTACAAAGATTATGACACTGATCAATGGTGTCCAATTTACTTTGGTATGTTTGGTGAGTGGTTGTGTCAGCATGTATTAACACACTATGGTCATATCTTTAATATTGAGTCAGTTACCATGACTGATAGTGAAGGCAGCACTACCCAAGATTATGGTGTTGATGGTGTTGGTCTCACTGTTAAAGATAAGGTGATGAAATCAACAGGTCGCAAGGCAACAAAGGGTAGCCCTGTTTATATTCAAGTCAAAAGCACAATGAACAAAACTAAAGAGTATACACCCAATGATGGCAGTCGATTGCCAAACTTTGGCATGAACGCAATGAGTTCTGCTATCACAGGTGGTTATGCATATCAAGCAAGATATATTGTATTCACAACAGGTCGTGGACTGCACTATAGTTTGCAAACAATGTGCAATAATATGTTTGAGGTAATTGACTATAAACAAATTCGAGCATTAATTAACAATGATGCTGTGTTCTTAAATTATCTACGAAACAGTGTTGGTTTGCTTCCGTTTGATGTAAACTTATCACCACCTGATCCAGAAGCACAATTAATTTCCTCATTAATGGATGATGATGAGCCGTTGACAATCACTGATACTATGTTATCATGAAATTACAGCACATTTAGGAATATAGCATGATTGATAATCTTGATAGCATGGACCCACGCACGTTTACTCAGCTTGTTTACGAGTTGCGAAATAATGGTAAATTTCATGACCACACGGTTCCATATACACCTGGTAATTTGATGGCAGAGATTACTAGTAATCTAGCTATTAATGAGAATAGCAAAGTAGCAGTTATGTATACTGTTGAATGGGCACTATATCTTAAACATATTCTTAATGTAAAGGATATTACCATTATTGGTGGAGAATTTTGTCGTTCTACAGAAATATGTTGCAATCTTTGGGGATTTAAGTATATACTAGGTCGTAAGATTGGAAATGATATGAAATTTGATGCTATTGTTGGCAATCCGCCATTCCAAAAAGAAGATAATAAAGCTAAACGTTGGACCTTGTGGGAAGAATTCATTAAAGAATCTCTTACACTTTCTGATAATGTTGCAATGATTGTGCCACAAAGTTTCACTGGCCCAAACAAAGTGTTTAATCAAGTCAAGAAAAACATTTCACTGCTTAACGTAGATGTTGATAAACACTTTAGTGTTGGTAGTACGTTTTGTTATTTTGTTCTTGATAAGACGCAAGAATTTAACACAACTAAAATTATATCAGCAGATGGCGAATTTGACATTGATATGCGCAATTTGTCATTTCTTCCAAAAGAAGTAAATGCGTATACTCTTTCACTGATTAACACTCTTGCATCACGTACTCGCCGTGAGTGGCGTCGTGGTGAGTTACACACAAGTGATGAGCGCAAGTTTGATGATAATGGCATGTATGATGTTATTCATACAAATGCACAAACTAAGAAAACTAATATTATTCATCCAAACAAAGACAAGATTCGCGTTGTAATTACTTTAAGCGGTTACCCTACTTTCAAAGTCATTGAAAACGCATATTGTAGCCAAGCATGTATGTGGACTGAATTTGAGAATCGTGCATTAGCAGAACAATTTGCTGCAGAGTGCAATGGCGAAGCAGTACAAGAACTAATGAACGTATTCAAGTGGAGTGGTTGGAACAGCAAAGAAGTTATTGAGATGCTTTGATGATAAATCAGTTTATCAATCATCTACGTAATAGAGAGTATATGAGTGGCGTAGAGCGTGATGCTTTGCGAGTTAAAGCAACAGGTGAAGTATTCACGCCAACTGAACTTGTACGTGAAGTATTAGATAAGTTACCACCAGAATTATTTGTTGATCCTTGCAAAACTTTCTGCGATCCATCATGTGGAGATGGTCAATTCTTAAGTGAAGTTCTTATTCGTAAACTCGAAAACAATATACCGTTTGAAACAGCACTTTCTACAATTTATGGCGTAGACATTATGCAAGATAATGTTAAACTATGTCAAAATCGTTTATTGTGTGGTCGTGAAGATTTGCGATATATAGTTGATAGAAATATTGTCTGTGCCGATAGCTTGAAATATGATTATCTATTTGGCAATGTAGAAAAATTTGGTAATAATTTATTTGAGGTAATTAATGAATAAATCTAGTACTTTTTGTGTAATGCCGCATATTGGGCTTGCTATTCAAAATAATGGCGATATCTGTGTATGTAATATTAGTAGACAAAGTTTGCGTGTTGAAAGAGATGGAAATACAATTGATAAACACAGCATCGATAAATTTTGGAATACACGAGATCGTAATCGAATTGCTAAAGATTTAGATAGCGGCATTCGCAATCCTACTTGTAGCGATTGTTGGGAAAAAGAAGATACTGGAAACATTTCACCACGTCAAATTTTTAATCAATCATTTGGAAATTTAGAACCTGATCCAAATCAACCACTTGTTCTTGTTGTTAAACCAGGCAATGCGTGTAATAGTGCTTGCCGTTATTGCAACCCGGCTACAAGCACTAGTTGGTATCATGATGCTTATGAATTATCTGTGGATAAAAATATTTCGTTTAAAGATTATATTAAGAAGTTTGAAACAATCAAAGATAGTTTCAACATAGACAATCCTAACTTTTGGCCAGTAATTAGTGATTGGTACAAAAAATTACAATTTGTAGATATTTATGGTGGTGAACCATGGATGGTGCCGGGATTATGGAAAAGTTTAAATGAGGCAGTAACCGAAGGTTATAGCAAAAATATATCACTTCAACTGCACACTAATGGTACTCATTGGAAACCAGAATATATGGACATCTTACGCGAATTTAAGTCAGTTAATATTGGGTTAAGTATAGATTCTTGTATTCCAGAACAATTTAATTATGTGCGCCATAAGAGTGATTTTCATACAGTTATGGAAAAAGCTAAGCAATTTATCAGTTATGTAAATGCTACAGAAAATATGAAAGTGTATGTATCAACAACAATTGGTGTTCTTAATTTATGGGATATTGATAAGACAGTCGAAGGCATTCACAAAGAGTTAAACATACAAGCAGGTTTTACAAATTTTGTATATGATCCTGACCACTATGATATACGTCACTTACCAAAAATAGTTAAGCAAACAGTGATTGATAAGTTTAAATCTAAACCGTATCTTAATCCTATTATAAATTTTATGAATAGTTTAGTACCTGGCTGTGAATTTTACTGGCCAAAATTTTGTTTAGAAACTGATCGTTTAGATAAGATAAGAAATCAAAATTTTTCCTTGACATTTCCTGAATGGTATGAGATACTTAAACCATATTGGGATTACAAGAAACGCCATCCTGAATGGTACGGGACAGTATAATTTGACATAATGGGCAGTTAGCTTAGCGACAAAAGCCGGTTCCTCATAAGAATCTGATCGGGGGTTTGAGTCCCTCACTGCCCACCATTTTTTGAAAGGCAACACATGACAGCATATATTGAATTTAATACCGAAGTTCAACCAAGCATTGATATGTTGCGTGATATACTGTGCGGAAATGTATGCGAAGTAACGTTCACCAAAGTAAATGGCGACTTGCGCACTATGCCTTGCACCCTTAACCCTGAACTGTTGCCGCCTGTGGTCGTAGTAGAAGGTGAAGAAAAGAAGGAGCGCAAAACGAGTGATACTTCACTTGCAGTGTTCGTTACTGATATTGGCGAATGGCGTTCTTTTAGACTTGACAGCATACATAGTATAAGTGTAAAATAAAGATAATGCGCTCTTGGTGAAATAGGTAGACACAAGAGACTTCGGAGAAAGGGTAAACGCCCACCATGGTTCAAATCCAGAATCTCCGCCGTAAAATCTCTCGCTTCGGCGTACCAGTTCGATTCTGGTAGAGCGCACCAAACACAAAAAGTAATCATGACCGAAATTTATCATATTGATATTACAATGCCCGCTGCTCACGCCGCTTATGCCAAGTCATTTTGGATTGACAA
>Ga0208379_1000163_pt1 | contig 31823 bp, 36 predicted proteins | sample CryBogCBE02Aug07_FD_184559 | JGI IMG/M metagenome (GOLD analysis project Ga0208379, IMG submission 184559) | Freshwater microbial communities from Crystal Bog, Wisconsin, USA - CBE02Aug07 (SPAdes) | ecosystem: Environmental > Aquatic > Freshwater > Lake | place: Crystal Bog, Wisconsin, USA... | reverse complement strand
CAAGTAGAAAAAGAAAGTGTATTAGACAAGTTAGATGTTTCAATTGACGAACCAAGAAATCAAATTGAAAAACATGATAAATGGATTCTTGGCGACAAGCACGTTTTAATTTGTGCTGACGTTTTAAGAGAATGGCCTTTGTGGATCAAAGAATTAAATCAAGAAGATTGTTTGTTATTGCCTTATGCTGGTATTTATTCTGCTTTAGCTAAAAAAGCAAAAGATTTTAAGTTGGTTATTGTTCAGCCAGATACATACATTGCTTCACTTATCATAGATCGTTACCAAGATATTAACGGTACACTTTCGGTAAGGAAAGCAAATGATTAATACTGGTGGCGTATGGGATTACAAAGAACAAAATGTTTATTTTTTAGCAGGTTCTCCATCTTATTTTAACAAACAAGATGTATGTGATTACTACGATCATATATTAACTGCGGTCAATGAAATTCATAATGCTGACGATGAGCAGTTTCTTCTTGATGCAGTAAGTCGAGGTAAAAAAGTATTTATTGACTCAGGAGTGTTTAATTTAACAATGCAACATTCAAGAGCTAATAACATATCAATGGACAAAGTATTAGCATTGTCTCCAACTGAAATTGATGGTTTTGACAATTTGTTTGACAAATACACTCGAATAGTAAAAGAAATTGGAGATAGAGCTTGGGGATATATTGAAATCGATCAAGGTGGTAAAGATAACAAAATCAAGACTAGAGATCGGCTTCATAAGTTAGGCTTTAATCCAATTCCTGTTTATCACCCATTGGTAGATGGATGGGACTACTTTGATTACTTGGCTGAACGATATGATCGCATTTGTTTAGGTAATGTTGTACAAGCTCAAAATGAAACTAGAAAACGATTACTAGCAACAATGTGGGAAAGAAAAAGAAAGTATCCTAATTTGTGGATACATTGTTTGGGAATGACGCCTAATGAACATTCAAATGCTTTTCCATTAAACAGTTGTGATTCTTCTAGTTGGATTTCAACAGTTAGATGGATGGATATGCCAACAAGAGCTTGTTTAAAAGCATGGGATTCTGTAGAAGAAAGAGTATTCCGTTATGATCTAAACGATCCAGAAAAAAGTTATAAAAAAACTGTTCAAATCTGTGCAAACAATTGCAAAATAGATTTGATTAACTGGAGACAGTCGATATTAGAAGTTGAGAAAGTATTAGAAACTGACCATAGGATGCCATTATGAAAGCAGAAATTTTTGTTCGTTTTTCGTTTGAAGGATTTCATCATTGGAAAGATGCAACCGAACATAGAGACTATTTAAAAAATCGTCATCGTCATAACTTTTATGTTGAGCTTCGTTGTCCTGTAGATCACGATGATCGAGAAATTGAATTTCACGATCTAATTGATGAAGGAAAACAATTTTTCAAAGATGGCGAAATGAACAATATGAGTTGTGAAATGATGGCTCGAAAACTTTCTGAAGATTTATCTTCTAAGTATTATAGAACATTCACAGCAAGTGTTAGTGAAGACAACGAATGTGGAGCAACTATTACTAAGGAATACAATGTCTACTAAAATCATTGACAAAATTACTAAAGCTGGTGGAACTTACTTCGCCAACGATAACATTTCACAATACTTGTCTAAAAATGATATTGATTCAATTCAAGAAGCATTAGAAGTTAAGTTTAGAGAAATATTAGATATATTAGTAATTGATTCTGAAAACGATCATAATACTTATGAAACTCCACAACGTATTGCAAAGATGTATGTTCGTGAAGTGTTTAAAGGTAGATATGAACAAATGCCTACCATTACAGACTTTCCAAATGCTAAAAGTCTCAACGAAATATATACATTAGGACCTATAACTGTTCGTTCAGCTTGTAGTCATCACTTTGTACCTATTACTGGAAAACTTTGGATTGGTATATTGCCAAGCGATAAAGTAATTGGTATTAGTAAATTCGTAAGGTTAGCTGAATGGGTCTTGGCTAGACCACAAATACAAGAAGAATCAACTGTTCAACTTGCAGACATTATTGAATCTATGATTGAACCTAAAGGATTGGCAATCTTAATGGAAGCTACTCACCAATGTATGACATGGCGTGGAGTTAAAGAAACAGAAACAAAGATGACTACATTAGTTATGAGAGGTCAATTTGAAAACAATAGAGATTTAAAAAATGAATTCTTGAGGTTAGTCAAATGAGTTATCAATCAACTAAGACTTATGGAAACCATATAGGTATCTCTGCCGCCTTTAGACAATGGAAAGCACATTCTCATTGCCAAAAAATTCATGGATATGCTTTAGGCTTTAAATTAACATTTGAGTCAGATGTATTAGACGAACGTAATTGGGTAGTTGACTTTGGAGGTCTTAAAACTTTAAAAGCTCAAATTGAAAATATGTTCGATCATAAAGTAGTTGTAGCAGTAGACGATCCGCATTTAGATTACTTTAAACAAGGTCAAGAGCTTGGAGTATTAGATTTGGTGATTGTTCCTGACAATGGTTGTGAAAAGTTTGCTGAGATAGCTTATGACATGACTAATCAATGGTTAAAAGAAAACTTTTATAAACCAAGAGTTAGATTGGTTTCAGTTGAAGTATTTGAACATGGAGCTAATTCAGCTATTTATACAGGACCATCTAAATGAACGAATATCCAATTAACGAAATATTTGAAACAATTCAAGGTGAAGCAAGTTTTACCGGAACACCATCAGTATTTATTAGACTGCAAGGTTGTCCTGTAGGTTGTCATTGGTGTGATACAAAACATACTTGGCACATGACCAATAAATTAATCCCTATCATTAATATGGTCAAAAAGACAGAAGATGAAGATACGTATTCAAAAATGTCTGTTGAAGAAATAATGTTGTTGTTGAAAACCTACAAAGCAAAACATATTGTGATTACTGGAGGAGAACCATCTATCTATGATCTAACTGGACTTACTACTGCAATTATCAATTCTAATAGAACAGTACAAATCGAAACTGCTGGAATTAAAGAAATCAAAGCACACAAAGATTCATTTATTACATTAAGCCCTAAACTAGACATGGCTGGAGGAACTGAAGTATATTTGGATAACTTCAAACGAGTGAATGAGATCAAATTCCCAGTAGGAAAGTTAGCAGACATTAATAAACTAAAATTAAAAATAATCCCTAATACTTCTGCTAATCAAACTATTTGGTTACAACCAATCAGTCAAAGTAAATCAGCTACGAAATTGTGTATAGACCAAGCAATTTTAAATGGATGGAAAATTTCTTTACAAACACACAAATACATGAGTATTCGATGATTCTATAAGTATTATTTTTAAGTTATAAAAGATGGAAGAAGAAAAAGTCGAAACTCGAGGTAGACCAGCTCATGTACCATCTGAAGCAAGTAGAAAACTTGTCAAAGCATTATCAGGAGTAGGTCTTACACAAAAGCAAATAGCAGACAAGCTAGACATAAGTGTGCCTACTCTTAATGAATATTACAGACGAGAACAAGACTTGGGTAAGGCTGATGCTATTGCTACGATTGCTCAAAGTTTATTCAACAAAGCTCGAAATGGTGACAATGCTTCAATGTTTTTCTTTTTAAAGACTCAAGGTCGTTGGAGAGAAAACCATGATGAATCAAACATAGATGGTAAGAAAGTAATTGTAATCAGAGGTGGGTTTAACAAAGATGCATGATCTAGAAACATCCACAATGGTTGATTTGCCAATACCTCATGCAGATCAATGGAGAATATTTAACAACGCTGGTAGGTTCAATAGAGTACGTTGTGGACGAAGATATGGCAAAACATTAATGGCTGAAATGCTTGCTTGTGAATATGCAGTAGAAGGTAAACGAGTAGGTTGGTTTGTTCCTCAATACAAGATTCTTGCTGAAGCCTATAACGAAATTGCTGATATGCTTCACGAAGTAAAAACATCAGCTAGTAAGATCGATGGCATTTTTAATGTTGAAGGTGGTGGTAGAGTAGACTTTTGGACGTTAGAAAACGATAGAGCAGGTCGAAGTAGAAAATATCATAGAGTTATCATTGACGAAGCGGCATTTACAAAATCCAATATGCTTCACATTTGGAATACAAGTATTAAGCCTACTTTGCTTGATTACGGTGGAGATTGTTGGGTTTTAAGTACACCAAATGGAATAGATGAAGAAAACTTTTTTTATCGTATTGGTGAAGATTCTTCATTAGGGTTTATTGACCATCATGCTCCAACCCATGCAAACCCTTATCTTCCTCAAGAAGAATTAGCAAAACTTGAAAAAGAAAACCATCCATTAGTTTACAAACAAGAGTATTTAGCTGAATTTGTAGATTGGGCAGGCCAAGCATTTTTCTCTATTGATAAACTATTGGTAAATGGATTGCCAGTACCTTATCCTGAGAAAGTTACAGGGGTGTTTGCAGTTATGGACACAGCAATCAAAGGTGGTCAAGATCACGATGGTACTGCTGTAGTTTACTTTGGTCTTAATAAGTATTATGGTCATCCATTGGTAATATTAGATTACGATGTATTACAAATAGATGGTGCTTTACTTGAAGCCTATATTCCAAATGTGTTTATGCGGTTAGAAGAACTTGCAAAGTTGACTCAAGCCAGACATGGTGATGTTGGATTGTTTATTGAAGATGCAAGTACAGGAGCTATACTATTACAACAAGGACGAACAAGAGGTTGGAATACTCATCCTATTGATTCAAAATTAACTTCAGTTGGAAAAGATGAAAGAGCAATTAGTGTGTCTGGTCATTTTCATCAGGAAAAGGTTAAAATCAGTCAATATGCTTTTGACAAAGTAGTAACATTCAAAAACACAACAAGAAATCATTTACTTGTTCAAGTAACTAATTTTAAAATTGGTGACAAAGATGCTTACAAAAGAGCTGATGATTTGTTAGACTGCTTTACTTATGGAATAGCTATTGGTGTTGGTGATAAGTATGGTTTCTAAAGGATAAAAATGAGTTATACATCGATCACAAGTACTGCGATAGGTTCTCAGTTAATGGATTTGCTTTCAGCAGAACAAATCGTACCAGGCTCTGATATAGGTTATCAACTTTGTAAGCTCATTTGGGAATTTCACCCTTTAGGTGGTAAGTTAGTCGAAAAGCCAATTAAATTAGCTTTATCCAAACCTAGAGTAATTACTGTTGATGCCGAACCTAAAGATATGCTTGTGGACGCATTTAATAAGGAATGGGAAAACTTAGGAGCAACTGCACACATTAGAGACACAATGTATTTAAAACGTGTCTATGGTGCTTCTGCTATTGTATATGGTGCAGATAACATTCCAACTGACCAACCTATCGATCCTTGGAAGCTACCTGATCTCAATCTTTATTTTAATCAGCTTGATCCTTTAAATTTGGCAGGTTCTATTGTTACGAATCAAAACCCAAATGCGCCAGATTTCCAAAAGCCTTTAGCTTACACAACTGCGGCAGGTCAACCATACCATCCAAGTCGTGCAGTAGTATTGTTTAATGGAACACCTATTTACTTATCGTTTCAACAATCTGCATTTGGATTTACAGGAAGATCAGTATTCCAAAGAGCTTTGTATCCATTAAAGTCGTTTGTTCAATCTATGATTACAGATGATTTGGTTACATTTAAAGCAGGTTTGTTAATTGCAAAACAAAAACCAGCAGGATCGATTGTCAATCGTTTAATGCAAACTGCGGCAGGTATTAAACGTACTTACCTTCAAGAAGGTGCAACAGGTAATGTATTATCAATTGACATCGATGAAGAAATTGAAGCGATTGATTTAAATAATACTTCAACTGCAATGACTACAGCAAGAGACAACATCATTGCTAACGTAGCGGCGGCTAGTGATGTTCCGGCATTGTTATTGAAAGACGAAGCGTTTACTCAAGGATTTGGTGAAGGTAGTGAAGATGCAAAAGCCATCGTTCAATACATAGACGGCATAAGAGAAGAAATGCACAGTTTGTATAAATTCTTTGATAAGATTATTCAACACAGAGCTTGGAATAGAGAATTTTTTGAAGCAATTAAAAACAAATATCCTGAAGCGTATGGTAATAAAACCTATGAAGAAGCCTTTTACCATTGGCAAAATAAATTTGAAGCCAATTGGGAAAGTTTGATGGAAGAACCCGAATCAGAAAAAGTAAAAGTTGAAGATATTAAACTAAAAGGTATTACAGAAATGCTTCGTACAATGTTACCTGCTGTTGATCCAATGAACAGAGCTAGGTTAATTGAATGGGCACAAGACAATTTGAATGAAATGCCAAATATGTTTCAAAGTCATTTGGATATGGATATTGATGATCTTAAAGATTACGAACCTCCAACTCCAATGGAAGAATTGAAAGAACCATCACCAAGGGATTGATTATGTTATTTAAAAAACTTGACACGAACGAACTTATTCTTGCTAATGATGATTTAGCTAAAGAATATCTTAAAGATCGTAACTACAGAGTTGCTCGTGATTCTGATATTGAGCCTAAAGATGATGCAGATTCAAAAGAATTTTTGGAAAAAAAATTAAAAGAATATCAAAGCGAATTGAAAAGTTTAGAAACAAATCCTCCTAAAGATAAAGCATTTGCTTTTGCTAGAACTAGATTGTTAAAAGCTGATATTTCTATTATTAAAGAAAAACTTGCTAAATTAAAATGACTTTTTTTGAAGTTATTACTGAAGCCATCAACGATATGATGGAACATGGCTTTGATTCAGAAAAGCGAGTTCAGCAATGGATGGAGACAATTAGGATTGCCGCAATAAATAACATGATTCCTGATTCAGTTATTGAACAGGAAATGATTAAATCAATGACAAATGCTTTTAATCGGTTAACTGTTAAAGGCGGTTTGATAAACAAAAATGTCTCTAAGTATGATATTGAAAGATTAAAGCCAAAACTACGATCAGAGCTTGATAGAAGAATAATGACTTCCGCAAATTTAATAAAAATGAATCGTGAAGAAGCCATTAGTAATACATTAAGAAGATTTCAAGGTTGGGCCACATCTATTCCTATTGGTGGAACTAAAGCTCAAGACAAAAACAAAACTAAAAAAGATATTAAAAAGTCTTTGACAAGTATTAGATTTGATCAACGTAGAGTTGTAATAGATCAAACTCATAAACTTGTTTCAAACATAAATGACATAGTTGCAATCGACAATGGAGCAATAGCCGCTAAATGGCATTCTCATTGGAGACAACCAGACTATCATTACAGAAAAGATCACAAAGAACGAGATGAAAAAACATATATTATTCGTGATTCTTGGGCACATAAAAAAGGTTTGGTAAAAGCTGTCAATGGATATACAGATCAAATTACTCAACCGGGCGAAGAAGTTTTTTGTCGTTGTAATTACCAATACATTTATAATTTAAGAAACATAAAAGATTTGTTGACACCAAAAGGTGAATTGGCATTACAATCTTCCAAAATTACTTTAAATTAATTTATGCCAGCAGTATCTGAAAAACAAGAGAAGCTAATGCGAGCTGTGGCTCACAATCCTGCTTTCGCTAAAAAAGTAGGAATACCGCAATCTGTTGGCAAAGAATTTACTCAAGATACATTAGAAGCACCATCATTACTAGCTTTGCCTATTGAAAAAACTGATAGTAGTGAACCTGATTGGGATAGTGCTTCAGTTCAAAAAGAACTACAAGGATTGTCTGCTAAATTAGCAGAATTAAGTAGATCAATTGTTGGTTTAAAAGCCGACGAAGTAGTACCTAGATTTGGTGAAATCAAATCAGATGCAATGCCAATCGACAATCAAGGTGGTCCATTTGGTAGAGCTTCAGGAATTATGTTTCTTACACCAGAAGGCGAAACACTATTGATTCGCAGAGGATCAGGTGGTGGCGATTTTCCAAATACATGGTGTGTTCCGGGCGGACATCAATTGCCAAATGGAGAAACACTTGAAGAAGCCGCACGACGAGAATGTAAAGAAGAAACTGGAATTGATTACAAAGGTCCTTTAGAAGTACTTCACGACGATGGTCAGTTTTGCACTTATGTTGCAAAAAACATTAAAAAAGAAAATGTTGTTCTTAATTACGAATCTACTGGCTACGATTGGTGCAGTCCTGATCGTCCTCCATTGCCATTACACCCAGGTCTTGATGTAGCGTTTAAAATTGCTTTAGCTAAAACAGAATTCGACTATGCTGAATTAGTTAAATGTGATTTATTGCCAAGTCCTCAAATGTATGCTAACGTCATGTTATTGGCGATTAGAATAACTGGAACAGGTTTAGCATATCGTTCAAGTATAGGAGAACACGTTTGGCGTGATTCTAGTATTTACTTAAACGATGAGTTTTTGAAAAGATGTAACGGTTTAATTGTTGTGATGGATCATCCTGAGTCAGCAGTTTTAACCTCTAAAGAATTTAAAGATAGGGCAGTTGGAAGTATTATTCTGCCTTATATCAAAGGTGATGAGGTTTGGGGTATTGCTAAAATTTACGATCAAGATGCAGTCAATACAATCTTATCGCAAGAAGTTAGCACTAGCCCATCTGTCGTTTTTGACCAAACGGCAGGCAACACTACACTTACGACTGAGAATGGAGAGCCACTCTTAATCGAAGGTGTACCATTTCTTTTAGATCATATAGCTATCGTTACTGAAGCTAGAGGTTCTAAAGGAGTATGGGACAAGGGTGGCGAACCCAAAGGCGTTTTATTAACTAACAATGAGGTATCTGATATGTCAGAAAATAAAGTAGAGCCGAAAGCAGATGCTCAAGGCGATAAACTAGATGCCATTCTTTCGGCTCTCAATAGCATTAGCGTGAGAGTTGATGAGATGGAAAAAAACCTTCCCGCACCTCCACTCGTTACTGCCGCTGACAAAAAGCGCAAAGACGATGACGATATGCGCATGGACGATGAAGACTTGGAAGAAAAAAATATGGAATCTCCCAAGCACGTTATGAAAAAAGCTGATAAAAAGCGCAAAGATGACGATGAAATGGAAATGAAAGATGACGACGATGATATGAAAAGACATCGTAAAGATGATGACGATTCCATGAAACGTAAAGATTACATGGGTTCAAATCCTGTTGAGCATGGACCAGCAGGCGAAATAAAACCTGATGATGACGATGCCAAAATGGACGATGATGACGAAATGGCTATGAAAAAAGACGAAGAAGCCGCTGAGTATGCAGATATGCAAGCTAAGTGTGATTCAGTTTTAGCCGCTTTTGGTAAATCAGCTTCACGCCCATTACAAGGTGAAAGTTTGATGGCTTATCGTAAACGTCTGTTGCGTGGTCTTCAAGCCTATTCCGACAGCTTCAAAGACATTAATTTGGCATCAATCAAAGATGCTAAATTGCTTGACTTAGCTGAAAAACAAATTATCAACGACGCAATGACTGCCGCAAAAACATCTAGTCATGTTTCTGGCGATCAATTGATTGCTATTCAATCAAGAGACTCTAGCGGTCGTACAATCACTAAATACCGTGGTTCTATGAGTGCTTGGCTTGATGACTTCAAAGTACCTCCAATGAGAGCTACTCAGTTTCACACCGCTAACAATCAACGCTAAGAGGTAAAAGATTATGTCTAATTCAGTATCAATCAGCCCAATGCTGACTACCAATGCGGCAGGTTTGTTCAATGTTAATTCACAGGGTTACACTCAAGGTGATGCACAAGACGATCCAGCCGTTAAATTTTGGTTAGCAGGTGGTGTTTATTCATCAGCCGCAACTAGCCCAATGTGGGGTGGTTTGCCTATTCAAGAATTTAGTCCTGCCGCTACAAGTCAGCCCGGAACTAATACATTGGGTAGCACAATCGCTCTTGCAACAGGTTCTGCCGCTCCAACTGGTATTTCTGTTTACAACCAAGCATACGCAGGTATTACAACACCTCAGTCAACTGCTCCGTTGTTTACACCCGGAATGTCAGTCAATTACTACCGTTTTGGTTCTGGCGCAAGAATTCCTTTAATCATTGATCCTAATTCTTTGACAATTGAAGGAACATTGGTCAGTACAACTGTGTATTTTGATTACACAAACAATTGGGTAACAACAACACAGCCCGGTACTCAGCCCGCACTTCCTGTTAAAGTTCTTGCAGTAAGCACAACTGGCAATAAAACTGTTAGCTATTCAAGCGGTACAGGTTTTGCTAATTGGATTTATACGCAAAACGTGGCGTTGTGCCTAATCTAAACTAAGGAGAATAAATTATGTCAGGATTTGCACCGTCATTTGTAACAGTCAACCCCCACTTTATGATGCCTGAACTCATCATGCAGTATTCGTTGGCTTCTGGAGCATTTACAACACTTGCTACTGAAAATCCCATGCCTCGCTTGGGTGAAGCAGACTTGTATGTTTATGCTAAAAAAATTCAGCTTACTTCACAAGTACAAGCTAATCAATCACAGTTTAACCAATTGCCTAGCGCATCGGTTATTCCTTCAATGATTAGCACAGCTACGTATCGTATGCAAACTCGTGCTCAGTACGACAATTTTGATGAAGCCGCTACTGGCGTTTGGGGTTATGCATTGCCTGAAGCAATGCGTTTAGCCGCTAGACAAGGTATCGCTCAACAAATGCGTAATGCTCTGTTGTATGGATTTAACCCTGCCAATGGCGAAGGTTTGATTAATACATCTGGCGCAACTGCTGTGTCCTTGGGTGCAGATACAAACGGCAATACTGGATACTCTACATGGGATTCAGGTCAATTGGCTCAATATATGTTGAACCTGATTGGCGCTTTGAAAGTTCGTACGCTCCAAATTGGTCAACCTTTGCGTTTAGTGTTTCTTGCACCTCAACGTTTTATTAGCCAAATCTCTTACTCTGGTGTTGTGTCTTTGACTCAATTCCAACGTATTGGTGCTGGTGTTGAAACAGCCGCAGGTTTGGTTGAAACTGTTGCTAAGTGGGCAGGTGGTGATGACGTTAGCTTCGCCGCTGATGACACATTGATTGGTCAAGGTACTGGTGGTACAGATGCAATTCTTTTAATTGCTCCTGAACTCAAGATTCCTAAAGCCAATAATCGTATCAACACCAACGTATTTGCTACATTGACACCCAATATTACAGCTACTAGCTTGATGTTGACCGATGTATCAGCACCTACAGAGATTCCTACTCCCATTCCTGATGGTGGTATTACTACTCTGTATACAATGCGTACAACTTCTGGTTGGGGTATTCGTCCTGAAGCTCTAACCATTTTGTCAGCCGCATATTAAGGTTTAAAGTTTCTTTGCAAATTAACCCCTCGCTCAAAAGGCTTGGGGTTTTCTTTCTTTGGAGAAAAAAATGTTTGGCTTGAAAACGCTTGAAGACGATTTAAAATCATTTATGCAAGAAGTACGTGATTTTATGTCCAATGTTTCCGGTTTTGGTTCTACAACTGTTGCTGATGAAGCTCCTGCCGTAGATCCTGCTCCTGTAGCAACTCCTGTTGTTGATTCTGCTCCTGTAGCTGATCCAACAACTGCTTCTGTAGTAGATACTACTGTTGCAACACCTGCTGATGCACCTGTTGTAACTCCTGATGCTACTACTGAAGCTCAACCTGCACCTGTACCTGCCGCTGACCCAGCAACAACAGGACAATGATTAAAAAAACTCGTGTGATGCCGAGTCTTTTGATTTTGCAAGGGCGGGGTTTCTCACAAGGAAGCCGCATCATCCGTCCTTGCATTCCGAAAAGGTTTAATGATGAAACTTTATGTCGCTAACTGTACAAAACAAGAGTTCCTGTTTACTTATATGCTTCCTGAAAACGTAAAAGCGTTTTCTCACCATATTCGTTCAGGAGCACAAATCGAGCTTAATCATTCAAAAGATGAAGTCGATGCAATCGTCAAACAACATAGCATTTATGGAATGCAACCTGTTGAAAGCATAAAAAAAGGTTTTGGTGGTTTGACTTATCGAATTGACAAGCCAATCAATGTCAATGCCATCGAACAAGGTCTTTCACAAAAGGATCAAGAAGCCATTGAACAGGCTTTAGAGGCTAGAAAAATAACTGCTGTGGTGTCTGACAAGATCATTTCAGAAAAAGCACAAGAATTGGGTTTAAAAACCAAATCAGGTTTAGAAGTTGAAGTGGTTGAAGAAAAGAAAAATTTGGCAGATACAGAACCTAAATTTGAACAAACTATTGAAGTTGTCAAAGAAGGTTTATCTCCGATGAAAAGTCGTGGCAGACCAAGAAAATCTTGATAGAATGAAATTATGAGTGACCCCATTACTAATCCTCCCACATTAGCAGGTTTCATTGCTTGGGCGCAAGCGGTGATGGGGTTAACTTCAATTGTTATACCGCCAACTGATGCTGGATATAACTATGCTTTCAACATTGCATTAGATGTTGTACCGCAAGATTTTGCATCAACAATACCTGACATTTATACGTTGACTGTTTATAACTGGGCAGGTTCTCAATTGTTGCAATTTCAACAAGATCAGCCAGGTCAAAATTTCTTTGCTACAGCTCGAAACGCCTACGGCATCAACAATTTTACAGCAGGTGTAATTAATAGCGCATCTGATGTTTCAACAAGCGAATCTCTTACTATTGGTCATGGATTACAAAACCTATCAATGATGGATTTACAAAGAATTAAAGACCCATACGGCAGAACTGCATTGGGATTTATGCAATCTATTGGTACGCTTTGGGGTCTTACATGAAATTGCATTTAGGTGTCATTGACGTGCCAGAACCCGAAGGTAATACTACCTATGGCGTGGCAATGATTCTTGAAGAAAAGTATGGTTTGTTTTCAAAATTTGCTGAGAGCAATATTAAAAACATTTCATCACATTTGACCGATAGCGTAGCAGGAGCTTTAGAAACTGTATTGCAAGGTGGCAAAGTTAAAAACCCATTTGCTTCTGCTGAAAGTGCTATCGATAAAGATTTTAGACATTTTCTTGATATTGAAGAAATGGCTAAGTTGGGTGTTGAAGGTGTACCTACTAAAGCCGCTTTAATGGGTAAAAGTATTAGATTCAAAAGAAAAGTAGGTCCAAGAAGACCTTCATTTATTGATTCTGGTGTGTTGCAAGCCTCTTTTAAGTCATGGGTTGACTAATGGCATCAGTAGAAGAAACGATTGGCGCTAAGACACAATTAGGCTCTGGTTTAGCTGATGGTCTACACACGATTTCAGGTAATGAAACAGTTACGTTTACTCTTTACGTAAAGCTAATACTTCCCATTGATGGTTATGTATATTGGGTAAATGCTAGTCTTTTGAACGAGACAGCTATTTACAATGCCGCCCAATATAACTATTCGGAATTTAATAACAAAGGTGCAAACCCTATTCCAGCAAAACAAGTAAGAGTAAATGGAAGTTTTCACTTTAATACTGTAATGCATCAGTTGGAAGAAAGAACAACTGCTTACAACCATGTTATTTTTACTTCTCCTCAACTAATTCAAGATTTTAACCTTGTAAGTCCAAATTTAATATATGTAGCTTCATATCAAGAATTAAAATTTGCATTTAGTCGCAGAGAGAACTATTACAAGCAAGCAGATCTTTATCATTATCGTGGTGACTCTTTGTATTCGATTATGAATACACAACTCATCAACTCAATGACTGATTTTGATACTATTACACCTGTTGTTTCTAATAGTTTACCAATTTGGCTGACATTAAATCAATTTTTTCCAATGTATCCAAGTTATTTGGTTGGACAAAACGTAGCTCCTCCTTATGCTTCTGTTGATATATCTCCTTCATCAACAACTGCATTACAGCAATTTCCATTGTTGGATTACGAATCAAATCCATATCAATTAACCAAAGATACAGTCAAAATCAGCATCTTTGGTTTACGAAACCATGACGCTTTAAATTTTGTCAATTATGTGTTCCAATATAGCATGAATACTGATAATATCGGTATGATGAATATGCCAATCATTCAAGATGAGAAAGTTACTCAACCTGAGTTTGGCATCATTGCCATGAAAAAGTCAATTACGTTTGAGGTCAGTTATTATCAAACAACTGTTAATAATATTGCTCGCAAATTAATTGAAGAAGCGTTTATTCATTTAACCCCCGCCTAAAGGAGAATATTATGGCAGTTGGACAAGGTTTACCCGCAATTATCAATGGTGCGGCAATCACAGCTCAAGGCATTAGTAGTGCTTTGAATCTTTCAGCAAATACAGTTATCAAGGCATCGCAAGGTCGTGTTGCTAAAGTCAACGTGACTACAGCAGGATCAGCCGCCGGTGGTATTTATGATTCAGCAACAACTGGAGGAGCAGTAGCCGCCAAATTGGTAGCCACAATCCCCAACACAGTTGGAACATACACAATTGATTTTCCCTGCAAATCAGGAATCACTTACATGGTAGGTACAGGTCAAGTTGTTTCTGTAAGCTACAACTAATCAGGAGGCATCATGCCCAATATCGTAAATGTCATTGTTAAGCAACAGGTGGCAAGTGCGCCATCAAAGTTGCAACAAACAGGTGCTTTTGTATCTCAAGGTGCAACAACCTTGGCGGCAGGTACTTATCAACTGCTAACTCAATTATCTGATTTGACCACAATCTTAAAATCAGCTAATGCAATTAGTAGTATTACTTGGGCATCCTCTGTTGTAACCGTTACAACTACCACAGCACATGGCATCCCAACAGGTGACATACTGCAAGGTATTATTTCAGGTGTTTTGGTTTCCGGTAGCACAGCAAATGCTTATAACGGAACATACACAATTACTTCAACTGGAACGTATACATTAACTTATGCTCTTGCGTCTAATCCCGGAACGGCAACTGTTGTTGCAAGCAGTACGTTTTCTTTGGAAGATACTCAAGAGCTTTTGGCAATGGGCACTACGTTTTTTGCTCAAGGTTCTACAACTCCGGTGTATGTACTAGAGCTTGGAGTAGGAACACCTGCTCAAGGTGTGACAGCTTTAGAAGCATTTATTACTTCATCCACATTTAAGTTTTACAGTTACTTGTTGCCACAAACTTGGAATACTGAATCAACAGCCGTCGCAATGGCTAATCAGTACACAAGCACAACGGCTCAGACATATTTTTATGTCACAACAACACTTGCAACTTATACAACATGGGCAGGTATTAAATCAGTTCTTGCAACGCTTCAAACGCCAACTGCACCAGTTACTGAATTTGATGCCGCCGCTATTTTCTGGACTACATTAAGTTACAACCCTAGCGCAAGTAACTTGGCAAATCCTCTTGAATATAGTTTTGTCTATGGTGTGACTTCATACAGCACATTAACAAATACTCAACAAACCGCTTTACTTGCCGCAGGTGTAAATTACATTTACACAGGTTCTCAAGGTCAAATCAGCAATACGCTGATTGAGGGTGGTACGTTCATGGATTTGAACACATTCAATTATTGGTATGCAGTTGATTGGCTTGCAATTAATGTTGCTATTAGCTTATCTGCCGCTATTATTAATGGAAGTAATTCATCCACTAATCCGCTTTACTACAATCAAGCCGGTATCAATGCATTGCAAAAAGTTGCTCAAGCGACTACAAACAATGGTATTGCTTTTGGATTGATTTTAAGTCCTGCGTCTGTTGGTGCAATTCCATTCAATACTTATGTGACACAGAATCCTAGCGATTATGCCGCAGGTATTTACAAGGGATTGAGTTTGACGTTTGTCCCCCAACGTGGATTCTCCTCAATCACTATTTACTTGACAGCAAGTAATATCCCAACATAAGGAGTAAAGAATGGCAAATCCACAAGTTGTACAAGGCACGTTAAACAGACTACTTGCTAGTGTGTTTTATGCTGACTATCAAAACTTAAATGTTACAGCATCGTATCTTTCTAAAGAAGCGATTAGCTTGGCATTTGATGGTGATACTGCATTGCTAATTAACACCTTAACTGGTGCGGTCACAAGCCCTGAACCATATATTTATGGAACAGTCACAATGCATTTGGTCAGAACACAAGCATTGGCTAACGCATACAAGCAACAAATTGAGTTAAACACTACATTGGGATCAGTTACGATTTATCCCGATACAGTTACTTTATCTCCATTCCAACTGAACAACTGTGTTTTACAAAGCATTCAAGAAGTTGCTTTTGATGGAACACAAGCCGGTTTAGTTGTTCGCTTGCGTGGTGTTTATTCTATTAATGCTGAGTTATTTGCCGCAGGAGCATAGATTTGAAAATTAACAAAAATTTGAATTTAGTGGTGCAAATTCAAACGACAGACTACGGAACAGTACACATTCACTCAACCGCTGTTAGTCGTGAGATTTTTGAACAATTTTATCTAGAGCTTGGAAAAGTCTTTAGTCAATGTTTTGAAAGTGATAATCCAAGCCATGTTGCCTTATCCGCACCAAGGCTTGCTTATCCCTCATTGAAATCAATTGCAACTCAGTCTGGCACATGGGACGGCCCAAGTGGAGTTAAATTTGGTTTAATCAATGAAATCATTAGATTAACTAATGTCATTTATTGCGGTGAAAATGGATGGGAAACTTTGCCATTTGATTTGGCAATCAAACGTGGAATCATTGATGAAGATGAAGAAGCGGAGGTGATGAGTTCTCTCGTTTTTTTTACTGCAATATCCAAGGTCGCTCCAAGGGACTTCAGAGTTTCTTTTTTAGAAATGGCGGGGAATTTACGGCATTGGGTAGTTACATCCTTGGACTGTATGGCGTATCAAACTGGTTTGCCGACATTGACCAAAACAGATGTTACTGGAAAGAAAGTAACGGAATCATCGCTTATATCCTAGACTATTTAAGCAATGAAGGTTTTTATGAGTTCATAAAAGAAAATGGCGGTAAATGGGTAGATGCACAACATTATCGTCAAAGGCATTTAATCCAAGCAATTGAAAAAAAATCAATCTTCTAAGAGTAAATAATGGCAACCAAATCAGTTATTGAAATAGATGTATTAGATGAAAAGTTTCAAGCGTTTGCGAAAGACTTTGCCAAATTTAGATCGTCCGTTGAAAGTTTAAAGAAAATAGACCCTTTGCCTTGGTCACAAAAAATGACCAAACAGGTAGACGCTCAAATCAAGGGCGTTAAAGATCTAGTCACTCAACTAAAAAACTTTGAAAAAATATCAAAAGACAATTTAGTTGTTTTTAAAGAATTAAGTTATACAACAGCCAACATTGCTCGCAATCTTGCTAGTGGCGCAGTATCCATCGCTAAATGGGCTACATTGGGCGCTATTGGTGGCGGTTTTGGCTTGGCAGGAGTTGCAGGTAGTGCTAGTGATTACAGAAGGCAAGCGCAGGGTTTGGGCGTTTCTACTGGTCAACTAAGAGCTACAGAAACAAACTTTGGTCGTTATTTTGATCCAACACAAGTATTGTCAAATATTGCTGATGTCAAAAGTGACTTGGCTCGTCAATCATTGATTGGCAGACTTGGCGGTAGTGCCGGACAAAATCCTGTTGATTTATTGCCTAATATTATTCGCAATGCTGTTAAGCAATTTAGAGCTGGAGGGCAGACTGAAAATTATGCAAAAGCAACAGGATTAACGGAAATATTTAACATTCAAGATTTAAGGCGTTTATCTGAACTAAAAGAAGATGAATTAAATCAAGCCATTGCCAAAAATCAACAAGATGCAAAAGAACTAGAAACAACTGATGCCGTTAATCGTGAATGGCAAGATTTTCTAGTTCAATTGAAAAAAGTTGGTCAAGTATTGGAAACATCGCTAATAAAAACTTTAGAACCATTAATTCCTAAATTAATTGAATTCTCTGAAGCTGTTGGTGAAATGGTTAAAGATTTTTTAACTAATTTAAAAGTTGATGAATTAAAAGAGGATATTACATATTTTCTAGATGCTTTAAAAGGCATGGCTACCATTATTGAAAACATTACCGGATTCTTTGGGTTAACACAAACCAAGGAAGAAAAAGAAGGTACTCAAAAATGGGAACGCACCAAGGGAGCTGTAAGACAGTTTTTTGGTGGTGAATCTTTAGCTGAAAGAAATTTTAACCCCGGAAATTTGCGCTATGTTGGACAAGCAGGAGCAACCCAAGGTGAAGGTGGTTTTGCAAAATTTGCATCTGACAGAGAAGGTTTTAAAGCCTTGGCAGAACAGTTAACTCTGTACGCAACTGGAAAATCAAAAGCAGCAGGATACAAAAAATTAGACACCATTCAAGACATCATTAGTCTTTATGCGCCTAAAAATGAAAACGACACAAAAGCCTATATTAAAGCTGTTGAGCAACAAACTGGACGTAAGGCAACTGAACATTTAAATTTACAAGATCCAAATGTTTTGTCTTCATTGTTGGCGGTAATTTCTAAAGTCGAAAGCGGGAAATCTAAATATTCAGCCAATGAAATTAAAGTTATGATTACCAATAACACAGGTGGAAATGCTGTTGCATCTGCGGCAAGTCTACCAAATGCCAATAAAGGTTCATAATGTTAAATTCTGCACAAGCTAATTTTTCATACAATTATGAGGTTTCACCTATTATTTTAAATAATGGGATAGCCGCAAATTATCCAAACAATATTTTGCCTATTGTTAATTTAACAGAACAATTGAGCAATTCATTCAGCAGTACCGGACAATATTTTGCCGAGTATAGAGTTATGTCAGGCGGTAGTCTTGAGGATTGGCAAATCGCTGAATATCCTTTTGCAAGCCTAACAATGGCGGCTAATGCTGTGATACAAATGCCTTTGAAAATTAGCTTGGTGATGATAGCACCGGCTCAAAACAATGGTGGGTACACAATCAAAAATTCAATTTTTACTGCACTAAAAAGTCAATTGGATACACACATTTTGACAGGCGGTACATTTACAGTTTTAACACCTGCATATACTTACACAAATTGCTTGTTGACTAGTATTCGTGACGTAAGCACATCAAGTGATAAACAAGTGCAATTTTTATATCAATGGGATTTTACGCAACCATTGATAACGCAACAGGGCGCACAACAAGTTTTGGGCAATTTAATGAATAAATTCCAAAATGGATTACCCACACCAACAGCATTAAGTTGGAACAGTACCGCACCAAATTACAAATTAGGATGGTATGAATAATGACTACCATTCTTTTTAACCCATCACCGTTAGCAAATTTTCAATTTAATCCTGTTTTAGATGGGGTTACTTATGTTTGTATTTGCACATGGAATGCCGCAGGATCAAGATATTTCTTTTCTATCTATGATACTTTTGGCAATTTGATTGTTACTCGTCCTATTATTGGCTCACCTGATGACTCAGATATTAATTTATTGTTTGGATATTTTACAACTTCAACAATGGTTTATCGAGTGAGTAATAAGAGTTTTATCATTACTCCATAATGCGTTATTACAGCATAACCATTAGCCCATCAAGTCAAAGCACAATTCAATTTGTGCCTGTTACGTTTTCGTCTTTAGCTAACAACAGTCAAAATTATCAAAACAGAATAGACAATGGATCGGCTCTTAGGGTTGACTTAGACATATTTCAAAATTTATATCATCAACCGTCTCAAAATGGTTTGTTAACAGTTCATGGTGTTTCTTTTGAAGATTTGAATCAATCAGCAAATTACAACAATGCTCGCATACAAATATCAGTTGGTATGTCAAAAGGATTGCCTTTTGCTGACCCCAAACAAGCCGGTGAAATTATAGACGGAACAATATTGCAATGTTTTGGAAACTGGCAAGGAACAGAAGTTAATTTAAATTTTGTAATTGTTGGATTAACTTATGTATCGCCTATTGATGAAGTTAATTTTGGCTTTACTTGGAAAGCAGGTACAACATTAGAAAATGCAATTAGGCAATCTTTAGGTATAGCTTATCCCAACGTGCCTATTTATGGATCTCTTAGTTCTAATTTAATTTATAACCAAGATCAATCGTGGCAGTATGACAATATTACATCATTTTCAAAATACATAAATAAAAAAAGCAAACAAATTATTAAAACTATTGGTTATTTGGGAGCTTCTATTGCATCAACAAATCAAGGTTTTCTTATAACTGACGGAACAGCGGAAACAAATATTGTCAACGTAAAATTTACAGATATTATTGGTAATTTGACTTGGATTGACGTAAGCACTATTCAAGCCAAATTAGTTATGCGTGGTGATTTAAATATCATGGATAAAATTGTTTTTCCAAAAGGATCTCCAATAACCAATAGTCCCGCAACTTTTGGTCAAAACAGAAACAATATTGCTTTTCAAGGTGTGTTTCAAATTTTAAATATTCGTCATGTTGGAAATAGCCGTCAAGCAGATGCAAACAGTTGGTGTACTATTGTTGACTGCACAATACCGGTGATGCCATGATTTCACAAAAACTACCATTTGCAATATCCATTAACAATTTTGCTGAAGGCAAGATTGCGGATAATCAACAAAGACAAGGACAAAAATATCCATGTCACATTGTTGCCGTCTCTGGAGCTATAGTAACTGTTGCTTTTGATGTTGATACTGGTGGTGTTCTTACAATTCCACAAGTCACTTGTCCAGTTATCGGAAGTGAATATATTCGACTTCCTATTCAAGTTGGAGACAAGGGATTTTGCATTTCAGCAGATACCGTACTTGGTGGCGTTTCCGGCTTGGGGTCTGGTCTAGCTCCCCTTGAAGAACCAAGCAATCTTGGCGGATTGGTATTTGTACCTATTGGCAATAAAAATTGGTCTTCTGTTGATGCTAACGCAGTCACAATTTATGGACCAAATGGAGTTGTTTTAAGAGACACCGCAAGTGGCGCTGTTGTTACAATCACTCCTACCGAAATATCTTTGGCTCAAGGTTCGGCAAGTATTACATTAACTGGTGGCAATGTAACCATTAATGGAACAAACGTAACTATTAACGGCAGAAACTTTTTGGCTCACGAGCACAAAAATGTTCAAGTGGGTAGCGCTAATTCTGGGGGTGTTGTATGAGAAGTTATGGAATAGATCCCAAAACAGGAAAATGGACAACTATTACAGACACAAGCTATATTTACTTGGCTACCGTGGCTCAAACTTTGAGATTGAATTTAGGTGAAAGCCCTTTTTACGGTAACTACGGCATACCTGCTCAACAATCTGTAATCAATCAAATTGCTCCTAACTTAGCGGTTAACAATACGCAAAATCAATATGCTCCATATTTTGCTAGTTTGGCCATTACAAGTCAGAGCACAACCCCTCAGCCCACATACGCAATTAGTGCAGTTTTGCAAAATGGCACTACAATTCAAACAACAGTTGCAACATAACGGAGTTATCCAATGCCTACCTTAACTACCGCAGGAGCAATCCCTACAAGCCCAACTGCCCTATTGAATCAAGAAATAGCGGCGGCAACAGCTTTATCTCCCGGACTTACTGCTAATTTACCTGGCTCTTTGATTGAAGATTTGGCTTCAACAGCCGCAGGAGCTGTAGTCATTCAAGATCAAACATTTGTTGATTTGGTCAATAGCATTAGCCCATATACTGCTAACGCTTTTATTTTGTATCAACTGGGGGCGGTTTATGGAGTTCAGCAAGGTGTTGGTTCTAATACTTCTGTTTATGTTGTTTTTAGTGGTTTGGCAGGTTATGTAATTCCAGTAGGATTTACAGTTTCTGACGGAACGCATCAATACACAGTACAAGATGGCGGCATCATTGGATCGTCTGGTCAAAGTGCAAGTCTCTATTGTTTGGCAACCACAGCCGGTTCTTGGGCCGTTCCTGCCAATACTGTCACTCAATTGGTAACATCTGTTGCTACAGGGTTTACCTTAACTGTGACAAACCCTAATGCCGGTCTTGCCGGTGCTACAGCTCAAAGCCTTCAGTCTTATCAAGCTCAAGTTATTCAAGCAGGTTTGGCTACGGCAACAGGTATGCCAACTTTGATTAAAACTCAACTTGGTAATGTTAGTGGTGTTCAGCCAAGATTAGTTGCCGTAAGAGAAGTTTCCACAAATCAATGGGAAGTCATTTGTGGTGGTGGTGATCCCTACCAAGTAGCCGGTGCTATCTTTAATTCTATCCCTGACATTTCTATATTAGTTGGATCAAGCACAACAGCTAGGAATGAAACGGTTACCATTTATGATTACCCTGATTCCTATACCATTACTTACGTTAATCCTCCTGCACAAGCCGTTACTATAGCTTTGACTTGGAATACTAATTCATTAAATTACGTTTCCCCAACTGCCGTTGCCCAACTTGGAATTCCCGCTTTAGCCGCTTATATCAATAGCATTTATGTGGGTCAGCCAATTAATTTATTTGAATTACAAACTGTTTTTCAAACCGCGATTGCAAGTATTGTTCCTCCTCAAACCTTATCAAGAATGGTTTTTACTGTATCCATTAATGGAACAGTCGTACCTCCTGCATCGGGAACAGGTTTGATTTCTGGTGACCCTGAAAGCTATTTCACAATTTCAGCGACTAGCGCAAACATCACTATTACACAGGGTTAAAAATGATTGAAACCATATTACCTGCGTATTTATACCAACAATACTCAAGCACTTCACAGACTACATCGCAGAATCCTGCTCAGTCTGGTGTTGCAGGATATGGCGTTGCCGGTCAAGCTATTGCAGGTGAACCTTATTTAGTTGAAACCACATCGGACATTCAGGCTTTTTTTACTGCCTATAATACTACTGCTCAATCATACTTAGATTCACTCAATACCCTTAATTTACCCAACTATACTCAACTAAGCGCACCATTATTGGATTGGGTGGGAGCAAGTTTGTACGGCATTGAAAGGCCAAGTTTAGGAGCTGGAACACCGACAAACAATTTGTTTGTTTACAATACCACTCCCTATAATACTTCTGAATATTCACAAACAGCAAGTACAACTTCTTCAACAAATTATGTTGTAACGGATGACTATTACAAAAGAATTATCACTTGGAATTTTTACAAAGGTGATGGTTTTGAATATACAACTGCTTGGTTGAAACGCAGGGTTTATCGGTTCTTATATGGAGCCAATGGAGTTAGTCCAAAAATTGACCAAACCTACAATGTGAGCGTAACTTATACGTCTGGATCGGCAATAACAATCACAATTCCTAATATACAAATTTCACCAATTTTGAAATCTGCGATTCAATGTGGTGTTTTATTCTTACCGTTCCAGTATACTTACACAGTCAGTTATTAAGGATTTTTATGACGATTCCATATTCAGCACAAATCTTCTCTAATAATGCAAAAAGTACATTGGCTTCCGGCATTACAAGTACGCAAACGACAATAACTGTGGTTTCCGGAACAGGAGCTTTATTTCCAAATCCAACTACAGGTCAAGCATTTAAGATCACTTTGGTTAGTGCTTCATCGTCATCAGTTTTTGAAATTTGCAATTGCACCGCTAGATCAGGAGATACCCTTACTGTTGTAAGAGGTCAAGAAGGCACAACAGCTCAAGCCTTTGTGCTAAATGATATTGTAGGTCATTTTGATACTGCCGGTGTTATGACTGATTTGGTTCAGTCCGAACAGCTTCAAGGTGGATCGTATACAGTTGGAAATGCAACTGGGACAGCCAATGCACTTGCCGTTACCATACCTTCAAATTTAACAAGCGTTCCAAATGGAATGACTATTATTGTTAACTCAGGATATGCAAATACCGGTGCTTGTACTCTTACAATGACTTTGGGAACAACTACATTAACAGCAGTTAATATTGTCAAAGGTAATAATGTTGCATTGACTGGTGGCGAAATACCTGTTGCCAATTATCCTGTTAATTTGACTTACGTTTCAGCATTCAATGTTTGGCTATTTAACAATCCTTCAACACCATCAAGCATTACAGGTAATGGATATACAAAATTTTCCAATGGTTTAATTTTTCAATGGGGTGAAACTAATGTTACCGGCGGTGGTAATGAAACAGTTGTAACCCTTCCAATTGCATGGCCCAATGGATTTTTATCGGGTAGTGCGACTTATGCATCAGGCGGTGTACCCACAGGTGGTGCTTTGGGTATTGGTCCATATTCTTCATCACAAATCCAAATACAAGACACAGCGGGTACAACATCAACAATTCATGGTGTTTACTGGACTGCTATTGGTTTTTAAAAAGGAAACATCATGTCATACAATTATGGTTCACCAATTACCGGCACATTAGCCGCAACCACATCCGTGGTTAGCTTGCCTAATCTTGTTTACCCTGCAACCCTTGTTTTGAATTCTGCGGCAGGAGGGCGAGCAATTCAATTGTCTTTGGATGGTGGTACAACTTATTACGCCGCAGTCACACCCACAGGATCAGAAACAGGTCAAATCTATTATGTTTTGAACTTCCCTGTGACAACGGTAAAGTTTACCGGAGCTGTTGCAGATACTTATTCAATCCTTTAATCGCTTGGGGTATGTATGACGATCCTTTTATTTGATAACCAAGCTCAAACAGCTTTAGCCGCACCTGTAAATAATACCCAAACAACTATTCAGGTTGCGGCAGGTACAGGATCGTATTTCACAGCTCCCGCATCAGGTCAAGCCATTAACTTGACTTTGGTCAATTCAACTAACAGTTTAATTACTGAAGTTGTTCAATGTACAAATATTACCGGTGACGTTTTAACTGTTATCCGTGGTCAAGAAGGTACTGTTGCTAATCAATGGAACATTGGTGACTTTGTAATTAACTTTATGACTGCCGGTACTGCCGCCGCATTTACTCAAACCTATGGTTTAGAAAATGGCTTGTACTCAGGATCATTTACAAACGTCACAGCTCCTACCGGTCAAATTACAACTGCTCCAGTAAATCCTACTGACATTGTTAACAAGGCTTATGCAGATGCACATCAAGGAAATACATATACCGCAGGAACTGGATTAACTTTAACTGGGTATCAATTTAGCATTACACCAACAGGCACAGCAGGAACATACGGTACTGCTTCAACTGTTCCTGTATTTACCACTAATGCTCAAGGTCAAGTAACGTCGGTTACTAATACGTTAATTTCAATAACAACTTCACAAGTTAGCGGATTGGGAACAATTGCAACTCAAAATTCCAATAATGTATCTATTACTGGTGGAACAATTACTGGCGTATCTTTAACATTAGATAGTTTAAATAACACACCAGTTGGTAACACAACGGCAAGTACAGGTGCATTTACTACATTATCTGCAAGTGGAACATTTACATTAAGTAATTACACAGGATATTTGTACGCAAATGGTAGTGGTGTCGCTACATTTAGCACAACAATTCCCAATACATCAATTACTGGATTGGGAACAATATCAACGCAAAATGCAAATAATGTAAATATTACAGGCGGTTCAATTTCTGGAGTTGCATTAACTCTTGATAGTTTAAACAATACGCCTGTTGGCAATACAACAGCAAGCACCGGTGCGTTTACAACTTTGTCTGCATCGTCAACTGTAAGCGGTACTGGATTTAGTACATATTTAGCTTCACCTCCTTCCATAGGAAGCACAACCGCCAACACAGGTGCGTTTACTACATTGTCTGCATCTTCTACAGTTAGCGGAACAGGCTTTACAACTTATCTTGCAAGTCCTCCTGCAATTGGTGGAACAACAGCCGCCGCAGGAACATTTACCACATTAACTGCAACCACATCTAACTTGGGTACAGTTTCAACTGGTACATGGAACGGAACGACTATTGCAAGCAATCATGGTGGTACTGGTATAACCACTACCCCTTCAAATGGTCAACTGTTAATTGGTAATGGATCTGGTTATGCATTGTCAACATTAACCGCAGGATCAGGAATTTCAATTACCAATGGAGTAGGTAGTATTTCTATTTCTGCTTCCGGCGGTGGAACTGTTACATCTGTTGCCGCAACTGTACCAAGTTTTCTTTCAATATCAGGTTCTCCAATTACCACATCAGGCACATTGGCAATTAGTTATAGCGGAACTGCTTTGCCGGTAGCTAATGGTGGTACAGGTCAAACTTCTTTAAGCTCAGTAACTGTAGGAACAGCAACCAATGTTGCCGGAGGTTTAGCTAATCAAATTAATTACCAAACAGGAGCAGGTGCAACTGGATTTATAACAGCTCCTACAACTGCATCAACTTATCTTGAATGGAATGGTTCTTCATTTGTATGGAATCCAGTATCCGGTGGCGGTGGCGGTACTGTTACTTCTGTTGCTCAATCATTTACTGGTGGCTTAATTTCTGTATCGGGTTCTCCCATTACAACTTCAGGCACATTGGCTTTAACTGTTGCCGGAACGTCAGGAGGAATTCCTTACTTTAGTTCTGCAAGCACATGGGCTTCTAGCGGTGTATTGACTGCTAATTCCTTAATGATTGGCGGTGGAGCAGGATCGTCTCCAACAACTACAACAACAGGGACAGGTGTATTAACCGCTTTGAGTAATTCTGTAAGCGGATCAGGTGGTATTGTATTGACCACAAGCCCTACTCTAGTTACTCCTAATCTTGGAACGCCTTCTGCATTGACTTTAACAAATGCAACAGGATTGCCAAACACCGGTCTTATAAATAGTTCATTAACAGTTAATGGAACAAATATTGCACTAGGTGGATCGGGAACAATTACTGCCGCAAATCCAAATGCTTTGACAATTGGAACTGGTTTAAGTGGGACAAGCTATACAGGTGCATCAGCAGTCACTATTGCTATTTCAAGCACAGGTGTATCAGCCGGCACTTATGGTTCAGCTTCTGTAATTCCAGTTGTTACCGTCAATGCTCAAGGTCAAGTTACTTCAATTTCGACTGCATCAACTAATGCGCCTTCTTATCAAGGCACTTGGAACGCATCAACAAACAACCCAACATTAACTTCTAGCGTAGGAACACAAGGTTATTACTATGTTGTTTCTGTTGCCGGTACAACATCTTTGAATGGTATTGCTAATTGGTCTGTAGGTGATTGGGCTATTTTTAGCGGTGGTGTTTGGGAGAAAATTCCCGGCTCTAACTCAGAGTCTTTTACCAATTTAACAACCACGAATCTTGCTGTAACTGGGTTGACCGGTTATATGTATGCAAATGGTTCAGGCAATGTAACCGCAAACACAACTATTCCAACCACATCGTTAAGCGGAACTATTACCAATGCTCAATTGGCAAATAGCACAATCTCTGGAATATCACTTGGATCTAATCTTGCCGCTTTGACTATTGGAACAGGCTTGTCAGGTACAAGCTATAACGGTGGAACAGCAGTTACGATTGCAAACACATCTCCAATGGTTTACCCTGCCGCAGGTATTCCAAATAGCACCGGATCAGCTTGGGGAACAAGTTATAGCACCACAGGCTCAGGCAATGTAGTTTTGTCTACAAGTCCAACTTTGGTAACTCCTGCTTTGGGTACGCCTTCATCGGTAACATTGACCAATGCAACTGGATTGCCATTGACAACAGGTGTAACAGGCACATTGCCGGTTGCAAACGGAGGAACAGGTGTTACTTCTAGCTCTGGCGCTAGTAGTGTTGTCTTGCGTGATGCAAATGCTAACGCTTCAGCTAATGTATTTTTTAACACATTTAGCAATGTTGCGGCGGCAGGTACAACAACAACATTAACAGCAAGTTCAAACTACAACTGGGTAGTAACTGGATCGGGTGGACAAACATATCAGTTACCCAATGCAACAACTTTGCCAATTGGTGCAACTTACACTTTTAATAACAATCAAACTTCCGGCGCAATAACTGTTAATAACAGTTCGTCAACTTTGGTTATTTCCATTCCTTCCGGCGGATTTACAACTTTAATTCTTTTAACCAATGGAAATTCAGCCGGTACATGGGATTATCATTTTGATGCACCATCAAATGCTAGTTGGTCAACCAATACATTAAGTTGGGCGGGATCATATACCAATGGCACATGGAACGGTAACGCAGTAGGCGCTACTTATGGCGGTACAGGTCAAACATCTTATGTGACTGGTGATATTTTGTACGCATCAGCTACAAATACACTTAGCAAACTTTCAGCAGGTACTAATGGTTATGTATTGACTTTATCCGGTGGTGTTCCAACATGGGCCGCATCAACAGGTGGAGTTACATCATTCCAAACTTCATTGTCTGGTCTAACACCTAACACTAGCTCAACCGGCGCAATTACTCTTGCCGGTACATTGGGTGTTGCATCGGGTGGTACTGGAGCAACCACATTAACTGGTTATGTATATGGTAACGGTACTGGAGCAATGAGTGCTTCAAACACCATTCCTACTACTGCATTGAGTGGAACAATTACCAATGCACAGTTGGCTAATTCATCTGTAACTGTTAATGGAACGTCAATTAGTTTAGGTGCTTCAGGTACTGTAACTGCGGCGGCTGGAACATTAACAGGAACAACCCTTAATTCAACTGTTGTAACTTCAAGTCTTACGGCTGTAGGAACTATCACTACAGGCGTTTGGAATGGCAGTTTAATAACCGGTACTTATGGTGGAACAGGAGTAAACAATGGCTCTAATACCATTACTATCGCAGGAAACGTCACACACTCTGGTGCATTTACTCAGACTTTTGTGGCTACTGGTAACACTTCTGTTACTTTGCCTACGTCTGGAACAATAATTTCTAGTGTAACTGCTTTGTCAGGTGCGGTAACTGGAACACCATCATCAACCACTTATTTAAGAGGCGATGGTACATGGGCAACTATTTCATCTGGTCTAACTCAAGCCAAAGCAATGGCTATCACCTTCACTCTTGGTTTTTAAGGAAATATCATGTCAGTACCTAATATAGCGGCTCTAACGTACATTTACGGTTCTACTGCTTACATCAGTCCCGGAACTTCTGCCACAACATCTTGGACATACTCTACAGGTACGTCAGGAACTACGTCTTTGACAGGCTTAACTCCTGCTACCAATTATGTAAATAAGATTGAAACCATCATTGCTTCTAATTACACAAGTAGTGCGGCAACTGTGACTTTAGCTATTTCTGACAATGCGACATACGCATCAGGAACTGCTCACTACATTGCTTACCAAATCAGCGTACCACCAAATGCTTCTTTGGTAATTAACGATAAAACAACTCCAATTTATGTAACTGAAAATCAGAGCTTGGGCGTGATTGCCGGTACAGCTAGTGCTATTTCTGTTGTAGCTTGCCTTGAAACCATAGGTTAAACCATGTCTTTAAGATACACAGGCGGTATTGTTTCCGAACAATTTACTGGGCTTAACTACCCTGTCACAACGGTAGAGTATCTTGTTGTCGCTGGAGGTGGGGGTGGTGGTGGTTATTGGGGAGGCGGCGGAGGCGCAGGTGGATTACTAACTGCAACTGGATATCCTGTAACCATAGGTTCTTCCATTACAGTAACTTTAGGCTCAGGAGGTGCAGGTGGTAATGGGGCCACAGGAACAAATGGAACAAATTCTGTTTTTGGTTCTATAACTGCAATTGGCGGCGGTGGTGGAGGATATGGTACTGGTTCAGCAGGATCAGGTGGCTCAGGTGGTGGCGCAGGATATACAGGAACAGCAGGAACAGGTACATCTGGTCAAGGTAACAATGGTGGTGCAGGTTCTGGTTCACAATATACAACGGGTGGTGGTGGTGGAGCAGGTTCTGTTGGTACTGCCTCAGTTTTATTAGTTGCAGGAAATGGCGGAACTGGAGTTGTTTCTAGCATTACAGGTTCACCTATTCAATATGCTGGAGGCGGTGGTGGTGGTGGAAGAACAGTCAACACCAACATATCAGGATATGGTGTTGCAGGCGGTGGTTCTGGTGGATCATCTGGTGGATCACTTGCCATTTCAAATGGTCAAACAGGATTTGCTAACACAGGTGGTGGTGGCGGCGGATCATTAAGTGATGGAACAAATGGTGCTGTAGGTGGTACTGGCGGTTCAGGAATCGTAGTCATCAGATACCCATCTTATCTATCCCAAGCCACATCAACAACAGGATCACCCACAACGTATATTGCAGGGCCATATCGCATATATATCTTCAACGCATCAGGAACGATTACGTTTTAAATTATGCCTAATGGAATCTTTTCTCTTAAACAACAGTTACAAGGCTTGATACAGAAGGCTTGGACAGGCTCACAGACAACCCCCGCAGTTGAATACCTTGTTGTAGCAGGTGGTGGAGCAGGTGGAAAAGGTCAAGGGTCAACTTATGATGCAGGCGGTGGCGGTGCTGGCGGTTTGCTTGTTGGATTATCTGGAATTACTGTTGGTTCTTCAATTACTGTAACTGTGGGCGCAGGTGGTGCATCTCAAGCATCAAATGGCGCAAACTCTGTATTTGGTTCAATTACAGCTACAGGTGGTGGAGCGGCTGTTGGTGCAGGTTCAGGGCCGGGTACTTTGCCGGGTCAATCAGGCGGTTCTGGTGGCGGTGCTAGCCAGTATGCTGGTTCAGGATCAACTGGTGGTTCTGGCGTAAGTGGGCAAGGAAATGCTGGTGGAAGTTCATCTACTGGTTCTGGTTCTGGAGGCGGTGGCGGTGCAGGAACTATAGGTTTAAATGGAATTTCAGGCGTAGGTGCAAATGGTGGTGCTGGTGTTGCAAGTGCAATTTCTGGAACAGTAACAACATATGCAGGTGGCGGTGGTGGTTCTGGAACGGCAATGGGTTCTGGAGGTGTAGGTGGCGGCGGTGCGGCAGGTTCTTCTTCTGGTACTGCTGGAACAACCAATACAGGAGGTGGTGGTGGAGGTTCTCAAAATACAGGTAATGGTGGTGCAGGTGGTTCAGGCATCGTCATCATTTCATACCCAGACACCTATAACGCACCATCAGCATTAACAGGAACATATACTGCTTCTACAAGTGGTAGTGGTAGTGTTTACTTTAATGGAAGTAGCTTATTTTCTTTTGCAAACAACACTGCGCTTCAGTTGGCAACTGGAGACTTTACTTTAGAAACTTGGATTTACCCAACGGCAACAAATACATATTTTCATTTTTTTAGTAAATGGAATAGTGCAACTGGTTTAGAGTATCAGTTAACATTAAATACATCAACTGGGGTTTTAAATAACAATGTAAGTGGAAACACGATGACATCTGCATCAAGTGCAGTTGCAAATAATACTTGGTCACATATTGCTTGGACAAGAAGTAGTGGAACTGACCGCCTATTTGTAAACGGAATACAAGTTGCAACTACAACAGGTGGCACAATTACTAATGGAACTTCAAATTTGTGTTTTGGCGGGAGGCAAGATGGATCATACTACGCTACTGGCTATCTATCTAATGCAAGATTTATAAAAGGAACTGCTCTTTATACAAGCAACTTTACCGTTCCAACTGCGCCTTTAACAGCTATAACTAATACACAATTACTTGTTAATACAGTATCAGGTGCTTATGTTGCGGATAGCTCTTCAAATTCATTTACTGCATCATTTACAGGTTCACCCACTTGGAATCAACTATCCCCATTTGCAACAGGACTAGGATACAAGAATCGTGTGTACACTTGGACTTCAAGTGGAACTGTGACGTTCTAAGGAATAAAAATGAGTCAAAGCTATATTGCGGGTCTGGTTACTGGAACATTAAATCCTCTTAGATCTTTGCCTACTGCAACTGTGGAGTATTTGGTTGTGGCAGGTGGGGGTGGTGGTGGGGGATATGCATCAGGATACCCCTATGTTGCTGGCGGTGGCGGTGGAGCAGGAGGTCTTCTTACCGCTATTAGTTATGCTGTTGTTTCTGGTTCAAGTATTACTGTTACTG
>Ga0208379_1000162_pt1 | contig 31955 bp, 30 predicted proteins | sample CryBogCBE02Aug07_FD_184559 | JGI IMG/M metagenome (GOLD analysis project Ga0208379, IMG submission 184559) | Freshwater microbial communities from Crystal Bog, Wisconsin, USA - CBE02Aug07 (SPAdes) | ecosystem: Environmental > Aquatic > Freshwater > Lake | place: Crystal Bog, Wisconsin, USA... | reverse complement strand
CAGCAGGGATCCGGAAGCGTTGGTCAAGGGAAGGGAGGATGGGCCCGAATCCCAGTTCTGGGGCTCGTTTCTCGGCGCACCGCGGTGCAGGAGGGGATTGAGCCGGGATGCCTCATCGGTCAGCGCATAGGCGTAGCGGGCCACTGCTTTGCCCGAGGTGTCGCGGAGATACTGCCAGAGCACGGGATAACGGCCCTCCGGAGCGAGCAGTCCCACCCTGTTGGTGGAGGCGGCGGATCCCATCGAGATCAGGTCGGGATCATTGATGTCAACGACCAGCGAGGGATTGGTCGAGAGGCTGTTGGAGAGCTGGGCGAGGGCGTAGTCGGCCGGGATGGAGGGGTAATTGGAGAGGGGCTTGGAGTCACATGAGAACAGAGGCACCATCCGGGCTTCGGAGCTGAGATCGGCATGCGCAAGGACGAGGGCCGGCGCTGCCTCCCCGCGGTGTTGCAGTCCGACCACAAACGCGGGATTCGTCGCCGTGCAGAGGGCAAGCCGCGCCATCGCCGAGGAGACCGCCGATTCGGCCGCCAGGCGCGCCTGGGTGCGGGAGGAAGCCAGGCTTGCGACGCGGCGGTCGATCCGCACGCCGTTTAGGAGGCTTACGAGCACCGCGCAGAGCAGCGCACTCAGGACGAGGACGGAGACGATGGCGGAACCCTCGCTCGACCCGTCGGGACGGAAGTCTCGTGGCATGCCGTGTCGGAAATTGGTCATGGAACAGGATGATCCTTGCCGGGCTGTGGAATGACCACGATCGCGGTGAGGCGGGCACCCTCGCGTTGAAGAATGCTCGTCCGGTCGGCCGGATGAATTCCCGCCGATTCCAACTTCCGCCCCGTTTTGTCATCCACGGTGACAATGGTAGTCTGCAGCGCGCTTCGGGAAGCTCCGCCGGTCGGGAGTGGGAGGATTTTCAGATCGGCGACATGGCGCGCCACAAGCTCCGTATTGGAGGCTCCCGGAGAGGCGCTGCCATAGAGTGCCCCGAGTGCGCCATGCCTGAGGGCATCGGAAACCGCTTCGCCTCCCGCATGAAAACGGAAGAGATCTCGTTCCCCGGGATGATCCGGCGAGGGTGCCGTGAAATATCCCGTGGCGCAGAGATCGCCGCGGCAATCCTCGTCCCGTTGATCCGGATGGTGGGAGACCAAAAAGAAAAGGCAATCGCCGGAAGCATTCGAGCGGATCAGCAGGGAGTCGGGATCAGCCGTGATGACGGCGGACATCAGGTCATCGTCCATCATGCGCAGCGCCGCCCCGGCTTCGCGGAGCGGTGCCCGTCGTTTTTCCATGCCGTGCCAGAATCGCGTGCTTCCCTCGACGGCCCCGAGAAGAAGCACGAGCAATCCCATCAGGACGGCGGTGGAGACAAGGAGCTCGACCAATGTGAAGCCGCTCTTGGCTCCAGTACGGCGGGTGTGGGAGTGCTCAGTCATGAGCGGGTAGGGAAAGCAATCGCACAAAAATCGATGTCCTGCGTCCGGAGAGTGGCGCCGATGCGGGGGAAGAGACGGTCACCTCCGCCTTCACCATCCCGGGATTTGATGTCGCGGGCATTAGCCGCAGGGTCGCGATGTCGAGGGCTTCGGGATTGTCATAGGGGGCTTCCGCCTTGTCCATGGGTACCCGGCAGAGCGGTTCGCACGCCGGGCCGAAGGCGATGCTCCGAGCGGTGTCCACGGAGGGAGTGAGTGGTTCGAGAAGGAGCGAACCATCCTTCATTCCGACAGGAAGCGAGAAATTTCCGACTGAAGTCACCAGTGGCAGGGATTCGAGGATATTGTCCGCGATGATCGCGGCGCGGGCTTCCTCCTCGCCCTCCCGGGCCACCCTCTGCGTTGTCGGGAACAACGAAACGAGTCCGGTGACCGCAATGGCAAACAGCCCGACCGCCACGAGGATCTCCCCGAGGGTGAAGCCGTCTGCTCGGCGGTGCATCGGCTTCATGAACCGGGGGAGAGAACGGCCTTTCCCGTCCCCCTGCTCAGGGTGATCCGGGAAACGCCTGTACCCGAGCGGAGGGTGATTACCAGGGGAGCGCCGCCCGCTTTGGGCCATCCCACCCCGCCCGATCGCAGAAACATGATGCCTCCTTGGGGAGGGGCCGATCCCTCCGTCGAGGCAGCCAGGCAAATCTCGGCGGGGGGAATCGAGTCCGCGAGGTTCTCCCCGCCGAATGTGACGCCGGACGGCAGGCGAGACCATCCCCCTATCGGCGTTGAGCCCGCAGTATTCCGGGAGATCAACCTGATGGCGTCCCCGTCCGTCCTGTTGCCGTAGCGCATCACCATCCAGACCTCAGTCCCCGATGAAACAGCTTGGGCGCGGGCCGCCGCGAGGGAGTCCATCACGAGTGATGCGCCGACTTTTGCCGCCGAGGAGGAAATCAGGGATCTCCAGGCCGGAAGGGAGAGGGTCGAAAGGATGGCGATCAGCGCCAAGGCCGCCAGTAACTCCGGCAGGGTGAAAGCCCCGCGCGACAGCGTCGCGGCGCGCGGGATCCGGGAGCTCACTGCGGATCGACGCATGGATCAGACCAACGCCCGGATCAGGGCGAATCCCGCCCAGACTCCGGCCAGACAGATCACCACGGATAGCAGGACGTTCAGCGATGCGCCAAGAAGGTTCCCCTGCTCGATCAGGATGAAGGTTTGCAGGCTGAACGAGGAGAAGGTGGTGTAGCCGCCCAACACCCCGATCATTAGGAAGGTTCGCGTGGGCTCGGAGAGGATCAGTCTTCCGGGTTCGGTCTGTCCGTAGCCGGCCAGTAGTCCCATCACGAACGCCCCCGTGACATTCACCACGACGGTGCCGAAGGGGAAATTCTCCCCCGTCCAACGGGCCACGCCGGTGCTCACGATCACACGGGCCACCGATCCGAAGGCACCACCCAAGGCCGCCATGGTCCAGGGGTGCCTCAGCAGGAAGGAAAGGGCGTTCATCGGGCGGAATTCAACGGGCTTTGACGGATCGTTGAAAGGGAAAACATGGCGGGGGCGCGCACCTGGGTCTGCATGGTTGTGTTGCCGTCGCCCCCCCATTAGGATGAAAGACCATGAACCCAACCCGGACCCTCCTTCCTCTTCTCCAGATGCTTGGCGCTGTGCTGGCCGTGAACACCGTGGCCGCCCAGCAGAACATCTACGCTCCCAGCCGGATCGCCCAGTTGGACGCCGCCTCCATCCTCCAACCCCTGCCCAAGGACAAAGTGGTCTCCTACAAGACCATTGCCGGGGATTTTGCCAAGGATGAGACCGCCGCCTCCGGAAAATACGGCAACCGCCGCGTCACCGTGATCGGACGTATTTCCGCACTGAATAACGGTAACAGCGAGAACAAGGCCCTGGTCGTCACCCTGCAGGATGCCGCTGCGAGCCTGCCGGCGGTGAAATGCAATTTTCTGGCCGACGCGATTCCGCAGAACAGTTCGATCGAGGTCTCTTCGGATGGCTCTCAGGTTTCCCTGGTGCGCAGGGATCAGAGTGGAAACATCCTGGGCAGGGATGTGTACCTTTCGGTCGGCCAGAAAGTCGCCATCAAGGGCGACTTCAAGGAACTCAGGGTCGGCGACATCGTCCTGACCGCCTGCAAACTCGATTCCCACGGGAAATTGAAAGAACTCGAGGCGGGCCGCTAAGCCGGTTCCTTCCCGCACGCCGATGCCTTTCCGTTCCCTTGGTCTCGAGTCCGCCATTCTCAGGGCCGTGGGGGAGAGCGGCTATACCGAGCCGACGCCGATCCAGTCCGCCGCGATCCCGGTCGTCCTGCGTGGGAAAGATCTGATCGGCATTGCCCAGACCGGGACGGGCAAGACGGCGGCCTTCACCCTGCCGATGCTTTCGATGCTGGCCGCCGCCCCTGCCGGGGGTATCCGGGCGCTGGTCGTGGCTCCCACGCGCGAACTCGTTGTCCAGATCGAGGAGAACGTGCGTGCCTACGCGAGGCATCTCCCGCTCACGGTGGCGACCATCTTCGGCGGGGTCAGTGAAAAGCCCCAGATCAAGGCGCTGGAGCAGGGAGCCGACCTCGTCATCGCCACGCCGGGGCGTCTGCTCGACATCATCCGGGGAAGGGAGAAGGCCTTCGCCCGCATCCAATTCCTAGTCCTCGACGAGGCCGACCGGATGCTCGACATGGGATTCGTGCCGGCGATCCGCCAGATCGTCAAGTTGCTTCCGCGAAAGAGGCAGACCCTCTTCTTCTCGGCTACCCTCTCCCGGGAAATCGAGAAGCTCACGGGCGAATTCCTGAAAGATCCCGAAACAGTCGAGATCGGCCGCCGCTCCAATCCAGCCGACACCGTGGCCCAGTCGGTGCACGAGGTTCCGCAGCACCTTAAGCCCGCGCTGCTCCTGCATCTCCTTGAGGATCCCAGGATGGCCATGGTGCTCGTCTTCACGAGAACGAAGCACGGGGCCGACCGCATCGCCCGCAAGCTGGAGCAGGCGGGGATCAAGGCCGGAACGATTCACTCCAACCGCTCCCAGAATCAGCGCCTGCGCGCGCTCAACGAATTCCGCGAGGGGAAGATCCGCATCCTCGTCGCCACCGACATCGCCGCGCGAGGCATTGATGTCGACGGTATCACCCACGTGGTGAACTACGATTTTCCACCGCACCACGAGGATTACGTCCACCGGATCGGACGCACCGGCCGCGCCAAGGCGGTCGGCGAGGCGATCAGCTTCGTCTCCCGGGAGGAGGAGGATTCCCTGCGGGGATTGGAGCGTTTCACCAGGCGTGGCGTTCCCCGCGTGAAGGCGGGAGGATTCGACTACAGCCAACCCGGCCCCGCAAGGGAACCGGGGGGCAACCGCCGTCCCCCTCGCAAACCCGGTGAGGTTCGCGTGCCCAAAGGGGATGGGTCCGGACACCCGTCGCGCAGGCGCCGCGGTGGTCGCCCCGACGGAAAGCCCCGGGATATCCCGATGAGCGGTGAGTCCGGCAAGGGCGTCGGCCGATTTTTCGGATTCGGCAGGAAAAAATGATTCTGCTCTCAGGGGGTATCCCTGAGCAGGATGGCCGCAGGGACTTACTTCAACCCGTCGACGATCGCGGCAACGTTGTGACGCATCATGGCGATGTAGGTGTTTGCTTCCGGTGTGTCGCCGAGTCCGTCCGAATAGAGTGTTCCTCCGGACTTTGCGCCCGTTTCCGCAGAGATCTGACTGACCGCGCGGGTGTTCTCGATCGTTTCGAAGAACACGGATTTCACCCCCTGTTCCCTGATGATGGCGACGATCTGCTTCACATGGCGCGAGGAGGGATCCTCGTTGGTGTTGACTCCCTTCACCGGGTAAATCGTGAAGCCGTAATCGCGGGCAAAGTAGCCCAGGGCGTCGTGGGAGGTGACGAGTTTTCTCCGATCCCGAGGCAGTTCGGCCAACCTCACCCGGATCCAGCGCTCCACTTCCCCCAGGGAGGAGAGATAGGCATCGGAATTCCTTTTGTAATCCGCTGCATGCTCGGGATCAGCCGCCTCGAAATCCTCCGCTACCACCCGGGTGGCCTGCTTCATATTCGCGACGCTGTGCCACCAGTGGGGATCCTCCATGGTCTTCCCGTCCTCCGAGAGGTTCAGTGAGGGAATGTCCTTTCCCACATTCACGAACTTGGCGGATCCCCCGGCAGCCTCCTCCAGTTTGGTCAGATAGCCCTCCAGGCCCTTGCCCGTGTAGAGGACCAGATCCGCGTCGGCCACTTTTTTCACATCCGCCGGTGTCGGTTCAAATTCATGCGGGTCGATCCCCGGCCTGATGATTCCGGTCACCGCGACATTCGTGCCGCCAATCTGGCGGGCCAGATCCGTGGTGATGGTCGACAGGGAGGCGACCTTCAGGTCGGCTCGGGCACCGCAGGGCGTGGCAACCTGAAGGAGGGCCAGGAACATGGAGGCGAAAACCGTTTTCATGGCGGGTCGTACTATCCATCAACTCCCCGAAAGAGGCACAGGTCAAGAACCGGTGACATGGTCCGGGGGTTGGACTTATTTGATAGTCCCGCAATTCGGTGTGTGTTCGGCTTGTGACGGACTGCAGGAGATCATCGATTTTAGTGCAGAGTCATCTTCTTGGAGCTTTTCACAAAGCGGAGTGGACTCCGCTGTCCGTGATGGGATAGTCACGTGTCATGATCTCACCGCGTCCTTTTGTTGCCGCCGCGTTTGCCTGGATTCTGATGGGCTCGGTCGGGATGACCGCCTCCGACAAGAAGACGCCTCCTCCGACTTCCGCACCCCCGGCCTCTCCGGAAGTAGTCGAGGTCGGGGTCTGGCCGACGGTCATCTACAACCTCGATGTCCATTCCAACACCTACTACATGACCGCCTATGTCTGGTTCATCTGGCGGGGTGCCATCGATCCGAGCGAGACGGTCGAGTTCACCAACAATGTCGAGAGCTGGGGCCTGACCAAGGCCAAGACCTATCCCAAGCCGATTGCTTTTCCCGACGGACGCCATTACCAGTGCCTGAGGATTGAGGGCCGTTTCTTTCAGCCCTTCAGTCTGCGTCGTTTTCCGTTGGAGCGTCACACCGTTTCCCTCTTGATCGAGGACAACACCTACGTGGGCGACAAGCTGGTTTACCGTTTCGACCGGAGTCACTCGGGTTTGGATTCCGGCCTCGAGATTCCCGGATGGAAGGTCGGGTCATGGAACGGTTCCGAGGGGATTCATCACTATGCGAGCAATCTCGGGGATGAGACTGTCGGCGGAGACTCCTCGGACTACGCGACGATCCGCTTTGAGGTGAAGGTCTCACGGCCCGTGAACTACTTCATCTGGAAGATGCTGCTGCCCGTCGTGATCATCCTGCTGGCCTGCTGGACGGCACTGCTACTCCATCCCACGCAACTTGCCTCGCGTGCCGCCATGACCGGGACAGCACTCCTCACGACCGTCTTCATGCAGCAGGGCTACACCTCCAACTTGCCGGAGCTCAACTACCTCGTCCTCATGGACAAGATCTACGTCGTCGTCTACCTGCTGATCATCGTCTCCCTCGTACAGGTCGTGATCCAGGGAGCCTTGGAGAAACTCCATACCAAGGACGAGTTCCGCAGGGCCGCCATCATCGATAAGGCCAGTGTCGCCCTGCAGGCCGCTGCCTTCGTGATCTCGCTCTGGGTGATCAACGCGACAACGCGCTAAAGACGGGGGATTGGGGTAAGCGATCGGTGACGGGTTTGCTGGGAAGTTTCACGATATCCCAGGCCTTATTCCCCAGAACCTAAAAATCCCACCGGAGTTGACGGGGCTCGAACCCGCAACCCCCGCCGTGACAGGGCGGTGCTCTGACCAATTGAGCTACAACTCCAGGGATGTCTCGGGAAACCCCGAGGGTTGGTAATCATCCATGCAATCGCGCCCGGGGCAATCTTTTTTGTGACTTTCGGCGCTGGGGAGGGCATCCTTCGATGCAGTAACGCTATGGCCCACACCACCTACTCCGCTTTTTTGAAGGCCCTTGAGGAGGCGGGTGAACTGCGCCGGATCAGCGAACCTGTTGCCACGGAGTTGCAGATCACCGAGATCGCGGATCGCGAGATGAAGTCGCCGGGCGGTGGCAAGGCGCTGCTCTTCGAGAAGCCGACCATCAACGGCAAGGTCTCGGAATTCCCGCTGGCGATCAATGCGCTCGGCTCCAAGCGCCGCATGGCGATGGCCCTCGGGTTAGGGTCCGTCGACGAACTCGCCTCACAGCTTGAGTTCCTGATGAAGGCGAAACCGCCCAGGAGTTTCAAGGATGCCCTCAAACTCCTGCGAAACGGCATCGACCTCATCCATGCGCGTCCCCGGAATGTCCGGGACGGCGTCTGCCAGGAGGTGATCCACCGCATGGGCGAGGGCGACCCGTTCTCGCTCGACAATCTCCCGATCCTCAAGTGCTGGCCCCGGGACGGTGGACGCTTCATCACGCTGCCGACCGTCTACACCAAGGATCCCGACACAGGGGAACGGAACGTCGGCATGTACCGCATCCAGATTTACGACGGCGCCACGACCGGCATGCACTGGCAGGTCCATAAGGTCGGCGCCCGTCACGGCAAGCGCTACTACGAGCGTGGCGAGAAGATGCCCGTCGCCATCTGCCTCGGCGGCGATCCGGCGCTCACGCTGGCCGCGACGGCCCCGCTGCCCGACGGCATCGACGAGATCCTCTTCGCGGGATTCGCCCGCAAGAAATCCGTGGAGCTGGTGAAGTGTGTCACCCAGCCCCTCGAGGTGCCGGCCTGCAGCGACTTTGTGATCGAGGGATATGTCCAGCCGGGCGAGATGCGGCCCGAGGGGCCCTTTGGCGACCACACCGGGTTCTACACGCCGGTGGATGATTACCCCGTCTTCCATGTGACCGCGATCACCCACCGCAAGGAAGCGATTTACCCCTGCACGATCGTCGGGATCCCGCCCATGGAGGATTTCTACATGGGGGAGGCGAGCGTCCGGATCTTCCTGCCGATTTTCAAAATGAACTTCCCCGAGATCGTGGACATGGCGCTCCCGGCTGAGGGGACATTCCATAATCTCGTCTTCGTCTCAATCAAGAAGCAGTACCCGTGGCAGGCCTTCAAGGTGATGCACGGACTCTGGGGGATGGGGCAGATGATGTTCGCCAAATACATCGTCGTCGTCGACGAGGACTGCGATGTGCAGAACACCTCCGAGGTGCTCTTCCGCTGGATGGCCAATACCGATCCCCAGCGCGATAGCACCTTCACCAAGAACCCCATGGACAGCCTCGATCACGCACCGACCGTCCCAAATATGGGAAGCCATATGGGATTCGACGCGACGAAAAAGATACCTGGCGAGGGGTACACCCGTGGATGGCCCGACCTCGTGAAAATGGACGAGGCGACGAAGGCGTGGGCCGACGCGTTCAGGGGCTGAGCCCTAGCTCAGAAATTCAGGTTGGCGCTTAGCGTCAGTTCCTGAACGGAGGCACCGCTACCGAGTCCTGCAGAATAGAAGAGGGAGGTGGAGAATTTATTTCCAAGCAGCGCCGTAACGCCGGCCTGGGGACTGACGGAGTTCGGAACTTGGAGGGTGTCCGTGTAGGAATAGCTGTAGCCGGGAACAGCTTGGAAAGACCCGGTGACTTGCCTCGACTGGTTATAGAACTCGTGGTTCCAGAAGCAGCGGAGTTCAGGAAGAAGGGTCACCGATTTGCCGACGGCGATCCGGTAATTCACATGGGCACCCAATCCGGAGAAGAGGCTCGTGAGTTGCTGGTTGTTAACCTTGAGGTTCAGGTTGTAGGGATCGGTCTCTCCGACGGCGGGGGCGTTGTACGCGGTGTATTGGAAGGTCGCAATGGGGCCCAGCGACCAGTTCCCCCGGATCAGATCGTAGCCGGTATCGGCGTAGATCATGAAGGCATTGCCGGTGGGCCGACTGGAGGCGGACCCGTAATTGGCCCCGTAGAGGGTGATCGGACGCGTGACTTGTGACTGGAAATTGCCGCCACCTGCGGAGAGATCGCCATACCAACCGCCTTGCGCCCGTGCGTAGCTGAGATAGAGGCCGTAGGCCACGCCGTCGCTCCACGCCGAACCGCCGCCGGGCCCCGTGAAATTCTGACGGTTGAGCAGGTAACCTGAATAGAGGCCTATCGTGAGATTACGCGTGAGGTAGTAGTCGATGCCGACAAGAAAGGCGCCACCCGCATTGTTCTGACCCGGGATCTGACCGAGTGAGGGAGCTGTGGCTAGCACGCCATTGCCCTGCCCCCAGAGATCCCAGGGGAGATGTTCCGGGACCCCAACGGTGGTGCGGTTGCCATTGAGCGTAGCCGTGAAGGTCTTGCCGGGAGAGGTCACTGATTTGGGATCCCGCACTTCCTTGCCGTCGGAAGGAGGGGGTGGGGTTTGATCCACGGGATCGCGGAAGAGGGACTGGCGGGTGGCGCGAACCAGGGCAAAGCGGTTATAGAGTTCTGGTCCGAGTTGCTTCACCTGCTGAAGGATCTGGTCGGCCACTCCTGCCTGGGTTGATAGTCCTTCTGAGGCATTCTGCTGTAGTTCGGGGCTTGTTTTCTCCTCTTCGGGTGTTGGTGCAGGAGCTGGTGTCGGGGTCGGAGTGGGAGCTGGTGTCGGGGTAGGAGTAGGAGCTGGCGTTGGGGTCGGAGTAGGAGCTGGTGTCGGGGTAGGAGTGGGAGCTGGCGTTGGGGTCGGATCAGGGAAGGCAAGAAGGCCAAAGGCGGCATTATCTATAAAGTTACCGATGCTCGTCGTGCTACCTGACACCGAGACATAATTGAAACGGAATTGATCTCCTGCCCGGCCGATCACCACATCCTTTCCCTCGTATTGTGTCCAATTTTGACCCGTGGAGATCTGTTTGTAGTAAACTTGGGTCCAGACTCCGTTGATCAGGGTTTGGATTTGAAGGGCCATCGTATCGGTTCCATCGCGCCCCCGATGCCAGAAGGAATAGGAAAGGGCTCCTGTTTTGTTCAGGGTGACAGTCTGGTAGAGGGTCGAGACAACGTTGGCGTTCAGTTCCGAAAAATAGCTGCCGCCGTTGGGATAAAAGCCATCAGGCTGAGTGATTGTTGTGACTCCTTTGAATCCTGAAGACCAAATTTCCACTTTTTGGTCGCTGGCTGTCGTGGACCAATAAGGAAGGCCGCTGACATCAAAAATTTTGTAGGCGGGAGGGTTTGTTTGAACCTGCGGATTCTGAATCTCAAATCCCCCGTTCTGGATCAGGTTCTGGGCATTCCCCGTCGTCATCAAGGCAGAGAGAAACACAAGCGTGAGGTATAGCCGGGATTTCATGGAAATGTGCCAGATAACAAAGTCATCAAACCCTCAGTCAACTCATAACCAATCATGGTTCCAGCAGGAGACGGAGTAGGCAGCGTGCTTTGTTAAGCCCTGAAACCTTATACCGTTTAGCGAAGACATCATAGCGCTCGCGGTGCATCTGCAGCAGGATCTCCCGGTAGATCGTACTCATGAGTCTGGCAGGTCGCATGAGGCGTTTTTGATTGTTCGAGAGTTCCGACCAGGAGAGTTCGGCCTTGGCGAACCACGAGTCGGCTCGCTCGGCCTGGTGGTTGAGCAAGTGGGTCATGGCTGGCGTGTGGTTGCCCCGGAAAAGGTCCTCCTCGGTTACACCGAATCGTTCCAGATCCTCCAACGGTATGTAGATCCGATCCATCGCAGCATCCTCCGCGACGTCGCGCAGGATGTTGGTAAGTTGCAGAGCGATGCCGAGTTGTTCGGCATAACGTTCTACCATGGGGCCCTCCGCACCGAAGATCCGCGCACTGACGAGGCCGACAGCGGAGGCGACGCGTCGGCAGTACAATTCCAGATCCCTGAACTGAGAGAAACGGACGCGCTCGGTATCCATGAGCATCCCGCGAATGATTTCCCGGAGTAATTCGGAGTCGAGATTCCTGCGGCGGATCATCGCGAGGAAATCCTCAGGGAGTCGCTCCTGCTGTTCCGGAAGGAATGCCTCCAGCCAAGCCTCCAAGGCTGCACGTTTGGCAGAGGGGGCTTGTGAGCAGTCGTCGGCGATGTCATCCACCAATCGGCAGAAATCATGGAAAAGGAAGGCGTCCTCCCGCCGCTCCTCGGAAAGAAGGAGTAGCCCTGCTGTCAGGTTGGAGCGCGAACGGCGGATGATTCCACGGATTTGTCGCGGCAGTTCCGGGGTGGGGGACTGTTCCATCGGCATGAGGGTTTAAAGATTAGGGGTAACCAGCATCGGGCTCACCCCTTAACTTTTAGCTTTCCGCTTTTTCCTCCGCCACGGAAGGTGACGGAGGCATGACGCTACCCAACAAGATCACTCTCGCGCGGATCCTTCTGATCCCGGTCTTTGTCCTGCTGGCGGTCTATTACGGACGTTCGGCGGCGGAGGGCAGGCCAGATGAGCATCTCCGCTACGCCGCCATTGCGGTTTTTATGGCGGCGGCGCTCAGTGACGGGATCGATGGGTGGATTGCCCGGCGTTTCAAGCTTCGCTCCGCACTGGGTGCAGTGCTCGACCCGATCGCCGACAAGGGGCTCATGATTTCGGCGATCATCACGCTGAGCGTCACTCAGTGGCCCAACGGCCTGCCGCTTTGGTATCCGGTCCTGGTCATTTCTAGGGACGTCATCATCGTCGTGGGTTGCGGGGTACTCCGTTTCCTGAACGACCGACTCGATGTACGGCCCTCCCTGCTGGGTAAAGCCTCGACTTTCCTGCAGATGGCGGCGGTCGCCGCGGTGATGTTCCGCTTCGAGTGGTACGAGCCGGTGGTCTGGTTATCCGGAGCCCTGACCCTGCTGAGCGGCATCGGCTACATTGGTGATGGGATTCGCCAACTTCAGGCCGGCGGACACACCCGCCCTTTGGAATCCCCGACCCAAACCCATTGAATTCATGAGACGCATCGCTATCGTCGGCCGCCCCAATGTGGGCAAGTCCTCCCTCTTTAACCGTTTCATGAAGCGCCGTGTGGCGATCGTGCATGACCAGCCCGGGGTGACCCGTGACCGCCTTGCCGGAATCTGCCGGGAGGGCCCGTTTCCGTTTGAGGTGATCGACACCGGCGGTATCGGCGATGCGCCCGATCCCGACTTTGCCGAGGCCACCCAGACGGCGGCGCAGGCCGCGATCGCCAGTGCCGACCTGCTGCTCTTCGTGGTCGATGGCCGGGCGGGGGTGACGCTGCTCGACCAGGAGCTTGCCGGGATGCTCCGGGCGGGCGGGAAGCCGATCCTGCTCGTGGTCAACAAAATCGACATGGAGCAGCATGAATCCGCCGTGGCGGAATTCGACGAACTGGGATTCAGCGACGTGATCTCCATCAGCGCCGCGCATGGCCGCGGCACAGGCGCCCTCTTTGATCAGGTGGTCTCGCGACTTGGAGGCATGGACAGCGTGGATGTGGCGGAGGAGCCGGAGGCTCCGCGGCTTGCCATCGCCGGCCGTCCCAACGTCGGCAAATCCTCGCTGCTTAATAGGCTTCTCGGTGAGGAGCGCAGCATCGTGAGTGATATCGCGGGCACCACCCGTGATGCCCTCGATGTCCGGTGCGATCTGGGCGGCACGCCTTACATCCTCGTCGACACCGCAGGTCTCCGCCACCGGTCCCGTCCCGATACCTCGGTGGAGGTCTTCAGCGCGATGCGTTCGGAGGAAGCCATCCGCCGGGCTGACCTTGGGATGCTTGTGATCGATGCCCAAAGCGGGGTCACCTCGCAGGACAAGCGGATCGCCGGCATGATCCAGCAGTCTCGCAAGCCGTGCATTATCCTGCTCAACAAGTGGGACCTGGTCCGCAATGAGGACGGTGGCCGCGCCTCGCAGAGAGAGCAGGCAGAGGTGATCCGCGGTGATCTCTTCTTTCTCGATTACGCCCCGGTCATCTGTCTTTCAGCGAAAACGGGCCAGCATCTCGGGCGTCTCTTCACGGCCCTCAAGCAGGTGCGCCGCGCCTCGGAAACTCGTATCCCGACCGGCGAGTTGAACCGCTTCCTCCGCGACCTTCTGGAGGTTCATCCTCCTCCGTCGAAATCCGGCAAGCGCTTCAAGCTCCTCTATGCGACGCAGGTCGTACCGGAAAACCCGAGGCCCTTTCAGGTCCCGGAGTTCCTCCTGTTCGTGAACGACGAGTCCCTCATCACCGATCCCTACCGGGAATACCTCTTCAACCGGATCCGTGAGCGGTGGTCCTTCGAGGGGTTGCCGATCCAACTTCGCCTCAAGGGGCGCGAGACCCGCGCGGTGCAGGATCGCAAGAAAGATGGTGCCGCCCGAGGAGGGTCACGCTCGGAACAGCGTGCCAGAAAGGAAACCAAGGAATCTCCGGGTCCCCGTCGACTCCCGTCCCACAAGCCGCAAAGCCGCCTAGGCGGCAAGAAGACCAAGGCCGTGCGAAAGGGGCGCGCTCCCCGCCGTTGACAGGAAACCCGTCGCCCGTTACCTCATGCACCCATGAACACCTTCCCCTTTCCCGCCGAACCCACGGAGAAGTACACCGCCCTCGAGGATACCTTGATCCGCTGGATCAAGTTCACGCTTCCCTTCCTGATCATCGGCAAAATCCTCGGTCTTCTTGCGATCGTCGCGATCCTGATCTCGTTCAACTTCAACGTGCTCGGCTGGGTCGAGTAGCACGCCGTCGCGTTGCGACGGGCGAAGGCTATGGTTCGGGATGGTCGGCCGCACCGAGGGGGTGAGACCCGATCTGGTGATGATCGATGTAGGCGTGTCCCTTGAGGTGTGCCATCGCGGCGCAGAGGCATCCGCCGAGGATGATGATAACCCCAGCCACGTAGACCCAGAGCAGCAGGAACATCATACTCCCCATTGTGCCGTAGATGGCACTGTAGTTCACGAGTTTGGGGACGATGTTCACGAAGAACGCCTGACCCACCTGCAGGAGTACGGAGACTAGCAGTGCCGGCATCCAAATCTGAGCGAACCCGGTGCGGTGCCGTGGGGCGAGCATGAACAGGATCGTGAAGGAATAGAAAAGCACGAGGGTGCCGACCAGATAGCGGCTGATGTCCACAAGGGCCAGGAGTTGGTCAAGATGGAGCAGGGGAAAGGACTCGGTGATCAGCTCCTCCAGCGAGTGAAGTGCTTTGGCGACACCCTGGAGGATGGCCGGCACCACCGTTCCGATCAGCAGGGCCCCCGACATGGCGAGGATCATGAGCAGGTTCTTCACCGGCATCTGCCACCATGGCAGGCGCCTCGTTCCCCAGGCATGGTTGATCGAGAGCACCAGCGAGTGGAAGAAGCGGAGCGACGCCCAGGTCAGGATCAGGATCGAGACGATGCTGACGCTGCTACGCTTGCTCTCGAGGCTTATCACCATGTTCCAGAGAAGGGTCTGCTGGTCCTCCCCGATCGGGACAAAGCGGTGAATGGCGGAGTTCGCCGCGTCACCCGGGAAAAAGTAGGAGCCGATACTCAGAAGAAGCGTGATGAGCGGTACCAGCGAGAAGAGGGCGTAGTAGGCGAAGGAGGCCGCGCTCTCCGAGCCGTTGATCCTGCCGTAGATCGAGGCCGTCTCCCGGATCAGCCGCCAGAACTGGCGAAGCCTTCTTCGCAGAGGATGCTCCGTCATCGGGATTCGCGAGGGAGGCCGGCCGGGAAATTCACGCCTGTCACGATGACCCAACCCGGGGGTGCTGGCATCCCTAAAATTGCTTTTGACAGGGTGGTAAGGAGGAAGCATTCTATCCGTCCGCTTTTTTCAGGAAAGCATCGGATCGTCGCGCTCCCAAGGCGCGCTCTTCCGGTTGGAGCTTTCAAGGAATGCGCGGATCGTCCGGACATACGGATCATGTTCTTTCATAACTTGGCCGGTCGCATGACCGGACAGGCCCATGTAGCTCAGTTGGTAGAGCACGTCCTTGGTAAGGACGAGGTCACCGGTTCAATCCCGGTCATGGGCTCCAGAGGAACGAATCACCCAAAACAACAACCACCAGCACAAACCACCATTATGGCTAAAGAAGCCTTCAAACGCGAAAAGGACCACGTGAACATCGGCACGATCGGACACGTGGATCACGGCAAGACCACCCTGACCGCCGCCATCACCACCGTGCTGGCCAAGGCCGGCAAAGCCCAGGCGCGCGCCTACGACCAGATCGACGCGGCCCCTGAGGAAAAGGCCCGTGGTATCACCATCTCCACCGCCCACGTCGAGTACGAGAGCGACAAGCGTCACTATGCGCACGTTGACTGCCCCGGACACGCCGATTATGTGAAGAACATGATCACCGGCGCCGCCCAGATGGACGGAGCGATCCTTGTCGTCAGCGCCGCCGACGGCCCGATGCCCCAGACCCGCGAGCACATCCTGCTCGCCCGTCAGGTCGGCGTTCCTTCGCTCGTCGTGTTCATGAACAAGGTCGACCTCGTCGACGATCCGGAGCTCCTCGACCTGGTCGAGATGGAGGTTCGCGATCTCCTGAAATCCTACGACTTCCCCGGTGACGAGATCCCGATCGTCAAGGGCAGCGCCAAGAAGGCCCTCGAGGGCGACGCCGAACAGGAGAAGAACATCCTCGCCCTCATCGAGGCCGTGGACAACTACATCCCGATGCCCGAGCGTCCGAAGGATCAGCCCTTCCTCCTCCCCATCGAGGACGTGTTCAACATCGAAGGCCGCGGCACCGTGGCCACCGGCCGCGTCGAGCGCGGTATCCTCAAGAAGGGCGAGGAAGTCGAGATCATCGGTCTCCGCGACACGCAGAAGACCACCGTCACCGACATCGAGATGTTCCGCAAGCTCCTCGACACCGCCGAGGCCGGCGACAACGTCGGGATTCTGCTCCGCGGCATCAAGAAGGACGACATCGAGCGCGGCCAGGTCATCGCCAAGCCCGGTTCGATCACCCCTCACAAGAAGTTCAAGGCCGAGGTCTACGTCCTCAGCAAGGAGGAAGGCGGCCGTCATACGCCGTTCTTCGCGAACTATCGTCCGCAGTTCTATTTCCGCACGACCGACGTGACCGGCACCGTCACCCTCCCCGAGGGCGTCGAGATGGTCATGCCCGGCGACAACGTGGCCATCACCGTCGAGCTGATCACCCCGATCGCGATGGAGAAGACCATCCGCTTCGCCATCCGTGAGGGCGGCCGCACCGTCGGTGCCGGACGCGTCTCCGAGATCCTCGACTAAGACATCCCGGAACTAGGCCAGTAGCTCAATTGGTAGAGTAGCGGTCTCCAAAACCGTTTGTTGGGGGTTCGAGTCCCTCCTGGCCTGCTCCGCACTGCAACCCTTCGTCATTCCGTAAATTTTCCCCATGAAGATCGGCGCCTACATCCATGAGGTCCGCGCGGAACTGGCGAAGGTGCAGTGGCCTTGGGACGACAGCGAGCGCGGGTTCCGGAAGTACAAGGAACTCTGGGACTCCACCCTCGTCGTCGTCATCGCCATGCTGCTGGTGGGCGGATACATCGCCCTCTTTGATTTCTTCACCATCAACGTGGTGGGCTTCCTGACCCATCCCTGATCCCAACCCCTTTTTTTACCGTCATGGCACTCGCTCCCAAAGATCAATGGTTCGTCGTCCACGTCCTCTCCGGACAGGAGCAGAAAGTCCATGACGACATCGTCAAGCGCATCAAGCGCGAGGAACTCGGCGACCATGTCTTCGAGGTCCTGATCCCGACCGAGCGCGTCCAGGAGATCAAGCGCGGCAAGAAGACCGAGACCACCCGCAAGTTCTTCCCCGGCTACCTCATCGTCAACATGCACCTCCTCGATGAGGAGAACAACCTGATCGACAAGACCTGGTACTTCATCAAGGACACCACGGGCGTCATCGGGTTCGCCGGCACCAAGGACAAGCCGATCCCGATGCGAAAGAAAGAGGTCGAGGGAATGCTGGCCCAGATGAAGGAGCGCGAGGACACCGTCTCCGCCAAGATCGTCTACGAGGTCGGCGACAAGGTCAAAGTTGCCGACGGCCCCTTCCAGAACCAGCAGGGCATCGTCGAGGAAGTCGATCCCGAGCGCGGCAAACTTCGCGTGTCGGTCAGCATCTTCGGCCGCGACACGCCCGTGGAGCTGGAGTACTGGCAAGTGGAGAAGGCATAAGCCCTTCACTTCATCTTTTAAAAGACCCCGCTGCCGGCAACGGAGCGGGGTTTTTTGTTGGCCTGATTTCTTTTCGGGTTCCCAAAAGCCTTCAGTCTTCAGCCTAAAAGCCTCCCTGTCGGCCCTATCTCGGCAACTCGGTCAGCATCCGCTTGGCCAACTGGAGGTCGCTGAATGGGGCGCGCTTGCGCTGGTATTTGCGCTCCAGAACGTCAATCAGGCCCTCGATGTCGGCGGCGGGCGGCCTGGTCTTTTTGTTGTCGTAGTAGGTCCAGCGTTCCTCGTCGGCCCGCTTGCTCTGGAAGCGGAAGAGGCCCGCCTCCTTGATGACGCGGATCTCCCGTTTCACCCCGTCCTCGTCGCGGATCGTCCATTCGTGGTTTCCTCTCATGATGCCGGCTGCTACTTTCTCCGGCGTGAGTTACCTCGGGAAGATCTTTCTCTACCTGGCCGCCGTCGTGCTGGCCGGTGCCCTGGTGGCTCCCCAGGCCTGGGAGCTGATCCATCGGCTATCCCCCGACTTGTTCGGCGGCTTTCTTGGGAAAATCCAGGGAATGCCCTTCCACCGCTACCTCTCCAGGAGTATCCAGGTCTCCGCGCTGGTATTGCTCCTCCCGCTGCTTCGCTCGCTCCGGATCCGTTCACTCCGCGCTTTCTCCCTTGTGCCAAATCCCCGGTCGCTTCGTGATCTCGGGATTGGAGTGACGGCGGGGTTGCTCTGCATGGCACTCATGATTCCCTTTTTCCTGCGGTTCGGCGCCTGCTCCCTCTCTCCTGACTGGGAGGCGGCCCTTGGCCACGCCCTGCCTCGCGTTGCCGCGACCGCCGTGGCCGTGGCGCTGCTGGAGGAATTTCTTTTCCGGGGCGTGCTGCTCGGACTGCTTCGTCAGGTGATGGTTCCCTCCGCGGCGGTGTTCCTTGCGGCGATCCCCTTTGCGGCCCTTCATTTTTTGAATCTTCCGAGAGGTGAGGGCGGTTCTGTCGCCTGGTGGAGCGGCCTTTCCTCGCTTGCGCAGGCGGTGACTTCGCTCCCCCCGTGGCCTCTGCTCCTCTGGGGAATGGCCACGCTGTTCGTCGCCGGGCTGCTGCTGGGATGGCTGACGGTCCGGACGGGATCGCTCCACGCGGCGATCGGTCTGCACGGCGTCTGGATCCTCGGCCAGCAACTGTTCAACAAGGTCTCGGTGTTCCAGCCTGACACCGCCGCCCTGCTGCCGTTCATCGGTCCCGCGCAGTGTTCGGGTGCGGTGCCGATCGGCCTGGTTCCGCTCGGGGCCCTGGCGCTCGGAGGATTCCTCGCGGCCGTCCTGTTGCGCGGACATCCCCTGCCTGATCATGCCTGACGACGGGACGCTGTCCGGAGCCTCGCCCTGGCGAGGTCTCGGAAAGGCGGTGCTGGATCTATTCTACCCGCCCCACTGCGCCCTGTGCGGATGCGGTCTCATTCCCTCGGAGCAGTCCGGAGTTGAGCGGGAGAAGGAAGTGTTCTGTCCTGCCTGCATCGCAGGCATCCCGCGACCGCCGGAGTATCGATGTCCGGTCTGCTCTCATCCCATGCAGGGGATGATGATCTGCCCCAACTGCGAGAACCGGCCATGGTACCTCGAGGCGATCGTGCCGGCATGCCGGTACGAGGGAGGGGTGCGAGGGATGATCCAGCATTTCAAATACGGCCGCGACATTGCCATGGCCAGACCGCTGGGGGTTCTGCTGGAAAGGGCTCTGACGGACCCGAGGTTCCATGGCAAGACGTTCCACATGGTGGTTCCCGTCCCCCTGCACTCCGTCAGGGAGAGGGAAAGGGGATTCAATCAGGCCGCTCTGCTTGCGGATCGACTCTCTCACACCATGGGAATCCCCTGTCGCTCGCTGCTTCGGAAAAATCGCCCCACTCCGCAGCAGGCGGGGTTCGACAGGTCTCGCCGCATGGAAAATCTCCGGGGAGCCTTTACCCCGGGATGCGCGCTTCCCTCGGATGCCTCCGTCCTGCTCGTTGACGATGTCTCCACGACCGGAGCGACACTGGATGCCTGCGCGGAAGTTCTGATGGATGCGGGGGCCGCCGGGGTCTGCGCCGTCGTGGTGGCGAGGTGATCAATTGGGATAGGAACCAGGGATGGGTGATAGGGACTGAAGCAATCGGGGGGGCTATTCAATTCCACGCTGTTACCCCCTGACCGATTCCCGAGATCCGATACCCCATCAGGCTTCCCATTCTCCCACCTCCTGGTGCAAAATCCCCACCTTATGACCATTTTCAGAAAACCGACCCTCAAGTTCTCCGAGAAGAGGAAGCGGGAGATGCCCGAGGGCCTCTGGACCAAGTGCATCGGATGCTCCGAGATGGTCAACAACATCGCCCTAGAGGAAAATCTCAGGGTCTGCCCCTCCTGCGGTTATCACTTTGCGCTGGGATCCAGGGACCGGATCGCCCTCCTGCTCGACCAGGGGAGCTTCAATGAGACCGATGCCTCCATGTCCGCGGTCGATCCTCTTGGCTTCAAGGGGGTGGCCACCTACGAGGATCGGCTCGAGACCTATCGTAAAAAAACCGGCCTGATCGACGCCGTCACCACCGGTTCCGGCACGATGGACGGCATCCCCGTGGGCCTTGCCGTCATGGATTTCTCCTTTCTGGCCGCCACGATGGGGTCGGTGGTCGGGGAGAAGATCACCCGCATCATCGAGGCTTCCACGAAGGCCAAGAGGCCCGTGATCATCGTCTGCGCTTCCGGCGGAGCCCGCATGTACGAGGGGATGCTCTCCCTCATGCAGATGGCCAAGACCAGCGGCGCCCTGGCCCGTCACGCCGAGGCGGGTCTTCCCTACATCGCCGTGCTCACCAACCCCACCACCGCCGGCGTCATGGCCAGCTTCGCGACCCTCGGGGACATCGCGTTGGCCGAGCCCCGCGCGATGATCGGCTTTGCCGGGCCGCGCGTGATCAAGGAAACAACCCATCAGGAGCTCCCCGAGGGATTTCAGACCGCGGAATTCCTTCTGGAGCACGGGCTCATCGACGAGATCGTTCCCCGTGACAGGATGCGCGACACGATCATCACGATCCTGCGCAACCTTACAGGCAAGTAGGAAATAGGAGGGATGACACTTGAAAGCTGAGACCTGAGTTTTTCAGGTTTCAGCTTTTTTCATGCTCCCCATGTCCTCCGACGCTCCCTTTCAATGGATTGAGGCCGCGCAGGGAAGGGGGATCGTCCCGGGACTCGCGCGCATGGAGCGTCTGCTTGCCGCGCTGGGAAATCCCGAGCGCTCCCTCCGCTGCCTTCATGTGGCGGGAACGAACGGCAAGGGGTCGGTCTGCGCCTTCGCCGAGTCGGTGCTGCGGGCCGAGGGCGTTCGCACGGGACTCTACACCTCGCCCCATCTTGTCCGCTTCCCCGAGCGGATCCGGATCAATGGCCGGGAAGCCGACGAATCCGTGATCGCGGAGGGAATCGACCGCCTGCGCCGCGCCGTGGAGGGGTGGCCGGAGGAGGGGTGGCCGACCTACTTCGAGCTCGTCACGGCCTTGGCCTTCGATCTCTTCGCCCGCGCGGGTCTGGATGCGGTCATCTTGGAAACGGGGCTTGGCGGACGCCTGGATGCCACCAATGCCGCTCCCAAGCTCGCCTGCGCGATCACGCCGATCGGGCTCGATCACACCGAATGGCTCGGCGGCACCCTCGCCGAGATCGCCCGTGAAAAGGCGGGGATTTTCCGGCCCGGTGTTCCCGCGATCTCGGCGCCTCAGGAGCCGGAGGTTCTGGAGGTGCTGCGCGCGCGCGCATCGCATCTCGGGGCCCACTTCTCCGTGATCGCCGGGCCGGTCGGGGAATCGCTGCCGATTGGGCTGGAGGGCCCGCATCAGCGTTTGAATGCGGCTGTCGCGCTCGGTCTGCTAGGGGCGGCCGGTTTTTCACCCGCCGCCGCCGACGTCGCCGCCGGCCTGCGCTCCGTGAATTGGCCGGGGCGATTCCAGCGGCTGCGCCATCGGGGGAGGGATCTCATCCTCGATGGGGCGCACAATCTCCACGCCGCGCGGTCTCTTGCCGAGACGTGGCGCGGTGCGTTCGGCGATCGTCGTTGCAGCCTCGTGTTCGGGGCGCTTGCCGACAAAAACCCCGGGGCCCTGCTTGCCGAACTGGCGCCGCTTGCAGAGGAGGTCGTGCTTGTGCCGGTTCCCTCGCCCCGCACGGAGCATCCCCGGCGCCTTGCGGAAGGGCTTCAGGGTTATTCGGGAGTTGTTCACACGGCCGGATCGCTGAGGGAGGTGCTTGTGGACGATGTGAACGGGAAAACACCGTTCCTTCCATCCCATGAAGGCCCTGTTTTGCTGGCCGGATCGCTCTTTCTGGTCGGGGAGGCCCTTGCAATCTTGTCCGGTGGCAAAGCGTCTTCCAGAAACCAGTGATTTCAAGGCTCCGCGGGATTTCCCCGGTGGGCAACCTTTTTTCAGCAGGATAGTTTTTCACAGACTCGGCTTGCTCTTGCAGGGGTGTTGATGGGCCCGGAAAATGCTTTTTTATCCCGCAAACACCGCCTCCGGCTCCTCCCCAAAAGAGAAAAAGAGAAAAAAGAAAAAATTTTCAGAAACCCGTTGACCCTATCCGACGGCACACCTACAAATTGTGCCACTCGGTCTCGGAACACACAACATATAGTGTTTTATGGACCTTTTCCCCAAAACCCCAAAACCTCTTCCCAAAGCCATGGAACCCCTCTCCGGACAACTCTCCCTCAGCGGAGTCGACCCCCTTCACGGGCGGGAATTCACCGTTCGCAAGCGTGACGGTCGCAGCGAATCCTTCAACGAGGAGCGTATCCGCCTCGCTGTCGAAAGTGCCTTCAAGGCCGATCGCGACATTCCGAGCGATTACCCGCTGCCGCCCGAGGATCAGGCCGCCGTGGTATCCGTGACGGGTGCCGTCGTAAAGCGCCTCTTCAGCCGTGCCGTGCGTGGCGAGGAGTTGCAGATCGAACGCATCCAGGATGCCGTGGAGGAGGCCCTCATGGTGCAGGGGCATGTCCTGATCGCACGCCGCTACATCATCTACCGTGAGGACCGCCGCAAGGCCCGCGCCCTGCGCGGTGACCGCGATCTGACCGGTCATGTCCAGGCCGAGTTGCACGTCACCCTCTCGGACGGAAGCCGCGAGGTCCTCGAGCCCCAGAAGATCCGCAGGACGCTGATCCGCGCCTGCCGCGGATTCGAGGATCGCTGCGAGGCCCGCGAGATGGCCGACGAGGCCCTCCGCAACCTCTACGACGGCGTCCGCATCGACGAGATCGAGAAGGCGATGATCTTCGCCGCCAAGTCCCGCATCGAGAACGACCCCGCCTACGGCTACGTCACCGCGCGTCTCCTGCTCGACGTCCTCTACCGCGAGACCCTCCCCGGCTACGAGCATTACCACGACCTGACGGTGGCCCACGCCTCCCGGTTCAAGGCTTACCTCGAGGAGGGTGTCGCCGCCGGTCGCCTCTCGCCCGACCTGCTTGGCTACGATCTCGACAAGATCGCCGCCGCACTCAAGCCCGAGCGCGACCTGCAGTTCAACTACATGGGCCTTCAGACCATCTACGATCGCTACCTCATCCACATCGGGGGCCGCCGCATCGAGTCGCCACAGTTCTTCTGGATGCGCGTCTCCCTGGGGCTCGCCCTCAACGAGGGTGCCCAGAAGAACGAGCGAGCGATCGAGTTCTACGAACTGCTCTCGAGTTTCCTCTTCACCTCCTCCACCCCGACGCTCTTCAACAGTGGCACACTGCACCCGCAGCTCAGCTCCTGCTACCTGACGACGGTCATGGACGACCTCGACCACATCTTCAAGTGCATCAGCGATGACGCGAAGCTCTCGAAGTGGGCCGGAGGCCTCGGCAACGACTGGACCAACGTCCGCGCAACCGGATCCCTCATCAAGGGGACAAACGGCGAGAGCCAGGGCGTCATTCCCTTCCTTAAGGTCGCCAACGATACCGCTGTCGCCGTCAACCAGGGTGGCAAGCGCAAGGGTGCCATGTGCGCCTACCTCGAGACCTGGCACCTCGACATCGAGGACTTCCTCGAGCTCCGCAAGAACGTGGGAGACGAGCGCCGCCGAACCCCCGACATGAACACGGCCAACTGGATCCCGGACCTCTTCATGAAGAGGGTCAGGGAGAACGGCCAGTGGACCCTGTTCAGTCCGAGCGACGTGTCCGACCTGCACGATCTCTACGGCCGCGCCTTCGAGGAGCGCTACGCCGAGTACGAGGCCATGGCCGACCGCGGCGAACTCAAGCTCTTCAAGCGCGTCGAGGCAACCGCCCTCTGGCGCAAGATGCTCTCGATGCTGTTCGAGACCGGCCACCCATGGATCACCTTCAAGGACCCCTCCAACCTGCGTTCCCCGCAGGACCATGTCGGCGTCGTCCACAGCTCCAATCTCTGCACCGAGATCCTGCTCAACACGTCGGCCGACGAGACCGCCGTCTGCAACCTCGGTTCCATCGTGCTGCCCAACCATATCAAGGACGGGGGCCTCGACCTTGAGCTCCTCCAGAAGACCATCCGCACCGCGATGCGAATGCTCGATAACGTGGTGGACATCAACTACTACCCGACTCCCGAGGCCAAGAATGCCAACCTTCGTCACCGCCCCGTGGGCCTGGGTCTGATGGGCTTCCAGGATTCGCTCTACAAAATGAAGGTGAGCTACGCGAGCAAGGCGGCGATCGAGTTTGCCGACCGCAGCATGGAGGCGATCTCCTACTACGCGATCCTGGCCTCCACCGAACTCGCCGCCGAGCGCGGCACCTACGAGACCTACAAGGGCTCCAAGTGGGACCGCGGCCTCCTGCCGATCGACACCATCGACCTCCTCGAGCAGGAACGCGGGGTGCCGGTCTCCATGGACCGCTCCTCGACCCTCGACTGGAACGTTGTCCGCGCCGCCATCCGCAAGAGCGGCATGCGCAACAGCAACACCATGGCGATCGCCCCGACCGCGACGATCTCCAACATCACCGGCGTCTCCCAGTCGATCGAGCCGACCTTCAAGAACCTCTTTGCCAAGGGGAACCTGAGCGGCGACTTCACCGTCATCAACAGCTACCTCGTCGAGGATCTCAAGGCCCTGGGCCTCTGGGACAAGAAGATGATCGACGAGCTCAAGTACATGGACGGTTCCATCCTCGGCATCGACCGTATCCCCGACGAGGTCCGCGAGATCTACCGCACCGCCTTCGAGGTGGAGCCCGAGTGGTATGTCGAGAGCGCCAGCCGCCGACAGAAATGGATCGACCAGGGCCAGTCGCTCAACCTCTACATCGCCGCCCCCAGCGGAAGGAAACTCAACGACATGTACCTCCACGCCTGGGAGGCCGGTCTCAAGACCACCTACTACCTCCGCTCTGTGGCGGCCAACACCATCGAGAAGAGCACGCAGCAGCAGCGCTCCAACTGGGTCAACCAGCCCAAGAAGGAGTTCAGCGCCGAGGAGAAGATGGCCTGCAGCATCGAGGCCATGCGTAACGGCGGCGAGTGCGAGGCCTGCCAATAACAGAAACAAACAACGAACAATCCCCACCCCAAGGAACCCCTAAACCCGCAATCGCCATGTCCTGCTGCAACTCCTCAAGCCAACCCGCCACGTTCCACGACCTGACCAAGCGCATCGACGCCGATCAGAAGCGTCTCGTCAACTGCAAGCAGGTCGATGTCAACCAGCTCATGCCCCTGAAGTACCACTGGGCCTGGGACTATTACACCAAGGGCTGCGCCAATCACTGGATGCCCAACGAGATCCCGATGCAGGCCGACATCGAGCTTTGGAAGAGCAACCGCCTCACCGCCGAGGAGCGCCAGGTCATCATGCGTAACCTCGGCTTTTTCAGCACCGCCGAGAGTCTCGTGGGCAACAACATCGTGCTCGCCATCTTCAAGCACGTCACCAATCCCGAGGCGCGTCAGTACATGCTGCGTCAGGCCTTCGAGGAGGCGATCCACACCCACACCTTCCAGTACATCGTGGAGAGCCTCTCGCTCGATCAGCGCGAGGTTTTCAACATGTACCACGAGGTGAATTCCATCCATGACAAGGATGCCTTCGAGATGCAGCTCACCTCCGCCATCATGGAGGAGGGCTTCAACACCGATACCCCGGAGGGGCTGCGCACCTTCCTCAAGAACCTCGTCGGGTTCTACGTCATCATGGAGGGCATCTTCTTCTACAGTGGTTTCGTGATGCTTCTCTCCTTCAAGCGCCAGAACAAGATGGTCGGCATCGGCCAGCAGTTCGAGTACATCATGCGCGACGAGTCGATCCACCTCAACTTCGGCATCGACCTCATCAACGGGATCCGTGACGAGAACCCCGGTGTCTGGACCGAGGAGTTTGAGGCCGAGATCCGCGCCCTGATCCTCAAGGCCGTCGAGCTCGAGGTCGCCTACGCCCAGGATTGCATGCCCCGCGGCATCCTCGGACTGAATGCCGGCCTCTTCCGCGAGTACGTGCAGTACATCGCCGACCGCCGCTTTGACCGCCTCCGCATGCCGCAGCAGTTTGGCAGCCAGAATCCCTTCCCGTGGATGAGCGAAGTCACCGACCTCTCCAAGGAGCAGAACTTCTTCGAGCGCAAGGTCACCGAGTACCAGAAAGCGGCGGCTTTGGAATGGTGAGCTGATTTCCCTCCCGAGGTCCCGAAAGGGGATCATCAACCCAGAGGCAGCCCGCGACCGGAAACGTTCGCGGGCTGTTCCATTCCGGGGGATATTAGGCTGTAGGCTTTGAGGCCGTTAGGTCACAGTTTGGGATTGATGAATCCCCGCTTGTTCCTCCTGCTGTGTGCGGGATGTGCCTGGACCCATGCGGAGACGCAGCCTGCCGAGGTACACATTGAGGTCGGAAACCGCGTAATCCGGTCGTTTGATCCCAAGACTGCTTTCGGGGCGGGGCTCGATGGGCACGGGGAGGGGGATTCCGCCAAGATGCTCTCCCCGGGAAGTGTCCAGAAGATGCTGGAGGCGGGGCTTGGGCCCGTCTCGGTACGACTCAGGACGGAATTGGCCGTCGAGGCGTGGCACTGGAATCCCCGCGGCCGCTGGAGCGATCCCGGGAACTTGCAAGGCTACTGGACGTCTGACGCAACGCCCGATCCGGCCCGTCCGATCCTGACCTCGTACGGCTACAAACTCCCTCGCCGCGGCGACACGCTCGATGAGGCCAATGATGACGGATACTCCTGCTTGGTCGATGGTGATCGCTTGTCGTTCTGGAAGAGCAATCCCTATTTGTCACACGCGTACACCGGCGAATCCGATGTCTGTCATCCCCAGTGGGTGGTCCTCGATTTCGGGAAACCGGTTCCGATCAATGCTCTGAATATCCTCTGGGGGGAGCCCTACGCTAAGAGCTTTCGCGTCGAGTACGCCAATTCGGGGAGGGTCTATTTCGGAGGTTGCCCGAGGAATGTTTGGCATGGGTTGACGAAAGGTTCGGTGCAGGGAGGAAAAGGCGGAAATCAGTTCCTGAATCTCGGGAAGACGGTTTGTGCCCGCTACCTCCGGATCTGGATGACGGAGAGTTCCGGAACGGCACCCTCAGGTTCCAAGGATCCGCGCGATGGCATGGGCTTCGCAATCCGTGAAATCATGGCGGGGGAGGCCGGGCAATTTGACTTCGATGACCATGTGATTCACAGTCCGGACAAGAAGCAGACCCTCTGCTATGTCTCCTCGACCGATCCGTGGCATCGGGCGTGCGATCGTGATCCGAAGACCGAGCAACCCGGGATCGGCCGCATCGCGCGGTGCGGCATCACACGGGGACTGCCCTTGATGTTGGCGATCCCGGTCCTCTATGACACCCCGGAGAACGGTGCGGCGTTGGCGGCTTACGCGAGCAGTTCCGGCATCCCCGTTTCCCGCCTGGAACTCGGAGAGGAACCGGACGGGCAGCGCATCGATCCTCATGATTTTGGCGCCCTCTATGCACAAACAGCGCGCCTGATCCGCAACGCCGATCCCAAGGCGGTGATGGGTGGACCGAGCTTCGTGACACTTGATACCGATGGATCCGATGACCAGACCTACCGCTTTGACAAGCGCTGGTGGATCCGTGATTTTCGGGGTGAATTGGCCCGTCATGGCGAAGGTGGTTCCTTTCGATTTCTCTCCTTCGAGTGGTATCCCTTCGATGACGTGCAGGAGAGTGAGTCCCTGCAGTTGCCTCGATCCCGTGCGATGCTTGCGAAAACCCTGCGCCGCTACGGTTCGTTCGGGCTTCCCTTGGTCATCGGCGAATACAACTTCTCCGTCTTTCCGTGCCGTCAGGAGGTCGATCTGGCCGGAGGTCTCCTCAACGCCGAGATTGCGGCCCAGTTCCTCTGCGGGGGAGGAGCCGCCGCCTATTACTACGGCTACGAACCGAACAAACTCGAGAACACCTGCGGCTCCTGGGGAAACCAGTTGATGCTCCTGAGCAAGGAGGCTTCGCTGACACCGGTGGCCACCTTCCACTCCCTGCGTCTTCTCACCCGCGAGTGGATGGATCCACGGGGAGGAAGTCATGGAGTGCTTCCTGTCGCCCTTCGCGGTGATCGGAATCTCACGGAGGCGTGGGCCCTACTCAGGCCTGACGGCACCCGTTCCCTGCTCTTGATCAACAGGGTAAATCGCCCCGTGACCATCATCCTGCATGGCATGCGGGCCACCATGGTGAGGACCTATGGTTCCGGGCAGTACCGCTGGCTGGCGGATGGTCCGAAGGGATGTCCCGTGCGGAAAGCACCACCCGTGACCTCGCCTTGTCTCGGGGATTCCGTCACTATTCCGGCTTTCGCGCTCGCCGTGCTGCGATAGGATTTTTGGGATGAAACGAATCCTGCCCCCGCTCTTTCTGCTCGGATTACTTTGCTCCATCCCGCTGCAGGCGGTCGATGTCCGGAAGCCCTCCTTTCACACCGAGGGAGCGCCCACCGGCAAGCCGATGGGGCCTCTTCAGCCCGGTCAATACTGGTGGGCCCCCCGCATCTCCCCGGACGGTCCGGTCATGATCCTGGTGAGCCTTCCCGAGCAGGTGATGAACGTCTACCGCAATAGCGTTCTGGTGGCCCGTTCCTCCATCAGCAGCGGCATGCCGGGGCACTCCACCCCGACGGGTGTCTTCACGATTCTCCAGAAGAGCGCCGACCACTACTCCAAGACCTACGACAACGCCCCCATGCCCTATATGCAGCGTCTGACCTGGGACGGGGTTGCCTTTCACTCGGGGTTCCTGCCCGGTCATGCCGCCAGCCACGGCTGCATCCGACTTCCCTTCGAGTTCTCCAAGAAGCTCTTCGATCTGACTCGTCAGGGAGGAACCGTCGTGATCGGCGACAATCAGTCCCTCCGGACCTCCTATGCCGCCGATCCCGGCCTGATCCTGCCTAGTCTTCATCCTGGAGCCAGCCATCCACTCGCACCGGGTGCCTACAGCTGGCATCCCGAGCGTAGCAAGACGGGTCCCGTGACCATTGTCCTGAGCGCCGCCGACCGCACGATCTACGTCTACCGCAACGGGGTGCGGATCGGGCGCGCCGCCGTGCGGATCAACGGGCTCGGGAAGTTCGGCAACCATGTCTTCACCCGCGTCGCCCCCATCGGGGACACGACCTCGCGAAACCGTTGGATGACCGTGGGGAGAAACGGGACGACCGATCGCACGAGTTTTGACAGTCTCAGGAAGAGGGTCTCCTACAACGACGAATTCCGCAGGATTCTCCAGGGTATCGTTGCTCCGGGCACCACGGTCGTCGTCACCGACCTGCCTGTCTCAGGAAAGCGGGAACGCGATCTGAACTTCTCCGGAAAGTGATCCAAGGGACTGCGATCAGCGCAGAAAACCCCAGCTGATTGCCCCCGCCACGGCCATCATCAGGACCGGGTTGATCTTGGTGAAGAGCATCAGGAACAGGGCGATCAGTCCCATGATTGCGGTCGGAACGGAGTGGATCGAGGTCTTGGCGATGATCCAGGTGGCCGCGAGAATCAGGCCGGTCGAGATCGGCATGATCGCATCCATGACCGCGTGCCTCCAGGGCGACTCCTTCCAGTGGTCCCACCAGTTGCCGGCGTAATAGACCAGCACCGAACTCGGCACGAACATCGCCAGCGTCGCCACGAGAGCCCCAAGGATTGCCGCCGCCGTCCCGTAGGGGAGACATGCCTTGAGGCCGACCAGGGTCACCACCATCATCGAGGGGCCGGGCGCGGCCATGCTGATGGAAAAGAGATCGACGAACTGCTGGTCGCTCATCCAGTGGTACTCCCCGCAGGCGGCCTGATGCATTGAGGGAAGCACGACCTTGCCGCCGCCGAATGCTGAGAGAGAAAGGGCGGAAAAAAGTCCGGCTAGCTGGAGCAGGACTCTGTTCATGCGTCCTCCTTGGTCGAGTTCTTGCGGGGACGATGCCACCAGAGCGCCAGGGGTGCCATGATCAGGATCACCACCGGGACGTGAAGATGGGCGAAACGCACCAGGGCGAAGGTGATGAGGATCAGGATGATGTCGAAGACGCCCTTGATGGACTTTTGTCCCGCCTCGAAGACCATGCTCGCCATCAGTCCGCAGGCCACGGCGGTGATTCCCGCAAGCATGGCCATGCCGTCCGCTTTCTGGCCCGCATGGAAGTAAAGGAACCCCAGCGCGCAGGTCGTGACAAAGGGGGGGATGAAGAGGCAGGAGAGCGCCACGGCGGAGCCAAGGGGACCCTTCAGGTGATTGCCGATATAGACGGCGAGTCCCGCCACGTTTGCTCCCGGCAGGAGTTGCACCAAACCGAGGCCGGGAAGGAATTCCTCGTCGGTGAGCCAGCGCTTCTGCGTGACGACCAAACGCCTGATATAGGCGGTGATTCCGCCCCCGAAACTGGTCAACCCGATGAAGACAAAGAGACCCGCCAGCTCCAGCATCGAGGGTCTTACGAGCGCCCCTGCCTCCGGACCTGAGTCAGGAGGAGTATTTCTTTCCATGGGCGATGTGGGCGTGCTTCTCTTCGTGAGCCTTCTGCTCGGCGAGTTCCTTGGCCATGTGCTTGTCACGGTCCGCCTGGATCCCCTCGTCCGAGAGATCGATCCGTTTCGAGTTTTCCCAGTCGCTGTGGAAGATCTTCACGAGACGCTTGATCAAGTCTGGATCGCTGAATCGGATGCCGAGCTCGCGCCGCTCGTTGAAGCACTTCGGATAGATGTTGAAGGAACTCAGCAGTGCGCGCTGCTCGTCGGCAAGGATCAGCTTGGCGTGGAGATGGACACCCTTCAGCTTGTGGACGTTGATGCCGAGATCCTCCAGCAGGCGGAGGCCGGCGACCCCTTCGAGGATATAGAAATCCCTGAGCGAGTGGACGGGGAGGGCCGTTGCGTGGACCTTCACGTTCCTCTTCATCTTCGCGTGGACGAGGGCCTCGATCACCGGGGTATCGACATACTTCTCGTGCTGGATGTAGAGCGACTCCTTGGCGCCGCCGATGAAATCGATCACGGCTTGCCGCGATTTTCCAACACTCCAGATCAGGTTGGAGACGGCGGGAGGGGTGAAGTCGGCGCGGTTCCAGTCCGCCTCGAAGCAGCCCGCCACTTCGGCCACCTCCTCGGGGTCGTTGGTGACCAGGCCGTAGTCGCGTGTCAGGCCGAAGTACTTCGGAGCCCAGTTCAGCGACATGATGAAGGCCTGCTTGCCGTCGACCACCATCGATTTCTCGTGGGTGATCGGGTACTTCGGGTTGGTTTCCTCAACGGGAACCTTCGCATTGCGGAAAAGCTCGAATGCCTCGTCGTTGTCATGCTCTCCGGTGAAACGCGATGGATTGAGCATCACGCGCACCTTCACGCCGCGTTTGTGCGCCTCGATCACGGCTTTGATCAGGATCGGATCCGTGAACTGGAACATCTTGATATCGAGGGATCTTTTGGCCTTCTCGATGGTCTTGAGGATCGGTTCGATCCCGTCATCGGGCTGCACGATGAGATGATGGACGGCGTCGGTGAACATGCCCCACACTATGAGTGAGGGCGGCCCTTCTTTCAACGGCTTATCAGGGCTCGCGGAGCAACAATTTTCCCCTCTCCCTTTTCTTTTCGGGAAACGGGGATTAGATTACCCCCATGAGCGACTCCTTCTCGGGCATTCTCTCCTTCCTCGAGGCCCACAGTTACCACTACACCAGCCACGAGGACGAGGAGCGGATCAACCTCACCCTGGCCGGGAAGCATGCCGACTACCGCGTGACCATGCGGATCACCCACGAGGGGGATTACTTCCAGATTTACATCCACTACCCCTTCCGTGTGCGCGAGCCCGAGCAGCGGATCACCGCCGCGGAACTCGTCTGCCGGGCGAACTACGGGATCCTCGTG
>Ga0208379_1000157_pt1 | contig 32545 bp, 24 predicted proteins | sample CryBogCBE02Aug07_FD_184559 | JGI IMG/M metagenome (GOLD analysis project Ga0208379, IMG submission 184559) | Freshwater microbial communities from Crystal Bog, Wisconsin, USA - CBE02Aug07 (SPAdes) | ecosystem: Environmental > Aquatic > Freshwater > Lake | place: Crystal Bog, Wisconsin, USA... | reverse complement strand
CGATGAGCCGCTCGTAGGGGGTCATTTCGTCGGGTTGCTGGTCGACGACCTTTAACTCCATCGGCTCTCCGACCATGCGCTCGCCGTCGATCTTCACCTGCATGCAGATACCGATCTCGATGCGGGGCGAGAAGAGGAAGCGCACGTAGTTGTGCATCGGTGCCTGCTCGTCGGGGAAAACGACCTGTGGCGGGCGGTGGAACTGCACGCGGACCTCGGTGCCCGACACGGGAAGATTCTTGCCGGCGCGGATGTAGATGGGGACTCCCTGCCAGCGCCAGTTGTCGATGAAGACACGGACGGCGGCGAAGGTCTCGGTCTGGCTGTTGGCGGCAACCCCGGGCTCCTGCAGATAGCCCTCGAACTGCCCACGGACGATGTCATTGGTCGAGATGGTGCGGATCGACTTGAAGAGCTTCACCTGCTCGTCGCGGACTCGCTCCATGTCGGGCCAGTAGGGGGCCTCCATGCAGAGGAACCCGACCACCTGCATGAGGTGGTTCTCGATCACGTCGCGCAGGCATCCCGTGGCGTCATAGAAGGCGCCGCGACCCTGCACACCGAACGACTCGGCCATGGTGATCTGGATGTTGCTGATGTAGTTGCGGTTCCAGACCGGCTCGAGGAAGGCATTGGCAAAACGGGTGTAGAGGACGTTCTGGGTGGCTTCCTTGCCGAGGTAGTGATCGATGCGGAAAACCTGACGCTCCTCGAGCACCTCATGAAGGGTCTTGTTGAGCGCCTTGGCCGAGGCGGCATCATGACCGAAGGGCTTCTCGACCACGACGCGGGACTCATCGTTGAGGCATCCAGCGGCTTTGAGCCCCTTGGTGACCGTTCCAAACAGCACGGGCGGGATGGCCAGATAAAAAAGCGTCTTCTTGGAATCGCCCAAGGCCGCCTTGAGGTTCTGGAAGGTCGCAGGATCGGCATAGTCGCCGTCCACATACTGGAACTGGTCGGTGAATTTCTTGAAAATCGCCTCATCGACCCCGCGGCCATACGTGGTGATCCCCTCGCGGGCTCGGTCGATGACCTGATCCCGCGTCATGCCGCTCTTGGCGACCCCGATCACGGGCCCCTCGAGCACCCCCCGGCGATAGAGCGCCTGAAGGGTGTCGAAAAGCTTCTTGTGGGCAAGGTCTCCGGTGGCCCCGAAGAGAACCAGGGCGTCGCTTTTTTCTGCGGGCATGATGGCGGGTGGCTGGGTGTTCCGGGGTTACTTGGAACCGGCGGGTTTCTCAAGGTGACCGCCGAACTCAAAGCGCATCGCCGAGCAGATCTTGTCGGCGTACTCGGCAAGGTTGCGGCTCGAGAAGCGCTCGTAGAGGGCGGAGCTGAGGACGGGGGCGGGAACGCCCTCCTCGATCGCGGCGAGGATCGTCCAGCGCCCCTCGCCGGAGTCGCTGACGCGGCCGCCGAAGGTCTTGAGCTCGGGATCACGGGCCAGGGCATCGGCGGTGAGGTCGAGCAGCCAGCTGGCCACCACGCTGCCGCGGCGCCAGACCTCGGTGATCTCGGGGAGATCGAGGTCGTACTGGTAGTTCTCGGGATCGCGGAGCGGGGTGGTCTCGGCGTCGATCTCGCGCTTCACCTTACCGGCGTTGGCGTTCTTAAGGATGTTCAGGCCCTCGGCATAAGCGGCCATCATGCCGTACTCGATGCCGTTGTGGACCATCTTGACGAAGTGTCCCGCACCGTTGGGGCCGCAGTGCAGATACCCCTCCTCGGCCGTCCCCTTGCGGGTGCGGCCCGGAGTGACGGGAGCGTCTCCCTTGCCGGGAGCGAGAGCCTTCAGGATCGGGTCGAGGTATCCGACGGCTTCCTTGGATCCACCGATCATCTCGCAGTAACCGCGCTCCAGACCCCAGACGCCGCCGGAGGTGCCGACATCGACATACTCGATGCCCTTGGCGGAGAGCTCCTTGGCGCGACGGATGTCATCCTTGTAGTAGGAATTTCCACCATCAATCAGGATGTCCCCCTTGCCGAGCAGGGGGGCAAAGGTGGCGATGGTGTCGTCCACGTAGGCGGCGGGGATCATCATCCAGACCGCCTTGGGGCCGGTGAGCTTGGAGACGAGATCAGCCTGATCAGCTGCGGCGATGGCCCCCTTGGAGGCCAGATCCTTGACCGCAGCCTCGCTGCGATCCCAGACAACGACTTCGTGACCCGACTTGATGAGACGGAGGACCATGTTGGCTCCCATGCGGCCGAGACCGACCATTCCGATACGCATATGCTAGATTCCTTGTTGTTCCTTGATGAGGAGGGTGAATGTGAACCCCTCTCATCACAGAGGAAACCCGCCCCGTCAAGCGTCACCTGTCGACTTTCGTGACACATTCCCTGCTGGAGCCTGCGGTCCGGCCTCCTAGAATGCCCCGGATGAGCACCACCAGCATGCGCACGGGCATCCTCGCCGCCATGGAATCGGAGTTCCGTGACCTGGCCGACTCGCTGGAACACCGCTCCAGCGAATCGATCGCGGGCCGGGAGATCCGCTACGGAACCCTCGAGGGGGAAGAGGTGGCCATGGTGCTCTGCGGCTGCGGCAAGGTGAACGCCACCCATGCCGCCACCCTTCTGGCCTGCCAATCTAATGTCTCCCGTTTACTGGTCACCGGAGTCTCCGGCGGGCTTGCCAAAGGACTGAAGGTCGGGGATGTGGTCATCGGCGACTCCTTCATCCAGCACGACATGGATGCCCGGCCGCTGTTTCCGAGGCATGTGATCCCGTTTGAAGGATACTCGGAGATCGGGGCCGATGCCGACCTACGCAACCTGCTTTGCACTGCAGCCAGAACGATGCTGGCCACGGCGAGGCCACCGGGCCTCGAGGAAGCCAAGTTGGTCGAGGGACTGGTGGTCAGCGGCGATCAGTTCCTTTCCAGCACCGAGGCTCGTAATGAGGTGCTCGATCCCCTCCCCCATGCGGTCTGCGCCGACATGGAATCGGCGGCGATCGCCCAAGTCTGTCGGGCGGCAGGGATTCCCTTAGGAGTGATGCGCGTCATCTCGGACAGCGCCGATGGAAGCGCGCATATCGACTTTGCCAAGTTCGTCGAGGAATCAGCCTCCAAGGCCTGCGCGGCGACGGTGCGGTACGCATTACGCGCCTTGGCGCAGTGAATGCGTACAGGCTATTAGCGGTTTAGACTGAAGGCTGTTAGGAATTAACTACGCCTTGCTTTTGCTAAAGCCATGGCATGGCCAACTGCAGGAACTGCAAGCAGAACTAATCCGAGGGGGATAACAATCCCAACAATGGACTTCCAAAGAATACCTTTAGTCCCATGCTTCGGAATACCGCAAAGGCCAATAATTCCACAAATCAGCCCTGAAATCATGATGAATCCAGCGAAGCCAGCAACAATCATTCCCACTTTTGTTTTTGCCTCACCTTGGAGCTGATTCAAGCCGCTTAATGAAAGAACATTAATAGCTATAGATAATACTGGAGCCCACAAACTAGCCGTTGCGGCTTGATGAAAAATCGTTTTCGCTTGCCCTGAAGGTAGAGGAGGAGGGGTAGTCACCTCTTTCTGATAGCCTAATAGTCTTCAGCCTATCCACCTAGTTCTAGAAAGCTTTTGGCTTTCTAGAACGTCACTCCAATCTGGGCGCCCAGCACGAGGGCGTTGGGTATATTGCCGGTACCACCGGGATTGATCACCCACTGCACGTCGGGCTGAATGTAGGCGAACTTGGTCAGGTTGACGCGGTAGCCCCATTCGTAGACGAGTTCGTAGCTGGCCGTGCCGCCGAGGGCGACCTGATTGGCCGTGGCGTAGTTGTCGCTGAAGTTCCCATAGGCCACTCCGAAGATCGAAAGATCACGGGGACGGGCCGGGATCAGGCCGGTGTAGACGAGGCCGCCGTTGTACTGGAACGGCATCTTGGCGGTGTTCTGCTGCGGGGTCAGCATGAAGGCGCTCCAGGCGGAGAGACCGGTGTCCTTGTAGGGGTCCATCCGGTAGAGCATCTGGTCGAAGTGCCAGTAGAGGGAGTAACTGCCGTTCTGGGTCTGCGAGCTATTCTGCCACTCGGGGTAGGAATAGGTGGAGTAATAGCCGCCCATCCAGTAGTGGCCGGGGAGTCCGTGCGGCACGGCATCGGTGGCTGGGGCAGCGAAGGTCTTCCCCTCGGCGACCGACTTGTTATCGCGCTTGGAGGCGGTTGTGCCAGTGGGCTTGAAGAACTCGGGTGCCCACCCGTACTGGGCGATGACCATGACCCCGTCGCCGCCGTTCATCTCCCAGTCAAAGCCATGGAGGTAGGACTGCGAGACCACCGGGGTAACCTGATAGATGCCGAGCATGGCCTCCGTGGTGGAGGTGGTGAGGGCCCTCAGGCGGGCACCCCAGACGGCCCAGGGGTAGGTGGAGAACTTGTTGTTCACCGGCAGGGACTGGGGGTTCCCGTCGATGCCGTTGTTCATGTAGAGCCAGTAGAAGGGCGAGGAGGCGAAGTCATCGCCGGCGCTCATGCGGCCGAACTTGAAGCTGACCTTGTCGTCAAGGAAGCGCTGGTTGTAGGCGAGCCCGTAGAAGATCACTCCGGTGCCGCCATAGACCTGCTGGACGGTGAACTGATTGCCGATCCGCTGGGCCGTGAGGTTGTTGCCGTTACGGTCGAGCGCGATGACGCTGAGGGTGCCCCCGTGCCATCCGAGGAGCGGCTCGGTCTGAAACTCAAGGTCGAGGGTGAAGTTATCGCAGTAGGTGAAGCCGGAACTCTGCCCCCCGACGGGGTTGCCGGCCAGATCGGCGGTGTAGGTCAGGGAGATGTCGAGTCCGTTCGTGGAGAGCTTGTCGCGAAGACCGAACCAGTTGAGCGTGGCGTAGTCGGAATCGAGCCAGTTTTTCGTATTGTCACGACTCTGCTGGTAGGGGTCCCAGAACCGCTGATTGGCCCAGTTGAGCTCGGGGATCTGGTAAGGGATGTCGAACTTGAGTTCCTCGTCGGGTGTGACGAATTTCGGCATCGGGATCCGCACGGTCAACACCTTGCGGGAGGGGTTTTCCTGCGCGGTGCCCTGGTCGGGGGTGGAGACGGCGGTTGCTGCGGCGAGAAGGAGGGGGAGGAACATGGGGGGGGTGGTTCGGGTAGAGAGAAACCATCTCCGGCGGCGGAATCAACCCGTTTTTTTTCAACGGCGCCATGTCCCCGAAAGAAGCCGGTGGCATGATCAGACAATGCATCACATTTTCGTCTCAGGTTTCTGCGATATGATTCATGCGGGTCATGTGCAGATCTTCTCAAGGCCAAGGCTTAGGGTGATTCATGACCGTTTCCTTCGCCTCGGAGGAGGTTTTTGAGTCCAGAAGCAACAGCGCTTTTCGCTAACGGGAAAGGTCCGAATGCGTTTGTGAGAAGAACGGCCGACACCCGCCCCATCGAGCCCTGCTCCAACTGGGTGTCAAGAAGTCCTGGGTGGAGGGGGACTTATTAGGCCTTTCCCTTGGCAACCGCTCTTCAGTTTGCGTCGGGAGCAATCTGGCGTACAACCCGCTGAATCCCCTGCTTCGCGAGGTCGCTCATCGGGTAACGGCCCTGCGCCTGCAGATACCACGTGAGTGCCTCGCCGTACTCCTTGCGCCCCTCATTCTCCTTGGCCTGACGGATGTCGTTCACAAAGTCGGGCGCCTGGGTGGTCAGGTCCGCACGCATCTGGGTGAGCTTCGGATCATCGGGGTATTTCTCGAAGGCGATCTCGAGCCCTTCCCAGGCTCCCGTGGGATCTCCCCGGCGGGAGATCTCCTGGGAACGCATGATCGCACCCTCGATTTCCTGCATCCGGTCCATCACCTCGCGTAGCTTGGCCTGACGCGCCGCTTTCTTGTCGGAGTCGTCGACGGCCACCGCGGCGATGTACCTCTCCCTCTCGTCGAAGATCCGGCGGTAGTTCCCCTGCCCATGGAGCATGTCGAAGTCGGCCAGTGCCTTAACCTGCGGGCTCGCCTTCTCCGAGACGCGGCTGATTTCCGCGGAGAAGGTCTGGAGTTCGGGGTTGTTCGGCCAGAGGGCTGCTGCCCGCGTGATCTCGGTCTGGACAGACTGGAGATCTCCCTTGGCCGCCGCAACCTTCGCCTGGGCCACCAGTAGGCTGCTGGCGGTCTTGACCCCCTGGAGCTTGGCGTGGATCTCGGCATCATCGAACCCGGGGTTCATCTTCTTCATCTGCTCCACGACATCGCTCAGGACATCGATGTTTCCGGAGTTGGCCGCGTTCACCAGGCGGTTGCAGAGTTGGGCGTAGGCCAGCGTCTTGCGCTTGTCTTCCTGACTCAGGGTGCGGACGCTGGGCAGGTACTCACCCTTTGAGAAAACGGCGGCCAACTGGCTGGCTGCGCTCTCCATCTCGTCCTTGCCGAGGAGGAACTTGTAGACCTTCACCCCCTCGTTGACATCGCGGATGATCTCGTTGGAGACACTGTCGATCTGGCTCAGGCTCTTGAAGGTTCGGCTCGCGGTCCGCATCGCCGTGCTGAGGGCGTTCTGGGCGCTTTCCACGCTGAGATTTTCCACCCCGAGGTTCATTCCGGATCCGGACAGGGCCATGGCATTCATCCCACCCCCGTAATAACCCGTTCCCACACCGGCGCCGGCACCCCCTCCCGCCCCGCCGCCCGTACCCGCTGACGCACCAACGCCGGGGTGGGCGTTGTCTGCGGCACCCGAGGCAATGGCTCCGGTCGGCGCGGCATCAGCGGTAATTTTTGCCTGCCCGGCCTCCTTGTTGTAACCCATCCGGTCGGCCATCTGGTTGAACTGTTCCAGTGACTGGTCGCCGTCGTCGAAGATGGCCCTGTAAAAGCGGTCGAGGATGATGACATGCTGATAGCGGCGCTGCACGAAGAGCTGGAGAATGAGCGCTTGCAGTTGGAACTTGGCCTGCACCTCGGCGGTGGCGATCTGGGCCTTGTTTTTCTGGATGGTCTGCTTCAGCGCGGAGACCTCGGCCTTGGAGGGATCGAGTTTGGCGGCCTGAACCTCCTTCTCCATGTCCTTGTAGACATCGACGTCGTTCTTGCCCGGAGCAAGAGCGGGAAGCGCCAAGGAAAGAGCGGAGTTAAGCTGGTTGTACTCGGCCGTCTTGAGATCCCTCAAATTCTGCTGGTTCGCGTCGGTCAGGTTCCTGACCAAGACCCGGACATTGGCCGCCGCGTAGACGGCGTCATGGATCGTGGTGCAGATGTTGGCATCGCTCTCGAACTGAGAGGCTTTTGTGAGCAGGTTGAAGGCCTCGTCCTGGTTCGACTTGGTGGCGTTGCCGGGGGCCAGAAGATCCATGATCCTCTGCAGCCTTTGCGTATAGAGCGTGTAGTCTTCCGAGGTCTCCGCGGGAGCGCTCAGGTACTTCTCGAACTGGACGGCAAAAACAGGGTTGTTCCACATGGCGAGGAACGTGTTGGGCTTCATGTCCACGATGTTCTTCTTGGCCTTGAGGTTGGCCTCGAACATCGCCTCGCTGCCGATGACCCTGTTGTCCTGGGCACCCTGGAGGGGATTGCCCTCCTTGTACTGCTGGCCAACCTCGTGGATCGTCTGTGCGTTCTGGGCATCCAGGGAGACGGCCGCGAGGAGGAGTACGAGTCCGGCGGCAGTCCTGCAAAACAGCTTCTTCATGGCTTCCGTGCCTCCTCGACAATCAGCAGGCCTCCCTCACCCACGTTGACCTTCATGAGGTAATGCTGACCTTTCTGGATGGTGAGCTTTCCAAGGGAAGTCGGGACCAGCACGGGCAGGATGACCTGCCGGTCCCCTTGCCTGCCACCATGGAGCATCACGGAGAAGAGCCGCCCCTTGCTGGGGGAGTTGCCGAGCGCGGCATTGATCTCGGCATCGATCCGATAGGTGTTGCCCCGGAGGGAATTGGCGTTCGAGCAGTAGAGGTTGGGATCAAGTTCCTCGACGGTCCTCAGCGATGTGCTCCCGTCGGCATGCTTGAAAAGCACATATCCCGCGACGACAACCAGCGCCACGGCAAGAATCAGCATCCATGCGGGAAAACCACGGTTCTTGCGCTGGCGGGACATGCCAGAAACATGGTTGCGGCGACGCCGGAATTCAACCGCAATCGGAGGGACCGGAGACCCTCTCCAGGCGGCGGATCCGTTTGAGATAGCGCACCCCGTCGGGACCCAGATCTGCGGGATCGATCACCGGAGGACCGAAAACCCGATCCCAGATCCGCTCGTAGGAATGGGCGGCCAAAGTGATCGAGAGGCAGAGATCGAGTGCCCGTTGGTAAAACTCCCGAGGCCTCGAGCGGACAGCCTCCCGTATGACGGAAAACTGGGCGCCTCCCCGGAAATGGAACCACTCAGGAGACTCCTCACCGAAGAGCGCCCGGTAGAGCCGTCCCGTCTCGAGTTCATGGCGCTCCGGATTCTTGCTCCAAGGGACAAAAAGCCGCCTTCCGCGGGGATCGTCGGTCTCTTCGAGGAATCCATACCAGCGGAACCGATCGACCGTTTCCTCCCCGGAGACCAGCGCCCGCAGGCGTTCGTGAAGATCCGGAGCATGATCAAAGGGATGCCCCTGGCAGAACAGCGTCACCGGGGATGGGTCCTCGTACCGGGCAACCAGATGCGTCAGGTAGGTGTGGGCTTCCCTCCCCACATTGGGCAGGGACATGACCGTCAGGCCGGATCGTTCAGGAAACCCCTCCGGCAAGGCCCGGGTCTTGCCCTTGTTGTAAATGGTGATCCGGATTTCCCCGGGAACCCGCCGCACCCAGCGCAGATCCTCCTCATGACGGGCAATCACGAGTTCAAGCAGGGAGTCCGTCATGATGTGTGATCATCTTTCTCATGAGCGGACCAGGCCGGAGGCATCATGAACGACTCCTCAACCTCTTCAGGTTTGAAGTTTCATCCTTCCGCCCTAGCCCAGCCTCCCGGCCCGGTTACCGATGAGGACGATCATCGAGCGCTCGGGGAGCGTGACGCACGACTGGTCCGCCAGAAGTGGCTCGGAGCCCGGTTCATTGAAGTCATCGGGTGACGGACGGGCTGTGTCGATCACGAAACGCCAGCGGATCCCCTGCGGAAGACGCGGCAGCGTGAAGGTCAGCGACTCATGCCACATATTGAAGGCGGCATAGATGAAATCCTGCGCCGGTCCGGATTCCACGGTGACATCGCCGGCGATCAGGAAGGCGAGCGAGCGGCTCTCCTCACCCCAGTCCGGCTCCCATGGCTTGACGCCATGCCAGCTGATGTCCGGGAATCCGCAATGCCGGGGATCGACCGCATTGGTGAAATACTCCGTCCGGTGAAGCTGCTCATGGCGTTTCCGGAATTCCGCAAGCAGGCTGACGAAGCGTCGCAGGCCTGTTCCGTTGGATGATCCGGCTGACTCGTTGGCCGACGCCCAGTCGAGCCAGTTCCATTCCTCGTCATGGCAGTAGGCGTTGTTGTTGCCCCGCTGGGTCCGGTCCAGCTCGTCTCCCATCGAAAGCATCGGCACCCCCTGGCTCAGGAAGAGCAAGGCCATCGCGTTGCGCTGGAGTCGCCCCCTCAATGCCTTCACGGCAGGATCGTCGGTCTCCCCCTCCGCGCCGCAGTTCCACGAGTAGTTGTCGTTGGACCCGTCCCTTCCCCCCTCTCCGTTCTCGAGGTTTTTTTTGGAGTTGTAGGAAAAAAGGTCCCTCAGCGTGAAGCCGTCATGGCAGGTGAGGAAGTTCACGGAAGCGGTCGGCTTGCGGCCGGCCCCCTTGTAGAGATTCGGGGATCCGAGGATTCCCTGCACCATGTCGCCGACCACGCCGGGGTCCCCCTTGAGGAAACGGCGCGCGGCGTCACGGAAGTGGCCGTTCCATTCCATCCATCGGCCGTAGGCCGGGAAGTTTCCGACCTGATAAAGCCCGCCCGCATCCCAGGCCTCGGCGATCAGGTCGCAGCCGGCGAGGATCGGATCATGAGCCAGAGCCTCGAGCAGGGGAGGGTTGGCCAGCGGCGCCCCGTTGGGATCGCGGCCCAGGACCGAGGCAAGGTCGAAGCGGAAGCCGTCAATGTGGTACTCCGAAACCCAGTAGTGGAGGCAGTCGAGCACGAAGGAGCGTACGACCGGATGGTTGCAGTTGAGGGTGTTGCCGCAGCCGGTGTAGTTGGCGTAGCGACCCTCGGCATCGAGCATGTAGTAGGTCTGGTTATCGATTCCCCGGAAGGAAATCATCGGCCCCCGCTCGTCCCCCTCCGCGGTGTGGTTGAAGACCACGTCGAGGATGATGGAGATCCCGGCAGCGTGGAGGGCCTTGACCATCCTCTTGAACTCGGCGACCTGGGTGCCGTGGTGACCCGTGGCGGCGTAGCCGCTTTTCGGCGCATAGAATCCGACCGTGCTGTAACCCCAGTAGTTGCAAAGCTGCCTCCCGGAGACGGGGTTGAACCGCTTGTTCTCGTACTCGTCGAACTCGAAGACGGGCATCAGCTCGATGCAATTGACGCCGATCGACTGCAGGTAGGGGATCTTCTCGATGATCCCCTCGTAGGTGCCGGGATGACGAACCCCGGAAGAGGGGTGGCGGGTAAACCCGCGCACATGCATCTCGTAGATGACGAGATTCTGCACGGGAAGCTGGATCGGACGGTCATGCCCCCAGTCGAAGTCCTCAAGGGGGATCCGGGCGCGATGCGGGTAGACCTCTTCCTCCGCGGGACGCGCGAGCCAGACATCGCGCCCGCCGATTTCACGGGCGAAGGGATCCAGCAGGATCTTCGAGGAATCGAACCGATGGCCCGCCTTAGGATCGCTCGGCCCCTCCATGCGGAAGCCGTACTCCAGCTCCTCGTAATCCAGATCGTAGACGATCATCGTCCAGACATCGCCGATCTTGCACTCCGGAGGGAACGGGATCTCCGCGTAGGGCTTCGCCTCGCCCTTGCGAAAGAGCACCAGCGTGCAGGCGGTGGCGTGGGCCGAGTAGATCGAGAAATTCACTCCTCCCGGGACATGACTCGCCCCGTAGGGAAGGGCGTGACCGTACCGGAGCCGGAATCCCGCGTATTCGTGCGTGTGATGAAAGGCGGCCCGGATCATGAGGATAAGGTTAGCCTAGGATGAGGAATTTGGAACTCCGATATGACCTGCTAGGGGCGCTGCGATTTTAGATGCAGGGCAAGGCGGTCAATAAATGCCTTAGCAAACCCACTGCAAGCGAAGACCTACACAGCCATGCGCTAAAATCACAAGCCCTTGGGGGGCACGAGATCGAACGGAGGAATCAAGGCCATCACCGCCTCCCCCTCGCCGGTCACCGCCAGATAGGCACCCTCCGCCACGGCCGGACCGGTCACCGTATGGTAGCTGTTGTAGGAAAAATGCTCGCCCGGCTCGAGCCGCGGAAAACAACCGACCACGCCGTCCCCCTCGACGACGGTCACCTGCCCATCCTCGCCACGGACGACCCATTTGCGTCCCTTAACGGTGACCGTCCGATCACTGTCGTTGCGGATGGTGATGAAGTAGACAAAGGGATGAGGCTGGTCCGGCGGCGCAGGGAGATCGGGGGCGTGGACGACGCGGTCGACCACGGCTTCGAATCCCTCTAGGATCCGTGGTGGCCGCGGCTGCATGGCGGGAACAGGAATCAGACTGAGGGAGCCGCGGGCTTCTGCTTCACGGTGGAGGCGATGTAGAGGTCGCGAATCTGCTTCGGGTCGACCGTTGAGGGCGAGGCGGTCATGAGTTCCGATCCCCTGTTGTTCTTGGGGAAGGCGATCACCTCGCGGATCGATTCTTCGCGGGCAATGAGCGCAACAAGACGATCGAGCCCCAAGGCGAGACCGCCGTGCGGCGGGGCTCCGTGGCGGAAAGCCCGCAGGATGTGCCCGAACTGCTGCTCCTGCTCCTCCGCGGTGATCCCAAGCACCGAGAAGATCTCCGCCTGGAGGTCCCCCTCGTGGATCCGGATGCTGCCGCCGCCGATCTCGACGCCGTTCAGGACGATGTCGTAGGCCTCGGCGCGGATTCCCGCCAGACGGGCAGGATCCTTGAGCAACGCACGATCCTCTGCCTTGGGACGAGTGAAGGGGTGATGGACGGCATGCCAACGCTGTTCCTCGACGCTGTGGTGTAGGAGCGGGAAATCGACGACCCAGAGGAAGTCGAGGCGATCGGGGTCGATCGAGATCTTCTGGAGTGCGGCGACATGCAGGCGGACGCGGCCCAGCACCACGCAGGAGGTCTCCCAGTTGTCAGCACCGAAGAGGATGAGATCCCCCTCTTCCATCCCCAGACGTTCGGAGAGAGCGGCCTTCTCGGCATTGGTGAAGAATTTAACGATCGGCGACTTCCACTCGCCGTTCTCGACCTTGATGAAGGCGAGGCCCTTGGCCCCGGCTCCATTGGCGAGTTCGGTAAGCTCCTCGATCTGACCCGTGGTGACGCAGGCGAAGCCCTTCGCGTTCATCGCCTTCACCACGCCGCCCGCGTCGAGGGCCGCACGGAAGACCTTGAACTGAGAGTCCTTGAAAATATCCCCGACATCCTGAAGCTCCATGCCGAAGCGGGTGTCGGGCTTGTCGCTGCCGAAGCGGTTCATCGCGTCGGCATGGGTCATGCGCTTGAAGGGCACCGGGATCTCGACGCCGCGCGTCTCGCGGAATACTCGCTGGAACATCGTCTCGATGAGCCCGAACAAATCGTCGGGCTTCACGAAGGATGCCTCGATGTCGACCTGGGTGAACTCAGGCTGGCGATCCGCGCGCAGATCCTCGTCGCGGAAGCAGCGGGCGATCTGGAAGTACTTGTCCACGCCGCCGACCATCAGCATCTGCTTGTACTGCTGGGGGGCCTGAGGCAGGGCGTAGAAGGAACCGGGATGCAGGCGCGAGGGAACGAGAAAGTCACGGGCCCCCTCGGGCGTGCTCTTGGAAAGGATCGGGGTCTCGATCTCCCAGAAACCCTCGGTGTCGAGGACGTCACGGATCGTCTTGGTCACGCGGTGACGCAGACGGAGATTGGCCGCCATGTCGGGACGGCGCAGGTCAAGGAAGCGGTGGGTGAGACGCAGATCCTCGTGGCCGATGCGCTCGTCCATCGGGAAGGGAGGCACTTCGGAACGGTTCAGGACGGTCAGCGTGGAAACGACCACCTCGATCCCACCGGTTGCGAGCTTTGCATTTTCGGTTCCCTCAAGACGGGCGACCACCTTGCCGGTGACGGTCACCACGTCCTCCGATCGCAGGGAATGCGCGGCGGCCGCAGCCTCGGCGTGAAGCTCAGGGCGGAAGACAATCTGGGTAATGCCGTCGCGGTCGCGCAGATCGATGAAAATCACCCCGCCATGGTCGCGGCGGGAGGCAACCCAGCCGCTGAGGGTCGTCTCTCGGCCGATATCGGAGGGGCGCAGGGCGCCGCAGGAACAATCACGGTAGTGCATGGGAAAGAAAGGTGTTTAGGCTGAAGACTGAAGGCTGTCAGGAAAGAAAGCTAGAAGCGGGCATTCGCCAACCAAGCGAGGATATCGGCAAGGGGAACGGATTCCTCGTGGCGGTCGGCGAGGCGCTTCACCTTGAGGGTCGGCCACTCCGCCCCCATGACGATCGCGTGGGATGCTCCGGCGGTTTCGGCCATACCGAACTGTTTGCCAACCTTCTCGGGCGCCAGCGGGTAAGCCACGCGCCATCCGGCCTCACGGAGTTGCTGTGCGACCGCCAATGCCTCCGAGCGGCGCTCCTCGGCGGCAATGACGAGGTAAATCTGGACGGGCGCATCGGCCTTGAGAGCGGCCTCTTCACCAGCCCTGGCGGCGGGACACTCACCTAGAAGCTCCAGCAGGACGGCATCCCCCATCCCGAAGCCGACGGCGGGCAGATTGGCATGGCCGTCGCTCAGGTCTGCGAGCAGGCGGTCGTAGCGGCCGCCACCGGCAATCGCACGGAGATTGCCCTGCAGGGCAAAGGCCTCGAAAACGATCCCGGTGTAGTACGCAAGCCCTCGCACCACACCTAGGTCGGGACGAACGAACGCCCGCAGGCCACGGGCCTCCAGATCGGATAGGAGCGGGTTCAGCGCCGGAATCTCGGATTTCGCGATGAAGTCCTGCAACTCCGCAAGCGCCACACCGAAGGGCTCCAGCAGGGCGGCGGTCTTCTCCGGGGGCATCTTCTCCATCCGGTCAACGATCTGGAGAAACTCCCCGGTGCGCTCCGGATCGATGCCGCGGCCCGCCACGAAGTCCCTCCAGGCGGAGCGGTCGCTCAAGCGGATGGCGAAATCCTTCTCCGTCAGCCCGAAGGATCGGAGGATGTCGATCAGCAGGGCGACCACCTCGGCATCCGCGGCCGGTGAGGCGTCGCCGACGAGATCGCAGTTGAATTGCAGGAACTCCCGGAGGCGTCCCCGCTGTTGCCGCTCGTAGCGGAAGCAGGAGCCGACATTGAACCACCGAAGTGGCTTGGGAAAATCACGGTGCCTCGCCGCAATCATGCGCGCCAGGGTCGGCGTCACCTCGGGACGGAGCGAGACATCGCGCTCCCCCTTGTCGGTGAACTCGTAGAGTTGTCCGAGAATTTCGCCGCCTGCGTTTTTCTTGCGGTAGAGGTCGGTCGGTTCCAGTGTCGGCCCGTCGAACTCCACGAACCCGTAGCGCCGAGCCACACCTCGCCAGAGACCGGTCAGGTAATTGCGGCGGGCAAAATCCCCGGGGTAGAGGTCGCGGAATCCGGGAAGGGGTTGCATGACGGGTGATGAAACAGGAGCGGGGCACTTTACGGCAGCGATCCCCTCTCGACAATCACCGATCAGCCTTCCAGCCTTCAGGAAATGAATGTGGCAGTGATCCTCCTTCTTGTGCAGTTCGCGGCCACCGCCGCGATGACCGGACTGATCTGGTTCGTGCAGGTCGTTCACTACCCCCTCTTTGGAAAGATTCCCGAGGAAGCATTCATCGCCTACGAGCGGGCCCATACAGCCCGGACCACCTGGGTGGTCGTCCCCCTGATGCTGACAGAGATTGGAACCGCGGCCTCCCTACCCGTTTTGGATCCCGCCTTTGCCCTCTCCCCACTCTATCTGTTCTCCCTAGGTTGTCTGATAGCGATCTGGGCGAGCACTTTTCTCATTCAGGTTCCCCTGCATGCGATCCTTGAGCATCAGTACTGTCCCGACTCCATGCGACGCCTCATCCTTTCCAACTGGATAAGGACTCTCTTATGGTCCATCCGGACCGGCCTTCTTCTCCATCTAGTCCTAAGAGGGCTCCTCCCGGAAGGTCTCCAGAGCTGAAAAATCCGCAGAATTCTCTTGCGGGAAGCCCTCTACGGGGATAACAAGCCCCTCCCCCAAATTCCCTCCCGAATCCCCAAAACCCACTTTTCCCCTTCACCTCCATGGCCAAGAAACCCGCCAAAACCGCGAAGAAAGCCGCTGCCAAGCCCACTAAAAAGGCTGTCCAGAAGGCTTCCAAGCCGGTGAAGAAAGCCGCGCCCGCCAAGAAGGCCGTGGTTAAGAAACCCGCGGCCAAAAAGGCTCCCACCAAGAAGGTTATTGCCAAAAAGCCGGCTCCAAAAAAGAAGGCCGCCCCCGCCAAAAAGCCTGTTGCCAAGAAGTCTGCTCCGGCCAAAAAGCCCGTCGCGAAGAAAGCTGCTGCCAAGCCCGCTCCTGCTAAAAAGCCTGCTTCTAAGAAGGCAGCCTATGAGGCGCCCCGCAACCGTCAGCAATTCATCACCAAGCCCAAGGTGAACAAGAACCTTAAGCTGACTCCCTTCCTCGCGAAGCAACACAAACGCCTCCTCGACCTCAAGGACACCCTTCTGGACGCCATGAGGGGTGTTGCCCGCGACAATCTCCATTCCGGCAGCGAGACCTCGGCCTTCGGCATGCACCAAGCCGACGCCGGCAGCGACGCCTACGACCGCGATTTTGCCCTCAGCATGCTCTCCAAGGAGCAGGGCTCGCTCTACGAGATTGACGAGGCCCTCAAAAGGGTCGAGGATGGCACCTACGGACTCTGCGAGATCTGCCAAAAGGCCATCCCCCAGGCCCGTCTCGAAGCCCTCCCCTTCACCAGGACCACGGTGGATTGCCAGTCGGAGCTGGAAAAGCGTCAGCACCACCATAGCGTCCGCCCCCACATCAACTCCCTGTTCGGACTGACCGAGGAGGAAGAAGAGGAAGCCGCCGAGGAAGAGGTCACCGAAAGCTGATCCTCCCCACCAAGTAAATCACAACGATCCATCACCATGCCACGCGACATCATCATCCTCGAATGCACCGAAGCGGTTGCCGAAGGCAAGCCGGTCTCCCGGTATGTCTCCACCCGCAACAAAAAGAGCCTCCGCACGCCGGGCCGCCTTGAAAAAAAGAAGTACAATCCCAACCTCAAGCGCCACACCCTCCACCGCGAGACCAAGTAACGCGATCCCGCCTTTCCGACCATGAGCACACCCAAGACTCCACAGCGCAGCCGAAACTTCCGCAAGGCGAACCGCTCGATGCCCCGCCGCCGGCTGGACATCTCCACCGAGGCGATCGACTACAAGAATCCCGACCTCCTGAAGAAATTCACGACCGAGGCCGGCAAGATCCTTCCCCGCCGCATGACCGGCGTGGCAGCCCATATCCACCGCAAGATCACCAAGGAGATCAAGCGCTCCCGCGCCGCTCTCCTCATGAAGTAATAGCGGATCCCTTTAGCTTGTCACCGGAAGGGCGGCCCAGGCCGCCCTTTCTTTTTGCCGGGATTTGATAACGGGAAGAGGAAGTTTTTCCGCAAAGGCGCGGATAAAATCAAAGGGATGGGGGGGAATTTAGAGATCTTCAGATTATCCCTTACATCCTTTGTATGGAGCCCATCCCAAGGTTCGGAAGCGGATGAAGAGCAAGACGGCCTAGGGAAGCCGTGGAATCCTTCGGCGACCGATGGCCAAACACAGCCAGAGCGCAAAAGACCTAGCCCTCTACACTCTCTTCGTCTTTTTGGGAGATGACGGGGGCTATGCGCTGCAACTTCTCACCCTCGGGCAATCCCATGAGCTTGACCCCCATGGTGTTGCGGCTGGTCTCGCGGATCTCCGCGACACGAGTTCGGACCATCTGGCCGCCGCTCGTGATGAGCATGATCTCGTCCGCGTCAGTGACGGTGAGGGCCCCGGCCACGAGGCCGGTTTTCTCGCCGGTCTTCATGGTGATGACACCCTTTCCTCCGCGGGACTGCTTGCGGTAGTCCTCGAAGGGGGTGCGCTTGCCGATGCCGTTGTCGCCGGCCACGAGCAGGGTGGCGTCGCTGCGGACCAGGCTTGCCGAGACGACGTAATCGCCCTTGTCGGGACGGATACCCCAGACCCCGACGGTTGCACGGGCCTGATCGCGGAGTTCCTCCTCGCTGAAGCGGATGCTCATCCCCTCGCGGGTGACGAGAACGACCTCGTCATGGCCCTCGGTCAGGACGGCGGAGATGAGCTCGTCATCCTCCTCGATCTTGATGGCGATGATGCCTCCCTTGCGGATGTTGGCGAAGTCACCGAGGTTCGACTTCTTGACGATGCCGCTGCGGGTGGCGAAGAGGATGTGCTTGTCCGGGTTCCAGGTGGTCTCGACACCGCCCGTGCCGCCACTGGTGGTCGACTCGATGCGCATGGTGGCGGCGATCTGCTCGCCGGACTGGAAGTTGAGGATGTTGGCGATCGATTTCCCCTTGGCCGTGCGGCTCATCTCGGGGATCTCGTAGACGCGCTCGACGTAGCAGCGGCCGGTCTTCGTGAAGAAGACGAGATAGTCGTGCGTGCTTGCGGTGAAGAGATGCTCGACGAAGTCGCCTTCCTCGGCGTCGTTCTGCGCCTCCTTGGTGGTCATGCCGATGACCCCCTTGCCGCCCCTCTTCTGCGAGCGGTAGGCGCTCACGGCCGTGCGCTTGATGAGACCCTTGTGGGTGACGGTGATGATGCATCCCTCGTTGGCGATGAGATCCTCGATGGAGATCTCGCCCTCCTCCGGAACCAGCTCGGTGAGGCGGGGGCCGGCATGCTTGTCGCGGATCGCCTTGAGCTCGGTCTTGATGATCGTCAGGACGCGCTCCTCGCGGGCCAGGATGTCGAGGAGGTCGGCGATCGTCTTGAGCAACTCCTTGTACTCGGCGGTGATCTTGTCGCGCTCGAGACCGGTGAGCTGGTAGAGGCGCAGCTCAAGGATGGCATCGGTCTGGGCCTCGCTGAAGCAGTACTGCCCCTTGTCGTTGAGTCGGGACTCATGGCGCAGGAGGATGCCGAATTTCTCAATCTCCTTTTTGGAAAAGGTCAGCGCCAGCAGGCGAGTGCGGGCCTCGTCGCGGTTCGCGGAATCGCGGATGATCTTGATGAAGTTATCAAGGTTCGCGAGCGCGATGAGGTAGCCCTCGAGCTTCTCGGCGCGGGCCTCGGCCTCGCGGAGAAGGAAGCGGGTTCGGCGCAGGATGACCTCGCGGCGGTGCTCGATGAAGCAGGCGATCGCCTCCTTGAGCGAAAGGAGCTTCGGACGGCCGCGGTCGATGGCCAACATCGAGATGGAGAAGGAGGACTCCAGCGCGGTGTGCTTGTAGAGGTTGTTGATGACCACCTTGGGGATCGCGTCGCGCTTGAGTTCGATGACCACGCGGGTGTTCTCGTCGGATTCGTCACGGATGGCGCTGATGTCGGTGATGACCTTCTCGTTCACCAGATCGGCGATGCGCTCGACGAGGGTGGCGCGGTTGACATTGTAGGGGATCTCGGTGATGACGATCTGTTCGCGGCCTCCCTTGATCTCCTCGACGCCGGCGCGTCCGCGGACCTTCACCGACCCGCGGCCGGTCTCGAAGTACTGCTTGATGCCGCCGACGCCGCAGAGCTGGCAGCCCGTCGGGAAATCGGGCCCCTTGATGTGCTTCATCAACTGCTCTGTCGTGATGTCGGGATTGTCGACCTGGGCGCAGACGGCGTCGATCGTCTCGCCGAGGTTGTGCGGCGGGATGTTGGTCGCCATGCCGACGGCGATGCCCGTGCCGCCGTTGACCAGCAGGTTCGGGATGGCGGCGGGGAAGACGGTCGGTTCGGTGCGCGTGTCGTCGTAGTTGGGAACAAAGTCGACCGTATCGTGATCCATGTCCTCCATGAGGACAGCCCCGAGGGGTCGCAGGCGCGCCTCGGTGTAACGCATCGAGGCCGGCGGATCACCCTCGACGGAACCGAAGTTTCCCTGGCCCTCGATGAGGGTCTCGCGCATCGCCCAGGTCTGTGCCATGTGCACGAGAGTCGGGTAGATCGCCTGGTCTCCGTGGGGGTGGTAGTTACCCATCGTCTCGCCGACGATCTTGGCGCACTTGAGGTGCTTGCGGGTCGGCATGACCCCAAGTTCGCTCATGGCGAAGAGAATGCGCCTCTGCGACGGCTTCAAACCATCGCGGGCGTCGGGAAGCGCGCGGGAGATGATGACCGACATCGAGTAATCGAGGAAGGAGCGGGAGATCTCCTCGGCGACATCGATTGGTTCCACTTTTTCGTTCTGGTTATACAAGGGATTGGGGCCTGAAGGCGGTTTGGGGTTGGACCCACACAATATAAAGACCCAAGCCAGCCGTGGGAAAGTACGAAAGTGGGAAGATCAAAGGTTCACAAAGGGATTCCAACAACCCAAATACCCCCACCGGGGAATCCTTCAGCCTTCAGCCTTCAGCCTTTTGACTTTTCCCTCCAGCTCCTTCACCCGCTCGTAGAGCTTACCCAGTTGGGAGATGTAAAAATTGGTCTGCTTCCACTCCTTCATCGGCTTGGCCGGAGCACCGAGGAGCGTGCTTCCCGCAGGGACATTCTTGGAAAGGCCGGATTGGGCACCGATCACCGCCTTGTCCCCGACCTCGATGTGCCCGGCCAGACCGACCTGCCCCGCCAAAGTGACGTAGGCACCGATCCGGGTGCTGCCGGCAATCCCGACCTGGGCACAGATGATGGTGTTGGGACCGACCTGCACGTTGTGGGCGATCTGGACGAGGTTGTCGATTTTGCTCCCCTCACCGATCACGGTGCGGCCGAAGCGGGCCCGGTCGATGGTCGTGTTGGCCCCGATCTCCACATCGTTGCCGATCTCCACGACGCCGGTCTGGGGGATCTTCACATGGCACCCACCCTGGAATTCGTAGCCGAAGCCGCAGGAACCGATCACGGCTCCCGGTTGCAGGATGACCCGGTCGCCCAGCAGGCAACGCTCGCGGATGACAACCCCGGCATGAATGAAGCAATCGCGGCCGACCATGACCTCGCGGCCGATCAGGCTTCCCGCGCCGATGACGGAGCCTTCCCCGATCACGGCGCCGGCCTCGACGACCGCGTTGGGACCCACGGAGACCTTCTCGCCGAGCACCGCGGATGGGTCGACAACCGCCGAGGGATGAACGCCGGTCACCGGTTGCACTTCCGCCGGAGCAAAGGCAGCAACAGCCGCCGCAAAGGCAGCCGACGGGTTCTCGACGTTCAGGAGAACCGCACCGGGGATTTCCTCAGTGAAATCTTGGGGGACAATGACCGCGCTGGCCTTGGTGCCGCGGAGTTGGGCAAGGTAGCGGGGGTTGCCGTAAAAGGTAACGTCACCCTGTCGCGCCTCGAAGAGGGAAGCGACCCCGGTGATCTCAAGATCGGCCCCGGAATACTCCCCCATGCCGATCGTGCGGGAAAGTTCACTGAGTTTCATGAAACGGACACCTCCCTCGGGAGGTTGACGCGTGGGGGGTTACTTGGCGGACTTGCCGGCGGGGGCCGTCTTGTTGAGCGCGTCGAGAACGTCCTTCGTGCAATCGAACGAGGGATTGGAACTCAACACCACGGGAACGGCGCCGGCGCTCAGGCCGGACTTGTCGAAAACCAGATCCAACCCCTTCTCCTTGGAGAGTTGGGAGACGGCGTGCGTAATGTCGTCCACGATGTCCTTGCGCATGCGCAGGAACTGGTCCTGAAGCGACTTCTGCTTGGTGGAGCGGTACTCGGCAATCTCGCGGTCAAGGGCGCGGGCCGCGTCGATCTTGGGCTGGATTTCCTTCTGCTTGGCGGCGAGTTCGGCCTGACCGAGCACCTGCTTCTGCAGGTCGGAATTGAGTTGCTCGATCTCCATCATGCTCTTCTTGAGCTTATCGACGCGGGCGGCCAGATCGTCGTTAGCGATCTTTTCCGTCTCGGTGTACTTGGCTTGGGCGTCCTTGGTCTTGTAGTAATCCGTGAAGATCTGGTTCATGTCGACGACGCCGACTTTGAGATCAGCGCGGACAATTCCCGTACCGAAGATCATCAGGCAGGCAAAAAGCAGGCGAGGGATTTTCATCATGAGGGGGGTAGGTCAGAAGGTGTAACCGACATTGAAGTTAAATTGCCCATGGGTCTTATTCCATGAATCGCTCATGACGGGATAACCCCAGTCCACACGGATCGGGCCGATCGGAAGCTCGATACGCGCACCGATACCGACGTCGCCATTGAGTCCACCCGAGGTGTAGATGCCATTGGCACCTGCAAGGGTCTGGGGAGAAGGTGAGAAGTTCCAGGAGTCAGCGTTCACAAAGCCCCAATCAGTAAAAAAGGCACCACGCAACCGCGGGATGATCGGGAAGGTGAACTCGCCCGTGCCGTAGACAGAGGTGTTTCCTCCGACAGGATTTCCGTAGTTATCCTTGGGACCCACACCACGGTAAACGAAGCCTCGCATGTCGTTGGCACCGCCGAGGTAGAGTTCGTCGAAGATAGGAGGATTGGTGAGATTTTTGGTGCCGCTACCCCAGGGGTTCATGACGCCGATGGCACCCTTCGCCAGGAAGATGCAATCCTTGGGAAGCGGGAAGAACTTCTTGGCCTCAAGGTTAATGCCGTAGTCCTGCACATTGCCACCAAGGCCACCTCCGGCAATCACACCGGTCAGGTTGACGGCTTGGCCTCGGCGCGAGAGCAGGAGACTGTCACGGTTGTCGTAGTCCATCCCGAGCAAGATGGCGCTCTTCGTGAAGGGAGATGAATTATAGGCACTTTCAATAGCCCCCTGCTGTTGTTGCTGTTTCGTCGTTCCCTGCCCGTTTCCGTAGTTTCCGCTGAGGTTGTAGATCTTGACGTCCTCAAGACGGTACTCACCGCGTAGCGCCGTGAAGGGAGTCAGCGCCTTGCGGACCTGCAGAGCACCGCCAAGGTTCGACTGATTGTAAACCGTGCTAAGGAAGGAGGCAGCATGGTAGTAGAACTCACCGCCGACGGAGACCTTGTAACCGAGGAACCATGGCTCGGTGATGGATGCGGTGAAGTCCTGACGCTGGAGACCATACTGGGCTCGGACGCGGAAGCGCTGGCCGCCACCGGTGAAGTTGGGCCAGTTAAAGAGGTCGAAGTTGGACTGCTGGAGTTCGGCGAAACCGACAAGGCTGTCGATCGAGCTGAAGCCCGCGCCGAAGTTGAAAGATCCGGTCTTCTTCTCCTCGACGACCACGTTGAGGTCCTTGCGGCCCGGAACGAGGGTGTCCTGCGGCACCATGTCGACCTTGGAGAAGTAGTTGAGGTTCTGCAGACGAGACTTGCTGACATCGACAAGCGTGGTGTCGAAGACGCCTCCGGGCTGCACCGCAAGTTCGCGGCGGATGACCTTGTCCTTGGTCTTGGTATTGCCCTGAACGTTGACGAGATTCACGTAGGACTGGACACCCTCGTCAATTCGGTAGATGAGGCTAACCTGTCCTTGGCCGGCCGGATCAACCTGCGGCTGGCAGACCATGTCGACATAACCGCGCGAGCCGTAGTAATCGCGGACCGTCTTCAGATCCGCGGCCTGACCATCGGGAGTGTAGAGCGACCCCTCGTGCATCTTGAAAAAGCGGAGCAGTTCGGGGCCCGGAACAATGGTGGAACCCTCCACGGCAACCTTGCTCACGCGGTACTGCGGCCCTTCGTTGATCGAGATCACCAGGTCGACTCCCTTGCCATCCGGAAGGGGGGTGGTCGTGACATCGGTAACCTTGGCGTCGGCGAATCCGCGGTTCTGGTAAAGTTTGACGATCTCGTCCTTGTCCTCGTCGGTCTGGGACGGGGTCAGGCGGCCGGCATGGGTGAGGAAGGAGAGGATGTTCGCCGTTTTGGTCTTCATCACCTTGAGCAGGTCCTTGGGCAGGACGGAGTCATTGCCGGTGAAGCTGATGCGGCGGATGACGAGTTTGGGCCCCTCGTTGATGGAGAAGGTGACGCGCACCTTCTTGTCGGAAAGCTCGGAGGTCTTCAGGTCGACTTTCACGTCGGTGTAGTTGCGATCCTCGTAAAGCTTGAGGATTTTCTGCCGGTCCTCGTTGAGGACGGCATCATTGAGGGCCCCGCCGGGCTTGGTGGCGATTTCCTTGCGGATCTTGGAGGAGGGGACGGCCTCGGCCCCCTCGATCAGGACCTCGCCGACATTCGACCTGCCCTGCAGCAGCACGGTCACCTTCAGGCCGCCCGTGCTGGGTTCGGCAAAAATGCGTGCATTGGAAACGCTGCCCGTGGCGTAGAGCGACTTGATGTCCTCCTCGACAAGGCGGTCGTTGTAGGGGGCGCCGACCTTGGTCGCGAGGTTATCAAGGACGCGCTGCTTGCTCAGGGTGGTCGGCCCGACAAACTGGACGTCGATCTGCTGGATGATCGGAGCCTGCGGGGAAGTCTGGGCCGTGGCCCGCTCGGAAATCAGCCCGACAAGGGTAACCGCGAGGAGAAAAATACCGGGTAATGGGAATCGCGGCGGGAGCATGGATCTGATGGTCAAATGGTCAAAAAAATTCCCGTCATTAGAAGCGGGGGGGGGAGTGTGTGGTCAAGCCGCTATTTCCCCGCAATCCCGGCAAGGATATCGGGAATTTCCGTAAGGGCGGCGATCGTGTGGTCGGGAACCACATCGGCATGCTCCTCGGAACCGGGAACGCGGATCCAGATCGAGCGGATGCCCGCATTGCTGGCCCCCGCGATGTCCCGTTCCAGACTGTTGCCCACCATGACGGCCTCCTCCGGGGTGACCCCCAGCTCGGCGAGGAGTTTGTGGAAGATTTCCGGCCGCGGTTTGCCGATGCCGTGCTCGCCGGAAACGGCGATCGCCTTGAACAGCGGTTCCAGTCCGGTGGCCCCGATCTTCTCGCGCTGCAAATCGGGAGCCCCGTTGGTCAACAAGGCAAGGCTGTAGTCCACGGCCAGCTCCGAGAGCACCTCCCGTGCCCCAACGAGCAGGCGCTGCCTGGCGCGGCGGGTCGACTCGAACTCCGCGGATAGAAAGCGCGCGGCATCCTGATCGGCTTCCTTGCCTTGCGCGTTGAGCGCCTTGGAAAACACCTCGACGCGGTAGGCCGTTGCCCAGTTGCGAAGGGCGGTCAACTCGGGTGAGTCCCCCGTGAACCCACCCCAAAGGCATTCAAAGGCGCTGATGCCGATCGAACGACAGAAGGGCCGGCATTCCCCGGCAGCCCAGAGTTCCCGGGCCGTCGACATCGCGTCGGAGGCAAAGCGGGCCGGATCCACCCCGAACCGGGAGGAGGCTTCGGCAGCCACATGGGCGAAGGTTTCGTGGGAAACGGCCTCGTCAACCGCCAGGGTATCATCCAGATCGAATAGCAGGGCTTTGATTGCCATAAGCGTTGAAGCATGACCATCCCGGCTCAAGGGAACGAGAAAAAAGACCCTTCATACGTTTCCCTCATACTCGTTCACCCCGAACACGCGACCCCGAAACCGCTCCTGTAGCACCGGATCCTCGCTGATTAAGGGGAGATCCAGAGATTCAGCCAGGCAGAGATACTGGGACTGATTACCCCCAATCCCGTGACGCACGGCCAGACGAAGGGATCGGACAGGATCGGGCACCTGCTGATTCGCGCCCAGAACACTCCTGATCTCTCGCCAGAGCCGCTCCGTGATCTCCCCACCCTCAGATACGCCCAGCCTGGCCAGAACATGGAGCATCTCATGGTTGAGGATCGGAGGGGTGACCCATCCGGCATCGATCCTGTGGAGTTCCCGGACCATACCGGTCAATTCCCCCTCCACAAAAAGATAGGGTACCACGGTCGCATCAACGACGATCATCGCGGCACCTCCTCTCCCCCGCCTCCGAGGATCCGGTACAAGGTTCCCCGATCAAATCGGACGCTTGGCCGATAGGGTGCAGGGAGGGAATAGCTACGAGACTGGGCCTGTTGACGTGATTTGAGACCAGCCCTCAGGAGCTCGGAAATCACTTCTTTGAGTGTCCTATTCTCCTGGGCGGCAACGATTTTTACCTCTGTGCCAAGATCATTTGGCAAATCCAACGTAGTTCGCATATTTATGTTTTTATGCTTTCGCATATATTTTTAGCAAGAGCATTTTCTCATGGGCTGAGAGATTATAAGGTCTTGCCCGCAGAAGCGCAGAGAGAGCAGATCAAGAAGGGCTCGCAATCGCTACTAGCGAGGTATTAACCGAGCTGAAGTTCGGGTATTGCCCCCCAACCACAACAAGCCCGTCAGGCTCGATGATTTTGAGGAGATTGCTAGGTGCCCAAGCGTCAGCCGCAATGAACTCACCAGCTAGACTCCGGGAGGTTTGCTACCCCTTAAACAATCTTGAAGCGCCGTGAGGCTGGATGGAGATCAAGGCGGCCAAGGGAAGCCGTAGCAATCGGCGATCACAGGCCAACGCGGCTATCCGCCAATCCTCACAAGCATCACTCGACCGTGACGCTTTTGGCGAGATTGCGCGGCTTATCCACGTCACACCCCAGCTCCACGGCGATATGGTAGGCGAAGAATTGGAGGACAATCGAGGCTAGGATGGGGGTGAGGATCTCCGGCGCCTTTGGAATGAGGATGACATCATCACAGATCAACGAGAGTTCCGCTCCCTTGCCTTCGGTTCCGATCGCGATCACCGGACCGCCACGGGCCTTCACTTCCTCGATATTGCTGAGGTTCTTATGAAAGACGGCGTCATCGGGGGCAATGAAGACCGAGGGGGTCTCGGCATTCACCAAGGCGATGACCCCGTGCTTGAGTTCGGCGCTGGGATAGCCACTGGCGGCGATGTAGCTGATTTCTTTCAACTTCAAGGCCCCCTCAAGGGCCACGGGATAGTTGAGTTGGCGGCCCATGAAGAGCATCACCTTGGACCGGGCATAACGGCGTGCCACCTTGGCGATCTCCTGCTCCATCGCCAGCACCTGCTCGACCAGGGCGGGGAGGGATTCCAGCTCGGAGATGATCCTGCTCCCCGCAGCACTTGAGAGATTGCGGATTCGTCCGAGCAACAGGGCGATGAGGGTGAGGATCGTGACCTGCGAGGTGAAGGACTTCGTGGCCGCCACCCCGATCTCGGGACCGGCATGCATGTAGACGCCGCCGTCACTCTCCCTCGCAATGGTGCTGGCCACATTGTTGCAGATTCCCAAGGTCTTGTGCCCCTTGCGCTGGCTCTCCCGGAGGGCAGCAAGCGTGTCGGCCGTCTCGCCGCTCTGACTCATCACGAAGACCAGCGTGTCCTTGGTGATGGGAAGGTTCCGGTAGCGGAATTCACTGGCGAACTCGCACTCCGTGGGGATCTGCGCAAGGCTCTCGATCAGGTATTCGCCGACCATCGCTGCGTGCAGGGCCGTTCCGCAACCCGTGAGAATGATCCGCTCGATGTCGCGAAGCTCCGCGTTGGTCATGTTGAGACCCCCTAGCTTGGCCGTGGATTCCTCGTGGGAGAGGCGGCCTCGCATGGCATCCGTAAGGCTGCGGACCTGCTCATGGATCTCCTTGAGCATGTAGTGGGGATATTGCCCCTTGCCCACGTCCTCCTCGGTCATCTCGACCTTGGTGACATTGTAATCGGCACCGTTACCCTCGACGGTGGAGAGGGTGAAGCCCTCCCCGGTGATCGCCGCAATCTCGTAGTCGTTCAGGTAGACCACATCACGGGTGTGGGAGACGATCGCGCTCACGTCGCTCGCCAGGAAGTGCTCCCCCTTGCCGATGCCAAGAACCAGCGGGCTACCACGGCGGGCCCCGATGATCAGTCCCGGAAGCTCGGCATGCACCACGCCGATCCCGTAGGTGCCGGTGACCTGTCGCAGGGCCTCGCGGACGGCCGAGACCAACGCCGCCTGATTCCGATCGGATGAGCGGTCAAATGCGCGGCCCACCAAGTGGGCGAGAACTTCCGTATCAGTCTGGGACTGGAAGAGATGGCCCTCCTCCTCAAGTTGGGCACGGAGGGAGGCGTAGTTCTCGATGACCCCGTTGTGAACGAGGGCCAGTTTTCCGGACCGATCAAAGTGGGGATGGGCGTTCTCCCGGGTGACCTTGCCATGGGTGGCCCATCGGGTGTGGCTGATGCCGGTCGTTCCGCCGATCGGGTTGCTCCCGATGGCCTTCTTCAGCGTGTCGATGCGACCCACCTCCTTGCGGACAGAGAGACACCCTTCCTCAATCGTGGCCACTCCGGCGGAGTCATAACCCCTGTATTCCAAGCGCCTGAGGCCCTCCAGCAGGATGGGTGCAGCCTGGGCCTTACCGACATATCCGACAATTCCGCACATGATTCGATGGTCCTTTGGTTTTCCGGGCTAACCGTGGATCCCGGGAATCGGGACGGCTTTCGGATCGTGAAAGAGACTGACAAACGCCGGGAGTCTCCGCAAGATGCAAGACGAGAACCCTTTCCGGACCATGCCTATCAAGCACGCCCTCGCGCCGGCCGCCCGCACCCTCGCCATCATCATGGGCGGAGGTGCGGGAACCCGCCTTTTTCCCCTCACCAAGGACCGTGCGAAGCCCGCCGTCCCGATCGGCGGCAAATACCGCCTGGTGGATGTCCCCATCAGCAACTGCCTGAACTCGGGTATCCGCGGCATCTACGTGCTGACCCAGTTCAACAGCACCTCGCTCCACCGCCACATCAACGCGAGCTACAAATTCGACAACTTCAGCCCGAGCTTCGTCGAAATCCTGGCCGCCCAGCAGACTCCTGAGGGCTCCACCTGGTATCAGGGAACGGCCGATGCCGTGCGCCAGAATCTACGCACTTTTCTCGAGGGCACCCATGAATACTTCATCATCCTTTCGGGGGACCAGCTCTACCGCATGGACTACCGGGATCTGCTCCAGCAGCACATCCAGGGAGGCGCCGATCTCACCATCGCCTGCATTCCGGTGAACCAGAAGGCGGCCACCGGCTTCGGCATCATGGAGACCGACGCCACGCGCCGGATCACCCGCTTTGTGGAGAAACCGAAGGATCCCTCCCTGCTCGGGGAGCTGCGAATGAAGCCCGAACTGCTCCGCGAGATCGGGGAGTGGGACCAGCAGGAACTCTACCTGGCCAACATGGGGATCTATATCTTCAACCGCCAGGTGCTCGCCGACTGCCTCGACAACGATCTGGAGGACTTCGGCAAGCACATCATTCCCTCCGCCATCGGCTCCCGCAACGTCCTGGCCCATATTTTCCGCGGTTACTGGGAGGACATCGGGACGATCCGCTCGTTCTTCGACGCCAACCTCAATCTCTGCGATGCCGTCCCTCAATACAGCTTCTATGCACCCGGCGCGCCGATCTACACGCAGTCCCGATTCCTGCCCGCCAGCATTGTCCAGGATACCATGGTGAACGGTGCCATGATCTCCGACGGATGCCAGATCCGTTCGGCCAAACTGGAACGCTGCATCGTCGGCATCCGCAGCCTGATCCATCCCGGCACGCACCTTCGCAACGTCATCGTGATGGGAGCCGACTACTACGAAAGCGACAAAGGAGGCACCCCTCCGGGCGAAATCCCCATCGGCATCGGCCGCGACTGCGTGATCGAGGACGCGATCATCGACAAAAACGCCCGCATTGGGGACGCGGTCGTCATCACCCCGCATGAGAAGGACGCCAATTCCGAGGGTCCCGGTTACTACATCCGTGACGGCATCGTCGTGATTCCCAAGAACTCGGTGATTCCCCCCGGAACCAGAATCTAGTCCCGTCCACCACGCCGCGGCAAAGACCCACTTCATGAACCGTCTTCGGATCCCCGCTCCGACCCTACTGCTGGCAGCCGTCCTCCTGCTCACGGGATGCCTCTACGACAATCCCCCCTCCGGCCCCTCCCAGAACATCGACACCTGGCTCGTCGGCCAATGGAACGCCAAGGATAAGTCGGGCCGCGAGTATCACGCCGTGGTAGCCCCAGCCTCGCCCAGCCACTACAGGATCACGCTGACCCGAGGGGAAAAAAACACCAGGGACTACGACGCCTGGATCAGCAGGGTCGATGGATTCACGATCCTCGTGGCGAAAGTCCTTTCCGGGGAATCAACCGGCAAACACGCACTCTTCCATTACGAACTCCTCGCGCCCGGAACCCCTCCTCCGGGAGGCATCGGTGCCACCCGTATCCGCCTGAACGAACTGCAACTCGATCCCTCCGCCGAAAGCCTGGATTCCTACCATCTGCGCCGTGACATCCGCGATGCACTGAAAGCGGGAACCCTGCTCGCCCCTTACGATGTGGTTTCCGACCGGAAACAGGGGGGTGGGGAAATCCCGGGAAGCGTCATCTGGACCAAATCGGGCAACGTCACCCTGAAGGGAGAGACGTTCTGATGCCGGAGGCATCAGCAAAGGTGAACCGTTAAAAAGTTGAAGAGTGACAACGGAAAGCCGATGAACTGAACCCAAGTCTCCACTTTTCAACCTTCTAACCTTTTCACTTTTTAACCCTTCCCATCATGTCCAGACCGACCATTAACGACACCCGCATGGAAAAACTCGTAAGCCTCTGCAAAAGGCGCGGCATCATCTACCAGTCCTCGGAGATCTACGGCGGAATCGGCGGCTTCTGGGACTATGGTCCGCTGGGCGCCGAACTGAAGCGCAACCTGCGCGACACCTGGTGGCGCACCATGACCCGCGAGCGCGACGATGTCGTCGGCCTCGACGCCACCATCATCATGCATCCGGCCATCTGGAAGGCCAGCGGCCACGTCGACACCTTCGCCGACATGATGCGCGAGTGCACCCTCTCCAACAAACGCGTCCGCGCCGACCACGTCGAGCCGCAGGCCGGTTCGGTCATGCGCTTTAAGGGGGCGAAGGCCTCCACCGGCTGGGCCCTCGACCGCGAACTGACCGTCCTGATGCGGCAGGGAGAGCACATTGAGAGCTTCCGCAAGCGCGTCCGTCTCCTTGTTTCCCAAAACGCGGGAGCCGCCGCCGGCAAGCCCGAGGAAATCGAACTCCTCGGCGAGGAGCGCCTCGAGGTCACCGAGGGATCGGTCGACTTCCATCCCGAGACCGGGGGACTGCTCAACGAGGCACGTCCCTTCAACCTGATGCTCCGCACCTACGTCGGCCCGACGGCCACGGAGAACGACATCGCCTACCTGCGTCCCGAGACGGCCCAGGCGATCTTTGCCCAGTTCAAAAACGTCTGCGACTCCTCCCGCGTGAAGGTCCCCTTCGGCATCGGCCAGATCGGGAAGGCCTTCCGCAACGAGGTGACGCCGAAGAACTTCACCTTCCGCTCCCGTGAGTTCGAGCAGATGGAGCTCGAGTTTTTCATCAAGCCCGACGAGGCCGTGAAACTCATTCACGGCAAGGTCGCGGCCTGGAGCGAGGGGGCCGACCTCTCCGAGCCCCGGCCCGACTGGGGCTGGGAGATGTGGCACCGCTACTGGGTCGCCCAGCGCACCGCCTACTACAAGTCGATCGGGCTGGGCACCGACGTGCTCGACTACTACTGGCAATCGAAGGCCGACCTCGCCCACTACGCGCGCGCCTGCGTCGACATCCTCTTCAAGTTCCCCTTCGGCACCGACGAACTCGAGGGAATCGCGGCCCGCGGTGCCTTCGACCTTACCCAGCACCAGACCCACTCCGGCAAGCAGCTCGAGTATTTCGACGAGGAACTCAAGGCCGCCTGCGACGCCCTGAGCGAGGAGCAGAAGAAGGCCTTTGTCGAGGAGACCTACGCCTCCCGCACCCGTCCCGAGACTCCCCGCGAGGAGATCGAGGCCCAGTGCGCGAAACTCTTCAAGGGACTCTATATCCCTCACGTCATCGAGCCCTCGGCCGGCCTCGACCGCCTCGCGCTCGCGATCCTCGCCAGCGCCTACGACGAGGAAGAGGTCACCGACGAGAAGGGCAAGAGCGAGACACGCACCGTCCTCCGCTTCCATCCGCGCGTGGCCCCCGTAAAAGTCGGCGTCTTTCCGCTGCTCAAGAACAAGCCCGAACTCGTGGCCAAGGCCAAGGAGATCGTGGCCATGCTGCGCCCTCATATGAGCGTCTTCTACGACGAGACCGCCGCGATCGGCCGCCGCTACCGCCGCCAGGACGAGGTCGGCACACCCTTCGGCGTGACGATCGACTTCGAGACCCTTGGAGAGGGCGACGGTTCCCAGAAGGATACCGTGACACTGCGCGAACGCGATTCCATGCAGCAGCGCCGCATTCTGATCACGGAGTTGCTCCCCTTCCTCCTCGGCAAAATCCTCTAGCCCCCGACTTCGGAGATCATTTCGCCGTCGGCGACCTGCGTCCTAAGGCGGTCACCCGGCTTCACGGAGCCTGTGGAGGTCACCACACGCCCATCCTCCGTACGGGTGATGCTGAAGCCCCTGCGAAGGGTGGCCGAAGGATCGAGCGCGGCAAATGCTGCACCCACCAGCGCCAGACGGGCCCTGTCACGGTCCCTCCCCCTTCCGAGATGCGACAGCAACCTCTCAGAGATCCCCTCAATCTGGACCCTCATGGAGGCAACCCGCGTATCGGGGCGAGTGCCAGAGAGCAGCGCGCGTGAGGTTTCCAGCGAGGAGCGGATACGCTCGATGCGGGCACCCACAAGACTGCCTAGATCCGATTCGGAACGATCGAGCGTCTGGCGGATTTCACCGATCCTGCGCTCAGGCTCACAGAAGAGCGCCGAGGAAAAGGCCAGATGAAGGAGTGATTCCAGCCGCTCTCTGGACGAGAAAGCCTCCCTACCGATACGCATCACCAGCGCCTCCACCCGCTTCAACAATTCACCCCCATCGGCAGCCAAGATCTCAGCGGCGGCGCTTGGAGTGGGGGCGCGAAAATCAGCAACGAAATCGGTGATTGTGAAATCAATCTCGTGCCCCACAGCGCTTACGACAGGAATGCAAGAGGCAGCGATGGCACGGGCCACAGCCTCCTCATTGAATTCCCAGAGATCCTCAAGGCTGCCCCCTCCGCGAGTGACCACGATCACGTCGACGGGTCCGGCGGGTCCGTCTACCGCGTTGAAATCGGCGATCGCCGAGGCGATCTCCGCTGCAGCGCCCTTACCCTGGACGCGGACAGGATGGATCACCACCCTCAGGCCGGGGTGGCGACGGTGCAGGACATTCAGGAAATCCCTGATCGCTGCACCCGTCGGCGAGGTCACCACCCCGATCCGTCGCGGCAGACGTGGCACCGGCTTCTTGGCCTCCGGGGCGAAGAGTCCCTCCGCCGCGAGCCGGCGCTTGAGTTCCTCAAATCGGGCCTGCAGGACACCGATCCCTTTCTCCTGCACGAGGCTCACGATGAGCTGGTACTGCCCACGCGGCTCGTAGACGCCGATCCTGCCGCAGAGCTGA
>Ga0208379_1000150_pt1 | contig 33178 bp, 27 predicted proteins | sample CryBogCBE02Aug07_FD_184559 | JGI IMG/M metagenome (GOLD analysis project Ga0208379, IMG submission 184559) | Freshwater microbial communities from Crystal Bog, Wisconsin, USA - CBE02Aug07 (SPAdes) | ecosystem: Environmental > Aquatic > Freshwater > Lake | place: Crystal Bog, Wisconsin, USA... | reverse complement strand
CCAACCCCAGGAAGCGGCAGCTGGCCTTCGGCGAGCGCAGGAGCAGCAGGGCGAAGGGAACAAGGAAGTGGCCGGCGACCAGAAGAATGCCGAGCAGCTTCCAAGAACCGGTCGAGCGGAGAACATAGAAGGAGGCTTCCTCCGGGATGTTGGCGTACCAGATGAGCATGTACTGGGCGAAGCCGATCCAGCCCCAGAAAAGCGTGAAGGCAAGAAGGAGCTTACCCACGGCAAGGTTGTGCTGGGAGGTGAACACGCCGCTCAGGTACCCCGCCGAGCGGAGGGCATTCGCCAGCAGGATGATCACCGAGAGGGAGGCGAGCACAGCCCCCGCGAAGATGTAGAGACCGAAAATCGTCGAGACGAAGGTGAAATTCAGACTCATGATCCAGTCGTAGGACCAGAAGGTCAGCGAAATGGCGCCGACCGGGATCAGGAAGAAGGCGAGTCGGCGGTTCTTGATCGTGTGGATGGCGGCGCCATCGATGTCCTGCGCGAGCGAGTTGCGGCGCAGCAGCAGGGCGACCAGGCCGAAGAGCAGGAAATAGAAAATGGTCCTCACCCAGAAGAAGTTGACGTTCAGGTAGGCAGCCTTCTCGGCCAACTCATGATTCTTCGCTGGATTCAGGGTCATCCAGCCCCAGACATGCGGGGCGACGAAAAACAAGGGAAGGAGCAGGAGGGCTAGCAGCGGGAGCAGGCACGAGATGTTCTCGAGTTGCCGGCGGATGCCCACGCTCCAAGCGGCATCGGTCGCGTGGTGAACGATCACCCAGAAGAGTGATCCGATCACGATCGTGACGAAGAACCAGCCGGCAAAGAGCCAGGAGAAGCCGAACTGGGTCGGATTACGCAGTCCCAGCACGAAGGCGAGCACCAGCGAGACGACGGCGGTCACGCAGAGTCCGATGAAGCGTCCCCCGACATGCTTGTAGTCGAAGGTCTCGGCGGTCGGGAGTGAGGTCTTGGGCTCGCTCATGGATTGGCCGGGGCGGGGGCTGCGTTGGTGACCTGGAGGGGGGCACGCTCGGAGGCGGGCACGTCGTTGATGGTGGCGTTCTGTGCGCGCTGGAGCGCGCGGACATACGCGACGATGGCCCAGCGGTCGGGCACCTGGATGACGGCGCCGTAGCCGAGCATGGTGTTCTTGCCGTTGGCGATGGTGTTGTAGATCTCGCCGTCGGTCATGTCGCGGAGACGCTGCTGTCCGAGATTGGCGACGCCCACCAGACCGTACTTGGTCGCGATGCCGTTCGCGGCACCGGTGGCACCGTGGCAGACGGCGCACTGGATCTGATAGCGCTCGCGACCACGCTCAAGCGTCGCGGCCGTCACCGTGAAGGGGATCCCGTTGCCCCAGTTGGTGCCAACCTTGCCGGTATCGGCGTAGCTCTCGCTGCCGGAGAAGATCACGGCATTGTAGGAACCGGCCATAACTGGGCATTCCTTGGCACCCGAGGTGGGTGCGGCAGGCGCGGTGTATCCGGCGGGAACAGTGCCGGGTACGGGTTGGCGGTTGCCACGTCCATCGGCGAAGAAGGGGCTGGGCACCTGAGCCTTGACCTTGGGCTGGCGGACCATATCGGGGAAGATCTCGATGGGGGGACGGGAGCTCTTGCAACCGCGGAGGCCTGCGGCGGAAACGACCAGCACGGTCAGCAGAACAAGGATGAGGGTGAAGTAGCGGACCATGGCGTTATTCGGAATCCGGTTCCTCCAGGTGGATCGCAGTGATGTCCCCGGCCCCGGCATCCTCCAGGATTTCGGAGACCTCACCGAGCGAGAAGTTGCGGTCACGGGCCGAGACGGCGAGGAAGAATCCCCTGGAGGCGTCCTTGGCGAAGAGATCCCAGGCCAGCATCGGGTGGTTCAGGCGGGGCATGCCGCCCAGGATGATCATCCCCTTCACGGCGGCGACGGCGCCGATCATGAGGGTGAGGGCGACAACAATCGGCACATACTGGGGCAGTCCTGCCAACCCCGTAGGCTTGCCATCCACCACGATTGGGTAGATGAGGTTGCTCGGGATCAGCTGCATCGAGAGAGCCAGCACGATGGCCGTGAGGCCTCCGCCGAGCACAAGGAAGCTGAGGAGCGACTTGGGCAGGCGCATTGTCTCGGCGAGACCGTGCACGGGATAGGGAGTGTAGCAGTCGACGGCTGTGTAGCCGGCATCACGCAGTCGCTTGAACGCGGCGATGAGGGCGTCGGGCGTGTCGAAGCGCGCTCCCACGGCATGGAGCGGCTGAAATGGCGATCCGCAGAGAGGCAGGCGGCTCATCTCAGTGTTCCTCCCCCGAGTGTTGCGGCTGGGCGCCGGGCAGCGCGGCCTTGAGTTCGTTCATGCTCATGACCGGAACAAACCGGATGAAGAGCAGGAAGAGGGTGAAAAAGATCCCGACCGTGCCGGTGGCCGTCAGGATGTCGACGATGGAAGGGTGGAAATTCCCCCAGGAGGATGGAAGGAAGTCGTGCAGGAGCGAGGTCGTCACGATCATGAAGCGCTCGAACCACATGCCGACGTTGCAGAGGATCGCGAGCACGAACACAAGCGGCAGGCAGGTGCGGATGCGCTTGAACCAGAAGAGCTGGGGAACCGTCAGGTTGATCGTGAGGCAGGTGATCGCGTACCAGGCGGCCGTGCCATGGAAGCGCTCCCAGAAAGCGCCGCGCTCGAACGCATTGCCGCTGTACCAGGCGCAGAACAGCTCGAAGACATACACGTAGGCGACGCAGGAACCCATCATGAGGAGCAGCTTGGCCACCTTCTCGAGCTGCGAGGGGGTGATCAGGTCCTTGAGCTGCGGGTAGAGGGCGCGGAGCGGGATGAGCAGGGTCAGCACCGTGGCGCTGCCGCTGTAGACGGCACCGGCCATGAAGTAGAAGGGGAAGATCGTGGCATGCCATCCCGGGATGACGGAGGTGGCGCAGTCGCTGGCCACAATCGTCGTGACGGTGACCACGAGCACGGCGGTCAGTCCCGCGAGCAGGACGTACATCGACTCGTAGTGGCGCCACTGGCGGGCGGTTCCAAGCCAGCCGAGCGAGGCGACGCCGTAGCAGAACTTGCGGATCTTCGTCGTGGCGCGATCACGCAGCACGGCAAGGTCGGGAATCATGCCGGCGAACCAGAAGAGCGAGGAGACCGTCAGGTAGCTGGAGACGGCGAAGACGTCCCAGAGGAGAGGGCTCGAGAAGTTCGGCCACATCCCGTAGTTGTTCGGGACGGGGAAAAGGAACCAGACGAACCAGACGCGGCCGATGTGGATGGCGGGGTAGACGCCCGCGCAGACGATCGCAAAGACGGTCATCGCCTCGGCGGCGCGGGAGACCGAAAGACTCCACTTCTGCCGGGTCAGGAAGAGCACCGCCGAGATGAAGGATCCGGCGTGGGCCATCGAGACCCAGAAGATGAAGTTGGTGATGTCCCAGGCCCAGAACGCGGGGCTGTTGGATCCCCAGACGCCAACGCCCGTGACGATCATGTAGAGGATGCAGGCCAGGCCGGCGGCGGCGAAGGCGCCCGACACCGTGATTCCGGCATACCACCAGAGCGGGGTCTTTCCCTCCACGATGGAGCAGACCGCGTCGGTGACCCAGAGCGGGCCGCGGTTGTTGAGCACCTGCGGCGGACGCGCGATGGCGCTCAGGTCGGGTGTCTCGGTCTCGTTGGTGGCGGAGGCGGACATGATGATCAGGCGTGCTGGCCGCGGTTGGCGGCGCCGACGAGCGAAGCGCCGGGCATGGCGGGATTGGGATTACGCACCCGGGCCATGTAGGTGACGCGGGGACGGGTGCCCAGGTGGACGAGGGAGGTGTAGGTGCGCGGATCGGCCTTGGCACGGGAGACGGCGCTTTCCTTGTCGTTGATGCTGCCGAAGACGATCGACTCCGAGGGGCAGGCCTGCTGGCAGGCGGTCTTGAAGGCGGGAAGCGGGGTCTTCTCCACGTCACTGCCCTTCGCGGCGACGGAACGGGCGATCTTGGCCTCCTCGATGCGCTGGATGCAGAAGGTGCACTTCTCCATGACGCCGCGCATGCGGACAGTGACGTTCGGATTCTTGGACATCTGGACGCTGTCAGCCATGCCCTTGTGGGCGAGCGGGCCGAAGTAGAGCTCGTCGAGCGGACGCTCGTTGTAGTCGAACCAGTTGAAACGACGAACCTTCCAGGGGCAGTTGTTCGCGCAGTAACGGGTGCCGATGCAGCGGTTGTAGGCCATCAGGTTGAGGCCCTCCTCGCTGTGGACTGTGGCGTTGGCGGGGCAGACGGCCTCGCACGGGGCGATCTCGCACTGCTGGCACATGACGGCCATCGGGATCATCTCGAGGTTCTCCTCCTTGTGGTCCGCGCTTGCAAACCAGCGGTCGATGCGGATCCAGGCCATGTCACGGCCCTTGCGAACCTGATCCTTGCCGACCACGGGGACATTGTTCTCCGAGCGGCAGGCGAGCAGGCAGGCGTTGCAGCCGATGCAGGAATTGAGGTCGATCGAGAGGCCCCACTGGAGACCCTTGTCGTAGGAGGGGGTCGGGTAGATCGACTTGGCGGGGGCGAGCTCGCCGTCCATCTCGGAGGCGAACTTCGGCTCCTCGGCGAACTGCTCCACCGTTCCCTCGCGGGCGATATTGCGCCCCTCCATGTTCTCGTGCTCCTGCGTACGGGCGAAGACGTAGGCGTCCTTGGAAAGTCGCTCGACCTTCACTCCGGGACGGAAGCAGATCGTCGAGCTGGAACGCAGCGGGTAGGCGTCGAAGCCGACCTTCTCCATGACATGGGAAACACCCTTGCGTCCGTAACCCAGCGCGATGCTGACGGAGCGGTCGGCATGACCGGGGGTGATCAGGGCGGCGGCATCGACCGAGCGGCCTCCCGCCGTGAGGCGGAGCCAGTCACCATCGTGGATGCCGATGGCCTTCGCATCCGCGGGGCTGACCAACACGGCATTGTCCCAGACCAGCTTGGTGACGAAATCAGGGGTCTCCTGAAGCCAGGAGTTGCCGGAGTAACGGCCGTCATCAACGGAGGAACTGCGGAGGAAGACGGCCTCGAATTCACCGGGGCTCTCGACCTTGAAGGACTGGACGGCAGCTTGTGCGGCGGCCTGATTGAGCGCGGGAGCGGCCGTTGCAAAGGCCGTTCCGGCGGCGAAGCCATGCTTGAGGAAGGAGTGCCAGGCGGCGTCCGAGGCATCCTTAGAGCCGGCATTGAAGGTGGCGCGCACGGCGGAAGGGCCGTCGACTTTCTCCCCGGCAAGCGCGGCGAGAATCTCGATGGAGGAAATTCCGTTCCAGAGAGGGAGGATCATCGGCTGGACGGCACAAATCGTCCCGTCAAGCGAGCGGGTGTCGCCCCAGCTCTCAAGATAATGGGCGGCGGGCACCTGCCAATGGGTCACCTTGGAGGTCTCGTCGGCGAAGAGCGAGAGATGGAGCGTCTCAGGCACCCGGGCCAGCAGGTTCGGGAAATCGAGGTCGGGCGGGGCGGTAAGCACCGGGTTACCACCGAGGATCAGAAGCGTCTGGACGGCGCCTGCCTGCATCGCGGCGGCGAGGTCGGCGAGCTTGGCGGCGGACTTGACCATGCCCTGACGGGCCGTGATCGTGGCACCAAGATTACCCAGGGAGGCGTTGAGCCCGAGGGCAAGCGCCTGGACGGCATCAGGTAGCTGGGAACCAGCCAATACGGCGCCGCGTCCCTTGGCGGCAATAAGATCGTCGGCCACTCCCTTGATCCAGGCGGGATCAAAGGCAGCACCGGTTCCCTTGTAGCCGGAAGCCAGTGTCTTGAGGGTGGAATCGCCCGTCTTGGCCGCGACGGCGGCGGCCACGGCCGCCAGGAAATCGCCGTACTCGGAGGCACGGACACGCAGGCGGTGATCCGCCATGCCGCCGGTGAGCGAGAAATGGTTTTCCGCCACATAGAGGCGGTTCATCTTGCCCGAGGGATCGCGGCGGGCGGCAAAGCCATTGGCAAAACCGAAGCCGCTCTCGGCCGGGTTGAGGAAATCGGCACCGACGGAAAGAATAATGTCGGCCTTGGTGAAATCAACGGAGGGACGGGCACCGGGTCCAAGCAGGGCATCGAAGGACCCCGGCGAGGAGATTGCCTCGTCCTGAACCCAGAGCAGTTTGGGGAACTGCTGGGCGAGCGCGGCATGGAGACGCTCGACGGTGGGGGACTGTTCCTTCCCGACCAGAATCGCGAGGCCCTGACCGCCGTTGGTACCCGCCGTGTAACGAATCTTGGCCACCAGGTTGTCGAGATCGCCTCGTGAGACCTTCAGCGAGTCATGGGTGATCTCCTTGGAACGGTGCGGATCGTAGAGATCGAGCACCGAAGCCTGGGCGAAGGCGTCGGTGGAACCGTTGCTGAGCGGATGGAGGGGATTGCCCTCGATCTTCACCGGACGGCCGTCGGACGTGGTGACGATGACGGGGATCGCACCCGTCGGTGCGGGCATCGCGCTGGCGTAGTAGAGGAACTTGCCGGGGATGGTCCACTCGGCGGCCTTGGCAAAGGGGACAAGGTGGGCCTCCGGGCGGCGGCATCCGGTCAAACCCACGCCGGTGAGGGCGGTGGCTGCGCCCATGAGGCGGACGAAATCACGACGGGAGAGTCCGTCGGAATCGCGGCCCGCGGCGGCATCGGAGAACTCGCGGCCTAGCGATTCGCGGAACGAGGAGGTGTCCGCACGCTCCTCAAGGGAACGCCAGAGCGTCGGCTTTGCGTCGCGCTGCGGATGGGGAAAAATCTTCTTCATCGGTGGCATCCTCCGCAGTTTACGGGCGGGTTGACCTTCCAGTCCTGCTTGAGCTTGAGGCCCGCCTCACGCTGCTTTTCCGCGGAACCGGGGTGCCAGTCCATGTTAAACACCTCGGAGGTGGGGCGGAGGAAATTCTCGGGGGAGCGGTGGCAGTCGAGGCACCACTTCATGCTCAGCGACTCGGCCTCGCGGACCTGACTCATCTCGTTGACCTTGCCGTGGCAGCTGTAGCAGCTCACGCCGCGGTTCACATGGACGGCATGGTTGAAGTAGGCGTAGTCGGGCAGCCGGTGAATCTGGACCCACGGGATCGGCTGGCCCGTCTTCCAGCTCTCGCGGACGGGCGCGAGACGCGGGCTCTGGGAGAGGATCTTGCCCTCGCCATGACAGTTGATGCAGGTCTGGGTGGAAGGGAGGTTGGCGTGACCCGAGACCTCCACAAAACTGTGGCAATAGCGGCAGTCCATGCCGAGCTGCTTGACATGGAGGGCGTGGGAGAAGGGCACCGGCTGCTCGGGCTGGTACCCCACGCGGGTGTACTTGGGGGTGAAGTAGTACCAGATACCGAGCGTCACCGGGGCACCGGCGAGCAGGACGCAGACCAACAGCTGTACCGGCAGCCAATTGGCCCATCTGGGAAAGAAATTCGACATCGGGAGATTCTCAAGTCGCCCGAGACTGGGGATTCGCAGGCGGCAACAGAGTAAAAAGACAGCGTCGCTTGGCAAGATTTTTGCCGGAAAAAGTGATCCGGGCTGGCGTCAGATCCCTTGGCGCACTACCTCTGCGCCATGCATTTACGGATTTTCATCATCCTGCAGGCTCTCCTGGAACTCGGATGCGCGGAGGCATTGGCCGCGCCAAAACCCCAGTTCGACCTCCCCAAGGCCTCCCTCTCGCTGGGCACCAACATCCTCACCGCACAGGTTGCGGCCGATGAGGCCGCGCGGGAACGCGGCCTCATGTCCCGCACCAACCTCGCCGAGAACGAGGCGATGCTCTTCGTTTTCCCGAGACCCCAGCCCGTCGCCTTCTGGATGAAGGATACCCCCGTCCCCCTCTCGGTCGCCTACATCGGCCCCTCGGGCAGGGTCTTTGAGATCCACGACCTCAAGCCACTGGACGAAACCCCCGTACCCAGCGTTTCGGAGGCGGTCCTGTATGCATTGGAAGTGCCGCAGGGATGGTTCGCGAAACACGGGATCCTCGCCGGAGTCACCATCGGCGGCCTCCCCTCCCCCGCCACGGCGAAGTAGGTCCCGTCACTTCCCGTCAAATCCCGGGCTCGACGGTCACGAGTTCCGCGTAGACCGAGCCGATGAAGACATCGACCTCCGCCCGGATCGGAAGCCGCCTGGTATCATCGCTCATCCAGACCCGGCCGGAGCGGAATTTCCGGTGCGGCACGAGTGTTCCGGCCCGGGGGCCCTCGGTGACAACGCTCTGGATCGCCACACGCAACCGTGCGGCGCGAAGACGTTTTCCGCAGACGGAGATCGTCTGCCGGCCCTCGACCTTGAGATCCACAAGATAGGGGTGCTGGTCGGGAAAGACAATCAGCCTGACATGATCGCCGTCACGGAGCGGTTGGCTTCTCACGAAGAGCATGGCGGCAAAGAGATCCCTGATCCCGGACAGACGGGTCACCTGCCACGGCTTGGCCTCGGAGAGGAGCCTGTGGCAGGAAATGGCCACGTCCTCCCCGAATGATGCCTCGCTCAGCAGATCCCCCTTGGCGATCACCTCGTCCATGCGAAACCACGAGGGGGGCTCCCCTCCGCTTCCCGCCTCGCCGACATAGGCGGCATGATAGTTCCAGAGCTTGCGAATCACCTCGTTGGGGCCGCCCTCGGCCTCGATCCTCAAACGTGCGGGCGGCGTTCCCGGGACAACATGCACCTCGGCTCCTCCGGCAGGAATTCCCTCCCAACCGAAACGATAGCTCGCATGGAACGGCGCGACGGGCGGGAACGGATGCTCTGCCGACGGAGTCAGCGTTGATTGCCAGGCGGCCTTGGTGGAAGGCGGCTCAGCGGCCGCCGTCGTGATGACCCCCGATAGCAGGAGGATCAGGATCCCCCGGACGGGGAACCTGGCAGAAGGGTGGTGACGGTGTCGGCGGGAATCCATCCGGTGAGGCCTGGGCCTCCCGAGACATACCACCATGCGCCGTTGCGGGACAGCACGCTCACGGCGGTGCCGGGGGCGAGTGTTCCGCGGGACTCGCCGTGATCAGCCGGAGTGACGCGGAGGACCGGGGGCTTTTTGGCGGTCACCACCGCCTTGTCGGCGGCCGTGCGGCGCGGATCAACGAGCGCCCCGAGGGCAGAGGCCCCGTGCCCGGCGATCATGATAAGCACGCAGAGAGCGATCAGGTATTTCCGGCGCGGGGCCAGGAACGCCAGCAGGATCAGGGCAAGGAGCGCAATCCATCCGACGATTGATCCGGCAACGATCAGGAAATCCGGGTGAATGGCCGCGGTGAGCGATTCCATGCGCCCCGAGGGGGCGGACAACCCGAGCGATACCAAGACGTCGGCCAGCATTTTCCGCGCTGGGACAAACGTCGGATCGAGCAAGAGGGCACGGCGATACGAGAGCGATGCGGCGGGGAGATCGCCCGTTTTTTCCTCCGCAAGACCGAGATCATACCAGAGCTCCGGGGCACCCGAACCACGGAGGGCGGGATCGGATGTGAGCGCTCGGTAACGTGTCACGGCCTCGATGGGGCGCCCCGAGGTGAGTGCGTCATTGGCCCCCTGCAATCCGGCGGAGAAGTCGGCACGGACGGGCACCGTCGCGACCATCGGGAGGAGCAGGGCGAGCAGGAGTAGTGGACGTTTCATGTCAGAGGGAGGATTTTCCCGAAAGTTCGGCCAGAGCCGCAGCAAGACGCCGGCGCTCCGTATCATCCATGGGACGGGAGCCTCCGAGCCCGTATTTCACCTCGTCGTGACGCGATCGGAGGGACTCGACAAGGGATTGGCGTTTCTCCGAATCCGGCAGGGCCAGTTCCGCGTATTCCAGCGCGGCCTCGAGAACGGCGGCCTCATCCCCCTTCCCGTCGCGGATCACGCTAGCAAGGTCCGCGATCCGGCGGCGGCGGCGCGCGCGGGCCGTGCCGCCGTGCATCTGGATGTGCCGGTAGCCGAGCACGGAGGCCAGCGCCACCGCCGCGATCAGCATTGCCAGGCTTGCAATCACGAATTCGGAACGCCGGACAGGGCTCTGCCAGGAACGCAGGGTGATCGCGGGATACGGATCCCCTTCCTTCACCACGGCGGAGGCGGCGACCGGGGACTTACCCCCCGCGGGCGGAGTCTTCACGGCATCCTCCGGGGCGCCGACGGGTTGATTGGTGGCCCCGGGCATCGCCGTGAGGGGAAGCGGCTTGGAAGAGAGGGTCACATACTTCGCGGCAACCGGATCGAAGTACGAGAACTCCGCGCCGGGCGAGGCACTCTTCCGCTCCAAGGCGATGAGGGTGTACTCGAAGGACTTCACCCCGCTGTAGGAGTCGTCGGTCCCCTCGAACCGGTCCGTGGGGGGATAGCTGCGCCATCCCTCGTCCTGCGTGAGCACGGGCGCCCCCATTCCCTTGAAGTTTCCCTTCCCGCCGATTTTGACGGAAAGGTTCACCGGGTCGCCGGCGGCGGGTTTGGGATTCTGCACGATCGCATCGATGTCGAACTGCCCGATCGCACCGGTGAAGGAATCGGGCCGGCCCTCCTTGGGGAGGGGCAGGATGTCGAGGTGCAGCGGGGCGGACTTGACGGTGAGGTCCTTCGGTTCGGAAAAGGGCGTGTTGCCCCCGAGCAGTTGCCGGAAGACCGGGTCATCGAAGCCCGGCGGCACGGCGCCCGGGATCTGGACCTGACTCTCGAGTTTCGCCTCCGGAATGTCAATCGGGCCCGGCTTGATCGCCGAGAGAACGGTGCGGAAGGTCAGGACATTGTAGATCGTGCCGTCACGCTCCTCGCGGCTTTCCTTCGGCTCGCCGAACCTCTCGATGACAACGCCCTCCGCCCCGAAGTCGAGCTTGCCCCTCACCTGCACCTGATACTGCGCATCGAAGTAATAGCGGATCTCCACGGGGACGACCTCCCCTGCATACAGCGTCCTCCGCGGGCAGTTAATCTCACCGAATGCGACCCGAGAGAGATCCGTCGGACGGGGTGGCGCAGGACGCTGGCGGCGCACGGGTTGCTGAAGACCGGGGTATCCCGGGGCGGGAGGCTGTGCTGCGGGTGGAGGCACGGAGGAGGGGCGTGCATCGGCCACGGTGAACTGCAGCGGGGCCGTGCGGAACTGTCGGCCATCCGCCGTGACCGTGACGCCGGGAATCGTGAAGGCCCCGGTCCTGAGCGGCATGATAATGTAGCTGTAGACGGCCGAGGAGGTGACCTTGAAGTTCACCATCTGCACCTGGGTCGACTGCCCGGTGAGCCGGACCTGCAATCCGTCGACGGCGATCTGCTGCGGCACATCGGCCTGCTGGGCTCCCGAAACCCGGATCTGCAGCTCGGCCATCTCGCCGGAATTGACCTCCGGGCGGGGAAGCTCGGCCGTCACGGAAACATCCGCGCCAAGAGCGGGAAGAACCGTCATCGCACCCAATGCCGCAAGGCGACCCGTGCGAAGCACTCTGGAAAGGAAAGGCGTCATGGCGTGCCGTTCAAATTACCAGTCACGGAGCGGTTGTTCCACCGCGCGGTTTTTCTGCTGTTCGGTGACGTGGGCCTCCTCATCCTTGAGCGAGTTGAGCAGGGCGCGGGCCTGGGACGCGGTCATCTGGCCATCCTTGGACTCCTCGGCGTCGGCAGCCTGCGCCTTCTGCTTGTCTTTCTGCTCTCCCTGCTGGCCGCCGTTGAGTTGACCGCCTGTCTTCGGAGCGGAGGGAGTCGGGGTTGGCTGCGCTCCCTGTCCCTGGGATGACTGCTGGCGATTCTGGTCACCGCGGTTGCCCTGCTGATCCTGTTTTTGGCCGCTCTCGTCACGGGAATCGTTTCCTTTACCCTGATCGGGGGACGCCGAGGGACCGGGGGTGGGCGTCGGTTGGCCTCCCTGCTGATTCTGATCCTTCTTGGAGGAATCTCCCTTCCCCTGATCGGGCGACGGGGAGGGAGTCGGGGTCGGCGAAGGCTGCCCGGACTGGTTGTCCTGCTGGTTCTTGTCCTGGTTTTTCTGCTGATCCTGCTGCTGCTTATTATCACCCTGATTCTTGGGATCTTTTTGGTCCTTGTTCTCTTTGGAATCCTTTTGGCCGCCACCGCCTCCCTGAGACTGGTCGCTCTGGCTTTTATCATTCTTCTGATCCTTGTTGTCTTTCTGATCCTTCTTTTGGTCCTTCTGCTGCTGCTCCTTCTTGAGGTCCTCGATCAGTTTTTTGACGATGTCGCGGTTTTCCTTGGCCCTGATGTTCTTCGCATCCGCCTTGATGACGGTCTCGTAGTGCTGGAGGGCGTTCTTCCAATCGGCGAGTTTGCTCTCCTTTTCCTTGGCCGCCTCGCCGGAGCGCACCAGCGCATTGGCCAGGTTATAGGTCGCGTTCTCTCGGATGTTCGGCTTCGGCGAAGTCATCGCGCCGGAAAAATACTCCGCGGCTTTCTTGAAATCACCGGCCTTGTAGGCGGCGGCCCCGGCGTCAAAGCGGATCTCCTCCGCGGTGGCGCCGGCTTTCAGCCTCTTTTCAAAATCCGCAAGCGCACCCTGGTAATTCCCCTGATTGTAGTCGTTGAGCCCCGAGGCATGGATCTGCTGGATGGCTCCGAGAAGAACTGCGAGCAGGAACAAACCCTTGAAACCCCTGCCCGGAAGACGCCTCCCCTCCCGGAGCAGCGAGCGGAGGACCAGCAAGACGAGCGCTGCAGAGACGGGCCAGGCATAGCGCTCGATCGGCTTGCGCGAGGAAAGCACCTCCCCGACCTGCGCCTCGAGCGGGAGGATCCCCTTGTCGAAGACCACCTTGGCCGCATCCTGACCGCAGGGGATGTAGAATCCACCGGTCGCCTTGGCCACTTCGGTGAGGCGTGTTTCGTCGAGTTTGGAATTCACGGGGCGTCCGTTCTCGTCGCGCACGAAATCATTCCTCCCCTCCTCGGTCCTAATCGGAATCAGCGACCCGGAGGCCGACCCGAAGCCGATTGTGAAAATCCTGATCCCGGCTGCCTCGGCCTCGCGCGCCGCATCCACGGCGCTCGCCTCGAGATCCTCACCGTCGGTCATGATGACAAGGGCGCGCGTGGCTCCCTCGCCCTTGCCGAAGGCCTCGATCGCCATCCGGATGGCGGCGGCGATGTCGGTGCCGCCCTTGGGGATTGTCCCCGTGTCGAGATCCTGGATCGAGTTGAGGACGGCACCCTTGTCCATCGTGAGAGGAGCCTGCAGGAAGGCACTCCCGGCGAAGGCAATGAGGCCGGTGCGGTCACCGCGGAGCAGATCGAGCAGATCCTGCGCGATGAGCTTGGCGCGGCCGAGGCGCGTCGGCGCGGTGTCGGTCGCCAGCATGCTGCGCGAGGTGTCGATCGCAATGATGACGTCGCGCCCCTTGGTCGTGAACGACTCCTCGCGGAAACCCAGCCGCGGCTTGGCCAGAGCCACCACGGTCAGCGCGGCGGCCCCCAGCAGGAAGGCGGTGCGAAGGTTCCTCTTGAGATGGCTCACCTGACCGGTGAGCTGCTTCTGGAGCTTCGGGGCGACGATGCGGGTCAGCAGGGCCTCACGGCGGCGTGCGGCGTCCACATAGAACCAGACGAGGGAGGCGATCAGCAGGAGCGCCCAGAACCATCCGGGAGTCCCGAAAGTCAGCCCGTCGCCGGGAATGGTCATGAGAAGCGGGTGCATCGTGGGATGTCAGGGGAGTCTGCGCCAAACGGTCTGCGAGAGCACCGCCTCCGCGGCGAGCAGGAGGACGGCAAGGACAAGGAGGTAAGGGAAGAGATCCCGGTAGTTCGCGCTCTTCTCAACCTCGATCTTGGTTTTCTCAAGACGGTCGATCTCGCGGAAGGTGGCGTCCATCGTGCCGGTGTCGGCGGCCCGGAAATATTTCCCCTCGCCGAGGGCCGCGATCCCCGAGAGCAGCTTCTCGTCGAAGTCGAAGACCATCTTCCGGTAGACTGATTTGCCGAACATGTCCTTGCCGACGGGGACGGGGACCGGTCCGTCGCTCCCCGCGCCGATCGTGTAGATCTTGATGCCGAGCGCATGGGCCGCCTCGGCGGCGGTGAGCGGCTGTACCTTGCCCGCATTGTTGGCGCCGTCGGTCAGCAGCACGATGATCTTGGTCTTGGAATCGCGGTCCTTCAGCCGCGCGGTCGCCGAGGCAATCGCCGAGCCGATGGCGGTGCCGTCCTCCACCAACCCGATCTGCACGCGGTCGAGATTCCGGATGAGCCAGTCGTGGTCCAGGGTCAGCGGACTCACGAGGTAGGGCCTCCCCGCAAAGGCAATGATGCCGATGCGGTCGTTGGGCCGGGCCTCGATGAACTGCTGCGTGACCCTCCGGACGACATCGACGCGGTTGGCGCGAGAATCCCCGATCGTGTAGTCCTCCGCGATCATCGAGCCGGAGACATCGAGCACGAGCATGATGTCCACGCCACTGGCCTGCACTCGCTCCAGGGTCCTGCCGAGCTGAGGCCGGGCGAGTGCCACGATCAGGCAGGCCATCGCCCCGTAGAGGAGGGCCAGCAGGACGGCACCGGCCCGCGAACGGCGGCGCTTCCCCACATGCATGACAAGTTTGGCGGAGGAAAAAAGGATGCCGGGCGTGCCCCCGATCTTGCCGCGCAGCAGGGCAAGCAGGGGCAGGGCAAGCAAGAGCAGGAGCACCCACGGATGGGTGAACGAGAAGGTCGTCCCGGCGGCCAGCGACACAAGCGTCATGCGGCCTCCTTTCCAAACGGCGACTGATGATCCGCCGTGTTGCCGGAGGCGGCTTCCCTCTCTCCGCTATGCACGAAGGATTCGGCGGCGGCGATCAGGGCCTCGCGCTGTTCCGGCGTCGCCTCGCCCCGGGCGTATTTGAGGAAATCGGACTGATGCAGGAATTCCGCTAGGGCTTCCTGCTCAGCGGGCAGGAACCGCAGCGAGCCGCGAAGCGAGCCGAGGAATTCCTCCGTCGTCTGACGCGGGGCGGCGAGTCCGATCGCCTCACCGAGGAAACGGCGCAGGATGCCAGAGACCCCGACGCCAAACTCATGATCGGTGCCGCTCCCCAAATTCGCCCTGAGCATCCCCAGATCCCTCAGTGCGGCCTCGCGGGGCGTGAGGCGAACCTGCTTGCGCCGGCCGGCGAACCGCCAGATCAGCACCCCGGCGATCGCCACCGCGACAAAGACCGCGATGATCACCCAGAGCGGGCCGAAAAAGAAAGGAAGGGGCCCGACGATGTCGTGGATGGGAGCGGGCATCGGGACGGGTGCCCCCATGCCCGGAATGCCCCCGATTGAGGGCATCCCCTGCGGCATTCCCGCCGGCAGGGCAGCCTGGGTAGCGGCGTTGGTCATGCCGTCATCCTCCTTCCCCTTCGGTCAAAGAAGCCGCGCAGGACAGGCAGGTAATCCTTCCCGGTCCCGAGTTCGAGCAGGTCAACGCCACGCGCACCGAAGAGGCGCCCGAGTTCGTGCAACCGCTCCTCCGCGTGGTGGGCATAGCTCCTGGAGATCGATCGCCGGGAGGTGTCGATCTCGATCTGCTCGCCGGTCTCGGGATCCTCGAGCAGGACCACGCCGACATCGGGCAGGTTTTCCTCGGCGGGATCGACGATGCGGAGCGCGACCGTGTCGTGCCTCTTCGCCGTCACGGTGAGCGGCTTGGTGAAATCGGGCGTCAGGAAGTCGGAGATCAGGAAGAGCAGCGAGCGGCGCGAGACCAGCTTGTTGAGGTATTCGAGCGCTCCGGCGAGGTCGGTGCCGCGGCCCTTCGGCGTGAAGTAGATCATCTCGCGGATGAGTCGCAGGATATGATGGCGGCCCTTCTTGGGCGGAATGAAGAGCTCCACGCGGTCGCTGAAGAGGAGCAGGCCGACCTTGTCGTTGTTGTGGATCGCGCTGAAGGCGAGGATCGCGGCCACCTCGGCGGCCATCTCGCGCTTGCTCCCCTCGACGCTGCCGAAATCGCCCGAGGCGCTGACATCGAGAAGGAGCATCACCGTCATCTCGCGCTCCTCGGTGAACTTCTTGATGTAAGGCTCCCCCGTGCGGGCGGTCACGTTCCAGTCGATCGATCGGATTTCGTCGCCGGGCGTGTAGGGGCGGACCTCCTCGAAATTCATCCCGCGCCCCTTGAAGACGCTCTGGTACTGGCCCGCGAACGACGATTCCACGAGCCGGCGTGTGCGCAGCTCGAGGCGCCGGATCTTGCGTAGGATCTCCTGGGGATCGTTCATCGGTCGGAAGGCGTCTCGGGACAGTGGCGGGCGTCGGCCCGCCCCCCGGATCACGGGACGGGCAGTCCCTCGAAGACGCGCCGCACGATCTCCTCGGAGTCGATCGACTCGGCCTCCGCCTCGTAGCTGACCGCCACGCGGTGACGGAGCACCTCGGTGCCGATGGACTTCACGTCGTGCGGGGTGACGTAACCGCGGCCGTTGAGGAAGGCATGGGCCTTGGCGGCGAGCGTGAGGTTGATCGTGGCGCGAGGGGAGGCTCCGTAGCGGATGAGACCGTCGAGCTTGAGGTTGTAGTTGGCCGGCTCACGGGTCGCCCAGACGAGATCGACGATGTAGTCCTTCACGCGGTCGTCGACATAGATCGCGTTCACCACCTCGCGGGCCTCGAGGATCTGAGCCGTGGTCACGAGCGGCGAGACATCGAGTCTCGGCGAGGAGGTCGCCATGGCGTCGAGAATCGAGCGTTCCTCGCTGCGGGTGGGGTAGCCGACCACGACCTTGAGCATGAAGCGGTCGAGCTGGGCTTCGGGAAGCGGGTAGGTTCCCTCCTGCTCGAGCGGGTTCTGGGTGGCGAGCACAAGGAACGGATCGGGGAGCTTGAAGGTCTCCTCACCGATGGTCACCTGACGCTCCTGCATCGCCTCGAGCAGCGCGCTCTGGACCTTCGCGGGCGCACGGTTGATTTCATCGGCAAGGATCAGGTTGGCGAAGATCGGCCCCCTGCGGGTGGTGAAGGCCCCTTCTCGCGGGTTGTAGATCAGGGTGCCGACGAGGTCGGCGGGGAGGAGATCCGGGGTGAACTGGATGCGGGCGAAGTCCGCATGGATGCAGGAGGAGAGGGTCCGGACGGTGAGCGTCTTGGCGAGGCCGGGGACCCCCTCAAGGAGCACATGGCCGTTGCCGAGGAGGCCGATCAGGAGGCTGCGGACGAGCCCCTGCTGGCCGACGACGACGCGGCTCATTTCCTGGGTGAGGGGCCGGACCCAGGAGCTGTTTTCCTGGACGCGGCGGTCGAGTTCTTGGACGGATGGATTCATGGGTTGATGGGTCGTAAAGTGTCTGCGGGAAGGGCGGCGACCCCCGGATCATGGCACCGGGACGTTCCGCGCCGTCTGGATAGGCTGTCGAATGGTTACAGACAAGCGGGAAGCGGGAGCGTTCAAAATTTCTCAGCGGACAACCTTTTTCCTGAGGGACAGGATCCGCTCCAACGCCGTCGGAGCGTCACCCAGCAGGGTGGCGTGGCCCATCTTGCGGCCCGGCTTGGGCTCCTCCTTGCCGTAGAGGTGGAGGAAACAGCCCGTTTCGCGGAACAGGACCTCCCAGTCGGGCTCACCACCGCTCCAGAGATCCCCGAGCAGGTTTACCATGACGCCCGGGGAGCGCAGGTCGACGGCACCGAGCGGAAGTCCGCAGACGGCGCGGACATGCTGGGCAAACTGACTGGTCACCGCCGTCTCGAGGGTGTGATGGCCGGAATTATGGGGACGGGGGGCGAGCTCGTTGACGACGAGGGATCCGTCCGGAAGGACGAAGAGCTCCACCGTGATGAGTCCGATGACGCCGAGTTTCTCGGCGATGCCCAGGGCGATCGCCCGGGCACTCTCGGAAACCGCGGCGGGCAGGGACGCCGGGGCCGTCGTCGTGTCGAGGATCCCGTTGCGGTGGACATTGGCCTGCACCGGAAAGCAGAGGGATCCGGTCGCGTTGCGGGCGCAGATCACCGAGGCCTCGGAGTCGAAGGAAATCCTTTTCTCGAGCACGGCACGGGGAGCACCGAGCATGACCCAGACAACCTCCGCATCGTCGCCCGGTGAGATGCTGATCTGGCCCTTGCCGTCATAACCGAGAACGGCCGTCTTCAGGATGGAGGGAGCGGCCAGTTCGGCCAGCGCCGCTTCCAGCTCCCCGGCCGAGGTCACGACACGGAACGGGGCGACCGGGAATCCGTGATCGCGCAGGAATTCCTTCTCCAGCACCCGGTCCTGGCAAATCCGCACGACGGAGGAGGCGGGATGGACGGGCACCCGTTTCTCAAGGAACTCCAGTGCAGGGACCGGGATGTTCTCGAACTCCACGGTGGCCACGTCGATCGCCAGCGCGAACCGTCCGAGCGCGTCGGTATCGTCAAATGGGGCCACGATGGTCATGTCGGCGCACGAGGAGGCCGGGCCGTCCTTCATCGTGTCAAAGATCACGACCTTGTACCCCATCGCCTTGGCGGCCATGGCCGACATGCGGCCGAGTTGGCCGCTTCCGAGGATCCCGATGGTGGAGCCGGGATGGAAGACGGGGCTTTTCCCTTTCGGGACGCCGCCGGGACAGCTAGCGTGCTTCTCTTCGCTTTTGCTCATGGATCGTCTGATTTACCTGCTGGCTCTCGGTGTCGTCTCGTTCATCCGCCTGCTGCCCATCACCGCCTGCTTCGTGCTGGGACAGCTGATCGGACTCGTGATCTGGACGATACTGCCCGGCTACCGCCGTCTCGCCAAACGGAATCTCCGGATCGCCCTCGGGGAGGGACTCGGCGACAGGGAGGCCGGGGCTCTGGTCCGCCGTCACTTTGCCAACCTCGGGGCCAACCTGCTCTGTTCCGTCAAGATTCCCGCCCTGACGGAAAAGAAACTCCGATCCCGCCTGCGCTTTGACAACGAGCAGGCCTGGGAGGACTGGATCGTCGGGAAAAAGGCCGGCGAACGCGGAACCGTCGCCGCCCTCAGCCATTTCGGCAACTGGGAGATCAATGCCCAGATCGCCGAGTTCGTGAAACCGCGGCGCGCGGGATGCGTCTATCAGGCCATCAGGAACCCCCTGCTGGATGATCTGGTCAACCGCGACCGCCGCAGCAGGGGTGTCGCCACCTTCGACCGCAAGAAGGAGATGAAGGGGGCGGCCGCCATGCTGAAAGAGGGCGGGGTCGTCGGGGTGCTCATCGACCAGCATGCCGGTGGAGCCGGAATCTGGATGCCCCTCTTCGGCAAACTCGCCTCAACCTCGCCGCTTGCGGCAAGTCTTGCCCAACGCACGGGAGCCCTCATTGCCATGGTGAGCGTCCGGACGGTCGGTCTCGCACGGTGGGAAATCCATACCAGCGCCCCCGTGCCCACCGAAGGCCGAGATCCCGCCGAGATCACAATGGATCTGAACCAGCTGCTGGAAGCCGAAATCCGCAATTCCCCGAGCGACTGGTTCTGGGTTCACAACCGCTGGAAAAGCTTCCTGCCCGATTTTCTGCTCCAGCACATCAAGAGAGGCATCCACCTCCCCGAGGGCACCGATCCGGCGAAGCTTCACCCATACCGGCTGCTCGTGAGGTCACCGAACTGGCTGGGGGATGCCTGCATGGCGGTTCCCGCCATCCAGGCCATGAAGCTCGGGCGGCCCGACCTTCACATCACCATCCTCACGCCAGCCAAACTCGCCGATCTCTGGAGCGAAATCAGGGAGGTGAATGCCATCATCAGCATCCCCGCCGGAGCGTCCCCGCGCAAAGTCGCGGCACTGATCAAAAAGACCGGCACCTACGACACGGCCCTGCTGCTGCCCAACTCGTGGCGCAGCGCCCTCGAAGTGCGCCTCGCGGGAATCCGCGTCAGGCTGGGCCTGGAAAGCCACCGGGCCAAGTCGCAGCTCACCCGGATCATCCCCATGCCACGTCGGCTCCATCCCGTCATGCATCAGGGGGAGGCGCTTCTTTCCATGGTGAAACGCCTGGGCGGACCGGAAACATCGTTTCCCGTCGAGCGCCCGCGACCCGCTCCCCAAGGGCCGGTCCGGATCGCCCTCTGCCCCGGCGCGGAATATGGCCCCGCGAAGCGCTGGCCTCTGGAGCGCTACCGTGCGGTCATGGAAAAGACCTCCGCCACGCAGGACCTGACCTGGGTGATCGTGGGCACCGCCAAGGAAGCCGTGTCGGGCGAACAGCTCGCAAAAAAATTCGACGGCAATGTCGAGAATCTCTGCGGCAAGACCACCCTGCCGGAGCTCATCGCCGAACTGAAGCGCTGCCATCTGCTCCTCACCAACGACACCGGCACGATGCATCTTGCCGACGTGCTGGGGGTTCCGGTCGTCGCGATTTTCGGATCGACCGAGCCGGCTCTCACGGGTCCGACAGGCAAAACATTCCCTCCTCACAAGGTCATCCGCAGGAAGGTCGAATGCAGCCCCTGTTACTTGCGCACCTGCCCCATCGACTTCCGCTGCATGAAGGAGATCTCCGTGGAAATGGTGACCACTGCGGTTGAGGAATCGCTGAGAGCGATCTCATCAGGCGTTTAGACTGTAGACTATTAGACTGTTCGATCAGAAATCCCGTATCACTCGATCCATCTTTTCCAAAATCTCCGTCCCAATTCCCGATAGCCCATCACCGACCCCCGATTTTCACTCAGGTTTCAGGTCTCAACTTTCATCATTCTCCTCTTTCCATGCTAAGCATCCGCAAACTCAAGAAAACCATCGGCGGGCGCACCCTTTTCGAGGAAGCCGACCTCCAGGTCAACTACGGCGAACGCGTCGCCCTCGTCGGCCCTAATGGCGCAGGCAAGTCGACCCTCTTCTCACTGCTCCTCAAGAAGGATGAGGCTGATGCGGGAACCATCGAACGCGATGAGTGGACCATGATCGGCCACCTCGCCCAGGAGGGAGAGGCGACCGGCGAGGAAACCGTCCTTGATGTGGCGACCGGCCGCGCAGGAGAGATCCCTGCACTTGAGGAACAGCTCCGCCAACATGAAGAGGCGGGCACTGTCGACACTCCGGAATATTCGGAAGCCAGCTCCAAGCACGCCGCCCTGAGCGACCCCAAGGTCGAAGCCAAAGCTAAGAAGATCCTCGTCGGCCTCGGCTACAAGCAGGAGGACTTCGAGCGGAAGGCCAAGGAGTTGAGCGGTGGCTGGGTCATGCGTGCCCACCTCGCACGCCTGCTGGTGATGGAACCCGACCTGCTCCTGCTCGACGAGCCGACCAACCACCTCGACCTCGTTTCCCTCCTCTGGCTCCAGAATTACCTCAAGAACTACCCTGGCGCCGTCCTGCTGATCTCCCACGATCGGCAGTTCATGGACGAGATCATCCAGAAGGTCTACGAGATCTCCGAAGGCCGCTTCCATTCCTACGCAGGGAACTACACCGACTTCCTCACCGAGCGGGAGGCCCGTTACGAGCGTCAGAACGCCGCTTACAAAAACCAGCAAAAGGAGATCACCGATCTCCGCGAATTCTACGACCGCTTCCGTCAGGTCGCCTCCAAGGCCTCCCAGGCCATGAGTAAGCTGAAGCAGATCGAGCGGATGGAGCTCATCGAGAAACCGATGCCGCCGCGCAAGCCGTTCCGCTTCCAGATCCCTGCCCCACCCAGAGGCGGACAGCGTGCCGTCGCGCTCGAAGGCATTCACATGGCTTACCCAACCTCACAGGGTGAGCGGAAGGTCTATTCTGGCCTCGATCTCACGATCGAACGTGGAGAGCGCACCGTGCTCGTCGGCCCGAACGGGGCGGGAAAATCAACCCTCCTGAAGATCCTCGCCGGCGTGCTGGAGTTTCAGCAGGGGAAGCGCATCGAGGGACCGAATGCCAAGATCGGCTACTTCAGCCAGCACCGCGCCGCCACGTTGGATCCGAACAAGTCGATCCTCGACGAGGTGCGCGCCTCCAACGGTGAGCTTTCCGAAAACGATGCGCGAGGCATCCTTGGCTCCTTCCTCTTTCGCAAGGATGACATCTTCAAGAAAACCGCCGTGCTTAGCGGCGGAGAGAAGACCCGGCTGAACCTGGTGAAGTTCCTCGTCGATCCGCCGAATCTCCTCCTGATGGACGAGCCGACCACCCACCTCGACATTCATACCGTCGAATCGCTGATCCTCGCGCTCGGCGCCTACGAGGGAACACTTGTCTTCATCAGTCACGACGTCCACTTCATCCGCAAGCTCGCGACCAAAGTCCTCCATGTGAAGGACGGTAAAGTGACCCCTCACCTCGGCGGTTACGACGACTTCCTCGAACGCGTGGGAGCGGTTGGCAACGAACGTGAAGCGTTGACGTCCTGACGCCTCGTCAGGACGAAGTTTGTTGGGAAAAACTGAAAGGTATCCCGCAGAGGCGCGGAGAACGCAGAGGGATTTGGATGGGTTAGCTATCAAGGCTCGCAAGCTTGGATGGAGCCCAGGGATAGAAGAACTCTGGCTTGGAAGTTTAGATGCCGCGCAAGGCGCGTGAGTGAAGCTGTAGTAAACCTACAGCGAATGAGCAGCAACACCGCGCGGCGCTAAAATCCTAAGCCTACCCAAGGACGAGTTTGGCGGTGACCAAATAACAGCTGACGGTAAAGAGGTCGGCGGCAGCCAAGGTGATCGGACCGGCGGCGATCTTGGGATCCCAGTGAACGATACGGAGGATCACCGGAACGAGGATGCCGAGGAGGGAGGCGACAAGGATGGAACCGATCACGCTGCCGCCGATCGAGAGAGCGGCCGGCACATCGCGCCAGAAGAGCTCGACCATCAGGGCAACGGTTCCCCCGGCCAGAGCGCCAAGAAGACCAGCCGTCACGACCTCACGCCAGAGCTTTACACGAAGCCACTTCCATCGGATGCGGGCGACGGGGAGTGACTGGACGGTGAGGGCCAGGGACTGCGCCGCGACCGCTTCACCAAGACCGAGCACGAGCGCCATGAAGACGGCGAGGACGACTTTCTGCTGAAGCGTCGCCTCGAAGGCCCCGGCCAGCACGGCGCAGAGAACGCCACCCGAGACCGTCGCGGCAAGCCACGGAAAGCGGAGCCGGAAGGCGCGCATCGGCGAGGCGTGCTGCAGTTCCTGGACATGGAGACCGATGGTCTGGAAGACCTGGTCGTTGTTGCCGCCAGTGCTGAATTCAAGAACCTCGTCAGTGAAGAGGCCGACATCGATGATGCCCCGCAGACGCTTGGCGGAATCGACAACCGGGATCGCGAGGAACTTGTGCAGGATAAAACACTCGCACGCCTCCAGCAGGCTGGCCGTCTCAGGGAGTGAGAGTACCCTCTTCATCATCGCCGCACCAACCTTCTCTTCAAGAGGCTCGGTCAGGAGCTTGCGTGCCGGCACCACTCCCGAAAGACGCCCTTCGGCATCGACGGCGTAGAAGTAAAAGATCCGCTCCTCGAGTCCGGATCGGCGGATGATCTCCAGCGCCTCGCCGATCGTCTGATCCACCCGCAACGGCGGGGGACCCGGTCTCAGGAACTCCGTCAACGGTCGTCTGAGATGCTCGGACGATGCGGCCCCTCCGGGCGGTGAGTACGGCGCCATGCCTCCCGGTAGGGTTGAGGGTGGTGCGATGCTCAGCCCTTAGCCTTGCGGGCCTTGGCGGGAGGGGTTCCTCCGGAGACCTTGAAGGCGAGCTTCTCACCATCACGGGTCACCTGAACCTTGTCGCCGGCCTTGAACGACCCACGCAGGATCTCCTCGGCCATAGGATCCTCGAGATAGCGCTCCACGGCGCGACGCATCGGGCGGGCGCCATAGGTCGGGTCATACCCCTTCTCGATGAGGAAGGCGTGGGCCGCCTCGTCGAGGACCAGGGTGATCTCCTTTTCCTTGATCCTCGAGGTGACCTTGGCCACCTCGAGATCGACGATGCGGGTGAGCATCTCCTTGGAGAGGGTGTGGAAGACGATGATGTCGTCGAGGCGGTTGAGGAACTCCGGTTTGAAGACCTTCTTGGTCTCCTCGAGGATCTTGCCCTTCATCGTGTCGAAGTCCTCGTCGTCGTGCTTCGGCGCACCGAATCCGAGCGAGGTCTGCTTCTTGATGAGCTCCGCGCCGACATTGGAGGTCAGGATGATGATGGTGTTCCGGAAGTCGATTTTGCGGCCGAGGCTGTCGGTGACAGTCCCCTCCTCCAGAATCTGGAGCAGGAGGTGCATGACGTCGGGGTGGGCCTTCTCGATCTCGTCGAAGAGGACGACCGAGTAGGGACGGCGGCGAACCGCCTCGGAAAGCTGGCCTCCCTCCTCGTGGCCGACATATCCGGGAGGGGATCCGATGAGCCTCGAGGAGGTGAACTTCTCCATGTACTCCGACATGTCGATCTGGATGAGCGCGTCGGGGTCGCCGAACATGAACTCGGCGAGCGAGCGGGCGAGGAAGGTCTTACCGACGCCGGTGGGACCGAGGAAGATGAACGAGCCGATCGGGCGTCGGGGATCCTTGAGATCGGCGCGGGAACGTCGTAGGGCCTTGCTGATGGCGGTGACCGCCTCGTCCTGGCCGATGACCTTCTTCTTGAGATCGTCCTCCATGGCGAGGAGCTTGGCGGTCTCCTTCTGCTCCATGCGGTTGAGGGGAACGCCGGTCCACTTGGAAAGGACATGCATGATGCCCTCCTCGTCGACGATGACCTCGCGCTCATCGCGCTCCTTGCGCCAGGAAGCGAGGGTTTCCTCGAGGCGCTCCTTGGCCTTCCTCTCGTCGTCGCGCAGGGAAGCTGCCTTCTCGAAATCCTGTGCCTTGATGGCGGCCTCTTTTTCCCCGCGGATCCGGTCGATCTCGGCCTCGAGATCCTTGGTGGCGGGTGGCTTGGTCATCGCTCCGATGCGCGCGCGGGAACCGGCCTCGTCCATGACATCGATCGCCTTGTCGGGAAGGAAGCGGCCGGTGAGGTAGCGGTCGGAGAGCTTGGCGGCGGCCTCCACGGCGGCGTCGGTGATGACGGCCTTGTGGTGAGCCTCATACTTGGGGCGCAGTCCCTTGAGGATGAGGATCGTATCCTCGACGGATGGGGCCTCGACCTTCACCGACTGGAAACGGCGTTCGAGCGCGGAGTCCTTCTCGATGTGCTTGCGGTACTCGTTAAGCGTGGTCGCGCCGATGCACTGGAGCTCGCCGCGGCTCAGGGCCGGCTTGATGATGTTGGAGGCGTCCATGGCCCCCTCGGCCGAACCGGCGCCTACGATCGTGTGGAGCTCGTCGATGAAGAGAATGATGTTCTTGTTCTTGCGGATCTCGTCCATCACCGCCTTGATGCGTTCCTCGAACTGGCCGCGGTACTTGGTCCCGGCGACCATGAGGGCGAGATCGAGGGTGATGACACGCTTGTCGGCGAGGATCTCGGGAACACTCCCCGCAACGATCTCTTGGGCGAGCCCCTCGGCGATGGCGGTCTTGCCGACACCGGCCTCACCGATCAGGACAGGGTTGTTCTTGCTGCGGCGGCAGAGGATCTGGATGACGCGCTCAATCTCCTCGGCGCGGCCGATGACAGGATCGAGCTCTCCCTTGCGGGCACTTTCGGTCAGATCGCGGCCAAATGCCTTGAGAGCCGGGGTCTTGGCCTCCTTGCGGGCGGCACCTCCGCCTGCGGCAGCTTCTTCACCTTCCTGCCCCTCGGGCAGTTCACCCTCCTCCTCTTCGGATGGGGTGAAGTTTGGGTCGAGTTCCTTGAGGACTTCGTTACGGGCTCGGTCGAGATCGACCTCGAGATTACGAAGCACCTGGGCGGCGACCCCCTCCCCCTCACGGAGAAGTCCGAGCAGGATGTGCTCGGTGCCGACATACGAATGTTGTAACGCCTTGGCCTCCTTGCCGGCCAGCGCGAGCACCTTCTTCACGCGGGGCGTGTAGGGGATATTCCCCGCCATCTTATTCTCCTGACCCGAGCCGACCTGCTTTTCGACCTCCTGACGGACGGTCTCGAGATCGAGTCCCATCTTCTGGAGCACATTCACCGCGACTCCTTGGCCAAGCTTGATCAGGCCGAGCAGGAGATGCTCGGTGCCAACGTAGTTGTGGTTGAAGCGATCCGCCTCCTTCCGTGAAAGAGCTAGGACCTGCTGGGCGCGGGGCGTGAAATTATTCATCATGATTGCTCGCCCGTGGACGGGCTGGAGTTACAGAATCCGTTGGTCGGGATCTTACCGATCTCCGGTTCGGGCATCTGCTTCAATTTCGCGCGGATCAGGGCCGCGCGCAAGGAATCGCGTTCCTCGGCCCCCATCTTGGCTGCATGGAGGCCTTTCTGGAGATGGGCGGGCTGCGTCTCGATGAAGAGCTCATCCACCTGCAGGCGGGACTTCGACGGGAAGAGCCCGAGATCGACCCCCATCTTGATAAAGGAGAGGAGGTTAAGCGCCTCCTTGGAAGTGATCGAGTGGGCGTGGCAGAGGATTCCGTAGGCGCGGCCGATCTGATCGAGCAACGTCTCGGGACGTTGCTGCAGCAGGATCTGACGGGCGTTCTGCTCATGCTCCAGGATCTGGGCGATAACGCGGTTGAGCCGGGCGATGATCTCCTCCTCCGCCTCGCCGAGGGTCGTCTGGTTGGAGACCTGGAAGAGGTTGCCCATCGCCTCGGTCCCCTCACCGTGGAGACCACGGACAGCCAGGCCGATCTTGTTGACCGAGTTGATGATCTTGTTCACCTGTTCCGACATGACGAGCCCAGGCAGATGCATCATGGCGCTCGCGCGCATGCCGGTGCCGACATTGGTGGGGCAGGCAGTCAGGTAGCCAAGGTCGTCGTGGAAGGCAAAATCGAGCTTCTCCTCGAGCTCGGAGTCGGTCTGATTGATCATCCGGTAGACCTCCTCGAGCTGTAGTCCTGCGCGGATGGCCTGCATCCGCAGATGATCCTCCTCGTTGATCATGAAGCTCAGTGTCTGGGCCTCATTCATCACGACGGCGCTTCCAGCACCACGCGCAGCATGCTCGCGGCTAATCAGGTGGCGCTCCATGAGCACCTGCTTCTCAAGCGGCGAGAGGTCTTCGAGCTTTTCGGAGAAGGAGTGCTCCATTTCGGGAAGCCCCTCCACGGCAGAACGAATCTCCTCGAGCACGGCGACGCGCTCAGCCTTCTTGGCCCAGCCCGGAAAGGGCTTGCCGCGGAGATTGCGGGCAAGGCGGACGCGGCTACTGACGACGATCTGGTCGTGAGGGCCCGATCCACTGAGCCACTCGCCTGTATTGGCGATGATGCGGGAGAGCTTCATGGCTTTTGGCGGGGCTTCGGAACGAGAGGTTCCGCGTCGCCGGCAGTGAGCTCGGCAATGCGGTTCGGAGCGGGTTCGGCCTCGCGCGCCTCGTTCTCGAGCCTGCGAATGCGATCACGCAGACCGGCGGCTTCCTCGAACTGCTCGGCGACCACGGCGCGGTCGAGTTCCTCGCGAAGCTTGGCTAGTTCTTGATTACGCTGCCTTGCTCCGGCCAGTTTCGCAGGGACCTTGCCGGTGTGCACGGTGCCGCGATGCATGTTCTTGAGCATGCCCGAGAGTCCCTCGGCAAAAGTGTCGTAGCAGGCACTGCATCCGAGGCGACCGGTTTTCTTGAAATCGGCTTGGGAAAAACCGCAGACAGGGCATCGGATTCCGGCGGGGTTCTTCTCGATCTCCTGCGCAGCTCCGAGACCGAGCAGCAGATCGGCCAGCGCGAAGCCGGTCGGGTCATTGACCCCCTTTTCCTTCGAGCACCCCTCGCAGAGATTCACCTTCTGCATCTTCCCCTCGATGATCTGCGTGAGGAAGACCGTGGCCTCCTTGGATTTGCAGACGTCGCAGAACATGGGAAAAGCAGGTGAAGCTGTTAGATCGGCGTACCCTCCGTCTGAGTCAACTCGCGGAAGCGTGCGATCAGGCGCCGTGTGACGGGGCCGGGCTTTCCATCGCCGATGGGACGCTTGTCGAGTTCGACGGCAGGGATGATCTCGGCGGCCGTCCCTGTCAGGAAGCACTCGTCGGCCGTGTAGATATCGTAGCGGGTCATGCTGGGCTCGGAGACCTCGATCCCAAACTCTCGGGCGATCTCGATCGCCACGGCACGGGTCACCCCGGCCAGAGCTCCCGAAGAAATCGGGGGCGTGGTGATTTTGCCGCCGCTCACGAGGAAGATGTTGTCCCCTGTGCACTCGGCCACGAGACCCTGCTCGTTGAGCATGAGTCCCTCACCGGCACCGGCATGAGTGGCCTCAATCTTGGCCATGATGTTGTTGAGGTAGTTGAGCGACTTCACCATCGGGCTAAGAGCCCCGTGAGCGATGCGACGGGTTGAGCAGGTGACCACCTTCAGACCCTTCTCGTAGCTCTCTGCAGGATAGAGGGTGATCTTCGCCGCGATGATGATGATCGTCGGCTTCGGGCAATGCTCCGGACTCAGGCCGAGATTCCCCTTACCGCGTGTGACCACGAGACGGATATAGCCATCCTTGAGATCATTCTTTCGGATCGTCTCGAGCAGGGCAGCCGTCATGGCCGCACGATCGAGCGGAATCACCATGTTGATGGCAGCAGCCGACTTGTAGAGACGCTCGATGTGCTCCTCGAGACGGAAGACCTTGCCATTATAAAAGCGGATCCCCTCGAACACCCCATCCCCGTAGAGAAGGCCATGGTCGAACACCGAAACCTTGGCCTCGGACTCGGGATAAAAAGCGCCGTCGATGTAAATTTGCATCAGGCCTTCAGTATGCGGCGGGCTCATGTCCCTGACAAGAAGCGAGGGGGTGTTTTTGGAGCCTATGATCCTGCTTGCAGCAATGACTCAACCGCGGCCAGCAAGTGCTCGGTGGAAATTCCGGAAATTCCATTTTCCTGCCTCTCCCCCACGAGTGAGTGATGTCGTTCCCCTGTTGGTTGCCAGTCGGGACGCCCCTCGTACTCTCGGAACCAGGTCACGGTCGGCACACCTGTCATCCATGCCACATGAAGGCCTCCGGAATCCCCCCCCAGATGGATGGAGGCACGCTGCACAAGCGCAGCCAACTCTAGAAGATCGAGATCTCCTGCAAAGACCCGCCAAGGAGTGAAATCCAATTGCGAGAGGAGAGCGTCCATCTTGGCCTTCTCCCGCTCGCTTCCGGAGCAACTCAGCACAATCCTATGAGATCCAAAACGGCGGGCGAGGCCGCTCAGGAGTTCCACCATCTGTTCAGTGGGCAGCTCCTTGTAAATCTCCGTGGTGAAGGGACTTACATGGACCCACCCACCCTCGCCTCCCGCCTTAGTGATAACGGCTGCATGCATCGCCGCTGGGATCTCGATAGACATCTCTGGCTTTTCTCCAGGAAAGCCTGCCTTCTTCAGGCACTCCCAACGCTGGGTTGAGATCAGCTTGGAATGATATGGTACCTCCACGATATGGGTGTACATCAGTGGCCAGAAGGAGGGGCCTCCATCCTCCGGCACCCTTCCAAGCTTCCATCGCGCACCGCTTAATCCCGCTAGTATACTGGAACGGTCGGAGCCATTCAGATTGATCACCACATCGAATTTCGCATCACGTAGACGCTTGATCCTGCCGAGGTCTTGGTACCACTTCGGCCCCTTGGGATAGCGGGGATATCCCCAGACCTTGTCCACCCATGGAGCAACTTCCATCACTCGGGTCACATGCTCCGCAACCATGACGTGAAGCTCAGCCTCAGGGTAGGCCTGCCGCATCGTCCAGAGAGCAGGAAAGAGGTGGATGGAATCACCCAGAAAGCCGAGGTCCAGCAGCAGAACGCGCCTTGCGGCTCTGGTCTGGTCAAAAAATCGACTAGGATCTTTTTGCTTCTTCAACACGCGGCTCTTTTCTATTCGGAGGCATTGGTCTGGTAAAGCACCCCGTCTTGCTGAAAGATCACGCTCTATCGTGGCCATGAGTCAAAAACTCCCGATCGCCGTTTCCATGATCGCCCGGAATGAGGCGCACAACCTACCGCGCAGTCTCGGGAGCGTAGCCGACTGGGTTCAGGAAATCGTCCTCGTGGTCAACGACTGCACCGATGGCACTGAGGAGATCGCGCGTGGATTTGGAGCCACTGTTATCGAGCATCCTTGGAAAGGATACCGCGACCAGAAGCGATTTGCCCTGACTCAGGTAAAGGCCCCATGGGTGCTTGCACTAGATGCGGACGAAGAGGTCTCCGAGGCTCTCAAGGTCGACATCCATGCCTTCTTTCATGGAGACCATGAGTGGTTCCAGGGAGCGATGTTTCCCCGTAAGGTCTGGTTTTTGGGCCGCTGGATCACGCACGGCGACTGGTATCCCGACTGGAGCCTGAGACTTTTTCGCAATGGCAAGGGCCATTGGTCTGGCTCTCCCGAACATGACAAAATCGAGCTGGATGGCTCCGTGAAGCGCCTGCGCGGCGATCTTCATCACTATTCCAATCCGACTTTATACAGCCACTTAGATAAGATCGCTATCTTCGGCGACTATTTCCTCAATCGGCAGATCGCGAAGGGCCGAAAGTGGTCCTTAGCTGAGACCCTCATGCGGCCATGGTGGAGATTTTTCCGAGCCTATGTCCTGCGCCTAGGGTTTCTCGACGGTTTTCCTGGTTATTACATCGCCAAGGCCACAGCCTTTGCCACCTTTGTTCGCTACAGCCGCCTCTATGAATATGAGCGCGCCAAACATGAGGCGCCTGAATTGCCCTGAATCATCCGCCAGCATTTGAAGAAGCCCGCGATCACCCTGATTCTCAGCACCTACGACTATCCTGTCGCACTGGGAAAGATCCTAGAGTCGCTTTCGAAACAGACTCTTGCTCCCCTGGAAATCATCATCGCCGATGATGGCTCAGGAGAACCAACAAGGATCCTGATCGAGGAAAGCATCCTCAGACTCGGCCTTCCGATCCGACATTGCTGGCAGCAACACCAAGACTTTAGGAAGGCCATTATCCTGAACCGGGCAATCGCGGAAGCCCGTGGTGACTATGTTGTGTTCCTCGATGGAGACTGTGTTCCAGAGCGTGAGTTTGTTGCCGATCATGCCTCCCTGGCAGAGCGCGGTTACTGGGTTCAGGGACGGCGCGCATTCGTGACAGAATCCGCCGTTCATGACTTCATGCCGACGATTCGTTCCGTGTGGGGCTTGGCACTTTCCGGAAAACTGACCGGATTGCCCAAGGCCCTGCGTCTACCATACTCGTTTGTAAGCCGCGGCACACAGCAACGCGGTATTCTGGGATGCAATCTCGGGATCTGGCGCGAAGATCTGTTGGCTATCAATGGCTTCGATGAGACCTTCGTCGGCTGGGGTCGCGAGGATGCCGACCTTGCCAATCGCCTCTACCATCTGGGGCGTCCACGGAAATTCGTCTACGGAAGGGCGATCCTCTATCATCTGAACCATCCCGTTGTCCCTCGAAGCAGGCTTAACGAGAATCAGTCACTGCTGGACCGGACGATTGCGGAGAAGCGAATTCGTGCAGTCAAGGGGTTGGATCAGTATCTGACATTAAGCTGAGTAGCCCGCGCGCACTCTACCCCGATGAAAATCCTGGCCATCAAGTTCAAGCAGTTGGGCGATGTCGCTATCATGGTGCCGGCCCTTCGAGCACTCCGGGAGCACTGGCCCGGGGCAGAGATCCATGTGCTGGTTGAGGAAGCGGCGGTTCCCATCCTGGAACACCTCCCATGGATCCAGAAAGTCTGGGGACTTCCCCGCAAACGTGGAAGTGCCCGCATCAAGAGCACCCTTCCCCTCATCGCACAACTGAGAAGGGAGCGTTTCGACCGCTCCGTGGATTTTGTCGGCAATGACCGGGGTGCCATTATTAGTCTCCTTATCGGCGGCAAAAACCGCCTCGGCCTTAATGCTCCCAAGGGGTTTGCTGGTCGACGCTTCTGCTATTCCGAAATTGCCAGTGAGAAGACCACTAATCTCGTACGCTCTGATCTACACACTTTGGAGCCTTGGAATGTTGACCCACCATCGTCGCTAAAGCACGAACTCCACCCCGATCCCTCTCTTAGTTCTTTTGCCGAAAAGCAACTTCCCGATCCGAACACCATTCTCTGCCATCTCTCGGCAAGCATGGCCAAGCGCGAATGGCCTGTCGCCTGGTGGGCGGATATTGCTCAGCGCGCCCAGAGCGCTGGCCTGCCCGTGGTATTTTCCGCAGGTCCCGGAAAGCGGGATCAATCACTTCTTACCGAGCTGAAAGCCCTATCTCCCGACATCCATTCCCTCGAGGAAACCAAGGATCTCGGCTCATTCCTTGCCATCCTTGCTCGAGCAAAAATGTTCGTTGGCTCCGACTCTGGCCCCTTTCACTTTGCCGTGGGACTAGGCACCCCGGCCATCGGACTCTTCGGCCCCATGCTTCCCGAGCGAGTCGCTCCGCTTGAGGGGAACTTTCGCGCCTTGGTCGGGCAGGAATGCACCTGCTGCGTCCACGCAAGGGAATGCACCTCTACTAACCCATGCATCCAAGGCATCACCGTCGAGCGCCTCTGGGAGGAGATGCTGCGGGTTTACAATGGATAGCCCTATTCCGGTATAATCCGGTAATTATTGGGGGTCAGGATCAACTGCGAAACTTTGTGCTTTTTAATTTATCGCTTGGATTTCCCTGAGCTTAGTAGCCCAGCACCCGCAAGCCAGAAATACGGCCAAACTCTTCTCGATTGCGTGTCACCAGAGAAGCGCTCTGACGAATTGCCGATGCCGCAATCCATAGATCATTTGCACCAATCAAGTTACCGGCTGTTTTGAGGCCCCGATAAATTGTAGAATACGCCATCGCCACCTCTTCATCGTTTGCCAAAACTTGAAACTGCCGCTTTACGGCAAGAAAGGCTGGGTGATTCAGATCAGGAAATCCTGCAGCAAATTCACCCAGAGCCGTTACTGACACATAAAAGGTGTCATCGGCGTGATGCTCCAAGAACCCCCTGATGGCCTGTCGTGTTGCATCCTGATCTCGCTGAAGATCAATCAAGAATGTCGTATCGACGGCGATCAGGCCCATCGGTCTGCGGGGGGGGTGTCCAATGCCTGATTCTCTTCAAGAGTGTTGATAATCTCTGTCGGCGCAAGAACCATCGAGTCCAAGGCATCAGCGATGGCCCTTCCGCTGGATTTTGGGGTTGGCCATAGGGCCCTCTTGATCACCTTCGAAAAGGACTCCCGTTCATTCACTCTCGCACGAGTCAGCCTCTCGTAGGCAGTAAGATCAATTGATATAGTTTTTGTAGCCATGCATGCACCATGCATGCACTTTCAGCATCTGTCAATCCCCTCCATTGCCATCCTTCTACCCCCTTCCGGATCTAC